>Ga0307516_10004583_pt1 | contig 16974 bp, 15 predicted proteins | sample 19_EM_MG_FD_203310 | JGI IMG/M metagenome (GOLD analysis project Ga0307516, IMG submission 203310) | Populus trichocarpa ectomycorrhiza microbial communities from riparian zone in the Pacific Northwest, United States - 19_EM | ecosystem: Host-associated > Plants > Roots > Unclassified | place...
GCCGCCGGCGGGGTAGGTCCAGCCGGTCAGCGCATAGGCATAGGAGCGCACCGTCTCGTTGGTGTAAGTGGGCGTGCACGCGCCGCCCTTCAGCGTGCCGTTGGTGTTGAGTTCGCAGGTACCGATGGAGAAGAGCTGCAGCAGCTCACGCGCGAAGTTCTCGTTCGGCGCGTCCTTGTCGTTGTTGGCGTTATTCAAGAAGTCGCCCATCACCGGCGACAGGATCACCTTCTTCAGCACCTGCCGGTAGTTGCCGAGAGATTCGCGCAGCAACACGTTGTAGTAATTTCGGAAGCCATAGTTGCCACTGACGTCGAGGTTGTTGATCACCACGATCTGTTGCAGCGCGAAGGCCACGCGCTGGCGCAGCTGGTCGGGCTGGTTGACGGCGTTGCGGTAGAAGTCCCAGAGCAGCGGCTCGGTGGAGTAGTAATCGCGCCAGCAGTCGTCACCCTTGCCGGTGCAGAAGTCGCCGCTGCCGGTGAACTGGTGGATCTCGCCGCCCTTGCCGCTGGTGTAACTCGATGTCTTCAGCGCCATCTGCTCCGCCACCCACGCGCTGGCGCCCTTGCTCTTGATGCTGGCAACCAGTGCTTCGGTCGGGCCGAAGCTGGCCTGGTCGGCCAGCCGCACGGCGTCGCGTTGCGACATCGGTGCGGGTGCGGGTGCGGGTGCGGGTGCGGGTGCTGGTGCAGGCGCTGGTACTGGAGCGGGTGCAGGCGCCGGAGCGGGGGCTGGAGATGGCGCAGGGGCTGGTGCAGGTGACGGCGCTGGTGCCGGAGATGGCGAAGGCGCCGGCGCGGGGGCTGGTGCAGGCGCCGGCGAAGGTGCGGGTGCAGGCGCCGGTGAAGGCGTGTCCGACACCGGAGGCGACACCGGTGTGCCGGCGCTTTCACCACCTGAGCCGCCGCAGGCACTGAGCACGGCAGTGAACAGGCCCGCGATCGCGGCCTTCTGCCAACGTGAGTTCAGCAGCTTAGGCGCGGCGTGGCGCGTAGAAGAGTGGCTGGCAACCGGCATGGGGTGTCCCTGTTTGCTTGCAAGAGTGGCAATTTGCGTCGCGGGCGTGTCGTCGCCGACCTCGCTCTCGACGGGTTTCGTCGGTGTCTTTGTCAAACACCTTGGCGAAACGCAGCCAGGCTCATTGCAGCAGGATGGGTGCCTGTTGCTGTTACCGGATGTTCACCTGTTTCAGTGAGGTGCGGCCACCGGGCGCATGCGCGACAGCACATGCGCCGCCATGCCGCTGGCCAGCTCCTGTTCGCCGATGAAGACGGTGCCCACCTGCTCCTGCGCGAGCAGCGCAGCCTCGTCGTCGCTGTGGCTGCGCACCACCACCTCGATGGCGGGGTTCAGCATGCGCGCGTTCTCCACCATCTTGCGCACGCTGAAGGTGTCGGGCGTTGCAATCACCAGCATGCCGGCCTGCGCGATGTGGGCCTGGATCAGCACCGCAGGGTCGGCCGCATCGCCGCTCACCGCTGGCGTGTTGCGTGCCCGCAGCTGCTCGACGATTTCGCGGTTCTCCTCGGCCACCACGTAGGGAATGCGCTTCTCGTCGAGCATCTGCGCGATGCGCCGCCCGACGCGGCCGTAGCCGACGAGCACCACCTGTCCGGTCAGGTAGGAGGCATGCACCGAGGTCGGCAACTCGGCCAGCGGGTCGTCGCGCTGCTCCAGCTTGCGCGCGAGCGGAGACTTCGCACGCAGCCACGCCTGTACCGGCTCGATGGTGGTGAACAGCAGCGAGTTGAGCGCGATCGAGATCAGCGCGCCCGCCAGGATCAGACTCTGCCCTGCCGGAGACAGCAGGCCCAACGCGACACCGAGCCCGGCCAGGATGAACGAGAACTCGCCGATCTGCGCCAGGCTCGCGCCGACCGTGAGCGCGCTGTTGATCGGGTACCTGAAGGCCAGCACCAGCGCGATGGCCGCGATCGTCTTGCCGACCATGACGATGGCGACCACCATCAGCACCTTGAGCGGCTCGTCGATCAGCACGCGCGGGTCGAACAGCATGCCCACCGACACGAAGAACAGCACCGAGAACGCGTCGCGCAACGGCAGCGACTCGTCGGCCGCGCGATGGCTGAACTCCGACTCGCGCATCATCATGCCGGCGAAGAAAGCGCCCAGCGCGAACGACACATCGAACAGCTTGGCCGAGCCGTAAGCCACGCCCACGGCAGCCGCCACCACGCACAACGTGAACAACTCGCGCGAGCCGGTCTTCGCCACCAGCCACAAGAGCTTGGGGAACAAGCGCTTGCCGACGATCAGCATCAGCGCGATGAAGGTGCCGACCTTTGCGAAGGTGATGCCCAGCGTGGCCCAGAGGCCGTGCTCCGACGGCGCGGCATTCATGTTGCCGCCCAGCAGCCCGGCCATCGGCGGCAGCAACACCAGCACCATCACCATCACAAGGTCTTCGACCACCAGCCAGCCAACGGCGATGCGCCCGTTCAGTGACTCGAGCACGCCCCGCGCCTCCAGCGCTTTCAACAACACCACGGTGCTCGCGACCGACAGCGACAAGCCGAACACCAGCGAAGCACCCAGACTCCAACCCCAGACCGCTGCCACGCCCATGCCCATGGCGGTGGCTACCGCGATCTGGATGATGGCGCCCGGAACTGCGATGCGCCGCACCGCCATCAAGTCGGCCAGCGAGAAATGCAGGCCCACGCCCAGCATCAGCAGCATCACCCCGATCTCGGCCAGCTGGCCTGCCAGGTCCACATCGGCCACGAACCCCGGCGTGGCCGGCCCGATGACGATGCCCGCGAGCAGATAGCCCACCAGCGGCGGCACCTTGATGCGGGCTGCAAGAAAACCCAGGATCAGCGCCAGGCCCAGGCCGGCTGCGATGGTGGAGATGAGGCTGACGTTGTGAGGCATGCCCAGTTATAGACGACTTGGCACGGGTCGCTCCCTGCGGCGCTGCGCATCCATTGGTCAGCCCAGGAGGCCATGTCATCGGCCGGCCTGCACCACGTGGGGGCAATCCCTGGGGCTTTCGCGTTAGCTGGTCTGGCGCATGCCTTGCTTAGTGGTCGCCCCAACCCATGGGCGACTTGTATCGCCGGCCGACAAACAAGAGCGCAATCGATCCAGCCCCCTCGAGGTTCCATCTGCTGGCCTCACGAGGGCCATTCGCTGCAGTCCCCGCCTAACCCAATCGCTCAGGAGAGAAGTACGTCACCCCGGCTACCGCCGGGACGTTCCGGGTGCCTCCTGAGCATCACCACCCGGAATCTTCCATCAACCGATAGCACTTCCCCACGAGGGAGGAGGACCGTTATGCATCGAAAAACGAAGATCCATCGGGCGCTTGGCCTGGCATTTGGCGGAGGCATGCTCCTGGCCGCCCATCAATCCATGGCGCAGCAGCAACTTGAACGGGTAGAAATTACCGGCTCGTCGATCCGACGCGTCGAGTCTGAAACCGCCCTGCCGATCACCGTCATCACACGCGAACAGATCGAGCGCAGCGGCGCAACGAATGTGGAAACGCTGATCCAAAGAGTTTCCGCCAGCAGCGGCATGCAGTCCGACACCACCCAAGGAACGGGTTACGCGACCTCGAACGCCAACATGCGCGGTTTGGGTGCCAACTCGACCCTGGTGCTCTTGAATGGACGGCGGCTGGCGAATCACCCGTTCGGCAGCATCGGCGGCACGGTCTCGGTGGACTTGAACAGCATCCCGTTTGCAGCCATCGAACGCATCGAGGTCTTGAGAGACGGCGCATCTGCCGTGTACGGCACGGATGCCGTCGGCGGGGTCATCAACTTCATCACCCGACGCGACTACAAGAATGGCGAATTGAGCCTGCGCTACGGGGCTCCCGAGAAGAACATCGGCGGCAAGGAAAGCGGCCTCACGCTCTCCTTTGGCATGGGCGACCTGCCAAGCGACGGCTACAACTTCCTGCTGACCGCCAACTACCAGGACAACACCCGCGTGCGCGCGGTCGACCAGAAGTTCTACAACCGAGGCATGCAGGAGATCCCCGGCTCCGACCCACCCACTTCGGGTCGCGCTTTCCCCGGCCGGTTGGTCGACTACGGCTTGAGCCCAGGTGCCTACATCAGCAACGGCACCTTCGTCGACCCGAAATTCGCACCTTGCGATCCGGAGAACACCACCACCCAAAACGCCGGAACCACACCTGGCGGGCAGGACTTGCTTCGTTGCCGCTTCATCTATTCAGCGACGCTGGACAACCTGCCTGATCAGACCAAGGGAGACCTCTTCGGGCGCTTCACTCGCCGCATCGATGCATCCAACGAGTTCTTCGCCGAAGCGTCCTATGCCCGCAATCACAACATCGGGCGCGTGGCGCCGGTGCCCATCGATTCGACGGCGGGGCACCTCGACCCCGTCACCGCGTCTTACCCAAGCTTCGCCATCCCGGTCAGCAGCCCCTACTTTCCGGCGGCTTTGCTGACCAGCCTGGGCTACACCGTGCCCACGACCGGGGTGGCCGAGATCTCGATGCGGGCGGTTCCAGTCGGCAACCGGATCAACGACAACGTCAACGAGCAGTTGCGCGTCGTCTCGGGCGTCAAGGGAACAATGGAGGGCTGGGACTACGACTCAGCCGTGACGGTTGCGCGCGGTGCCGGCAAGCTGAGCTACCAGGGCTACATCAGCGAGCCTCGTTTCATCGCAGCGCTCGCCACGGGCAAGATCAATCCTTTCGGCCCCAACGACGCGGAAGGCGATGCCTTGCTGCGTTCCACCCTGATGGAAGGGGAAATGCGCAAGTCGTCGACCACGACGACCGTGATCGACGGTAAAGCGAGCCGCGAATTCATGGCCCTGCCTGGCGGGCAACTGGCTGCTGCCTTTGGCTTCGACGTTCGCCACGAACAGGCCAACGACAAGCCCGTCAACGACGAATACCGCCTCGGTCTTCACATCGGCGGGGAAGGGTCAGTGCCCGAAACCAAGGCCAGCCGCAACGTGTTCGCGGTGTACTCGGAAGTCAACGCGCCATTTGCCAAAGGGTGGGAAGCCAGCGTCGCAGCACGTTTCGACCGCTACAGCGACTTCGGCTCCACCTTCAACCCGCGCGCGAGCATCCGCTGGCAACCGAGCTCGGAGATGCTGCTGCGCGCGTCGGCGGGCACGGGCTTCCGCGCACCGTCGCTGTGGGACGTCAACAGCCCGCCTTCGGTAACCAACACGGCGAACTCGCTGGTCGACCCGAACTGCCCCATCGCCGGGGACGCCCGATGCGAGAGCCAGTTCAACGAGCGCTTCTCGTCCTCACCCAATCTGAAGCCGGAAAAGTCTCGCCAGTTCTCGGTCGGCCTGGTACTGGAACCGGTGAAGTGGATATCAGCCTCGCTGGACTACTGGAACATCCAGAAGAAGGACCAGATCAGCGTGATCACGGGGGATGCAATCCTTACCGATCCTGAGTTGCTGGCGAAGTTCGGCGGCCGCATCCACCGCACGGCCGACGGCTTCCTGAGCTACATCGATACGCCTGTCGAGAACCTGGGCGACCTGAAGACCTCGGGCATCGACATCGACATCACCACGCGCTGGAACCTGGAGTCGCTGGGCAAGCTCACCGCCAGCGTGAACGGTACCTACGTCGACACGTTCAAGCGCCAAGCCTACGCCGATGGTCCCTTTACCGACTACGCCGGTACCGCGGGCGACGGCGGAAGTGTGCAACCTCATCCGCGCTGGCAGCACACCGTGAGCTTCGATCTGCAACAAGGCGTCTGGGGCGTTGCCCTGCAGAACGTGTTTGTGAAAGGCTGGACGGAATCGGCCGAACTGGTCAACGCGAACATCGGCGTCAACGCGCCGTATCACGTGAAGGATTCCAGCCGCTGGAATCTGTCCGGCATCTTCACTGGGCTGAAGGACGTGACCGTGCGCGTTGGCGTGCGCAACCTGTTCGACGAAGACCCTCCGTTCACGGCGGTGTCTTCGTACGGCTCGCACGCAGCCGGCTATGCGGCGTCGTTCACCGATCCGCGGGGCCGGTTTTACTACGCCAGTCTGGGATACCAGTTCAAGTAACGGAGACAGGGATGTGAAGCCCTTGGAGGCCCCGCTGGGGCCTCTTTTTTTGCCAACAACACGCCGTTACGTCCGCTAACAGGTGGAGGCGTCGCATGCGCAAAACCGGCGAAGACCAGACACCTCCTACACGCAGAGGCGTTCAACACTGATCGCGCAGGGCGGTTCGGGCTGGTTCAATGGTTCTCACGTAGCCGGGCAAATCACCTTAAGGGGGCACACCATGAGTCAGCAAGACACCAACGAATCGCGCGAAAAGCTGTGGGAATTGATCAAGGACACGAAGTTCGCGATGTTCACCACCCGCCACAGCAATGGCCACCTGCATTCGCGGCCAATGACCACGCAGAACAAGAAGGTCGACGAAGACAGCAGCCTGTGGTTCTTCATGTCTCGCTCCGGAGACCCGGTCGAGGACATAGCGGCCGAGCCGAACGTGAATGTGGCGTATGCCAACCCGGACAAGGACAGTTACGTGTCGGTCTCCGGCACCGCCCGCGTGGTGGAGAGCATGGCGAAGAAAGAGCAGCTGTGGAGCAAGCTCAACGAGGCGTGGTTCCAGGGCGGCTTGACCGACCCTGACCTGGCCCTGGTGCAGGTGCAGATCACCCACGCCGGCTACTGGGACGTGAAGTCCAACAAGCTGGTGCAGCTCTTTGCGATGGCGAAGGCCGCCGTGACCGGACGTTCGCCACGAGACATCGCCGAACACGGCGAAGTCCGCATGCGCTGACGCGCTGGCCTCCACTTCATGAAAGACATGGACATGCACACGCTCAGGACCTACATCGTCGAAGACAGCGCGGTCATCCGCGAGAGCTTGATCGAGCTCTTGGAAGAGTCGGTGCCGGTACAGGTGGTCGGCACGGCGGAAGACGAGCTCACCGCCTTGCGCTGGATCGACAAGGACAGCAGCCAGTGCGACCTGGTCATCGTCGACATCTACCTCAAGGGTGGCTCCGGGCTCGGCGTGCTCAAGGCCGGCGCCGGTGTCTACAACCGGCCGGCGAAGTGGGTGGTGTTCAGCAACCATGCCACGCAGGAGATGCGCGAGCGCTGCCTGGAACTGGGCGCGGATTGCGTGTTCGACAAGTCGAACGAGATCGATGAGTTGCTGATGTACTGCAACCGGCTGGCCGAGTCCGACGTGGTGAACTGAGGCGGGCCGACCGAAACATTCATGAAAAAAGCCGGCTGACGCCGGCTTTTTGGCACCCCACAGCTTGAACCTTCAGGACGCGCGCTTCGCGGTGATGACCACCGCTTCGAGCTGGATCACCGGTGCCTTGGCGACTTGCTCGGTGGATTGCGCAGCCGGCGTGGCGAACAGCGCCATCGCGATCGCAACGTGACCTGCGATCAAGGTAGAGAAGGTCAGGACGGGGGCAATGAAACGTTCGATCATGGTGGGCTCCTGCGGGGTGGTGTGTTGCGATGAGTGAACTTTAGGCAGCACACCCTGCCCTGCCCAGCGGCTTGCGACAGGCCGCAAAAAATGCGGGACGAGATGCCATCAGCGCGGATGAAGGTGGCTCGCCAGTGGGCACTACCCAGCTCCGCAGTCACGCGGCATCGGTGTAATCAACGACTGATCTGTGGCGACGGCCTGACAAAATGACCGGCACTCAGGCCGAGCCCCTGTTCATGGCGACGGGCGGGAACCCGAGGCGACGTGTGAAAAGGACTTGCCAATGGACTGGATCGAGCTGCTTCAGCGATTCGCCCCCGATTCGCTGCTCGGGATGGGGTCGCTCATCGTGCTGGTGAGCAGCTGCATCGCCCAACGCAGGCTGAGCCGAAAGCTCTGGGACTGGCAGGGCCACAAGGCCTATCTCGAAGAGATCCGATCCGCCATCAGCAGCCAGTCTCGCGACCAAGCCATCGGCTTCTTGCTGTTCGCGGTCGGCTTCGCGATGAAGTTGTTCTGGACCGCCTGAGCGGCCACTCGGCGGAGCAGGCGCTCAGGGCTTCTTCGCCACGCCTAGCTTAATGAGCAGGCGCACGTATTCAACCTGAGCGTGCAAGACCTCCATCTCCCGCTTTAGCTCGAGCCATTGATTGACCTTGGCCTCGATGGCTGAGTTGGACTGCGGTTCGCGTGGGGTTTCTGGCGTGTTCATGCCTCACATCGTGTCGGCGCATGACCCGCGAATCAACCCCGTAACTTGGTGCGCTTGCTACCGACGGTAAGCGGCCACCGAATGCAAGCGAACTGGCCGTCACGGATGAGCCTGCGCTTGCTTCCCACCCCAAGCTGAACCGGGAGTAACGACAGCAGCCGAAGAGCACTGACTCGGCGAGCACACCCTCGGGTTACCCCGAGGTGGAGTTTGCAAGTCAACTGGTACTCTTACCAGACCAGTAGGCCAGTTCATCATCGATTCCGCAGTTCATCCGCAATCCACCATGGAACTCATCGCCCGCATCCCCGGGGACAAAGGTCAGATCGGCAAACGGACGGTCAAGGACCAGATCAGCGACAAGCTGATCTACATGATCCATTCCGGCTTGCTGCGCGTTGGCGATGAGCTGCCTTCGGAACGCGAGTTGGCCGCCACGCTGGGCGTGTCGCGCGAGACGGTGCGCGCGGCGATGGGCGTGTTGCAGGCGCGCAAGATGATCGAAGTGAGCCAGGGCGCGCGCACCCGCGTGCTGGGCACCGGGCCGTATTCGTTGCACGAGTCCGTGAGCACGCTGAGCAACCTGAAGGACCGCTCGTTTGAAGAGGTCGCCGAGGCACGTGCCGCGGTCGAGGTGCAGGTGATCTGGCTCGCCGCGCAGCGCATCAACAACAATGAGCTGGCGCGTCTGGCCACGCTCGTGCACGACCAGGAAGCGATGCTGCGTGACCCGGTTCGCTTCCAGATATCCGATCGCGAGTTTCACGCGACGCTGTACCAGGCTTGCGGCAACGCGCTGCTCGTCGACGTGGTGTCCGACTTCTACGACTACGCGCTCGAGTTCCGGCGCCGCGCACTGCAGCGCCCGGGCGCGATCGCGCACAGCGTGGCCGAGCACCGCGGCATCGTCGAGGCACTGAAGACGCGCAAGCCCGAGGCTGCCGTGGCCGCGGCGCGCAAGCACCTGGAGCAGGTGCGCCGCACCACGCTCGACGAGATGAGCGCGCCATGAATGACGTGATCGTGTTCGACCCTCGCGCGGCCGAGCTCGGCCGCGCCGGTGAAGCACTGGAACGCCTCGCAACCGGCGCAACCTGGAGCGAAGGCCCGGTGTGGATGCATGAAGACGGCAGCGTGCTGTGGAGCGACATTCCCGCCAACCGCATGCTGCGCTGGCACCCGCGCGACGGCATGAGCGTCTGGCGCGACAAGGTCGAATTCACCAACGGCCACATCCGCGAGGCCGACGGTTCGCTGCTGCACTGCTCGCATGGCCTGCGCGCGATCGTGCGCACGCGCTTTGGCGCCAGCCTGGCCGACACGAATGACGAAGTGCTCGTCAGCCACTACCAGGGCCGGCGCCTGAATTCACCCAACGACATCGTCGTGAAGCGCGACGGCACGATCTGGTTCACCGATCCGCCTTACGGCATCTTGTCCAACTTCGAAGGCCACCAGGCCGAGTCGGAGCTGGGCGAAAACTACGTGTTCCGGTTCGACCCGATCAGCGGCGCGCTCGACGTGGTCAGCAGCTTCGTCGAAGAGCCCAACGGCCTGGCGTTCTCGCCCGACGAATCGGTGCTGTATGTGTCCGACACCTCGGCGGCGCTGCGCACCGATGGCAGCGGCCACCACCACATCATCGCGTTCGACGTGATCGCCGGCCGCACGCTCGCGAACCCGCGCATCTTCGCGGTCGTGAGCCCGGGCGTGTCCGACGGCTTTCGCCTCGACGCGCGCGGCTGGCTCTACACCAGCAGTGCCGACAGCGTGCAGGTCTATCACCCCGACGGCACGCGCCTGGCCGCGATCCCCGTGCCCGAGAAGGTCGGCAACCTGAGCTTCGGCGGTGTGGAGCGCGACGAGCTCTACATCTGCGCGAGCACGTCGCTGTACCGCATCCGCCTGAATGCGTGCGGCCTCCAAACTCCCTGAGGACAACATGAGCCGAGACACCCTCCTGCTGGTCGAGAAATGTGCGCACTGCTTCAGCTGGTACGACCTGGAGTCGGGCGAGCGCCTGCGCACCGTGCAGCTGCCCGAGTTCCCGCACGAGTTCGTCACCGACCGTGACGCGCGCTTCGCCTACGTCGGCCACTACGGCGTCGAAACCTCCGGCCACACCGGCGCGGGGGGCCACTCCATCATCCAGATCGACATTCGTTCGGCCCAACTGGTACGGTCTATAGACCTGTACCCGTTCAACCGGATCCACGGCCTGCAGATCGACGCACAGGACCGGCTCTACGCACTCAGCGAAGAGAAGGCCACGCTGCTGGTGCTCGACGAGCCGGCGACCGATGCCGCCGCGAAACGCGCCGTGCCGTCGGGCGGCATCAAGAGCCACCTGTTCGCATTGACGCGCGACGGCCAGACGGCCTACTGCATGAACCTGCTGAGCCACACCGTGACCAAGGTGAAGCCGTGGGACCCGCTGTTCCAGCCGGTGGCTTGCCACCCGGGGCAGAAGCCCGAGGGCTACTGCTTGAGCGACGACGAGCGCACGCTGTTCGTCAGCAACCGCTGGAGCAACACGCTGTGCGCGATCGACACCGACACGATGACGGTGCGCCACTCTGCCGCCTCGCGCGATGACGTGACGCGCATCCACCGCGCGTACGACGGCCGCCTGTTCACCAGCAACTACGGTGACCGCAGCCTCTCGGTGGTGGACCCGCTCACGCTCGAAGAGACCGGCTACCTCCCGCTCGGCGCGCGCGCGATCGCGCTGTCGTTCCACCCGACCAAGCCGCTCGCGTTCATCTCGCTCGACGACGACCGCGTGGCCGTGCTCGACACGCAGGCGATGCGCATCGTGCGTTTCATCGCCACGCAGCGCGAACCCGACGTGTCGAAGGTGGTGTTGCTGTGAGCGCGGCCTTACTGGAATTCCGCAACGTCAGCAAACGCTTCGGCGGCACGCAGGCCGTCGATGCCGTCAGCTTCGACGTGCACGCCGGCGAGATCGTCGCGCTGCTGGGAGAGAACGGCGCCGGCAAGTCGACGCTGATCAAGCTCTTGGCCGGCATCTTCCCCATCGACAGCGGCGAGATGCGCTTCGACGGCCAGCCTGAATCGGCGTGGCGCAGCAGCGATCGCGCCCGCCAGCCGGTCGCCTTCATCCATCAAGACCTCGGGCTCGTCGAGTGGATGACCGTCGCCGAGAACGTCGCGCTCGGCATGGGCTACCCGCGCCGCTTCGGCCTGATCGACTGGAGCGCCGCACGCGCCACCGCGCGCCGCGTGATGAGCCGCGTCGGCTGCGACATCGACCCCGACCGCCGCATCTTCTCCCTCACGCGCGCCGAGAAATCGCTGCTCGCGATCGGCCGCGCACTCGAAGTGCAAGCGCGCCTGCTGGTGCTCGACGAACCCTCGGCCAGCCTGCCGATGGCCGACGTGGAGCGCCTGTTCGGCGTGCTGCGCGAGCTGCGCCGCCAGGGCATGGCGATGATCTATGTCTCGCACCGGCTCGACGAAGTGATGGCCATCTCCGACCGCGCCGCGGTCATGCGCGACGGCAAGCTGGTCGCGGTGCGCACCACGGCGCAGACCAGCGAGGGCCAGCTCGTCGACCTGATCGTCGGCAAGGCGCTGGCGTCCACCGTTGCGAAGGCAAAACCGGCGACGCAGAGCGAGACCGTGCTGCAACTCGACCAGGCTGCGAGCGGCAACGCCGGGCCGGTCAGCTTCGCGGTGCGGCGCGGCGAGGTCGTCGGCCTGATCGGGCTGCGCGGCGCCGGGCACGAGGCGATCAGCCGCGCGCTGTTCGGGCGCGAGCCGCTGTCGGCCGGGCGCATGGCGCTGTTCGGCCGCGACGCGGTGTTCCGCAGCTCGGCCGATGCGATCCGCGCCGGTGTGGCTTATGTGGCGGGCGAGCGGCTTGAAGAGAACCTGGCCGGCTCGATGTCGGTGCTCGAGAACCTGTTCCCGCATCCCTCGCTGCATGGCGACCGTGGCCTGTCGCTGGACAGGCGCCGTCAGGAGCACGACACCGCGATGTCGCTGATCCAGCGCTTCGACGTGAACCCACCCGCGCCGCATGCCGAAGTGCACCAGCTCTCGGGCGGCAACCAGCAGAAGGTCGTGCTGGCGCGCTGGTTCCATCTCGACAAGCCGCTGGTCGTGCTCGAGGAGCCGACGGCCGGCGTCGACGTTGGTGCCAAGCGCCAGATCTACGGCGTGCTGCGCGAGCGCGCCGAGGCGGGCAGCGCGCTGATCGTGGTCTCGACCGACTTCGAGGAAGTGGCCACCGTCTGCACCCGCGTGCTGGTGTTCCGCAACGGCCTGATCGCCGCCGAACTCACCGGCCACGACATCACGGTCGAACGCCTGCTGGCGCTCGCCGCCGGCGGCGCCACGCGCCAAGCCTCACAAGAAATGGAGACAACAGCATGACCACCTCGATGAAATCCACCGCGCTCGAACCCGACCGCGCGCTCGACGGCGAGGCGATCTCGCTGATGCAACACCTCGGCCGCGCGATGCCGGTGTACGGCCTCGTCGTGCTGACCGTTGGTCTCGCTTTGCTGTTCTCACTGCTGCTGCCCGACACCTTCCCGACGCTGTTCAACCTGCGCGCCATCCTCGCCGACAAGTCGGTCATCGCACTGCTCGCCCTGGCTGCGACGATCCCGATGATCACCGGCAAGATCGATCTGACGGTGGGCTACGGCATCGTGCTCTGGCACATCCTCGCGATCAGCCTGCAGACCAAGCTTGGCGTGCCGTGGCCCCTGGCGGTGCTGATCGTCGTCGCGTGCGCTGCGCTGTTCGGTGTGCTCAACGGCTTGCTGGTTGAACTCGCGCAGATCGACTCGTTCATTGCGACCTTAGGCACCGGCACCGTGATCTATGCGGTGGCGATGTGGCACAGCGGTGGCCGCCAGGTGGTTGGTGACCTGCCCGATGGCTTCGTCGGCATCGCCGGCGGCAGCCTGCTCGGGCTGCCGGTCGGTGCGTTCTACGTGCTCGCCGTGAGCGTGGCGATGTGGCTGGTCACCGAGTTCACGCCGCTCGGCCGTGCGCTGTACGTGATCGGCGCGAACCCGAAGGCGGCGCAGCTCAACGGCATCGCGGTGCGCAAGCATGTGATGGGCGCCTTCGTCGCATCGGGCGCGCTGTCGGGCTTTGCCGGCGTGCTGCTGGCCTCGCGGCTGCAGATCGGCCAGGCGAGTGTCGGCCTCGAGTTCCTGCTGCCGGCGCTGGTCGGCGCCTTCCTCGGCTCGACCACGATCCGCCCCGGGCGCGTCAACGTCTGGGGCACGCTGGTCGGTGTGGCGATCCTCGCGATCGGCATCTCGGGCATCCAGCAATTCGGCGGCGCGTTCTATGTCGAACCGCTGTTCAACGGCCTGACGCTGCTGGTCTCCATCGGCATCGCCGGCTGGGCGCAGCAGCGCCGCAATGTGTCGATCAAGCGGCGCATCGCCGCACGCCAGCTCGGTGCCGTTGTGCCCGAGCACGCACCCGGCCAGGTCGCCTCGGCCTCCCCTTCCCCCCAAGCCGCGAGCCAAGCGGCAGCCCACTGAAGCAACCCCAGGAGACATTCCCATGAACAAGAACTTCTCGCGCCTCGGCGCGTTGGCCTTCGCGCTTGCGACCGCCGGTTTTGTCAGCCAAGCGCTGGCCGATGACTTCCTCGAAGCCGCAAAGCAAAAGGTGGCGGTCGCCACGATGTCGAAGGAAAAGTGGGACGGCCCGAGCAGCGGCCCGAAGGCCGCCGCCGGCAAGACCATCGTGTTCGTCGCCGGTGACCTGAAGAACGGCGGCATCCTTGGCGTCTCCAAGGGCGTCGAAGAAGCCGGCAAGGCGATCGGCTGGAGCGTGCGCGTGATCGACGGGCAAGGCACGGTCAGCGGCCGCACCGCGGCACTGAACCAGGCGCTGGCGCTGAAGCCGGGCGGCATCGTCGTCGGCGGCTTCGACGCCACCGAGCAGAAGGTCGCGTTCGAAAACGCCGCCAAGTCGGGCGCGCCGCTGGTCGGCTGGCACTCGGGCGAGAAGCCGGGGCCGAACGACAAGGCCGGGCTGTTCGCCAACGTCACCACCGTGACCGACGATGTGGCCGACGTGGCCGCCTCGTGGGCGGTGGTCGACTCCGGCGGCAAGGCCGGCGTGGTGATCTTCACCGACTCGCAGTACGCGATCGCGCTCTACAAGGCGCGCGCGATGGAGGCAGTGATCAAGAAGTGCGGCGGTTGCACGGTGCTGAGCTTCGAAGACAGCCCGATCGCCGAGAGCTCGACCCGCATGCCGCAGCTCACGACCTCGCTGCTGCAGCGCTTCGGCGACAAGTGGACGCACTCGCTCGCGATCAACGACCTGTACTTCGACTTCATGGGCCCGTCGCTTTCCGCGGCTGGCAAGAAGGGCGACGGCAGCCCGAAGGCCGTGTCGGCCGGTGACGGCTCGGAGGCCGCCTACCAGCGCATCCGCAGCAAGCGCTACCAGGCCGGCACCGTGCCTGAGCCGCTGAACATGCAGGGCTGGCAGATCGTCGACGAGCTGAACCGCGCGTTCAACAAGGCGCCGTGGTCGGGCTACGTGCCGAAGGTGCACCTGGTAACGGCCGAGAACGTCGCGAAGGACGGCGGGCCGAAGAACCTTTTCGACCCGGACAACGGCTACCGCAACGCCTACAAGACGATCTGGGGCAAGTGAGCCTGCCTCTCCCGCAACCGCCTTCCTCGTCCGCACGGGGAAGGCCTCAATGAAGCGCCACTGTCCATGACCGATCCATCACTCCCCGTCGTCGCGCTGACCCTGGGTGACCCCGCCGGCATCGGCTCCGAGCTGATCGCTCGGCTGCTCTCGCGCACCGAGCGCATCGCTGCGGCCAACGTCGTGCTGATTGGCGACCCGTGGCTGTGGGAAGAGGGCCAGCGTGTGGCCGGCCTGCGCGTGGCGACCACGCCGGTCGCGTCGTTCGCGGCCGTGCGTGCGCGGCCCGACGCGGCCACACCGGCCTTCCTGTCCGTGGACACGGTGCTGCCCGAGCAGGTGCACCGTGCGCAGCCTGAGGCGCCGGGCGGCGCCTCGGTGCTCGCGGTGCTCGACCTCTGCATGGACGCAGCGCTCGCGCACGAGATCGACGCCATCTGCTTCGCGCCGCTGAACAAGTACGCGATGAAGCTCGGCGGCCTGAAGCACGAGGACGAGCTGCACCACTTCGCGCAGCACCTCGGCGTGACGGGCTACTTCTGCGAGTTCAACACGTTGGAAGGTTTGTGGACCTCGCGCGTGTCGTCGCACGTGCCGCTGAAGGACGCGCCGAAGTACCTCGACCAGGGCCGCATCATCGACGCGGCGACGCTCATCTACCGCTCGCTGCAAGCCAACGGCGTGGCGCGGCCGCGCGTGGCCGTGGCGGGCTTCAACCCGCACAACGGCGACGGCGGCACCTGCGGGCGCGAAGAGATCGACATCATCGAACCCTCGGTGCGTGCGCTCAATGCGCGCGGCATCGAGGTCGTTGGTCCCTACCCAGCCGACACCATCTTCTTGAAGGCGCGCGACGGCGAGCTCGACGCGATCGTGACGATGTACCACGACCAGGGCCAGATCGCGATCAAGCTGATGGGCTTCTCGAAGGGCGTGACGGTGCAGGGCGGCCTGCCCGTTCCGATCACGACGCCGGCCCACGGCACCGCGTATGACATCGCAGGCCAAGGCCGCGCGAATGTGGACGCCACCGCGAACGCCTTCGACATCGCCTGCCGCATGGGCCGCGCGTACCGCGCCGGCCAGTCCCTCTTCGGTCAACCTCAGTGAAAGCTTCACGATGAAAATCAAGTCCGTTCGCGCCCGCGTCTTCGAATGGAAAGGCAAGACCGTTCCGCCGCAGGGCAACTTCTGTTCGAACGCGATGGACCTCGTGTACGACAACCGTGCGAATGCGCACGCCGCCGGCCGGGACACGATGAACACCTTCCGCTTCCACGGCTGGACCGTGGTCGAGGTGGAGACCGATGACGGCATCGTCGGCCTGGGCAACGTGGCGCTCGCGCCGAAGATCGCCAAGGCCATCATCGACGAGTACCTCGCGCCGCTGGTGCACGGCCAGGACCCGTGGGACTACGAGTACCTGAACCAGCGCATGTACCGCGCCACGCATGCGTGGGGCCGCAAGGGCGTGGGCATGGCGGCGATCTCGGCGGTCGACATCGCCATCTGGGACATCCTCGGCAAGAGCGTGAACAAGCCGGTGTTCAAGCTGCTGGGCGGGCGCACGAAGGAGAAGATCCCCTGCTACTACAGCAAGCTGTACCGCACCGACCTGAAGGAGATGCAAGCCGAGGCAAGCAAGTTTCTGGACCAGGGCTTCAAGGCCTTCAAGATGCGCTTCGGCTACGGGCCGGCGCACGGCCAGAAGGGCGTGGTCGAGAACCTGAAGTCGGTCGAAGCCGTGCGTGAAGTGATCGGCTACGAGAACGACCTGATGCTCGAGTGCTACATGGGCTGGAACCTCGAGTACGCGAAGCGCATGCTGCCCAAACTAGAGAAATACCAGCCGCGCTGGCTCGAAGAGCCGGTGATCGCAGACGACATCGACGGCTATGCAGAGTTGAACCAGCTCACCAGCATCCCGATCTCGGGCGGAGAACACGAGTTCAGCCTCTACGGCTTCAAGCAACTGCTCGACAAGAAGGCGGTCTCGGTGGTGCAGTACGACACCAACCGCGTGGGCGGCATCACGATGGCGCACAAGATCAACGCGCTGTGCGAGGCCCACAGCGTGCCGGTGATCCCGCACGCCGGCCAGATGCACAACTACCACCTGACGATGAGCAGTCTGAACTGCCCGATC
>Ga0307516_10004584_pt1 | contig 16969 bp, 23 predicted proteins | sample 19_EM_MG_FD_203310 | JGI IMG/M metagenome (GOLD analysis project Ga0307516, IMG submission 203310) | Populus trichocarpa ectomycorrhiza microbial communities from riparian zone in the Pacific Northwest, United States - 19_EM | ecosystem: Host-associated > Plants > Roots > Unclassified | place...
AAGACTATGTAAAAGAAAGAAGGAAAAGAACTAGACGACCAAAGAAAAAAGCTAGCAGCGCCGACACCACCCCAATCACTCCACTTTCCTCCACAAAAACGAGTGCTAGCGAGTGCACCGCAACATCAGTATTCTCTGCAGCTTTCTCTAGCTCTTGGGACTTTGTATCTGATGTACCGCTCATGGCCTTTTCCGGCAACGCATGAGTTTCAGTGGTACCCCTCATGGCCTTTTCCGGCAACGTATGAGTCCCATTGGGATCACTCATAGCGGCCTTCTTTTGCTTATGAGTCCCCTTGGGATCGCTCATAGCAGCAGCAACCTTGTCAGGTTTGCTTGTAGTCACCTCGTCAGGTGCTACTTCTCTAGTTATGGGCCCTTCAACTTGGACTTCCTCATATATTGGTTTCTCCGGTGGAAGTCCTAGTGGATCTCCCTCATTGCATGAATCCTCCGTATAGGCAGTAGAGTCCTCGTCAAACTTGACATCTGAGCATTCAATAATGCGTTTGGACTCCATATCCCACAAGCGCCAGATTCCAGTAGCATTGCGGACATAGCCTGTCATCATGCATCGTTTGGCGCGTGCACCCATTTTGTTATCCACTCTGAGATCCTTAGGTATAAGCTTGTAGGCAATACAGCCAAAACGCCGTAAATGATGCAATGGCAGCCTGTCGATATTTGGTTCTCCATTGTTTTCCGGAGCACGGACCAGATCCATGGCTTGCACTCCGACCGAGTTCCGGATACCTTGCCTGGCTTGCGCGCTGACCGAATCCATGGCATGTGCGGCGCCGATCGGATTCATGGCATGCGCGCCGACCTGATTCCGGGTTCCTTCCATCATGGCCTGCGCGCCGACCGGAACGCCTATGGCTCGCACACTTGCTTCCTTCTTCAAGCGTATATGCCCGTGTAGTACCTCGTATGGTGACTTCCCATTGACAGCCCGGCTAGGTGTTCTTGACGCAGGTATGTTGCTGTCCTTATGGCTTCCGACCAGAATTGAGCAGGAGCTTTTGCATCTTGCATCATCGCTCTGGCCTTCTTGGTGAGTACCCCAATTGTACGTTCCGCTACCCCATTTTTATGCTGTGTATATGGTGGTGCTGGTTCATAGCTAAATAATATCTCGAGCAGCTAGAAGTCCTCAAAATAGGCGATTATTGTATTCGCCGCTTCCATTATCGCATCGGAACCGCTTGATATCATATCCCCAGCAGTCTAGCTTTGCCTGGAAATGTTGAAAGGCTTCAATGCAAGTTTCGGCTTTCTTGTCTTTGAGGATGTAAACATGGGTTACATACCCGCGTATCTGGTTGCAGTAGTGCGCGAATAGCCTTTCCCTCCCGCACTGGGTGAATCACTATCAATATGAAGCACACGGCCAGAACATACGGTCCTGGGCACTTTTCACGTCACAGGACAAGTGGTCGTCCCAAGTCGGCGACAACATCGTCATGTCATGCCTTGCTGGTCATCTCGCAACCCTACGGGCCTGCTGAGCCGATGACCTCCATAAAAGGCCCACATCGTCCCACTTCAACCCTTCGTTTTTATCTCCCATAGACTCTATACGTCATCCGGCCCGAAAGACTCCACTTGGAGCGCCACCGTCAGCACCACCCGCGCAAATATTCCCTACACTCCACCAGGAAACCACATTTCCGCAGCGACTTCCTTCAGCTCCCCTATTCTGTTAAGTCTCCAATAGCCGTTTCCTCGTCGCCACAACAGCGTCGACCCTCCTGGTACGGCAGGGTCGCGAGGGTTACGCAATTCCTGTCCAGTCCCTGTCCTTCGAAACGATACGGAATGCCTACGCCTTCTATGGAGTGGAAGCCCAATCCGATTTCCCAGAGTTCCCCATGATGTATTTAATTATGAAATTTAACTGACAGACTTGTGAAAAGTGAGATGACAACGGCGACGCCCACGCTCACAGCTTGCGACACAGCATAACCCCATTTTTTCTTAATTTAACGCAAGAAATTGAAATTCCAGATACTTACTGATCTGGCGCTCCTCATGTCGGAGAAATCTATAAATTACCTAAGTGGTTGTAATTGGCGGGGGACTGGGAAATCAGCCAGCACGGCCGCGGGGCGCACTCCGTCGTTTTAGGACCCAACCACGCCAAAAACGCGGGCCCCGTAGGTGATTCACACGGTCAACAGGCGAGCGCTACAGATAATTGAGATTGCGGTTGTGGCGATGTTGATAGAGAGCCTACGGAGGCCTATACTACGGAGGCCCATAACGACCAACCTGTCAAGTTTTTCGAATTTGCGAAACCTAAAACACGAACCCGTGAAACCCGAAAACCACGAATACTCGACAATCTTGCAGCCCTGCCAAAGAAATTTCGCAACATCACCAACAACACTCCACAAATTGTAACTGGAGAGAGGTATATTTGCGAGCCACAACTGTTGTGCCTCGCTGCGAACGACCGGCGCACGCCGACGGAGCGAACGCCCAACTCCATCTCCTCCGTCTCCGGCGTCCGCTTGGAGCGCTCGTCCGACTCCGACTCCTCTGTCTCCGGCGTCCGCTCGTCAAAGCGCTCGTCCGACTCCGTCTCCGGAGTCTCCGGCGTCCGCTTGTCAAAGCGCTCGCCCGTCTCCCCGTCTGCGGTGTCTGCTTGTCAAAGCGCTTGCCCGTCTTCTCTGTCTCCGGCGTCCACTTGGAGCGCTCGTCCGATTCCGTCTCCTCTGTCTCCTATCAGGAAATGACCGGATCACTACCGAAAGAGAGAGTTCTTCATGAGAGAGATAGAGAGAGTGTGTGTGTTGTGGCAAGATGAGCGGTGATGGTGGTGAAGATAAAACTGTACGAGAGGAAAAGCGAAGCTCGTATAGTATCTGTTGTCTAAGGATGAAGAAAAAAAAAGGAAGAAAGTTCAAGAAGGAACTAAGTACAGAACAACCCGCTGTTACACAACGCTTTCCAATCCGGCGCCTCACGGCGTTGCATCGTTGCCGGCACCCGTACCGAGCGGCGAGATGTATCTCCAACGCACCCCCTCTTCTCGTCCTCGGTTCAATTTTTTTTCCCCACCAAATGCAAAAAAATCCCATTAAATCTTCGTCGACCTCATTAAAACCCCCGCAGTGAAAAACCTGTGGGAAAAACACTTGCTAGCAGGAAAAAGAGTGCCGACTCAAAGGAGCGTGGCCTCGGAACAGGTCACAATCTTTTCGGACGTACAGGCAGCTACACGGCGGATGGCATTGGACGAACCCGGCCCAGGGGAACTGTACGCCCTCCAGGCGCGGAAGCACATCACCAGATTACGTAGGGCTAGACCGGGCATCGTCGTTGAAATCCGGTGATACCCAGCACACAAGGGAGTCACAGGCAATGAGAAGGCCAATGAGTGGGCAACTGTTACAGCAGGGGAGCCAAACACCTGTGGAGTGGAATGGCTAAGCACCCCATGCTGGACGGAAGTATGGGCGGTGCCTCTTGTACGATCTCTCGCCAACCTCAAGCGGGAAATCTCGGAGAAGAAGTGGGTAGAGGCATGCCAATTGGCATGGGGCCGAACCCCCAAAAAGAAGTACTGGCTGCCCGAGGGCCAGTGGCCTGATGGCATGGTAGCTGGAAGCACCAAGAGGCTTGCCTTGCAGTTCTACCAGCTCAAGACGAGGCACTGTCTGACCAGGCAGTATCTCAACTGGACAAAGAGCATCCCCACCCTGCAGTGCTGGTGGCGCCAGTACCGAACATAGACCCAGGACCACCTCTTCAAGGAGTGTCCAGAATGGAAGCTGTAGCAGAAGATCCTATGTGCAGAGGTGAAGAAGGAGACTGAGAAGTGGAAGGACCGGTGGAAGGTATGGAACCAACGGGAGGTGCAGCTGGACGGTGCTAGACTTCCTCTTGGCCACAGACCTGGGCAGGTGGATGCCGGGGGTGGAGGCGGATGACGCTGTGAGCACGGTGTCTGAGCTGAAGGTGCAGGAGTGGATGAAGAAGCAGGGAGCAGGGGCCAAGTAGCTAGGCGTTGGGGAGGAACCACCATTGTTGCCACCCACAAGTGACTTCGTGGCCTCCACAGCAACGATGTAGGCATGGAAGCGCAGGTATGGATAGGGTAGTGCCAGTGGTGGAAGTGGACGCCGATACGCGGAGTGATGTGTCAGAATAGGAGCTCCAGGATCGCCGTGAGCGGGAAGAGGAACGAAGGGTGGAGACGGGGAGGAGCTGCGTGCTGGGAAGGAACACTGCTGTTCTACCCACCCCGCCTTCATGGCATCGGCAGACGGGGAATAGAGGGCGGTTCTACTCTTCCTTTGGTATTTCCTTTGTAGTTTCCTTGGTGCGCTTTCACACTTTCTGGGATAGGCCTGGGTGGAGGGCAAGGGGAAGTTCACAACGAGTCGCCTTGCACGGACGGTGGACGCGGAACTGACTGTACATACTCCTCGCCATGATCTAGCTAGGTCGCTGCGAGTAATGAATAAACCCAAAAAAAGTAGACCGGCCCCCGCCGCCCCCATCGCACCAAGGAAATCGAAAGACAAAACACGTGCGATGTACATAACGGGAAGACAACACACAACTTTTAGAAAGGGAAAATCCACCGCTGCCCCTTGTCTTCATCGTAATCGGTAGTTGTATCATTAAAGTGCAAGGTGCCGAAGTCTGACTCGGGTGAGTCCGAGTCGGAAGTGACCTCACCATGTATAGAATATATCTATGCGGACGGACACTCGTGGGCATGGCAGCCCACACCTTGGCTGCAGCAACCCCGCTGCTGCCAAGCCACCAGTCACCACACGGGCGCACGCCACGGCGTCGGCATCGGCTTAGGAACCCGGTCCCCCGCTACGGCATCCGCTACCTCACACTTCCTCGGCGGTCGCGCGCTCTGCGTTGATGCCTAACGAGAACGGATGAAAGAAGAGAGTTCCTAAGCACGAACGCAATAGAGAGAGAAAGTAGAACGTCTAAAGCGCGGAGGCAATAGAGAAGGAAGAAGGCCATTTCATTCAAGTGCACAGCCTATATGCGCTCCTCCACGCCGTACCCCCCCATGAGGCTCCCATCTTTCCCGTCCGCCAAAAGGAGTAAACGCACAAAGAAATCGAAAGACAAAGCGCGCACGACATAAGCAACGAGAAAAGAGTACAGACATTCATTGAAGTCAGTCGTGGTATCGTTAAGTTTGGACGGCACCGATGTGGCAGCCGTTGGCGAGGAGACGGAGGAGTGGCGGTGCGGGTGCACGCCGGAGCGCGAGACCGCCGAGAATGTGTGTGGCAGCAAACGCCGGAGCGCGCGACCGCTGGGGTGGCAGCAAACGCCGGAGCTTTTTTTTTTATGTTTCTTCATTACTCGTGTGCGACCTGCAAATGCCGGAGCGCGCGGCCGCCGAGGAAGTGTGAGGTATATACATAGAGTACCGGACACTTGGACAGGCTAGCGTCTTGGCAAGTACAAATTGATGATTTTGGTGACTAATCTGCATGTCCCCGCTAAATTCAATTCTTCTAAGATTTACTTGATTCTTGACTTCCCGCGGTCGCCTTGCCGAGCCCGTCAAATCTTGCCTACGTACTGAGAGATGTCTTCGTCGAGTTTTTGTATGTGGTCATAGAATATCATTCCAGCGCTAGCCTAATCGGGCAGTTCCCGGTGCCAAGATATACCAAGTAGGGTACAAATTCGGGGGCCACCACCAAATTACCTCCACTTTAAAGGGTGCCCAAGGTGGAAAGGACAACAGAAGACCCTTTGGAAGGAGGTGTGGAAGCAGACAGGAAGGGGGAAGCGTTGGTGGAAGGCTCATGAGCTTTTTCGCCGACCGGAGGTGTGGTCAGGCCGTGCTAGATTTCCTTTCCTCGACGGATGTTGGCAAGATAGTGCCGACGGCAGATGTTGAAGACAGGTAGTAGTGTCTATCTATTCTACAAAGGAACACAGAGAGGTGGATATATACTGATGCTGGGCCAAGGAACGAATACATCCGACGGTAGGAAAAAACCACCAGTGCTGGGGCAATACCACGCTCCAACATGTCCGTATCTTTGGTGCGCCCCGCCCCCCGGGACTGGCCAAGGAGGGCAAGGAGGAGCAACGGCGCCATCCTCCGCGCCACCGGATGGGAAACCTGGAAAATAGGTACGCCGCCATTGTTTCATAGGCGGAGTGCGAAGTATTATTAAGCAAACAATCTCTTCTGAAGGTCGAGGTGAGTAGCGGCGGGGCGGACCTTCCTGCGACCCACGCGAAGAGCAATGGGGAGCCTGCAACGTGACGCCATCGCCAGGAAACAGACGGTACCGTACATCGCGCGATCAATGACTAACCAAAAAAAGCCGTGAGGTGGACTCGGGCCTCAAGTGAGAGGCAGCCATGGCTCGCAGTCCGGAATCACCCGTATGAGCCATGGCTTCCCCATTGCCCTACTTTTGTAGGTCCTCAGACCTTTCGATGGTACTTCCGACTTCCCGGGAGTGCGTCTCCCTGCCTCACAAATCCCCTAGGGACCATCTCGCCTGGTGCACCATTTGCGGACAACAATCTAGCCCCACGGCTCTCTTCCTCACCTGGCAGTAACGAATGGCTAAGGGTCAGCACCCCAGCAGCTGCCTGTCAGTGAGTTGTCTGAGTTGACTGATTGGTGGAAACTGCAGTGGCACCGACCCTAAGCCGGATTCGGCGCGAGGTTGCGACCATCTGCAGTTTCAGCGGACCACTTGCCGGTGACCAATCATGAAAGACACGAACCCCGCCTTTCGTCGGTATCGCCACTACCTACATAAGGCACTCCTCCCTCCCCACCACTCACCCACCACATCCTAGGAAGATACTCGTCCGTGAAGCAGCACATTGGCAACATGACAGAGACAACAGAGACGATGGAAACAATCGAAATCGCGCCAATCGAGGCGAAATCGCAGTACCAGCACTTCATCCCACGATTTGTTCTACGAGAATTTGCGGAGACGCCCACTACTGCCGCTACTAATGCAGCTGCTGGTGCTGCCGGGGAGGGTAGTGCGGGGGCGGGAGGGGCCGCCAACAGGAGAAATAGGAGGCGCAATAATAAGAAAAAGGGGGGGAAGAAGAAGGCTACTGGAGAAGGGGGTAGTGGTAGTCAGTCATCGGCGGTGGATGGAGTTACCAACACAATGGAAGGGATGGGTTTGGATGAGGACGATGGAGCCGGAGTCGGGCGAGGGGTCGCAAGGTAAGTTTCACACCTCCGGTGAACTATAGGTTTCACTACTCACCAGTTCTCAGACCTCCCCAGACCCGTGATAGGAAAGAAGACCCTCGAAACCCGCTCATCAAATATTTCAACCTAAAATCGGGGACCATCCAACACAACCGCGTTGCCCGCGCATACGGGAACCAAGATATGTACCGCGACGCCACCGCAAGCGACGCCAATCACATCGAGAAGCAACTTTCTGTTCTTGAGCAGGTCGCATCGCGCGTCTTCAACCGAACCAAAGCAGCGCAGAAACTCGGAGCCGCATCCGTAGATGTCACACGAACCGAACTCAACACAATCCGCAAATTCCTCTTCGTCATGAAGTACCGCAACCAAAGGTTCTGGCAGAAATACAACCGTCCCTCCATTGCAGAGTACATCGAAGTTGATAAGTCATACGTGGCCAACTTCATGCGCCAACGCGGCTTCAAGAAGCCTGCGGAGGTGTGGCTTTGTACCATAAAAGCCATCCTGGACACACGTATCGATCCGCAAGGGAAATGGAAAGAGACAGTGCTCGAGAAGGCGTTTGAACATGATGCATTGTGGTTCATCATGAACATGACGGAATCGTACCTCAACTTCTGCACGCCACAAGATCCGGAGCATGACGAGTTCATCATCACGGAAAATGGATTCGGGATTCATGAGGGGCCTACTGCGGTCAACCCTACTACCGATCCGATAACCGGGGCTGAACTGGCCGAAACCGGGAAGTACACTGAATACCACAAGATCGCCCCGTTGTCTCCCCGCCTCCTGGTGGTCTTAAGGTCAAACTTTCTCCGCCCAGGACAGGAACAAATGCTGCGTGCCCTGCGAGCGACCCCTGACATCCCGGATACCCCTAGCTTATTCGAAGACCTCCGATTGGAAGCGGCGAAGCCTAGTTACGGCATTCTGAGCGACCATGGGGAGCTCAGCGATGACCACGTTTTCACCTTCAAGATCCAGAAGCTCTCCCGGAAATGGGTTGACTTATTCAACACCGTCGCGCTGGCGGAGGCGAGGAAGTCAATCACGTGGAAATCAGATGCGGCGATGCAGAGGACGATGCGGGCGTACTTGGAACATCCAGCTTTCCGGCCGGTGCAAGGGCTAGATATGGGGGAGAAGAGGGAGTTGAAGGAGAAGTTGTTCACCTTACTAGGTGGCGATGCAACCACGATTCCAAAAGTGTTTACGATGACGGATGAGATGAAGAGGGAGCTAAAGAAGAATCCTAAGCTTGCACCGTACTTCAAACTCGGTAAGACTACTCCCCTCTACCAAAGACTGAGAGCTTACAGCCACCAGGAGGAACCCCCGCTCGCCTGATGCATGACATGCTTCACTCCTCACAGATATCCAGTCAGCGCTCCGCCTCAGCGGACAGGTCGCCGAAAGGCCCTCAGTACCTCGAAGCCCGCAATGCAGGCTCCCGCAAGGACATGATTGCATTCTCCAAGCTCCCCAGCACCGCTATCTACTGGCATGTCAAGCAATGGCGGGGGAACGCAATCATCTGTAAACAGAAGGCTGCTGGGATGAATCCCAATCCAGAACAGATCGCCAAATTGGCGGCGGAAGGGCCTGAGGATTGGGTTGCAGAGTGTGGGTACCACCCCCTAGCGGGGGGAGCAGCTGAGCTGACAACGGGGTCGGGGGTGATAGTGTCCGGCTGTATACAGGAAAAACATCGATCTCGCCTCATGCTGGAGGCGTCGATAAAGATGTTCTTTCGCGAGATGAATCTGGAATCGGTGGCAGAGATGGGACTAGGGAGGGAGATTTCCGACTACACTATCTTGGACAAGGAGATGGGACTGTTCAAGCAGTGGGGTAAGCAACCCGAGTATCTACCCTTTGGAACCCGCGTTAATTTTCAACAGGGGGAATATCAAGTTCTTGTTTGTGAATCCCTCCGTTCCACAGCATTCACCATTGACCGGTGACGATAGGTTTCCTCGAAAGTTACCCAGATATCCACACCAACATCGGCGTAGCAATCATGGACCCGAAGCGCAGCAAGAAGACAGAAGCTAAGATTCCAGAGCAATTTATCAGCGATCTGAATCTTTGTAGGAATTTGAGGGCTTCCGAGTTGATTGAGAACACCCTGTGCGGCGGTGATGGACAGAAAGATGAACGGAAGATACTGCAGAAGTTGCTGTGGGAGGCGCTCTACTGGCTACCACAGAATATGACCGAGGATTTGGCGGCTACGGTGATGGAAGAAAGCGTCCCGGAGTGTGTTTTAGCGTAGGGTGGCTTTTGCTCAGGAATGTTTGGTAATTTATGGACAGTTGGCTGGCACTTGTATAACAAGGCATGTGACTAAATCAGTCAGTGATACGAGGACACGTGGGATACTTCAGTAACGTCTGCCATTATTTCGATGACGGCGACAGAGGAGTCGCTCGCGAGCGCCGCTCAGTCGAGAAGGTAGTCGGGAACGCATCTCCGATATCTAGATTCTGGTGATGGCCCGCACCGTCTTGCATTTGAGCGTGGTCAACGCGCGTCGAGACGGGTCTCGGAACGGTTATATCCGCCGTCGTTGCGACGGCCTGTACCAGACCGGTGGCAAGATCGTGCAAGTCACGCAGGAGATTCATCAGCGCAGTGGGCGTCGAGCATCTCCGCGGACGGGCCGCCGGCGATGACCGAACTTGAACGGGCCTGTAGCGCCGAATGATAGCGCGGGGTAGATATCGTTACTTTGATGCAGGCGTGAAGGACGCGCGGTTGTTGCAGGATATCGGTGGCGATGGTGGTTGACGGCATTGTCGATCCGAGCGGGTCGACACCCGAGCGAACGCGACGATCCGCGCGATCGCGGCGATCCGAGCTAACGCGTCGATCCTAGCTATCTACATATCATATGCATAGATACATGACGCGTCGATCCGGGCGAACGCGTCGATCCGAGCTAACGTGGCGATCCAGGCATGATCGGTTGCTGCGTGCATGCAGGGATGTCGAATTCTACCCTATTTGGCAACCACTCCAGCCACAGCCACACATTAGAAAATAAATAAAATTACTTTGATGATTACTACATACAACCACTATTACATCTATTTCGTGTCTATGTACTTTGCCATGACTCCTACCCATTCCAGAGAACGCTAAACTTTGGTGCAACAAATTATTTTATCTCCACACTCCTATGACAGCGGAAGAATTTGACACGTACTGTGACCCTCATAAGTACAGTGTACACAAAACACAGCAGTTGTACATCACAGCGGAACGGCGAAGTTACAGTACAGAGATACTAGTGCCGGTTAAGAAAAGTAAGAGGTACGGAACAAAAGCACGACAGCCTGGACTTTGTCGGGTCCAAATCAAAGTTATGCGTACGGTCCAAACGAATCGCTGTGACAGTCGAACACTTGGATGTAGAACAACACCAGCACGATCCAGCTTGAAGCAGGGAGATTGAACCCTCTGCTCTCACAATTCAACTGGCAATGGCAAAAGCATCAAGGAAGACACGGTAAGAACATCAAAAGAAGGTGTATTTTTATTAATATATTAATTGATTCGTTTAGAAAACACGTACGAAACGGAGCACGAGGCCTTCCCCGACTGGACGAATGTACATTTGAAGACTACCACCTTTCGGCAGGATGACAGGATGTTGATGAAGCGATCCGTCTCCTTGGGGAGAAAGGGTGGCTACATGACCGGGAGACCGTGGAGAACTGTCGCGGAGGACTTGCCGTCCGAACATGTCGCACAAAAGAACGGTAGACCGTGGGAACTACCTATAATCAAACCTTTTTTTTTAGTGATAGGCTTTTGCGCTTGCGGGTTGAACAGGTTGAGAGGGGAGTGGGTGGTGGAAAATTGGTTCTGTCCGGAGTTCTTTACTTGGGGCCTGTTCGGTTGCCACCCGCATTTTCAAACCTCGGGTTTCTGACGAGTTGACGGTTGCCAAAGCTGCAGGTGCAAACTCTCATCTCCCCCGACGACCCGTTCGGCAACCCAGATATTCAACGGCACGCCACACTTTTATGTCATGAAAGTTTGCAGAAACCCTTTTTACAGCGGCGACATATAGCCCTTACTGCTATCCAGAGACACAGCGGACTCCTCCTATTCACAGGCACCAATCCCGCAGCGCCAAAAAAATTTCGCGTGGTATGCGGAGGGAACAGGCGGCGCGCCCGCTGTTAGCGCTCTCCGGGCATTTTTTCCAGTCATCCCTGATGTGTGGTAGATGCTCTGTCATGCAGCGTGCTCTGGTATCGGGCGATTAGAGCACCAACGGCAAAGAGCCTTGCTGGGCCGAGGGTGGGAGTCGGACATCGCAGGCATGATGGTGCCATGGCGGGTTGACTAGGGGCAACACTGGTATGTGGGGTAGTTGAGTTTATTTGTATCTATTTTGTGGCTCAGTCGACAATATGCAGTTTCTCAAATCGTTAACTCGAGGTGGTTTGCCGAACGCTCACCAAAACGCAGCTGGCAACCGAACAGGCCCGTGATATTTTGATACGTATGTTCACTCTCGCTCTTTCCACAACAAACACCAACAGCAAAGTGATGTTTTTTATAGTATGTGTGGCTGTGGCTGCAGTAGTTGCCGAATAAGGAACCCCTGCATGCGCACAAGAACCGATCCCGGCAGCGCTCCACCTCGGCTGACAGGGCGCCAGAAGGCCCGCAGTACCTCGCAGTCCGCAAACGCCAGTCTCCGCAAGAACATGATTACCTTCTCCAAGCTTCCCAGCACCACTATCTTCTGGCATATCAAGGAATGGCGGTTGAGTGCCATGGTCCATAAGCAGATGGCTGCCGGGATGGATCCGGATCCAGAACAGATCGCCGAATTGGCGGCGGAATGGTCTAAGGATTAAGTTGCAGAGCTTACATACCACCCTCCGGGCGAGGGGAGTAGCTGAGCTGACAACAAGGCCGGGCGTAACAGTGGCCGGCTGTATACAGGAGAAACATCGATCTCGCCTCATGCTGGAGGCGTCGGTAAAGATGTTTTTTCGCGAGATGAATCTGGAATCGGTGGCAAAGATGGGACTGGGAGGGGGATTTCCGCCTCTATTCTCGGAAAAGGAATTGGATCTGTTCAAGCAGTGGGGTAAGTAGTCCAAGTATCTACCCTTTGGAATCCGCGTCAATTTTTCAACAGGGGGAATATCGAGTTCTTGTTTGTGAACCACTCCAATCCACAGCATCTAAGGCCTCTCGAGGTGATAGAGAACACCCTGTGCGGCGGTGACGGGCAGAAAGAGGAACGGAAGATACTGCAGAAGTTGCTGTGGGAGGCGCTCTATTGGCTGCCGCAGAGTAGGGCCGAGGATTTGGCGGAGATGGTGGTAGAAGAGAGGGCGCTAATGTGTGTTTTAGCGCAGGTAGGTTAGCTTTTGCTCGGGAAAGTTTGGTAATTTATGGACGGTTGGCTGGCATTTGTATGACAAGGCATGAGACTACAACAGTCAGTGTTAGGAGGACACGTGGGATACTTCAGTAAATTCTGCCATTCCGTCGATGACGGCGACGGAGGAGTCGCTCCGCTCAGTCGAGCACGGCGAGAAGGTAGTCGGGAACGCAACTCCGGTATCCAGAAGCTGGTGGTGGCCCGCACCGTCTTGTATTCGAGTGTGGGTCAGCCTGTGTCGAGACGGTTATCGGAAGGTCATAGTCGCGATCAGAGCCGCCGTGGCGACGGCCTGTACCAGACCGGTGGCATGAGATCCATTAATGTGGCACGGGCGTCGAGCAGCTCCGCGGGCCGCGGGCGGGCTGCCGGCGACGATGGGAACTCGAGCGGGTCCGCAGCGTCGAGTGATGCCTGCGGGGGGATCATTGCCCCGACGTAGGCGGCGAGGACGCGGGTTTGCTGAAGGATATATATCGGTGGTGATGGTAGTTGACGACGTTGTCGAGCCGAGCGATAGCGGCGATCGAGAACGCGGACAATCCCGGCGTATATATTCCGCGATTCATCATTCGCATTCGCTATTCCTCGTATTCGTGGTCATCATATTCCTTTTCCCTTCGCCATCGTTGCATCCACCAGACAGACAGACTCGAACCCTCGATCGAACGGATGCTGCGACGAAGATGATCCGTTTGATCCATATGTCCGGCGCTGGGATGCGAGTGGCGAGGACCTGTCATGCCACTCTTAGACGCCATCCGGACTCGGGCGAGGGAGTGGCATTTTTGCGTGATGCTACGCTCTTCGCATTGACAGACAGGAGGTTCTCTCTACTTACAAAGGTTTCACTGGTAATTCGCCAACCAGACGGATGCCAGGAAGGCGCCTTCCGAGACGGAGCTTCACTGAGCCGTCCTCGATTCGCCGGACTGTCACCTCCAGACGTTCAACATTTTGACACTTCCCCTCGTACGGCTGATGCAAAGGGGGGGAGACGACGGGTAGAGCAGCAACCGAAAAACGAAAAACCGAGGCCCCCAATATCCTCGGATGCCTCTTTAAAACTCACAACCGTGTAAAAAAACCTCATGGGAAAACCGCAGACATGGGAGAAAGAGTGCATCCTCTAAAAAGACAGGAAGGTGAAAGAACTGTTATTCCAACTGCACACCCCCGTAGAAGTTTCGCCTGGAACCAGGCAGAAGATCCCGAGGACGATCGATACGATCATCTGTTCATTGTCGGCATTGGGGGGCACAGCAACTCCGTCAACGCATGGCGCGCACGGAAGCTCCGGCATGGGGCGCGCAGCAGCTCCACCTTGACCAGGCGCACACCGCTGCCTCCTCGAGCGCGTGCAGCAACTCCGGTGTAGGGCGCCATGGCAGCTCCTGCATCACCAGGCGCTCACCGCAGCCCCGAGTAACCATCGAACGCGACCAGCAAATCCAGTGTGGGGCGCCGCAGCAACTCCTGAATAACAGACCGCGCACCACAGCTCTGAGTATCGATTCGACTGCATATCGAGGAGGAGTCGTATTCCTGGCGGGGGGATTCCCAGATTCGGGCTGCATGATCGGGTTTGTTCGCGGGAGGACTGTAGATGACAGTTCGAATCGTGGGTTCAACCGATAGGTAGATCATCGAGGCAGCGAGGTCGTCGCACGGATTGTCGTCACGCCCTGGGCAGTAGTTAGTTAGTGTCAGAATTCGTGGGAAATTTCTCTGCGGGTAACAATTTTGCAGGTGCTCTCAGCGGCAAAGACTGGTCTCATGTCGTTTTCCGCGAGCGGTAGATTCGTGCTTTGAGTAGCGCGGCGAGTTCGGACGTGACGGTTTGTCTAGTGAGGTCATGTTGGCGACGCAACGCGACGCGGCTCAAAGGGTTGAGGCTTAAAAACAAGAGTGCAGGGATCAGTTGAACATCGGCAAGTCGCAGATTGGCAGAGCGTTCAAGCCGGGCTCAAAACCTGTTGGAATATCGAGATGAAAGTGAATTGGATTAAAGATGCACTGTCATAGACTAAAGATTCTCCCTACTTACAAAGGAGTTCATCGGGAAGTCGCCTTCCGAAACGGAGCCTCACTAGCCGTCCTCCCTCCGCCTGAATGTCATCTCTGGGCGTTCAACATTTTGACATGGTGTTCTCGCAGAAGTTGACATTTGCCAAGGTGCCGGAAAGAGACGCGGGGAGGATGTGGGGAGTAAGTGCGCAATATGGGCTAGTGTATGGGGCGGCAGGTGGGGAAGTGAGGTAACAATGTTTGGGGCGCATCGATTGGAGAATATTCACAAGATCTCTAGCAATCTCAACCATCGCCTTATGAGCTTTACGATGCTGTTGAGCGGGTGTGTCTGGAACGGGACAGAACAGAATACAGCCCCAGATAGCAAAACCAGTAAGCAGTCAGGGAAACAGGGAAGCGGGCAAGCGGACGCGCACCAGCGACACAAGCGGTGGGCGAGTGGGCGAGTGGGCGAGCAGATGAGCAAACGTGCAAGCGAGCGGACAGGCGGGCATGGGAGTGCATGGGCGAACCCGTGAACTGAGAAGAAACAGGGCCGGCACGTCTCCAGGTAGCAGATGGAATTGGTGAGTGGTGGGCGAGTAGACGACGAGATCGGGAACGACGGGTGGCGAGCGCGTGAGCCGCGAACGAGTACACGACAGATGCGCAGAAGACGAGGGGCGAGTAGTTTTTTTTTTGTTTGATCATACTCGCATTCGACCTATATAGATCATGGCGGCGTACATTTTGCCCGGTTTTCCTGTCCGCAGTCCGCGCAGTGCCGGCTCGTTGCAAGCTCCCCTTTGCCCTCCGCCCAGGCCTGTCCCAAGGAAAGAAATAAACGCGCCCAAGGAACTTGACAAAGGGAAAGAAATAAAGGAAAGCGCACCCCGTCCCTCTACTCCTCGCCTGCCGATGCCATGAAGGAGGGCGTGGGTAAGAACAGCGGTAGTTCCTCTCCGGTGCCCGAGCCTTCCGCAGCACCCAGCTCCTCCGCCTCCGCCTCCTGTTCCTCTTCCCGCTCCTGGCGCTCTCGGAGCTCCCATTCTGACGTCTGGCTCCCGGCGCCGTCTTCTTCCACAGGTGGCACCAGCCTTCCCACATCCGTTGCGGTGAGGAAGTCCAGCACTGCCTTTCCGCACCTTTTGTCGGCAAGTAGGTCCCGGATCTTCCACCGGCTCTTCCACCTTCCCGTCTCCTTCTGCACCTCCGCCCAAAGCACCTTTTGCTGCACCTTCCATTCCGGGCACACCTTGAAGAGGTGGTCTCTCGTTTGCGAGGGGCACTTGCACCACCAGCACTGGGCATCGGGGCGGACCTTGGCCCAGTGAAGGTACTGTCCGATCCGGGCGTGGCCCGTCTTCAGCTGGTAGAACCTTGAGGCGAGCCTCTTGGTGCTGTTGGCTACCTCGCTATCGGGTTTCTGCGAGGGGCGAGTAGTGTGTGAGTGATGAACGAGTAGAAGGCGAGCTGGCGAGCGGCAAGCAGTGCGCGTGAAGCGGCAAACGAGTAGACGACAGGCTCGCAAACAACGAGGGGCGAACGTGCACCGACGTGTGGCGAGATGAACGGCGGGGCAGTGGACGAGACAAGGGGGTAAGAAAAGTGAACAGCGCACGGCAGACAGATGACGGGAACCGCTGGTATTTCTAGGCAAATAGACAAGTTATTACACGAAGAGAAAAAGAGACAGGGCCGGCAGGGCTTCCTGTAGCAGATAGGTGATGGGCGGGAAACGGACGGGTAGGAAACAGACGAGGTGAACGACTTCTCGAACGACAAGCGACGAGCGTGCGAGACGCGCGATGAGCACGTGCGTCAGTGGACGAGCGGCGAGCGATGAGCTTCGCACCGGCGGACGAGCCTGCGAATCGATGGCAGGTGCAAGAACCGAATTCACGCGTACGCGTAGAATGCTGCCGAATCGACTGAGCGACGATCGACGAGCGGCGAGACAATAACTAGGACACGATTGGAGGTCGCGACAAGAGAACACGGCAGGAAGACACGACAAGAGGAGGGCAAGGCATGACACAGAAAGGTGACGGCAACCGTGGAACTGCCGGGCGAAAGAGACACGGTGTCGGGTCAAGAGGAAAAGAGGGAAAGAAGAAGAGAAGAAGCTGACTCCGGATATCTGTCGCTCAGCGCTAACCGAAATTACTCATCAGCCCGTATCTTTTTCACTTAACTTACTTTGTAACGACATAGTAGCATCGGACTCAGACCAGCAACCAATCAGCTGGAAAACCGCCAGCGCCGATTCGGACTGCGGCTGCTAGGCCTACCGCAGGGAGAGAAAGCCAGAGAGATGGTCAGCTCCAACACTCCACTGGGCAAGA
>Ga0307516_10004585_pt1 | contig 16962 bp, 22 predicted proteins | sample 19_EM_MG_FD_203310 | JGI IMG/M metagenome (GOLD analysis project Ga0307516, IMG submission 203310) | Populus trichocarpa ectomycorrhiza microbial communities from riparian zone in the Pacific Northwest, United States - 19_EM | ecosystem: Host-associated > Plants > Roots > Unclassified | place...
ATCATACAGCACAGGTATGCTGACCCCATCCTCACCTCAATGATACGTCTCCAACGCTGAATGCCACATCCTACAGGCGAATCACTATCCCAACGAAGCAATGGTGATGTTCGATCCCAGTTATTCAAGTTCTACAGTATTGAGCGCAGCGCAAACTTCAGAGAAGTGCAACGAACTATCACGATACATTAGTATGTTGCCCCATACTCGTGCCATAATAACTCTCCCAACCCTTCATGTGATGTATTTCCCAGTCAAACGGCTACAAACCACCATCGAAGGTAATGCTACCTCCACGTTGGTGCCGTCTCTCGTCCGGAAGTTGACTGTGACACATTCCACAGACAGGTGGATTCGGTCCCCCTCCAAAGCCAGAGAAATTGGTATGTTGCGCCACCAATGTATCACGCTGTCGAGCCATCAACACCCGTCCAAATCTGAATGTGACATCTCCGACAGAAACAAGACCGACAGACATATGATGATCATCAGTCGGGGCTCCGGGTATGTTGCCATGCCCCTTCGATCACGTTCGTTTATTAAAACTAGAGGTCAAGCAAACGGTTTATGAATATACTCCTCGCCCCCCAGGAAACCGTGGGAGCGGTCAGGCAGGCGGTCGCGGCGCTCACGAGAGGGCAGCAGGGACAGCAGATGAGCATGTAGTAGGGAAGGATGCCATTGCCCTCAGACACCAGAGACTCCACCGTGACCGCCGAGATCTCCTTGAGTTCATCAAACGGGAGCTGGAGTTGTACGATGATCTCGACTAGTTTAGGAGGTGAATTAAGTAGTACTGAAGAGGGTTCGCCGATTATTGGAAATTCTCGGGATAATAGAAGTCGTCTGTGGCCACTGAGCGGTTTCGAGGCCATAACTTTCTTTCTCGGGAAAATGACGATCATGTCAACAGGTATATCGTATCAGTTGCGATTACAGTCGGCCCCATTGAAATTCGTCGATCAATCTCCTCAAGTTCTTATTCCGACGTATGACCAAGTAATATTTGAGTCGAGCCCGAAGGTGTCGTTTCTTGTTATGTGGTTGCGCTCTATTATCTTTAAAAAAGTCGCTGCATAACAAGCATGAGACTCAGGTCAACTTGAAGGGTTCTCGCGAGGCAAGGCCCGCAACCCGCAAGGCATGACACATTCAAAATATCCGAGACCACGGCTTCCTGGGATCATCATCAAACTCAGGGTCCGGAAAACCACCTTTTTCTTGTTGAGTTGTCTCGTGAATTCGCGTCCGGAAGGGACATGAGCTAGTATATACTCTTGGGCTGAAGCGTACCCCGAGCACTTGGACGTTGGAACGACCGGGTCAGTGACCGCGACTTATGATCAACTTGGTTTAGGTGACCCGACGATAAGGACCTAGGACCCTGACTTCAGTGATGAGACCCAGCCCACCGGTTCCCTGCAGCAACGGTAAGTACTTATTTGCTATCCATCAGATTGAAGCATCTGATGCAATTGATCGAAGGCTTGCGTGCCTCGCACTCACGCCAAGGATCTTTCTGTGGGGTCTGGAGTTCAAGTTGACACGGTCAAGTCATACATATTGTGCCCGCAATGTGCGAAATGCGGTTGACGGACTCGGACAAGCCGATCCTCCGAGTCAGCTGGCGAATATCGATTTCTCCTCCGGACCTCACGAATTCAAGACGGGCTCCGGATTCACCTGCAACAGGGTGAGGATCGAAGGACAGGTGTGATCACTCACTCCGTTTACTGATGAGGAGAGAGAGAGAGGGAGAAAGGAGAGCGCTGTCCGTCTATATCTTTATCTTGAAGAGCGTCGTTGTTTCCGCGTCAGTTCGTTTTGAGTCGAGTGAAGAGACACGCCAAGTATTTCTATTCGATCAAGTCGCTTGGCACAGGCAGATGGGTACTATACTTAGAGGGACGTCGAACCACTGTCGTGACCGCATAGAAAGCGTTGATGGAACGTTCGTGAGGCATGCCAAGCTCGTCTCCCCAATTATGCAGCCATTCGGGCCGCACGACGGTTATCAGAAGGTTGCAGATGACGGGACTCGCCGGGGGGCTGCAACTTGGAAGGTTCACACTTTGCACGTCTTGGTCGGCAGAGCCACCCGGAGGCAAATCTTGATTGATGCACGGTGTGTGGGATGGGGGACCGTTACACAGGTGATAATCGTAATCGTAATCTTGCTTCGCTTTTGGGAGGCCGCATATGATTTCCAACTGATATCGGCGGTACAAAGATTCGGTGATATTGAAAAGACCAGGAACGGTCTTGGGCTCTTGGATGCCTGGTTGTTGGGGGTGATCTTTTCGGCGGTGGAGCTTTATAATTGCAAGTCCGATGAACAAGCTGGAGAAATGGTTATTTCAGACTGAGGGGGCTCTTGATAAGATAACCTGTGGAAATGCGCCCATCGGCGTACGGGCTGTTTGAAATTCTTACGACGCACATGAATCGACTGACAAACGATTCACTCTGATTTTTCATCATGCGGCGAATTTTCAGACGCAGGTTATGGACTGGTGATCCAATCGGGATGTAAGAGCCCCCATCGAGAGATGTCAAGATAACGAGCACAAATAACTTACTCGACCCTACATGCGCAATCCCTCGAACCCCGAGCTTGGGAATCGCCCAAGACCCATCCGAGTGAGATACCTTCTCGCCGGGGTATTTCTGGAGAGCGGACACCGAGTGAGAGCAAAAGGGAGTAGCCCGCCTACCTAACACCGGAGGTTAGTCCAAAACGGGACGTATAGATCTCCTAAACTTCGAACGACGAATCTGAGGGATCTGGCGTAGAATTTTTCAAGGGCGATTTTCTCTTTACAATGGAAGATCTCGATGCTCCACATAAATACGTACTGGACGAGGTGTCGCTTTGGCGGCTGACCACTGTGCAGGGTTGTTGAAGATGGAAGTAAAAGCGAACTTGCGCAGGAACATGGCATAGCGACTCCAAAACCCGAAGAAGAGAAGAAGAGCGACTGTTCGGACCGTTGGGAAAGACTCACGAAAGCGCAAACATCGGGAAACGACATTTGCAAGAACAACCGGGGAAATCACATGTTGCGAAAAGATGGTGAAGGTTCGGATCCTAGAGAGATTGATGAGGGCTGCGCCACACTGCATAATAAGAAATGACAAGAGAGGATGAACGTTGCTTGTGAGAATGCAGTTGATTCAAGTACCTTTCGCAGTTGATAATAATTTTGAAAGATGAGCAGGAAATAATGAAGCATTCTTTGCAACGTGAATATACAATATCGGTCTAAAGAAATGCATATTGACCTGCAGTGATGTTAAAAAAGACACGTAACTTGGAACTAAACCAAAGCGGTTCTCCCCATAGGCAGCCGTGCTCAACACGCCTTTTACACGAGTCCATCAAGACCTACAACCGAATAGAAAATCTTGCATGGAGGTCGGTGAACAAGAAATACAGTACTTCCGAAGTGATTTCCATCTGGTGCGCTCATCTGACGGCGATCGATAATCCTCCGCGGTGTGCGCTGTGGTCGTTCGAGAACTGAATGGGAAAAGACCCCCCGAACCCAAACGAACCTAGCTCGCATCGACTTCAAGGGGGATAACGCGGCGGTCCATTCGCGCCACCGAACCAGTATTCAATTCACGAACCTAAATTATATATATATATATCAGTCGAAGGAACCAAAAGAGTTAAATGACTCCGCTCACATTTAAAGGCCGCCGACGACACATTGATTTGATGGTCCAATCTACAATCATTGGGCCTATATGCGTGAAGAGCTTGCAAAAGCGGTTGGCTTAGATCATCTGTCTGGACTCCGCATAGAGTCACTCAAGTTAAATTGTCAAGCGATGGCGCCTGGGCAACCCCGAACGATAGCGACTTGATGAGGATAATTGACGTCGCATATCGATGTTAAATTCACTACGGCCGCAGCTAGGACGAGGCCGTACTATAAAACCAGTGCTGTTCAGGAGGTTATGGCTTGGTAAAAGACGCTAGTCGTCCCCGTAGGATGATTGAATGAGATTGATATCGATTTCTTTTGGATGTGCAAAGTCGCGTGCCTGTTCCGTCCGCACAACAATCCCCTTCGCCCCGTTCACCGAACCTTGATTTCAGAGTTCTAGTAGCTTATCTGTCGTGCTTGTACTCTTTCACCCAAGGGCTCAGGGCTGATACTTGTCTGGATACGAAAGGGAAAGCATTTCGAAAGACAAAGACCGGATATACTTACCAAAATAAGGCCCGATTCGTGAAATGATAGATGAAAGACAACGATGATGACACCTAGACGATATCTGGCCACACCATTTCTTCTGTCGACGTCGTTCAAGTTGTCCTGCAAAGATAGAATCATTCCTGAACTCCATCTCGCTCTGGAGAGATGTAACTACATACTGCGGTAGGAGATTCAAGTTTGATTTCCAGGCAATAATGTCATCCGTGACTTCAGTTCCATGACTCTTTTCGCATCCGGAGTTGTTGGCCTTGCCTAAGAACGTCAACACCAGGAGTCGGAGGACGGATCAATGAAAGACGTGATCGTGGGATATTATACCAAAAAAGATTTTGAGGTTTCGCTCTTCGCGTTCACGATGAACGACTCTGCCAACAGTTCGTCCCTCCCGCAAGATCCAGAGTCGAAACCTACGAGTGCGTTTGAAAGATGGCGTAGAAAAGCTATGCTAGTGACCGGCCTCGGGGTCACTAAGGAGGAGCGATTAGCGGACCTGAGGATGCACCAGACACGCCAGTGCGAAAAGACGAAGGAGTATCTCGTGAATTACAGTGCGTGTTATGCTCTTACGGGCATCGTTAAACACACTACACACATTACATCTCGCCGGAACGCATAGGTCCCGCGGTGGTATTCATGCTAAACCACCTTAAACTGTCGGGCTGCCCGGTGCCGCCCCAGAACATCCTATGCGCGCCATGCGACGGATCGCACGCCGGAGGCTACACACCCGATCCCGGTGCCGTCGTACTTTGTGCCGGCCGTTTCATGAACCAGAAACACATGGAGACCACGCTGGTGCACGAGCTAGTGCACATGTATGATGACTGCAAGTTTAAAGTAGACTGGGCGAATCTGCGACATCATGCTTGCAGCGAGGTATGTCTACGTAACATTTTTATGTCATGCCGGCGTCGCCTCCCTCGAGGGTCGTGTCCTCATCCACCTCGGCTCTAGATTCGCGCGAATAGTTTGAGTGGGGATTGCCGGTTTACACGAGAATTGCTCTCCGGGTTTGCCTCGTTCTCGAAACACCATCAGGTGGGGTTGGGCCTTTCTTTTTACCCGTGTGAGTTACCTTATGAATTTTGCACCCTTCTTCTCTCCTCCAGGAATGCGTGCGGCGAAGGGCAGCTACATCGGTGGCTGCAAATGCTGCATGTCCTGATCTAGAAACCGCCGAGAAAATCGTCAACGAAGTTTGGGAGAGCTGTTTCAATGATACCCGACCGTTTGACGAGGTATTCCTCCTGCAACAATTGTTTGGGTTGTCGCTCATCATTTCCGGTGCAGATTTATTGAACTTAGAGAGATTTGGGACTACTTTTAGAGTAATACATTGCCGATGTAGAATACCTTGAGTTTGAGGCTGTTGAGAATGGATCAGACGGAAGAATCACCCCGCTCCATGACCGGATTGCACATGTTTGGTCCCATATAAACAACCCTGCTCCTGGTCGTTCTCTTCCTTCTGCACACCGCCCTCTCATACCTTACGCTTTTCGCAAAATTACACGTTTCACGCCTAGTAAGATGTTCGGAAAACTCAGGTGGGCTTTGGTCCGAATTACCGCCAGCCGCCGTCTTCCTCATCGTTTTCTTATACGCAGTGCCCTCGCTCTTTTCGCGCCTCTCGTTGCCGGCCTCACGCTCGACATTCCCAAAAATCCAGTCACCGGAGGATCTGTCACTATCACATGGACTGCCCAAGCAACAGATGTGTACGCCACTCCTTCTTTCCACCCATGTTGCGTCTTGACTGAGCTCGAACAGCGACCCTTTCTCCCTAGAGCTTCTCAATGTGATCTTCCACAATTCGTTCGCGATCGCAAACAATGTCCTGCCCACAGACGGTGAAATAACGCTCGTCCTCCCTGCCGTTCCCATCGCGTGAGTAATGCCTGCAAACTTTTGTGACAATCTCCAACTTGATAACTACAGCGACGGATACACCTTGGAGGCCGTCAACATTGGCAACATCACCGACGTCTACGCTGCGACGGGCTCGTTTTCCATCGGAGCGAACCCCAATGCTACGACCACCGCAACTTCATCCACCGGCACGGGTTCCGGATCAACCGTCACGTAAGGAAGGAGCTATCCAACAAGTTTTGTATCCTTCTTAAATCCTGTTTGACAGCACACGCCCTGCGACCTCGACCCAGACGTTTGGAACCATTACCACGAAGCCTGCCTCGAGTTCCTCCACCACAACCGGCTCGGGCTTGTCTACTACCACAACTCCCGCCCCCTTCAATGGCGCCGCGACCTTGAAGGTGAACACCCAGGTCGGCGCCTTTGCTGCCGTTCTCTTTTCGGTGGTCGCCGGAGCTGCGGTTTTCGTTCTTTGAAGCACGCCCAAAGTCTTGGCACGCGGCCATCGGTGGACGCTTTTCCGCTTTCAGGAGGATGATTTTTTGCACCGCATTTTTTGGACACTGTTTCAACTTCTTATGATCCAGGATCATTCTTTCTCTCTTGAACGAGATGGCTTTTTGAACATTTCCCCCCTCTACGTACATATTGGACCAACTTTCTTTATCTACCCCTTACGAGCCAACGCTTGTCGTGGTAGAGTAGCGTAGTGCTTCGCCCGTTAGCTTGTCCGGTCGTTACCCATACACGTAATTATTGTTTCTGCTCTGGTTGAGCCAAATTCCTGCTACGGTAGTACATAAGAAGATGGTTACGACAGAAACTCGGTGTTGATCATGTGAATAGAGACCGCGGAAGTGAAATTCCGTCGAAGAACCCTCGACGCTGTGTAATCATGTGGCTAGACTCCATAGTGTGACGGGAATTTGCAATTAGTCCTGCTGTTGGTCCACACATGTGAATTGAACTCGCAATTTTCTCGATATACATACAGCCACCAGTTACGGGGTCCAAATTCACCAAGAAAATTTGCGACTTTTGCCCATCGCAAATCTTGACAAATCTGCCTCTACCATGTCCCCCATTAATATTGCTCCTCCTCTGGCGCCGTAACTACTGCGTTACTGTTCTCCTTAACTTTTCGGGCCGCATCCTTGCCGCTTTCCCTTCTTCCCTGCTTGCTGATGGATGAAGAACCCAAAGACTCATCGTGTATTTCCAGGTATGGATTGAGTACTATGGAGCAAGTAGTATCAAACTCAGCCTCGAAAATGAAACGGATGTCGTTTGCTGATGGAAAGGTGTGGTGAAATGGAGAGGAAACAAAAAACTGTGGGGCACAGGGATAAACCTGTACCAGATAAACACCAGGGCAGTGACATGTTGGATGTTGGCATAGAGTGAAAGGCAGCAGCAGGGTCGGCTGGAAATTTGCATCTAATTCGCACCCAAAGTTCATGGGTCCAAAGGGCGATGCGAATTTGGTCGGTCTAAATTCCCGCCACACTAGGCTAGAGGGAGTCTAGAGACCAACAAATCCCAAGCAAACGACGATTGGGAGCATACCATTGTCAACGTTAACGTTCCCACGAATCTTGATGACTCGAGGGTCTGTTTGTCGGAACGCTGGTTCTTTCAACGCTTCAAGGGCCCGTTGGCAAGAACCGCGGGAATTGAGGGAGGTGATATCTTATCACGAACAATCTCAAACATGGTACGGACGCATCAGCATGATCATGATAGACAGTGCTATTGACTCGGACTTATCTGTATAGTATCAGTATGGCCCTTGATACCGGCAAGTTCAACTTGCGATTGCCAAGGAAACATGTAAGTCTATAAGTGACAGGACGACAGCTTTGCCCCAAGAGCTGGCTACACAACATTATGCATCTCATCTCGATCTATCCTCTTGTTATCTTCATAGCCCCCATCGTCTCTCCCGCCACTCTTCCGTCGAGATAGCATCATGAAGGGAGATATAACACCTGTCAAACAGGTGAGTAGTAGGCACTGGATCGCGCCATTGATTTTCAAAGGAAGCGAAACTGTCCCAAAGATACCAATAGCATTATATCGATGATCTGCTTGGGAATATAAACGCACGCATTAAAAAATGACTGAACCGCGTCCACACCGCTATCCGCAAGCCCAACCCAACCCAAGGCGGAATAGGTTCCTCGCAACAGATACGATCCTTTCGCAAAATCACTAGAGCGTGAGTAGCGACTCGGATAACACAATAAATGGATCTAAGTATACATTGCAAGATAGTATTTGCAGCATGACTGTAAATCAGTGCCAGTGGAAGTGGTTATAAGCGTTGATGACGCGGGTTGCGCAGACTGGTGGCAGGCGCTTACCATGATCTTGCGTACGCGTCATTATGTGCTCGGGTAGATCTCGGAATTCCTTGCCCGAAAAGCGCCGGTGAATAAATAAATTGGGGCTGACGTGAGTCATCGGTGATGATGCTTTCCTTCTTTTTTTGTTGGACTGGACGACTTCCGTTAGTCTCGTTCCCATCCGTCGTTCCGCATAATCCTGTCCCGTAACGGTAATGTTTAGAGGCATAGAAATAGATTCTAAACCAGTGAGGTTAGCCGAGATGACAGTTGCCAAATCCGGGTCGCAGCTGTCATCGGACCTTGAAACCGCACCCTCTTCCAAACTTTAATCTGGAACAGGTGTCCCCCCCCCCTCTTCCAGTTCAAATTCTATGTTTCTAAACGCTTTGTCAGCAGTTTCATCGTCCGCGATCTCGGCTAACACTCATTGTCCCATCCACCACGACACTTTGAGGTGCCGTCGACCTCCATCCCCCTCACCAATCATCTTAAAATTGCCGCCACCACCCATCAAGAGCGGCTTGTACTGCGGAGAACCCTTCCTTTCCCAAAAATCGTCGTTCTGGAGAGATGGTGACTTTCGACGAGATCTCGAGGCGCGATCACCCTGGCACAAAAATATCTAGTGAAGCTATCTAGACTAGACAGGACAGGTATATAAACAACTCCGCTCGCTTAACGATTTAGAAGATATTCTATGTTTCTAAACGTTACGGGAAGTCATCCATTGTCGAAATAGAGATGGCCCAGGGGTGATGTGGATGGACAGAGATGGACTGTTTGCCAGCTAGATCTGGACGTTGACGGGTGGGCGTTCCGGTGATGCGAAGGGTAAGGGGAGAAAGCTTCCCTGGTCCACTCACAGGCCCGGCCGGTTCGTAAGTATCGTTGTATGCGTATAACGCGGCGCGACTCGGAGATGGCGCTGGACGCTCCTAATACATCCGTGTTATCGCTAATACGCATTGATTATATGCGATATCGATAACGAACATACACGCGGACGGATCATGGATTCGCGGGTCGAGTCTTGTGATATCGCTTGGAGGATTGCACTGTGGACATGAACGCATGTTAGACAACCAAAGCTTGTTTGCTATATCATGATGGACAGTAATCAGGGATTGTAGTGCGTGGATGGGAGATAAGATTGGTGGTCTGGGACCGAATGAGACTGCGACCGTGGCCCCCATTGACGTCCCGGCTTGACGGCGTGGTATGTGTCCTGCACACGATAAAATAGAGATCAATCGTCTTCCGATATCGGTGGGATCCTGCCAATGGATCACAGATTATGTGTACCTGGTCGGAATCCGGTCCATGATCCCGGCTGATGACGGGGAGAACGATCAACGTAAGTTACACGGCGCAAAATGAAAGGGAACTTGGAAGGAACGTGTTGGTTAGGCGTCAACACTGGCGCCATCACCAGAATTTCGGCGCAGAGTCTAGACTCTCTATATAGACAGACAATAGAGAAAAGGGTCTGGTCGGTATATTGACATGCATATTCGTTCCGTGGTATATGTCTAAAGAATAATAAAAAAAGCAAATAGAAAGGAGAAGGAAAAGAAAAAACTCCAGTTACGCCATACCAGGGACGAGTCAAAGATCAATTTCAAATTCCCCTTCAAAGTTGGACCCATGGAGTTTATTGACGTCGTCGTGTTCGTCATTGGGGTCGGAGGTACTCGTAACTTCCAGATATCCCCAGGCCCCAGGGACCGTCCATTCCAGTTTGAACGCCGAAACGAACCGGGTCGATCGGGATGAAGACCAAATGTGCGTAGTAAAACCGGTTCCTTGGCGATTCAGGGAAGGGCGGAGAGCTCAAAGAATGGTTCGATATTGTATGGAATCGGGATGGCGAACCGATCCGCAGCGCTTATGCATACATATGCCAGGGTTGGGTATTCCCTTTGTGGTATTCCGTGAGTTTTCCGCTGGCGTGAAGTACATGATAATGACAAATGTCAAGGATTTAAATGGCGTAGTTGGGTGATGGGGGCGCGGGCGGCTTACGGGCTGTGGCGTGGCGAACTCTCGTCTGCAAGGTAGATCCTTATAGGCTTGGTTTGGATAACATGAAGGCGGAGTCAACTGACGTTCAAATTCTTCAAGGCAACCGGGGTCCCGGGGCATCAAATTTGCCGAGATGAGATGAGGGTTGGTCGCTTGGCCAGCTCCAGGATTTGATATATCCATGGGCTATTTTGAGACACGAGCCGAGTAAACAAGTCATAGTGATATCGACTGTTGGAGGCCGACGTCTCTGGAGTTTGAATGTATTAGTGGAATGGTATGATATACAATGCTTGGAAAGACACGAATGACTCCATCTCTCTTTTTCTCTGTCCATTTTTTCAACCGCCGCAGGGGGTATCCAGTATCCACCGGTATCCACTCCACCTACCCCACTGAATGGGGCTTTGTAGGGAAGACGACCGGATCATTCAAGGGAGTCACCGTGGTACTCCTGCTTCCAGTAGACAGGGGTTGAGTATCCATCGGGGTTTCGGGAGAAATTTGAGATTAACAGGTTCGAGACCGAAGTTGACTTTTATGGCGAATCACAAATCTCGAGGGGTTGTTGTCGAGCCCCAGGGAATTGGCGCGACAGGGATATAGGAACCGTCGGTCAATGGACACACTCGTGCGTCTCGGGATTGGATAAAGCTCGGAGGATCGATAAGAAAAGACGGACCATGTTTGATTAGCAAACTCCCTCGTCGAGTACATACCTTATATGTAGAAATGCACTCGGCATGTGTTAGATGACGCTAACCTGACCTAACCTGTTGAGGTTGATGAATTGATCGATCCGTGTATCTGGGAGCATTCGCAATTTCGCTGGATGACGCGTTGCGACGAGACACGCCAACCTTAGGAATGGAAGGTTCGATTCCGTTCTTGAGGGGATTTGAAATATCAGAACCGATAGTTCCACCTTATTACTTCATATCAAATTTCGTTCTCGAAACGATTGGGGCGAAAAACCAACCTCAGTTCCTCCCGCGAGATGTGGACGACTCGGCGAGATGCACGGACGAGCTGAGTGATCCAGTCACGTGGATATGGAAGTGGCGGTGACCAACTGCTTGAAGCTGAGTCAAGCGATGTTTCGCTGCCTTTCTAACTCTCCTTCCTGCTTCCTCAGACGGCCAGCTCCCTCATCATCACTCCTCTTCTTCTCGACTCTATTCCAAATAAGAAATCGCCCAGCCATGATTACCCAAGAACTTGTGGAGGTGCGCCGATCTGGTTTTCATCCTGGTAAACTTACGACGGGCATCTTAGTCTGCCATTGCCGATAACAAAGTTGCCATCTTTTCCAAGAGCTGGTGTCCGTATTGTAAGAAGGCGAAGACCCTTTTCAAGGACAAGTATCCAGATGTCACACCGGTGGTCTTCGAGTGCGTCTCGCTCCCTTTTCTTTGTTCGGGATTTTAATTATCGCACTAGACTCGACGAGATGGAAGAGGGGGACGACATACAGAGTTATCTTTTCAAAAAGACAAATCAGAGAACAGTCCCGAATGTTTTTGTTGGTCCGTGCCTGGTCTCTTTAGGAGTGTATTCTTTCAAACTGACAACTTTTGCTTTCTCTTTTAGCTCAAGAACACATCGGAGGTGATTTACTAAATATTGCCTTATTAAACACGTTGCTGATCATGATCGTTTTCAGGCAATGACGATCTTCAGACCGCTCAGAGGAAGGGAACGTTGGCCTCCCTCATCGCTGCGTGAGGAATTCGGAGTTATTACCCATCATGGACCATTCATACCTTTCAAAGTCGCCCTTCACCTCATCTATAGTCATGACCACACTCTCATAATAGCATGGAGGCGAGGAGGCTTTTTGACGCACTTGTAATTTATACATATGAAGTCATCGATGCTTATGGGCACAGCCACGCCGCTCAAGTCAGCTCTGAATAGACGATGAAGGGCTGTCAGCGTCTAGGCGCAATAGCCCTGATCTTTTTCTCCATTTATTATCACCTGATCCTCGACATCGTCGCTCTGGTCGACGAGAGGTCGTGCAGGAGATTGTTCCCGTCATGAGTTGATAATAATTATCCGATTCAGAACAGTCGTGCTCCCTTGATGACGGCCGCTTCATCTTCCTCACGTCTTTCCATTAGCAACCGCGTCCGTCCCGTTCGTTATTCTTGATTGCATTGAGGACTTGATGATGCCATTGGTCAACCAATGCCTTCGCGCGCTCTCTAAACTTGAACTCGTCATCTCTTGGCACCTTGTCGTCGGTGACGAGGGTGATGTGGCGCATGACTTTACCGATCTTCGAGAACTGGAGATACTGGATGTTCATCTTGTCGTATGCTTCGATGGTGGAGAAGAGCTCGTCATAGGTGGCCATGTCCTACAAGAACCAGTACAAATTAGGGTTAGGTTACAAGGAGGCAAAGCATGCGGACTTACGGTGGGTTCTGGGACTGACTTGCAGAGGAAAGCCTTCTGGAGCTTGTGTCTCCATCCACGAACTTTGACCGCCTCTGGATCTTTGGCTGAAGATAGGAAAATGAGTCAATCCGGTTGGGATACAAAGAAAACGAAATTGGGATAAAAGACAAAGGCAGATGCAGGATGGAGAGGAAATGAAGGCGACATGAAGACGGAACTTACCTTCATCTGGCCTCGGCTTCTCCGTCGGGGGCGGGCTACCGGGGACGTAGGCTATGTTTTTGGCCGACTCTTCTTCCCATTTCGACGGGTCGAGGGCAATACGGTAACCAGACAGGAGGTCGATAGGCTTTTCGTACGGCTCGGCGATGTAAGACTCGATTTCGTGGGTGTGCAATTTTGATATGTCTTTGGCGACCAACCATGCGCTATACAAGGAATGTGCAGGAAGAAGGCATGCAGAGTCATAAGGAACGAGGCTTACAAATCACCAGTGGGGAAGAAATGGACGCAGTAAAAGTCGGCCTTTTTGATTAGGCGCTCTTGCTGGACATTGAGGGGTACGATCTCGGGATCGACGATCTTCACGCGGCACACGAGTTATGAAGGAAAAGGCAAGCTGTTGAGCGTGGTGATGATGCCAGATAACGTGGCTAGCTCACCATGCCTGGCCAAGGAAGGAACCCGGGAACTTTTCCAAGGACGATATCGCGGAATTCGTAGGAGGAAACTTCGTTGGGAGCGGCCTTTGCACCTTTTTCAGTCATCGTGGACGGCGATGGCGGGATGCAGGAGGAAACGGCAGGGACGGGGGGCACGACGTGGGGGGTGACGAGGCGTAACAAGGTGTCCCCGATCCCACCAACCACAGAGCCTGCGACGCATAAAGACGTTCCGACGAGTCGGACGGCGACGACCACAAACGGTACGGCGAGCAAGAGGCCCACAACCTTCCTGGCATGCCTGGAGATCTCATCCTTTGTGGGTCGATAGAACCGTTTTGCCCTGGGGCCGGGGTGGCTTTTCCCGACACCCTCGTCCTTCTCAAGTTCGAGGTCTTCATCTGCCTGGATAGACTCTTGATTCCAGGAGTTCTCATCTGCTGCTTTGGACCATGGGGCTCCGCTATCGAATGTTGCTGTGCCAGCGTGCCATTCGTCGCTTTTCATTTCGGTGGTTTGATGACAAAGTCGAGGATGAGCAGGTGAACCGAGAGGTGGTTGGGGTCAGGAAGTGAACACCCACGAACGGCGACGCGAGGCCGCTTCTCGACTTCGCGCGGTCGTTACCTAATACTCATACAATACAGCCCGTTACTTCGCGAGTTGCTGTGCCAAACGGTGGCGAACCTACCAAGAAGCCTGTCCACTCCCACTCCCCTTGGCTCCAGCTTCGTCGCTCTTCGGAACCTGCACCGTGATGACGCGACGCCAGAGGTAGCACCACCGCACTCTTCGTCAACTTGAAAACCGGCGCGCACATGTATAGCAGAAGCCCTCATGCTATTCCCCCGCCCCCATCGACATGTCTTCTGCACGGGCTTGCATTACATCAGGATGGATTCAAGAATCCTCCGCGCCGTCGATGGTATCACTCACTCCCAGGACCATCACCCCTCGCATCCTTCTCTCTCAATCTCGCCCGAGCTGGACCCTCTCTTGTACAGATGACCAACCCTCAAGTCCAGATTCAAGATCTGTGTCAGAAGCTTCACGTTCGAACTTTCTGCCTGCCTGTGCTTCCCCTTGCAATCGTTTCGCCTCACCATCCCGGTTCCGCTGCTGGTCCGCGTGGCAGACCACGTACGGAATGGATTAGGTTCCATGGGGGCTCCTCGTGTCCTATGGGTCGTGCTGTGAAGTTTCAGGAGCCATTGTAGCGGTTTAGAAATTGTCCGGATGCGTACACTTGAAGGAAGTTTTACTGGTAAATCTTCCCCCATCTTTTTCCTCTTCATTTTAGGACCGAGCCACCATTCCCCTAAGCGTTACTCCTCTGGCATTTCATCTGCCACAATCCAGTGGAAGGCTGACTCTGCTCCGCTCTTGCGAGAACCCAAGAGACCATGACCTTGTCCTCCAATTGAAAATTCTACATCCGAGCCTACGAATCAGGAACGCTTATTGCCATTCTTTCTCCCAGGAAATAACAGAAGCCAAGAACGACCTTCCGAGCGCGCGGCGTCACTGTCGTCGATTGACACCTCCATTGAGTCGTCCTCATCATGTTCATGTAACTCACATCAGATGTGAAACACTATACGTGGCCCATGAACACGCCTTCTCAAAAGTACACTTTTCACGATCGTATTCTTCTCTTCTACGCAGTGTCCTAGCTCTTTTCGCGCTATTTTTCTGAAGCCGGAACCGCAGCACTTCACGATCGGAAAACAACGTCCTGCCCACCGACAGACAGACAACCCCCACGCTCTCTATCGTAGTGCCTCCCGTCCTGTGAGTAATGATTGCAACAATTATTTCGCATAGCGAAGAATTTCATGACAGCTGGATAACTACAGAAACCTTGGAAGCCGTCAACATCGACAACATCACCGACGTCTATGACGTACATTCACAGGCCAATCACCCCGGAACCACACAACGAAATTCTCAACAGTTCCTCCACGATCACAAACAATATCCTGCTCACCGACAAACAATCACGCTACGTTCGTTTCCGTTCATTGAGCAGTGCTGGCAAAACCTTTCTCACATTGCAAAAAAATGTCATGAACCACTGGATACCTACAGCGACGGATACACCTTGGAGGCCGCAGACAGTGAGGCCCGTGAAAGAAAGGAGCCCCACGGCGAAACTTGTTCCTGTTTGTTTCTGCTACAAAACATAATTCTAATAGTCGATCTAGATAGCCAGCCCCATTGAGTTACGACACGCTCCCGACGAAAACTGCGCCAGATCTCACAGATGTATCTTATCATATATCCAAAAAACAGATACCCTGCAAGGTCCCGTCTTGACGAGGCCAAACGCACGGTTGCCTGCCTGCCACCAAGAAGCCGAGGTGAGGGCGGGCGAAGCAAGCACCCTCTGACTCATGGCTGGTAGGTCCGGAACATCTAGGGGGAACCTGAGTTGTGTTAGGTTTGGTGGGCTAGTTACAAATACCTAGCAGTCCGAGACGCCGGGAAGACCCAGGTACCGCGGGTGGTGAGAGTTTTTGGGACCTCGCCTTGTTGTGTGGTGACTGGGGAAGCGGAGGATGGGAGGATGGAGCCCACGATGAGGACCATTATAGAGGTGCAGGAAATGCGCATGACGATGTTTGTGGTACTGGATTTTGAGCGCTGCTCTCGGTATGTATCGAATGTGAGTGGAAGGACCGGCCTTTGGTGGGGAAACGCAAAGGTGACTGCTATTTATGCTATTAGCTAGCTAGGGCCTAACAGATAACTACAGATAAGCACGTTCGTAATGGAATTCCGCTTGTGCAGTCCGACTGGACTTCACGACAACCGGCAAACAGTTTGTTTTTCTGTCGCACCGATTACATCTCAAAGTTAAGTTACATGTGGCCGTCTTATCATCATGAAGTTAACGTTGATCTCCAGATAAATTTCAGATTGGTCTAGAAGGCCGAATCCGCTGGGGTAGACGCCAGGTAGATTCCAGAGGGAGCCGACTGGAGGCCGCCAACAGTGGCAACATCGATATCGGTTGCCAACGTCTTGACCACCTCAACCACATCCACTGGCACCCTCTCCGAATCATAAGCTCCTGTAACTGTTGAACAAGTTGTTCATGCGGCCTATATCGTGTTTGACAGCACCCAACCTCACACCCCGACCCCGACCTAGTAGTAGTATTGAACTGGCACTCTCACGAAACCGGCCTCGAGTTGTTCCACCCTAGCGGTTCGGATTCGCCTCCTACCCCCTTCAACGGCGCGGCAACATTTTTCAGCGTTTCAGGAGGATCATCGCATTTTTTATTTTCTTCGATGCTGGCCCGTTGGCTTGTCCGGTAATTACCTGGACTCGTAACGTTTGACGCAGATGGTGGGGTTACTTGCGGCTTCCAAGTTCGTCTGGACTTCCAACGGGTTCCAACCAACCAGATGGACCACCGCTCGA
>Ga0307516_10004586_pt1 | contig 16960 bp, 16 predicted proteins | sample 19_EM_MG_FD_203310 | JGI IMG/M metagenome (GOLD analysis project Ga0307516, IMG submission 203310) | Populus trichocarpa ectomycorrhiza microbial communities from riparian zone in the Pacific Northwest, United States - 19_EM | ecosystem: Host-associated > Plants > Roots > Unclassified | place...
TGGAGTCTCACTCTCTCTCTTTCTTTTGTTTTTTCTTCATTTTTTTAAAACATGTGTATGTACAAGCAGTTGTGATTGTGACTCACATCTTCCCTTGGTTTTACGTCCAAGAACGGCTTAAACGCCCTCTATGGGTCAGGAATAGGCTTCCCATCCATTTTTCTTAAAAACTGGCAAACATGGTCTTTTTTAGTCAGATTCCCAAGACTAAGTCGATCTTGTTCTTTATGAAAATTCGGCCATAAATCATAAATTGCATGATGCATATCTCCACTATAATGAGACTTAAGAGTCAATAGAAGATTATATAAAGACTCTTTATGCTTTGAATTAAATCCCACATTTTGACAATTTTCACTGGTTTTGCAGAATGCATGTGAGTCTTTGAACATGATGGGCCAGTAAAATCCACTTTGTAAGATTTTTGCAGTCGTCTTTTTTGATGAGAGATGATCTCCACATGCCTCAAAATGACAAAGTTTCATGACACTACTTACCTCATTGTCGGGAATACATTTTTGAAATATTTGATCAGGACAATATTTGAATAAGTAAGGGTCATCCCAATAGAAGTTCTGCACGTCGCTCAAAAACTTTTTTTTGTCTTGGGTATCCAAATGAGCTGGCAAAAATCATGAAGCAAGAAAATTGTCAATATTAGTAAACCAAGGCATTGTAGAGACAAAAAGTAAAGATTCATCAGGAAAGTAGTCATTGATTGGTGTGATGTCAGATCTCGAATCAGTTGTCAATCTTGACAAATGATCCGTGACAACATTTTCGGTGCCTTTTTCATCATCGATTCCTTCCTGTTTGAAAGTTTCAAAAATTTCAGAATCATGATTGACTTCCCTTTGTTTAGTCATAGCATGAGGAAATGGAAGTATTGGTGGGGAATGAGTCTTTTCTTTGCAATGTTCAGGTTTAACCCCTTCCTTACCCTCATAGATTGACTCGTCATCTTTCTCACAAGGTTCAAGAATTGGTTTTTCAATAACCTTACCACTGTGGAGAGTAATGACTGATTGGACTTGATCCATGTGTTGGCTTCCGGAGCTGCTTGCACTTGAATTGTATTGTCTTTTGGGATTTTGTTGTGGTTGAGATGAGAACTTACCTTTCTCCTGAAAACTAAGAGCAGATGTGAATTTTGCAAGAGTATCTTTAAAATTTGTCATGCTTTGAGCAAGTTGAATGTTGATTATCTCTTGCTTTTCAATGAATGCATATAAAGTGTCCTCAAGATTTCTTCCAGGAGGGGGAATATAAGGAGATGCATATCCATGAGAATTTTGAAAATTATGATGTGCTTGAAATGGTGCTGTGAAGTTTGTGCATTATTGTTACCACTCTTCCAACTAAAATTTGGGTGATTAAAAGAAGGCAAAGTTGGACAATCATTGGTTGAGTGTTCATTAGTTTCACAAATTTGACACACAATTTCTTGAACAGATTTTAATTGACCATTCTTTTTTAATTCTAGTGCCTCAACTTTTTTAGCTAAAGATGCAAATTTGAGGTGGAGGTCATGATCTTCCTTAAGGTTGTACATGACTCCACTAGATGTATGAGGTTGAGTTTTACCTGGTGTCTCACAAGTACCTGTGGTGTCCCAATTTTGAGCATTTTCAACTAGCATGTCTAGGTACTCCATTGCTTCATCAGGGTCTTTATGTTCAAAAGTTCCATTACACATCAATTCCACCATTTGCTTATCTTTAGGTGTTAACCCTCCTCGGCAAAGGCGCCAAAAACTTGACACGATCAAAGAGTTGATGTTTTATCCCAAGTGCAGGAGTGTCGAAGTAATAAATAACCCGGCAAGACCGGGGTCGAACCACAAGGAGGTCAACTATATAAATTACAAATAAAGAGAAAGATTTGAAGAGAATAATAAAATAAAAGGAGTTGAAGAGAGTTTTGGGATGTGATATTGGTGTAAGGATTAAATAATGATAAAATAGATGTCAAAGTTAGAGGATTCACTAATGGTATTTCAAATAAATATAATATAAACTCTTTTTATTACTCAACTGGAAACCACACACAAAGGAGGTTCCAATCGAATGATTTATCGTTATTAGCTCATTATAAATTATTAACATAATCATATTAATCATCTTATCTAAGAAACACCATACTTATAAATATCATCAGGCATTCATGTTGCTAGCTTATGTTAACAACAAATCAAGTTCCTATCATAATAACGATGTCGGCCGAAGACTATGAAGGATCAAGCAATTGATGTACCAAGTGTTATACAACACAAATCTAGATTAACCATTTAACAAGCAAGGTATTAAGAATTAGTAAGATAAAAAGATAAAACATGTTAATAACAATCTTTCTAGGATATAAACATTAAAGTCCATGTTGAATTTATATTATACATATTCTAACACTATTAGTGAAACCTTTTCACCTTGACATAATTAAGTTAGCTAAAAATAATGAAGAAGAAAAACATAAATAAACAAGATAAGAACATAGTTATGATGAAAAGCTTAAACAAAAGATTAATGAAAGCAAAACTTAAGCATTACAAAAATATAAAGAAAGAAAGCAAGAACATGATCTTGATCTAAAAACCAAGATGACTAAATATATGGCAAATGCCTCCTTTTATAGGCTAAAATTTGGAACTATTGATTGGTTGACAAACTATTTAGTTGGTGGCCAACCATTGATTTGGTGGCTGGTTTTTGACATTGTTGGCTGGTTATTGACATTGTTGGCTGGCCAAAACATCATTTCTAATATCATAATTTGAGCCCTTTGTTCCATTAAAGCTATGGGAAATTGTCTTAGCTTTCCAAAAAAAAAAACCAGAGCTCATTTGGACTTCTAGAACTCAAGATATGAACTGAAAACCGAACAGTGTCTGAGTTGCAGGACAGATTCCGACTTCTCCGTTGTTGCTAAGATTTGAACTTGAAAACGGTAGAATTGAGTCTTGGACTCCACATGAAATTTTTAGGTCTATGTCTTAGCTTTCCAACCATATAAAGTAGACCAAAATTCAAGGTCTACAGCTCTAGTTATGATCCAATAACCGAATGGTGTTCCAGTTTGGAATTGAACCAACATCTCTTCTCTTAGTTTAGTCCTCTTCTTGTCTCTTCACTTTCAATAGTTAATCACATCAATCAATCCTTTGAATTGTGAGATATACCTGCATTCAAAACAAGCATTTACCATAAATTAAAGATATATGATATTATCAGACTTGTTATTATAAAACATGATTTAGTTAGGGAATTTAATGATACTTTGGTGCAATATGATGATATAAAGCCTTAATGAGAATGCACTTTTAAGTATTAATCACACCCCCCAACCAGCTTATTACAAGTCCCTAGGAATCAAAGCGTTAAAATATAAAAACAATTTGCAAGTTCCACAAAGCAAGGCATTCATCATTTAACTTCCATTAATCTATCCAAATAAACAAACTCTCATTAAATTTATATATATGCTTCATACTTCTTAAACAAGATATTAATAAACCTTCTTTTTGTGTTCAATAAATCAAAACATAGCTATGGAGCTTTTCATGGAAGAAAACAAAATTTTGTTCCAATGTTTAAGGTTAACTTCCTTGGGTTAAGATTATTATCTGTTTTTTTTTTAAAGGCAAGAATTTATAACACAATATATCTTGAACTCATGTAACGAGCTTTTAGCTAATGACTCCCAGACCAATTGGTCTTAGGGCATTAGGTGTTGAGACACCCCTACGAGCTTAGTAACTCGGGTTGCAGATACTGATACGTAAATAGTGCAATGTTTGATTCCCTTAAGCTTTTCTCCTTAACCCATGTAACAAGCACTAGGCCAATAGCTCCCAAGTCAGTTGACTTTAGGGTACTAGGTGTTAAAACACCCCTTCGGGCTTAATTGCTTAAGTCAAGGAGGCTACGAAACCAAACTTATCTACTTTTTTATTTATTCAATTTGTTATTATTATTATTATTTTGTTTTTTTGTTTGTTTTTGTTTTTTTTTTTTTTGCATATTATATACTATCCCTTTCCCTTAGTTGTTACTTTTAACAAAAGAACATGAATAATGTAATAATTCAATATGCAACCCACAATCATATGTTAAAGTGTGTGTGTGAAAATGAAGGTTTAAGAATACTTGTTAAATGAGTATATGAGTAGAATCAAGTGATAACAATGCGAGAGTTTGTAAACCTGAATATTTCAAGAAGTATTATGATAGACCTTGTTAAGAATGTTTACTAAGATGCGTCTCAAGAGTCACTAAAGTTCCTCCTTTACTCTGCCATCCTAGTAACAACAGTTTTGCAAATGGTTTTAATAATATAAAACACAATTAGTTAATAATTTTTTTTAATATCAACTACTACCCTCCCCCCCAACCAAAATGAGACATTGTCCTCAATGTTCTAAGGTAGAAAGATAGAGTATAGAAGACATCACTTGAAACAACGACTTCTGACAAACCTGAAACACACTTAAACAAATATAAGAAAGAACAAAACACAAATATTATGCTATTAATAAAACCAAAAAACACAATTTTTCACAAACTAAGGCTCAAATCCAATCTAAGCTTTTTACGACGTTCCGTGATTGACCAATTGAGTCGACTCATAGAGGAATCAACTACAGGGATGAAAGATTGAAGTTCATCAATCAATTGCTCAGCAGTAGCAGCAGAGATAAGGATTTGTCGCGCTGAAAATGTTAGAAATTGTTGTTCCACAGCATGATCAAGAAAAGATAGTAAAGTATTATAAAAACCATTAACATTTAGCAAACGTATAGGTTTCTGGTGAATGTTCAGTTGAGCCCCAAGATGAAATATGAAATATCTCTTCTAAAGTTCCCAAACCACCTAGTAAAGCAATGAAGGCGTCAACATGGTTAAACATTATAGACAGTCGTTCAGACATTGTGGAGACCTGTAGTTCCTCTCCAACTGTTTTTCCAATGATGTCCCCTTCGGCTAAAGCTTTGAGAACGACCCCCAAAACTTGACTGCCTCCTAAAAATATAGCTATTGAAACACCCCCCATTAATCCAAGGCTGCCTCCACCATACACTAAATGAATCTTTCTCTCAGCTAGTACCCGACCAAGATGATTTGCTGATTCTAAAAACTCTTTTTCTTTCCTAGGATTGGATCCACCAAAAACACAAATATTTTTTATTTTAGGAACTGAGGAACCTTCCATTTCTACACACTTCTATATCTGTAAATGAATGGGTTGAGTAGAAATGATGGGAAGGAAGAGAATATTTTATAAATGAGAAATTAAAAATGCAATCATACCACCTATATGTAAGCTAGCTGGAGTCTCACTCTCTCTCTTTCTTTTGTTTTTTCTTCATTTTTTTAAAACATGTGTATGTACAAGCAGTTGTGATTGTGACTCACATCTTCCCTTGGTTTTACGTCCAAGAACGGCTTAAACGCCCTCTATGGGTCAGGAATAGGCTTCCCATCCATTTTTCTTAAAAACTGGCAAACATGGTCTTTTTTAGTCAGATTCCCAAGACTAAGTCGATCTTGTTCTTTATGAAAATTCGGCCATAAATCATAAATTGCATGATGCATATCTCCACTATAATGAGACTTAAGAGTCAATAGAAGATTATATAAAGACTCTTTATGCTTTGAATTAAATCCCACATTTTGACAATTTTCACTGGTTTTGCAGAATGCATGTGAGTCTTTGAACATGATGGGCCAGTAAAATCCACTTTGTAAGATTTTTGCAGTCGTCTTTTTTGATGAGAGATGATCTCCACATGCCTCAAAATGACAAAGTTTCATGACACTACTTACCTCATTGTCGGGAATACATTTTTGAAATATTTGATCAGGACAATATTTGAATAAGTAAGGGTCATCCCAATAGAAGTTCTGCACGTCGCTCAAAAACTTTTTTTTGTCTTGGGTATCCAAATGAGCTGGCAAAAATCATGAAGCAAGAAAATTGTCAATATTAGTAAACCAAGGCATTGTAGAGACAAAAAGTAAAGATTCATCAGGAAAGTAGTCATTGATTGGTGTGATGTCAGATCTCGAATCAGTTGTCAATCTTGACAAATGATCCGTGACAACATTTTCGGTGCCTTTTTCATCATCGATTCCTTCCTGTTTGAAAGTTTCAAAAATTTCAGAATCATGATTGACTTCCCTTTGTTTAGTCATAGCATGAGGAAATGGAAGTATTGGTGGGGAATGAGTCTTTTCTTTGCAATGTTCAGGTTTAACCCCTTCCTTACCCTCATAGATTGACTCGTCATCTTTCTCACAAGGTTCAAGAATTGGTTTTTCAATAACCTTACCACTGTGGAGAGTAATGACTGATTGGACTTGATCCATGTGTTGGCTTCCGGAGCTGCTTGCACTTGAATTGTATTGTCTTTTGGGATTTTGTTGTGGTTGAGATGAGAACTTACCTTTCTCCTGAAAACTAAGAGCAGATGTGAATTTTGCAAGAGTATCTTTAAAATTTGTCATGCTTTGAGCAAGTTGAATGTTGATTATCTCTTGCTTTTCAATGAATGCATATAAAGTGTCCTCAAGATTTCTTCCAGGAGGGGGAATATAAGGAGATGCATATCCATGAGAATTTTGAAAATTATGATGTGCTTGAAATGGTGCTGTGAAGTTTGTGCATTATTGTTACCACTCTTCCAACTAAAATTTGGGTGATTAAAAGAAGGCAAAGTTGGACAATCATTGGTTGAGTGTTCATTAGTTTCACAAATTTGACACACAATTTCTTGAACAGATTTTAATTGACCATTCTTTTTTAATTCTAGTGCCTCAACTTTTTTAGCTAAAGATGCAAATTTGAGGTGGAGGTCATGATCTTCCTTAAGGTTGTACATGACTCCACTAGATGTATGAGGTTGAGTTTTACCTGGTGTCTCACAAGTACCTGTGGTGTCCCAATTTTGAGCATTTTCAACTAGCATGTCTAGGTACTCCATTGCTTCATCAGGGTCTTTATGTTCAAAAGTTCCATTACACATCAATTCCACCATTTGCTTATCTTTAGGTGTTAACCCTCCTCGGCAAAGGCGCCAAAAACTTGACACGATCAAAGAGTTGATGTTTTATCCCAAGTGCAGGAGTGTCGAAGTAATAAATAACCCGGCAAGACCGGGGTCGAACCACAAGGAGGTCAACTATATAAATTACAAATAAAGAGAAAGATTTGAAGAGAATAATAAAATAAAAGGAGTTGAAGAGAGTTTTGGGATGTGATATTGGTGTAAGGATTAAATAATGATAAAATAGATGTCAAAGTTAGAGGATTCACTAATGGTATTTCAAATAAATATAATATAAACTCTTTTTATTACTCAACTGGAAACCACACACAAAGGAGGTTCCAATCGAATGATTTATCGTTATTAGCTCATTATAAATTATTAACATAATCATATTAATCATCTTATCTAAGAAACACCATACTTATAAATATCATCAGGCATTCATGTTGCTAGCTTATGTTAACAACAAATCAAGTTCCTATCATAATAACGATGTCGGCCGAAGACTATGAAGGATCAAGCAATTGATGTACCAAGTGTTATACAACACAAATCTAGATTAACCATTTAACAAGCAAGGTATTAAGAATTAGTAAGATAAAAAGATAAAACATGTTAATAACAATCTTTCTAGGATATAAACATTAAAGTCCATGTTGAATTTATATTATACATATTCTAACACTATTAGTGAAACCTTTTCACCTTGACATAATTAAGTTAGCTAAAAATAATGAAGAAGAAAAACATAAATAAACAAGATAAGAACATAGTTATGATGAAAAGCTTAAACAAAAGATTAATGAAAGCAAAACTTAAGCATTACAAAAATATAAAGAAAGAAAGCAAGAACATGATCTTGATCTAAAAACCAAGATGACTAAATATATGGCAAATGCCTCCTTTTATAGGCTAAAATTTGGAACTATTGATTGGTTGACAAACTATTTAGTTGGTGGCCAACCATTGATTTGGTGGCTGGTTTTTGACATTGTTGGCTGCGGGTTATTGACATTGTTGGTTGGTTATTGACATTGTTGGCTGGCCAAAACATCATTGCTAATATCATAATTTGAGCCCTTTGTTCCATGAAAGCTATGGGAAATTGTCTTAGCTTTCCAACAAAAAAAACCAGAGCTCATTTGGACTTCTAGAACTCAAGATATGAACTGAAAAACGAACAGTGTCTGAGTTGCAGGACAGATTCCGACTTCTCCGTTGTTGCTAAGATTTGAACTTGAAAGCGGTAGAATTGAGTCTTGCACTCCACATGAACATTTTAGGTCTATGTCTTAGCTTTCCATCCATATAAAGCAGACCAAAATCCAAGGTCTACAGCTCCAGTTATGATCCAATAACCGAATGGTGTTCCAGTTTGGAATTGACCCAACATCTCTTCTCTTAGCTTAATCCTCTTCTTGTGTCTTCACTTTCAATAGTTAATCACATCAATCAATCCTTTGAATTGTGAGATATACCTGCATTCAAAACAAGCATTTACCATAAATTAAAGATATATTATATTATCAGACTTGTTATTATAAAACATGCTTTAGTTAGGGAATTTAATGATACTTTGGTGCAATATGATGATATAAAGCCTTAATAAGAATGCACTTTTAAGTATTAATCAGTTACCCCTAAATGAAATGTACCAAAAGCTACTAAGTATCGGATAAGTAGCCCTTGTGCCTTTGACACCCCTACAACCACCTTACCCCAGCTGGTATAAGCTAGATCTCACCTGCGAATATCTTGCCAGTGTAGCTGGACATAGTATCCATACTTGCAACGCCTTTAAGAGAAAACTTTTGCAATTAATCAATGCAGGGTGGATAACATTTGAAGATGCCCCTAATGTGAATACGAACCCTCTACCCAATCATGCTTCAGGTAGTGGGTTTGTAAACATGTTAGAAATAGAACACTCAAAAAGCTTGAAGGTGCCAATGGATAGGATCTATCAAATGATGGTAGATGCAAAGTACAAAGAGGGTAGCGGGAGGTGCTGTAAGCATCACAATATAGAAGGCCATATGATCAGCCAGTGGGAGGGCTTTCACAAAAAAGTGATGCAAATGATGAGTCGTGGGTTGCTATTAATCGAGAAAGCAACAGGCGAAGAGGTGTTCATGATGGAGGCACCAAATAAAGAGGTGTGTCGAGTACAATTCACTACAGGAAGACCACCCAAATTGGTTTTATCCAAACCAGTAGTGGCACATAAAGGGAATTATAGTGCTTTACCTCATGATTATGGGTATTCTTTCAAAAGCACTCAGCAACCGCCTGTTTTTCAAGCAGAAATTAGAGGATTGACCCGTAGCGGCAGGTGTTTCACTCTAGAAGAGCTGGAAAAACAAAGAAAAACTAAGGGTAAAGAGGGGGTTGGCGTGACTAAGGAAATAAACAAACCTGTCAGGAAGAGGAAACCAATGAATTCTTAAAGCTAATGAAACACAGTAAATATAGTGTTGTTGAGCAGCTCAAGAAAACTCCAGCAAGAATATCGTTATTGTCTCTGATTTTAAGCTTTGAGCCACAAAGGAAGGCTCTACTAAAGGTATTGAATGAAGCATATGTTCCTCAAGACATCAATCAAAAAGCCATGGAACATTTAGTGGGAAGAATCCAGGCCTCGAATTACGTATACTTCACTGAAGATGAATTAGGTCTCGATGGTACCGGGCACAACAAGCCACTATACATTACAGTGTGTTGTAAGGACATTCTGATCGGAAAGGTATTCATTGATAATGGTTCCGCACTGAATGTCCTACCAATGCATATGTTGAAAGAAATGTCTGTCGATGAGTCACACATGAAACCTAGCACTTTGATGGCGAGAGCATATGATGGTTCGCCAAGACAGATAATTGGGACCCTAGAAGTGGAGCTATATGTGGGGCCGCAGATGTTCTTGATAACATTATAGGTAATGGACATTCACCCATCTTACAGCATATTATCAGGGAGGCCGTGGATTCATGCAGCTGGAGTAGTGGCTTCTTCATTGCACCAGTGTTTAAAGTATATCATGAATGGAATGCTGATAACTGTCAAAGCTGAAGAGACAGTTTCCATGATAAAAAATGTGGCCATACCCTTTATTGAAGCAGAAGATTGTAGAGATGGGAATATTCACGCTTTTGAAATTGTGAACGCAGAATGGGTTCCTGAAGGTGCAGTGCTCAGAAAGCCTAGAATCCCAGAAACGGCAAAGATGGCCGCCAAATGCTTTTTAAAGAATGGGGCTCCTTTTCAATGTAATCCTGAGACTGGAATGCCTGGACTGATCAAGCTAAAGTATGCAAATCAAAGATTTAGGCTTGGATATAAGCCCAAGAAAGACAATTACAAACGAGTCACTCAGATTAAAAGGGAGGCAAGAATGGCGAGGATTGAAGGAAGAGAGCCAAAAGAAGAGGAACTTGTCATCCCACCGCTCCAAGTATCTTTTCTAAGGGCTATAGAAGTGATTAGATCCGGCATAATGGATCTCCACGTCAATACCCTGGAGAGCCAAGAAAAATGGATAGAGGAAGCGGATCTGGAAGTGAAGGATGAAGTTTTGCCACAACTTTCCATTCACACCATTGATGAACCTCCTACCAGATTTTTCATGCGAAGATTAGCTGAAGGAGAGGTGTACCAGAACTGGAAGATGGAGCATGCTCCTATTGTGTTTAAAAAGTAATTGTTCTTGTTTGATCATGTTCGACCTTGTTTTGCCTTGTTTTGACTTGTGCTGATCTTGTCGGTAATTTAGCTCATGATACCGCAAGATTTTCTATGTTAATTGAGCACTTTTGTTTTAATGAGATCATGCATTTTCTTGTGTCTAATATGTGCCTGCATCTTTTTATCTTTTCACGAATCACACTTACACGAGCACACCTTGCACTTTCAGGAATCTTGAAAGTTCCATCGATTCACAAAACCATTGCACTAAGAATAATTGGCCAAACTTTGATAATATGATCGTAATGTATGATTAAGAATGGGGAGAGGAAGATATAAAAGAGTTTACTAAGTTGGTAGAAAATTCCGAAAAAGCCTGGGAACCTGCTAGTGAGAAACTAGAAGTCATTAACTTGGGAAACAAGCAAGAAAAGAAGGAATTAAAGATTGGCACCCTTGTTACAACTGAAGAAAGAAATAGACTGGTCTCTCTATTACATGAGTATGCAAATGTTTTCGCCTGGACTTATGCAGATATGCCTGGTCTAGATACTGACATAGTAGTACATAAGATTCCCTTAATAGAAGGAAGCAAACCAGTTAAGTAGAAAACCAGGCAAATGCGCCCGGACATGTTACTCAAGGTAAAATCCGAGATACAAAAACAGTGGGATGCAGGATTCCTAGATGTAGTCCAATATCCTCAATGGGTAACTAATGTGGTTGTAGTCCCAAAAAAGGATGGCAAGATCCGAGTGTGCATGGACTATAGAGATTTGAACAGGGCAAGCCCAAAAGATGATTTTCCTTTACCCCATATAGACATTCTCATTGATAATGCTGCAAGAAATGCTACATATTCTTTTATGGATGGATTCTCTAGTTACAACCAGATTAGAACGGCATAAGAAGATAAAGAGAAGACCACCTTTGTCACACCTTGGGGGACATTTTGCTATAAAGTAATGCCATTCGGATTGAAGAATGTTGGAGCCACATATCAAAGAGCAATGGTTACCTTGTTCCACGATATGATGCACCGAGAAGTGGAAGTTTATGTGGATGACATACTTGCAAAATCAAAGGAGGAGGAAGATCATGTGCAAGTGTTAAGGAGACTATTTGAAAGGCTACAAAAATACCAGCTAAAGTTGAATCCTGCAAAATGTTCATTCGGGGTGAAAACAGGAAAACTATTGGGCTTCATTGTAAGTGGTCGAGGAATAAAAGTTGATCCTGATAAAGCCAAAGCTATTCAGGAGATGCCTGCACCTAAGACAGAAAAGGAAGTAAGAAGTTTCCTTGGGCGCCAAAATTACATAGTTTATATCTCAGTTGACAGTGACCTGTGAACCAATTTTTCGTTTGCTTAGGAAAAAAAATCCTGGAGTATGGAACAATGATTGTCAGGAAGCCTTTGATAAAATAAAGAGGTACTTGCAAAATCCACCACTATTAGTACCTCTAACACCGGGGAGGCCTTTGATCCTGTATTTGACAGTAACAGAAACAGTTATGGGCTGTGTGCTGGGACAACATGATGAGTCAGGAAGGAAAGAGCAAGCCATTTACTATTTGAGTAAAAAATTCAATGACTATGAGTCGAGATATACAACAATTGAAAGGTTGTGTTGTGCCTTGGTTTGGAGTGCGAAAAGACTCAGGCAGTATATGTTATACTACACAACCTGGTTAATTTCAAAATTAGATCCGCTCAAGTATATCTATGAAAAACCTTACCTGTCAATAAGATAGCAAGATGGCAAGTGTTGTTGGCAAAATATGAAATTGTCTTTATGACAAGAAAAGCTGTAAAAGGAAGCGTAATTACCGATCATCTTGCAGATCATGCCATGGAAAACTATGAGCCTTTAAACTTTGACCTCCCAGATGAAGATGTGATAGTAATCGAGAATAGAGGTGGGGAAAGCGATTAGTGGACTCTTTACTTTGATGGTGCAGTAAATGTATCAGGAAATGGGGCAGGAGCGGTAGTAATTTCCCCAGAAATAAGCAATATCCTGTTTCAACAAGGTTACTGTTTGAATGTACCTATAATACGACCAAGTATGAAGCCTGCATCATTAGCCTGGAAGCTGCTTTAGAACTTAAAGCCAAAAGCTTGAGGTCTTTGAGGATTCCTTACTAATCATCTGCCAAGTTAAAGGTGATTGGCAAACCAAGGATGAGAAATTGAAGCTGTATGAAAATTATCTCTTGAGGTTAGCCAATGAATTTGAAGAGATTAGATTCACCCATATAAGCAGAGATAAGAATCAGTTTACTGATGTCTTGGCAACCTTAGCTTCTATGACACAAGTTGATTTTAGAAGCAAGATCCAACCAATAGTTATCGAAGTCAGAAGCTTCCAAGCCCATTGTTGTTTAATTGAAGAATCTCCAGATGGGAAACCATGGTATAATGACATCAAGAAGTTTCTCCAGCATTGAGAATACCCTCAAGGGATTTCCAAGACAGATTAAAAGACTTTGAGGAGAATGACCATGAATTTTTACTTAGATGGAGAAATTTTATATAAAAGGTCATTTGATGGGACACTGCTCAGGTGTCTGAATGAAAATGAGATTGAACAAGCATTAAAAGAAGTCCATAAGAGGATTTGTGCTACACATGCCAATGGGCATACAATGGCAAAACAAATACAAAGGTCAGGATACTTCTGGTTGACCATGGAGAGAGATTGTATAAACTATGTTAGAAAATGTCATAAGTGTCAAATATATGGTGATAAGATAAATGCGCCTCCAACACCTCTGTTCAATATGATCTCGCCTTGGCCTTTTGATGTGTGGGGTTTGGATATTATAGGGCCAATCAACCTTAAAGCGAGCAATGAGCATAGATTCATTTTGGTGGCCATCGACTACTTCACCAAATGGGTAGAAGCCAACTCTTACGCCCATGTAACGCAGAAAGTAGTCAAGAGATTCATTGAAAAGGATTTGGTTTGTCATTATGGTTTGCCAGCAAGATTGGTAACTGATAACGCTCAGAATTTCAATGGGAAGCTGATTAACGACCTATGCACTAAATAGAAGATTAAACACCCCAATTCTTCCCCTTATAGACCGAAGATGAATGGGGCAGTCGAAGCAGCTAATAAGAATCTCGAGAAGATTATCCAGAAAATGGTGGTCACCTACAAGGATTGGCATGAGATGCTACCATACGCACTTCATGCGTACCGCACCACAGTTAGAACTTCTACAAATGCAACCTTATATTCTTTAGTATATGGAATGGAGGCAGTTATGCCCTTAGAAGTAGAAATCCCATCATTGCGTATCCTGAAGGATGCAGAACTAGACGAATCAGAATGGGCAAGGTTAAGATTTGAGCAGCTAAACTTGATCGATGAGAGAAGACTAGCAGCTATTTGCCATCACCAGTTATACCAAAGCAGGATAGCCAAAGCTTACAACAAGAAGGTCAAACCAAGGGTGTTAAAGGAGGGGGATTTGGTGTTAAGGAAGATCTCACTAGCATCAAGAGAAGATCACAGTAAGTGGGCACTAAACTATGAAGGGCCATATGTGGTGAAAAAGGCTTTTTTCTGGAGGGGCTTTAATTTTGACTAATATGGATGGAAAGGATCTACCTAGACCTGAAAACTCAGATGTTGTAAAGAAGTACTATGCTTGATGTATTTACCTTTATCAATCAATAAAATTAAAGTTTGGCCAAGATTTCTTTAGTGTGTTCCCCCTAAAAAACTATGCATGACCTCATATTTTCACAAGGATTTTTGGGAAATCAAAGTTTAAATAAAAAATAATAATCAAATTGGTGCTTGTTCTAACAAACAAGTTTTGAAAACTCAAGTGATATCCTAACACCCATAAAACCTGAAAAACAACCCAAACGCCATGAAATGACTTCAAAGTTGAGTTTTGGCTGCATGAATAATGAGAAACCATTTTGAATATCTGCATGTGAGAAAGCAAAGTTTGTCGATTCTAACTGCATGCATTTGAAATGAAGAAAGGCCATCTTTGATCATCCTTTCACAATGCTAAAAATCCCTTGTAGTCCTCTTTTGAGCTTTATAACTTTTTCTTGAAAAAACAACCTTAGCTAGGATCACACCCTACATTGGGGGGCAAGTGCAAAAAAAATCCTTAATGACTAAAAGTGCTCAAACAACCCCGTGGGGCATGAAAAAGTCCTCAATGATAAAAGTGCCCAAACAACATTGGGGGGGCATGCAAAAAAATCCTCAATGATCTAGATCCAAAGTGCCCAAACAAATCTGGAGGGCATGAAAAAGTTCCAAAACGATTTGAGCGTGCCAAAAAAATCGCTAATATAATGATGCTCTAAACCGAAAGAAGAAAAAGCCCAACACTGGGGGGCACCATGGACCATTTTACAAATTAATTCCAAGGTCTAGAAATTAAAAAAAAAACCAAAAAAAAGAAGAAGAAGAGTTTGGGAAATAAGCATTAGTGATCCTTAGTCTTAAAGTCCCTTAAACACCTTTCGAGCAGATATATATCTTTTTTCTTCATAACCAAGAGCCTAACCCTACGTTACGTGCCTAATCAAGCCCTTTCTGATCAAAGGCAGGCAGTTTGGATCAATGGGCAATGCTTTCCCACGCGAAACAAGTCATTATTCATGCATTCAAAATGAAAACTTTGAAAACCGATTCTTTAAAACCCTCAGATTGGATCTTGAACCCCTTTTAACCAACAAGACATCACTTCACATTTTCACCCAAAAAAAAACACTTATGCAAGCCTATCCATAAGAATCGCTTGAATTTTCAGAACAAGTTTGTTTTAAACAAACATCAAAATGATTTTTGTTCGAAATAACTTTGAAATTCCAAAAGTTCTTTGTGAAAACAACTCCTTGTAAATAACCAAATCTTCTTTCAAAGTCTTACCCCCAAAGAAAACCCTAAACAAATACTTGCGGGCATGATCAAGCTGAGGGGCAATCCAGCAGAACACATAGGGTTGGCTCCATGATTCCCTTTCTAAGAAAACAAGAGATATGGTGCACAAATGACAATCCTTCAAATAAAGGTTTGGGTTGGCAAAGAGGTATGTTGATGTCATATCCTTCCCAGGGGTTAAGATCACAAGACGTGGCTCAAGTAAGCAAGAGTGAGAAAGCCACCAAAGCTTACTACAAAGACTCGAATTTTCGAGATGGAAAATCAGTAAATAAAGGGGACCTATATTTAACAGGTAAGTATACATGCATCTGGATCATAATTCTTTACTGTCACCTTTAACAGATTAGTGTCCCATTACCATAACGCTTTACCTCTTGGGTAGTGTGTTTACTAACTCTACCTCTCTTTTTACGAGTGCGTCTTGGATCCCTCACCTCTTGGGTAATGTGTTTTCTAACCCTACCTCCTTTTGAGTGCACCTTAGAGCCCTCAACCACCTTAGGTAGTGCATTTTCTAACCTTACATTCTTTTGAGTGCGCCTTAGATCCCTCGACCACCTTAGGTAATGTGTTTTCTAACCTTACCTTTTTTTTAGTACGCCTTTGAGCCCTCACCTCATAGGTAGTGTGTTTTCCAACCTTACCTCTTTTCGAGCGCTTTTGAGCCATCACCCTTGGGTGGTGCGTTGTCTAACCCTATCTATTTTTTAGTGTGCCTTTGAGCCCTCACCCCTCAGGTAGTGCGTTTTCTAACCCTACCCCCTTTCGAGTGCGCCTTTGAGCCCTTATCTCTCGTATAATGCATTTTCTAACCCAACCTCCTTTCGAGTGCGCCTTTGAGCCCTCGCCCCTCAGGTAGTGCGTTTTCTAACCCTACCTCCTTTCGAGAGCGCTTTTCAGCTCTCGTTCCCCTTCGAGTCCTATCTCTTTTCAAACGCTCCTTTGAGCTTCCATCTCTTGAATAGTGCGCCTTCGAGCCTTATCATGTCATCTCTTCAAGACATTTCATTTTTTTTTACCTGGGTAGGTCACCCATCATAATCAGACCTCGTTGAAAACTCTATTCATCTTCCATTTGGGCCGATTGCCTATTACATTGAAACCATTTTGAGAAATCCTTGCATTTCTCACCACCCTCAAAATCTTCCATTTGGGCCGGTTGCCCATTACAATGAAACCATTTTGAGAATTCATCGCATTTCTCATCGCCTCTAAAAATGTTACATCTGGGTCAATAGCCCATTACAATCAAACCATTTTGAGAAATCTTTGTATTTCTCATCACCTTGATAATTTTCTAACAGGGCAGGTC
>Ga0307516_10004587_pt1 | contig 16958 bp, 22 predicted proteins | sample 19_EM_MG_FD_203310 | JGI IMG/M metagenome (GOLD analysis project Ga0307516, IMG submission 203310) | Populus trichocarpa ectomycorrhiza microbial communities from riparian zone in the Pacific Northwest, United States - 19_EM | ecosystem: Host-associated > Plants > Roots > Unclassified | place...
TTGGGGCGGGTAATGGTCATAGATGAGGCAGATAAAGCTCCGGAACATGTCGTTGCCGTGTTCAGGAGTCTCGCCGGACACGGTGAGATGAGCCTTGCCGATGGACGTAGAATCAGGTTCAACAGGGCAAGGGAGAATGATGTCGTGGTTCACCCGAATTTCAGGTTGATCTTGCTGGCTAACAGGCCTGGATATCGTGGGTCACGTTTAACCAATCTGCATATCACGAGGATCTGACGGATCGCCTACAGCTTTCCTTGGAAATCATTTCTTGCAAGTGCTTGGTGATAACTTCAGTTGGTATGTCACTTGGACAACCCAGTCACCCTTGATTTGATCGCGCTTCCTGAAGCCATTCGATTACGAACCCGGATGCCGAGTCCGAGAAGAAACTCCTTGCACAACTCGCGCCAGACCTCGACAGAGATACCCTTTCTCGCCTCGTTGCAGCATTCCAGGACCTTCGAGAGGGTTATAACACCGGAAGTCTGGTCTACCCGTATTCGTTGCGAGGTGCGTATGGTCCCTCTGGCACTACGTCGCTAATGAATGGGACCCTCCTTAGAGCTGATCAACGTCGTACGGCATATGAACACCTATCCTGACGATCCTCTCGAAGCCGCCTTACGGAATACGTTCGATTTCGATGTGTATCGAAAGGAAACGATACGGGAGTTGAGCATGATTTTGGCGCGTCACGGGTTCGTGCTTTGTTACCGGTGACTATGGGAAGGGGGCGCGTTAATTTCTTCGTAGGTTGGGTGTAAAGAATGTTGGACTGGAAGCTGCTCGAGCTGCAACGACTAAGAAGTCTCGAGATATCAAGTTCGAGCCGAAAGGCGACACCTCCCTGAGTGGACCGAAACATGGGAAGGATGATCCAAAGAACGAGCCGCACCGGGGGGGAAACCAATGGACCGGTGGAGTGCGTTCTTTTGGATCTCGTATTTGTCTGGGTTTGACTCCTACACCCAGACCGGTGGAAGGGACACCGCTGGACTCGGTGGTATAGGTGGTTATAAAAGGTTGTTCAAGAACCACGAGATCAAGCAAGTTCCAGATTCAGTGAAGAAGGCCGTCCCAGAACATATACAGGAAAGGGCCAGGCGGATGGCCCAAGAGGAGCTTGCCCGTAGGCTTGAGGAGTTAGATCTGGGTGTGGGTGACGCTATGATGTACGATCGACATTTGTCGTCCGTGCATTCACATGTCGCCCAGCTTCACGACCTCCTCGAAAGTAAGTGTTTTATAGATTGCGCTTTATCTATCCTCATTGCCGTGGTGCGTCCAGACCTCGCGGCGAAGGAAGAAGAGCGTGTTTGGATCAAACGCCAAACCGACGGAGAGCTTGATTTCGGCCGGCTCACTGAGGGATTGACGGGAGAGACCTCGATTTATAAGAGGCGAGGGATGGCCCAGCCTGACCCAGGACGCCCGCAGATAAAGTATGGTTCGTCTCCGTCAGTGGCCACAACCCCGACTAACGGAACCCCAGGCCGAAGAGGATCAGGATCTTGTTCGACTTGAGCGCGTCGATGTATCGGTTCCAGCATGATGGCCGCCTCCTTCGATCTCAGGAGACAGCGGCAATGCTTATGGAGTCATTTGCGATGTTAGACAGGAAGGACAAGTATGTTTGGGATGTAAGTGTGGATGGTGCAATCCAAACAATGGACTGGACTCACCACACCAACAGATCTACGGTCACGTACGGGCCCTACAAAAAGTTCATTTTGATTTTCGATTGACAGTATGCCATTTACAGTCGGGTGATTCGCCAGACATTCCCCTTGTCGAGACCCACCAAACCCCTCTGGAGCTCAAGGATCGTGTGAAGGTCGTGCAGAAGATGGACACGATACCCCAGTATACTTTTGCTGGAGATTACACAGTCGAGGCGATTGAGAAGGCATCTCAGGAAATCTCAAAATTCGATGCAGGTACGCGTTCCGCCGTTCAGGCTGTCAGCGATTGGTGGTTGATACTGGCTCTTCAGACGATTGGTTCGTGATTACGGTTACCGACGCTAACTTTGGACGGTATAATATCACCCCGGAGTATATTACGCGAACCATGGCGAAGTTCCCTCGGGTTAACAACGCTGTCGTTTGCCTGGGCGATGGCCTGGAGGTTGCTCTGTATGTCTCATCTTCTCCAATCTTGTCGTCCGTTGCTAAGGGCATTGCAGGCTCACACAGAAGTTCCCCAAAACGTTCTTCCGAGTACATAATACTGCGGATATTCCGAACGTGTTGAAGAGCATCCTCTCAAGTATGGTAGAGAAATGAAGGGTGCACCAGTGTGTCGGATACGTCTATCTATTGTACCTTCTTCTTTGCCTTTGATTTCACCCCCCGGGTTTTCGTCCCTCTGGGCTCAGAAGTTTTGGCCATCTTTTGCAGTTCCGCGTTGGCTTGTACATTGGCTTGTACCAGAAGGTAAGCGGAGGAAACAAGGAATGCCGCGAGTGAGCCCAGTACGTGACCAAATATCGCACCGTATGCGGGGGTCAATGGCCACGCCTGTAAAAGGAACAGTTGGAGATGGAAGAGACGGAGGTTGAGATACGTACCTGCCATGGTCTGTCCCAGTCCCACCCAATTGGAATCACTCCACACCACGCGCCGATCATCGCGCCAACCACAGGATACAGGAGTGCTCGCTCAGTGTCTGTTCGTGGCCTATCCCAAAGTTAATCGATGTAAAGGGGAGACGAAGCGGTGCCAACCCACTTGAACTCGGCGAATATTCTAACCCACGTGAACCTCAGCATGACGTCAGCATCTCCATCCTTGAACATTGCGACGGAGGGCGATCCAAGAACATGGGCGGTAGGGAAATATACGAGAAGAGATAAAAGGAGTGCAAGGAGGAAGGTGTGGAGGTGGTAACTGCAAGTTTTGGTGAGTGCTTCGTAGGTGCCTATGGGTGGGTGTGGCACACCTGGCAATTGGGGCGCCGAAGACCACGATCAACGCGTGGAAGATGGCAGCAACCGGGAGGGTTGAGATGAGCGACTTGCGCAAATTCTACAGAGATTTGAGACGCCGTGGGAGGTTCTAAAATCCACCACAAACGTACTGTAGTGCCCTGTTTCTGCCATTCTATCAATTCCTTCTTCGCCTCAAAGTCAGTCTTATCGGCCGGTTTGTGTTGTTCATAAGCTTGACGTCGGACCCTAACGCTCCACGAAAACGATACCAAAAGGACTCCTGCGCATAGCCATGCGAGAGTCAAAGGCGGACTCGCGGTCAGAGGTTCAAGGAACTCGGACTCTGGTCGGTCGAGAGATGACGCGGGTTGCAGGAACGGGAAGTTGGAGGTGTTATTGAAGATCGCATACGAAGTTCGGGGTAGAAAGAGAGCGGTGAAGAGCAGCAGTGAGCTGTGGATTCCCACCGTGCTCGCATAGCTGAAGAGGGGCAGTGGTCGGGTCACCATCGATGTAGCGACCGTGTGAAAGTTCAATGTCCCGTCCTCCGCTCCGAACCTCCTCATCGCGTTACGTCCGGCGAGCAATCCAATCGAGACCCGCCCCGTTGAACCTTTCCAGACTCCCCAGGTTGCCGGAAGGTACGCCACCTCTACTTGTGCGTCTTCCGTTATCCCATGCATTCGTGGTTAACCAAGCCTGGTAGTCGAGGAGAAGTACCCCAGGCGAACTTGAGTTCAACGTCACGCGGGGCCCCGGCCGGAAAACGGTCGACGATGGGTTTTCCCGAGCTGTGATGCTTGAAGCCCTTGCAGAAAAGAAGCTGGGGTCGAACTCAGGGAAGAGGTTATCCCAAAAAGTGATGCGGTTTCCGTCTGTTCAACTCCCGTGCTTTGACATCCGGATGATCCCCAAGAAGATGCTCGTTGTCAAAGAACAAGAGGACCCACCGATTCTCTCTAAAAATCCCAGGAAGGAGGTGTTTATCTAGTCCGTCTCCATAAATAGCGCTTGCTCATGTTACATCTCCAGCGATCCGATTTGTCACTTCTGGTGGTCACACCCAAAGCCACTGTGCACCGTTTTGCTGTGGTCCGAGTCGGAGTTAAGAGGAGGATTGTCCATGCCTTAGACCTCATCGTCCGTAGAGGCGTGCGTCCGTTTCCGGAGAGCAGACCCGGACAACCAACAAAACCCCAGAAACCCAATGCCAAAGAGCGCGAACCGGATCCGGGGGGACCAATGATCCTGCTCCACGATCCAACCCTTGCGGGCCCTCAGACCTGGATCCTCCCCGGTATGCCCTCGTGACCAACAACGCTAGGTATCACATCCCTAACCCTACCCAAGATTGGGCCTATACCGTGTTCGCCAAGGCCGAGGCGTTTAGGATGCCTCTCCCCAAATTGGTGGACCAAGTCCAATTTGGGCTGCGGCAGGCGAATCAGAAGGCAAGAGCGTGGCAGGATCAATATGTGTCTCCTGAGACAGGAGAGTTTATTGTGCGTAATGTGGGTTCTGAGCCTGCCCCTGATGCATCTCTGATGGTATGGTAGCCGCTCCACTCCAGGGGTTTCCCAGAGCCTGGGCCTCGGAACCCAAGAAATTTAGGTCGAGGAGCCGCAAGGGGGAACTCGGAATAAGTTCAGGGTCGGAAGTTCTCGATGCCTCCTGGGCACACTCCAGTGTCTGGAAAGACCGTTCAACTCCCGCAACTGACCAGTATCCCTGAGATACGCCGGTGCACGGGGAGAGTTCGAGGGGATTCCATTGGGGTTGGATCCTTGGGACTCTATGAAGGCCTCGAGCTTTGCAATTCCGTTCGATTCATTTCGTGTGACAGAAACAGTTCAAGCGTGTGAGGGGAGTTCATAATTGCATATTCTATTTCATAAGTCCCATATTTCATAATTCCGTACGACGCTGTGACTAGTTGATACAGTCCACGACGATACCCGAGAACAACAGAAAGCAAAGAGGTACAAATACAACAGAGCGATAAGTTATAACAACGCAGGGATAGCGAGTGATGGATCCTGCCAATGCCAGAATGGAGAGAGAGAGAGAGAGAAAGAAAGAAAAAACACGGGGTGAGTCTACGTGCAATACAAGAGCTCCCTTCGCTGATGTGAGAGCAGACATAATGTGACAAAAGAACCGAAAACAAATCCAGTGAACCAGGTCGAGGCGGTCACCCTGCCGATGATCGCTTGCTGATCCACCATTCTGTATCTGCGAGATGAGGAGATGTGGGGAACGGGAGTCTCATCTTCTTTTTCCACTTCGCCCTCGTCAACGGGGGCTGAAGCAACGGGAGAGGGTGTGACGGCCTCAAGGAGTTTCCTGCGCGAAATCTCCTTTTCGCATTGTACGGAGAGACGACGGATCTGGTCGATGATGCCCTGCATCTTCTCAGCGTCCGCGGCCTTCTGGGTTTTCTGACTCTCGCGCATCTCCTCGAGGACGATCTCGACCATGGCCTTGGAGAGCTCGGCGACTTCCGAGTGGTCCCTGACCCAGAGTTGTCCGGGCCAACGACCGACGACGATGGCGAGGCTCGTAAGAGCGGCTTGTGCAGATTCCACGTCGTCCAGAGATACTCGATGTAACCATGGTCGAAGGAAGGAGAGGGAGAGTCGGACTGCGCTGGTGGTGGTGTCGCGTAACCTCTTCTCGACCGGCATCTTCAGGAACCTCTCGGCAGCGTCCTGGCAGAACTGTTTGAACTGCGGTTTCCGTTGTGTGTAGTCCCAGGATAATTGGTCGAAGGGGGAGGATTTATCGATTTCGGAGGGGGTGGTGAGGTAAGACGGAAGCTTTTCCAGAAGCTTGAGGATGGGGATGGAGGAGAATACGGCTTTGCGTGGGATAGAATGGCGGACGAGAACGCTTTGCGACTCGAGAGCGAATCGATACCATTTCCAATGGTCCGTGTGTCGCCTACGAACATTTTCTCGATCAGTTCCGATGATTTATCGCATCGCAAGAATGGAGACTCACTCTTTGGTTTTACTCTTCCTCAGAACCTCGACGGCAGTTACGGCTTTGTCGGCAACGAGTCGGGCGTCGATGACCGCGATCTCAACATCGTGCTTCATGTTACCGTGGTATCTCCGCACGGCTTCCCACAGGGCCCATGCAAAGCTAAACGATGTCGAAACAAAGGGAGAAGTAGACTTTGTCGTCCAGTCCATATGATGGGCGACATCTGCGTAGGTTGCTGGCGATGGTTTGGATGACGGAGCTAGGGGATCGTTCTCAAACTCCTGAGCAAGGAAGTAGGGGACATCTGAATCATCGGATGTGGAATCGGATGTCGACGTAGAGTGCTTTGGGGTGTATACACGGAAGAGGAAGGGGTTAGTGTCGATAAGGGCATCAAAGGCGACCTCAGCGCCGAAGCCGTATTGAGGGAGGGAGGAGTCGCTGGGGGAAGTCGGGGAGGTAGCCTGTGTCATGTCGGGGTGGGATGTGAGGGGGATGGGGGGGCGGACGATAGGGCAGAAAAAACAAACAAAGAGATCCGGGATCGGAGGGCCAGAAGTTTATATGGGACCCTACAGTCCTCGTGTCGTTGCATGGACGCGCGTCATCAAGACTTGCGTCGGCCTCGTTCCTGAGACCCGGAGCAGGTGAGAGGGTGAGATTGATAACTGATAGACGGAAAAAGCCCTATTCACGTGTGGGGGGCGAGGCTCGAAGACCATACCAGGAAATAGTTCCGAGATTTGAGATCACTAGCCGCGGAATCTGACAGGTACCGTCCACAGGAAGCGAATAGGGCTGTGGCTGTGGAGTCTAGCACTCATAAATATGTTTCCCGGTCTGGTCCGGGTACCTACACGAGGATGAGGGGTGGCCTGTTGTCATCAGTGTGTCCAGCAGGGCGGTGAATTGGCGTGGTGACGACAAGGCAACCGAAAGATTGACACTGTTTCAATAACTCGCATGAGGACAATGAAACTCGTCAGACCCAGGACCCTCGGATTAATGGGCATTTTGCGAGGACGACGAACGGTCATTGCTATATCGGGGTGAAGGTCGAAGGTTGTGAATGTCGTGGGAAGTGCGGTGCGAGATGACCCGAGGTGTGGTCACGCGACCCGGGGATATACAGGATGGTATTAGCAACTCTCAGAGAGATTCGGAGCATTCAAGGGGGTACTGAATGAATGGGAAAGGTAATTCGGTCGGAACCAACGACTGAATGGGACCCGGCCCATCGAAAAGCCGCGGAGCCCCGACCAGGCCCTCTAACGGGGGATGTAATTTTCAAAGTCGAATCTCCTGTGGATCCGGGTAGTTATGTCTAGAAAGTCTCCTTCGTTGTCTGGAGTGATAAATCCATGGCGGATCATGAAATCGACGATCACTGGATTAGGTTGTTTAGAAAGAGGGTGGAAGGGAGTATGGCGTGGAGAAAGCTCACCAACGGCGCAGTTCGGTTTGAAGAGTCCTGCCTTGATTCGTTTCATCACTTCGTCAAGGGGGAGAAGCTGCAGGGTGTGATGAATTGGATTAAAGGCCATTTACAGGTCCGATGGCGTCACCCACCTCAAATTTTTCCACCTCACCGTCCAGAGGTTTTGGCTGAAAGGGTACCGAGTTTTCTCCCTTTGGCACAAGCAGATCGTACACGAACCTGTTCATTGTTCAAACGAGGTGGCAGCGGGTGTCATGTCAGGGACTTACTCAATCTCGGGTTGCAACCATCCAGCCTTCGTCCTGAAGAAGTAACTCACAACACCTACAGCCCGAGCGTGTTTCCGAACGAGGTCTTCTTCCAGGCTGGCCTCCTCCATCGATTCTTTGACCAACGATTCGAGCATTCCCATCCCGCTTGGCGTCCCTCCTGCAACACTATTGTCGAGGTATCCTGCCCACCTGTAATAACCATCGTTAGTTTGGGCTCAGCAGCTGCAAGTGGCATTCCTCATACGTTTGCTTCGTTTTGGCCCGAGTGGGGGTCCATATCCTGACAGTCCCATCATCGTCCTTTTCGAACACGGACATATGCACGCCACAGGTTACCAGCCCAAAGAGCGCAGCAGCGGAGCGTTCGATGTCGAACACGTGGTTGGTCTCTCCAGCTGCGCGCGTATTCGCGTCGAGACCCTCGGAGTGTGGATAGGAGAACTCTGGGTTCTTGACTACATGGGGGCCCAAATAGTTCTCGTAAATCGGGTATAGCTCGTTCCGCCACTTCTGTGGCCCTATAACATCTTGAAACAGGGCTCCGCCGTCTCTCCAGCACTCGCACAGCTCTTTGATCGTCCTGCTGCGCGCTTCTTTGGTGGATAAGTGGGGGGCAAAGCAGATCCGCTCAATAGTGTTTGTCCCGAGGCGAACACATGAAGTCCAATTCTCCCGGATCCGCTTGCATTGGCTCTTAGTGTTCTCGACCCACAAGAGTTCTTTAACTATCGCTGGTCGAAGAAGTCCAATAATGGGACCTCCCGGGGTAATCGAGAAGGGGAGGAGAGTTTCGTTGTCCCTGACGTAGTTGTCGCAAGTTCGGACGACATCGAGGAGGGAGGCCATGGTGAGCGGAATCGAGGGAGCCCGCGTTGAGTCAGATATCGATCCATCGATTGGACGACCGCGTCCGGATTCGGAATTTTGTTTGGTTCCAAGGCTTTTGCCAAACAACCACCTCCGTAACAGCCCCAGGATGCCGTTACGTTATATCATCGGTGAGACCAGCCTTAGACGGCCACTAAGAGTTATCTGAATGTCTCCCCAGAACACATGGAGGAGGACGATGCTACACCCAAAGCGTTACCTGATTGGGTTGAGCTCGAGTACAAAGTCAGCGACGTCCTCAATTATGCAAACAATGATTCCAATCGGTCCTCGCGCAGCATATGAGAACGTTAGCTGGCCCTGGTTCAGAAGTTCACTTCACGCACTTGTCGCAAGCGTGCGGCGATTCTCTCCTGAAGTCATTCAACCAAGCATCAGCAGAGAACCAGGCCGCTGGAGTATTCTGCCACACCAAGGGTGTCCTGGACCTCATAAAGGACGTCGGGGTGTCCTTGGACCAAGTCTGTCTCCTGGACCCCAAGGCGGAACACGAGCTTTCCCCAGACAATGCCTTCACCAATTTTCTCTTTGGTGTAGGTGATTGACCAGTTAACTCACCCCCATTGGACTGACTTCGACCAAGGGGATCTTGGGTAAAGGGTCATATGCACCGTTAATACCATAACCGAACCTTCTACGCTACAGGGGACGACCCGCCTCGTGATCGCACGTCTGAGCTTCGAGCGCTAGGATTTCCAACGAGGCACCTCGGGCCAATCCAAATGACAACCGACACAGCGTTGGGTGTTACCAAAATCGTGGTACAAGATAAAGGTATCCCGTTGTATCTTTTTCTGGTGTCACCTTGTCTTATCCATCTCCAGTACAATTATCCGATATCCTGTACAAGGTGAGGGTACCCTAACCACACCAGGTTCTCCGGTGACGGTTCCTAGGATTACCCAACTATTGTCTTCAACCCTAAAGAAAGCGTAGAGATGCCGTTTAGTACGTCTCTCACTTGTAACTGGGGCTACGATCTAACAACGTGTAGGGTACATCGCCGACGGGGATGAGCCGCGATTACCGCCGGGCATGCGGGAACTTCTCCGCGAAGATCTGGACAAAAGTTTTGATTTTTAGCGGGTGGCCGAAGGTAATCCCTCGACTAGATGTAGGTAAAACGCAATTCTCCGTTGTACGCGGTAAAATCCATCGACAACATCTCACAGCAAACGATAACAAGCGGAAACGACACCTATCATTCATCCTCATCGTCCGATATGACCAACCGATTCCTCCTCCCCGGCTTGGCGGTAGAAGAGGTGGGCTCCGGGCTCCTCTTATCCTCGTCATCGATTTCAAATAAGGGGGTAGGTTCGAGAGGGGGTGAGGAACTCTGAGGAGGACTGGATGCTCTTAACCGTTTACGAGGTCGAGGACGTGGTCGAGACGGTTCTTCGGGAGTAGGGTTCCTCGGAGGCGAAGGTCCGCCGTCTTGTTGGGGAGTCCGTGTGGTGAGGGGTTCTTCATCCGGGTCTGGGTCTGAGCTAGAACTGTCATCACCTCCGCGTTTCTTCTGTTTCTTCTTCCCTTCTGTTCTTCTTCTTTTCTTGGTACCTGTGGCTCTCATTGTCCCGCTCGTCCCAGAGGCCAAAGAGGCAAGCGCGGTCCTCTCCGCGAGTTTCTTCTCCCTCTCGAAGAAGGCCGCCAACTCGTCCTCATCGATGTCACTGTCCTCGATCATCGTTGCGGATTTGTACTTCTCCTCTTCTTTCTTCTTTCTCTCTTTCCTTGCCAGCGGCTCGCCGTTTTCGTCAAGCTCAACGCGCCGAGTTCGGCGTTTCTGTGGCTTCTTCTTCAGGAGTTCGGATGCCTTCTCCCCTTGGAGATCGATGGGGGATTCGAGGAACTGATTGATGACGTCGAGTTTGGTTTGCATGTCGAAGGGCATAAGTTTGGCAGGAACTATCCACTGGATTTCGTCAAGATCTAGGGTGGGGGGTCTGTCAGTATCCTGGCTGGTGACCATCATCCCACGCACCATCTTGCTCCTCTTGAACCTCGAACTTGAGTAACCTGAGCACGAGTTTGAGATGTGGATCGTTCGTTGCGGCGTCCGCCTGAGCCTCATCCTTATACGGGATCGCTGTGTGTGCGTCAGTTCCAAACATACAAAGCTCACAGTTTAGCCGACTTACGGAAGTCTGTGAATTTCGCAATCGCTTCCCCAGATGGGTTCCGCCACGATCCAGGTCTGGCTTCAGACTCGGTTCCTGCGTCATCCTCATCTTCGTCGTCTGAATCAACCTTGTTGGTTTCTTCGACTATGCGCCTCCTCTGGGATATTACCCCCGAGAGTACCTATGGGACCAGATGAGAGAGGGCTCCAAAGCGGAGAACCCGACGAACCGACCTCTTTGACCCAATTGATCAAGTGGGTCTTCTCATCTTCGACAAGACAGGCCATGACAATACCCATCTCCTCCGTCCAGGTGTAACCTTGAGTGACCTGGACTTCCGCAGCCATTTTTCTCTCCCGCTCGATGAATTTCTCTTCAGGTTTCCAACTCGAGAACTGTTTCCAGTGACCACGGTTCTTCGGGTATAGTGCCTGAATCGTTGGAAACGATTATTTGGTAACGTAAAACCAACGTAAATCGCAGGCCATGGGGGCTTACGTGAACGATGATGAACGGGTCATCTTCGGCGGCTTTGAAAAACTGTCGCAATAAAAACTGTATCAGGTTGACGAGGTCCTTGTAAGGCTGGTCCCTTGGTAGGTACTGCTTGTGATCCATGATGCTCTTGAAAAGGGCGAGCGTGGAGACCTTGAGCCAGTTCAGCCACAACGCTAAGTGTGAATCGAAACAGCCCATACATTGAAGAACAGACCTTCAGCCTTTGCACGAACCCCTTGTCGGTGGAGTAGGCTGACGACGCGTTTCATGTGCTCCGGAGACGGGAACTCCTTGTACCTCGCGAGGTACGCTAACAACGTTTTCGTTACCTCCGAGTTGGCAAATTTCTAGTCCAAAGGTCAATGCGGGGCCAATGGTGGACCGACTCCACGAACCAGCTCGAAGCCCTCAAACGTCAGTCGCATTTCCTTGACTTCCTCCCCTTCATTCCTCTCCACCTCTTCTTCCTCGACGTCCGGGATCCCTTCCTCTTCTGTTGGACCTGAAACCAGTCATAAATAACAGTGCGCGGAACGGTGGAGGCAAGGACGGACCTTTGGCCTTCCTCTTCCTCCTCGCCTTCTTGCGAACGTACATCTCTCTGCCGCCTCCCACTTTCGTCCACTTCTCTAGCATACGCAAAAGTGCGTAAGCTAGGTGAACGCTGGAGTCTAAGTACACCAGCGATTGGGTTCCGTCTTTGTACGCCTTCAAACTATCCAAAGCAATCTCCAAGACTTCACCGTTGTAAATGAGTTGATTTTGAAGGGCCTCGGCGACATCGGTCAAAGCGGCGTCGGCGAGATCCTCGGTGGACATCCCCTCGATGAGAAGGAGTAACTGGGTAAGGCACTCGATGCCAGCCTGGAACTCCGTCCACATTTTCGGCTAGCGAGTGGGTCAGTTTCACCGTCCGCCACGAGATGCTAACAGAACGACCTTTGCATCGAGAGCCTCGCGCATACGCTTGAGAACCCACGCTATCCACGCACGGTCAGTAACCTCCGCGACGAACCCGAAATCCCAATTGTTCTCTTTCTTCAAAACTTTCTCCTTTGCGTGGGCTTGAAGGAAGAATTCCAGGAACCACTTGGTGACGAAGAGGAGACGCAGGTTGTCCTTTTCCGTAATCTTCGGACGTTCGGATTTGATATCTTTTAGCAGTGATGATAGGAACGCTACAAGGGCGAATTGGGCCAGCCGAACGTTTTAACGGTGGATTATGGATTGGGACCTACGAGAAAAACACGATTTCACGAAGTTCCTGGCCAATTCTTGAAGAGCCTTCCGTGAGTCGAGCGATAGCGCATCCTCCCGAGCCAACGCATCAACAGTCTTCCCTTTCTTTGTCCTACGTTTCTTCTCCACGTCGAACATCTCTCCTGTCTCGGTTGTGAGGGCCTTCTGACGATGGAGAACGTACGGCTTCGGGGGAGGAGCCTCATCATTAGCTTTCGAAGGCTCGCCAGGGCGTTTGTGAGGCGCAACGTTCTTTGTCACTGTTATGGTGGTCCCAAAGCGCGAGTGTCTTGAGGTTGCGTTGCGGGCCCACTCGAGTTTCCTTTGACCCTCAACGGAGAGTAGGCGGTCCAAGTCTGAGCTCGCTTGCTACGGGTGGGAATCAGGGCCGCACTCTCATTGAGTGTGAAGAGTGAACGGATCTACCTTCTCGGCTTCGATCACCAAGCTCGCCGGCCGTACTCCGCGGAAGATGAGGTAGAATATCTCGAGGGTGATGACGTTCCATCGGTTAAAAAGGGGGTCGGTGGAAGCGTTGGATGCGATTGTCAATAAGAACTCCAGGATGAAGTCCTCGGAAAGGACCTTTATGAGTCGGCTTTGCAATGACGAGAATTCGGCTTGGTCGGAACTGAGGTTGGTATTGGAGGGGAGGTCCTTGATGAAAGATAGGTTCCGAACCAGGAACAGCACGACTGTGATGATTTGAATGTCGCGTTCCTTCCGCTCCTTTGGGGGTTTCGCAAGGCAAGGGAGGATAATCGAAAAGAGTGCCTTCAGGACTCCAGGCTGTAAAATCGCCGCCTTATATCGAAGGTGACTCGAGAGCAGTTGGGTGTAATCGGATCCCTTGTCGAGTTCCTCGTCCATCTCCTTCAGTTCCTCCGCAAGGTCGATGGGCCAAGTCATCGCGGTAATCAAGTCGGCAGATGCAATCGCCCGTTTGTCTTCGACATGTCCTTTGCCAGCGGTCTCCATAAGTATAGGAATCAAGTCGTTCGAGAGGACCCGACAATCAGAGAATATCCTCGCGACCGTTCGCTCATCGTCGGTATCGTCCTTCCGCCAGAACTTCTTGAGATCCTTCAGGCAGCTGTAACATTCATCTCCCATTCTGTAGACGCCATCTTCAAAACCTCCCAGGGCGTCGACGACATTTTGAATGGCTGGTTCTAGGATAGCACGCCTATCGAGCTGCGCCTCGTCATCAGATTCGGAGGAGATTGAAATCCCGTCGTGGTCTGGCATTGGACGCGTCTCGCGCACGTGCACCGTGTTTCGTGCTTGATTCGATCACCGGCTGGGATAACCGTTATTATTTCACCGCACATTCCCTCCCCCACGAGTTTCGTGCTTACCCCCCCACAGGGTTTGTGTTTATCGCGTTTGGCGTTTGATAAAGGCCCACCAGAAGAGAAAGGGAGAAGTGTTCGGAAGGGTCGCCGGCGGGGCACTAGGCGCTGAGCGAAGCGAGAAAGGGTACCCCTCCAGCTCTTGTGTCGTTGTTGTCTCTATACATGCGGATCGCGTCGAAATCGAGGGGACTTACCCGGTGGTGGTGCCTACAACGCCCTGCGAACCAGTTCCAGATCGGCATTTGGCTAGATGTGTACTATATATTTTGGATTCTGCGTACTCAACGCCATCGGTTAGAATCAAAAGATTGTGCTCAACAGAGAGATGCGGTTGAGAAAGGCGGGTTTATAAACTGGTGTATGGTCAGAGAGATATCCACGGCCATAGGACCTTGAAAGCACCGCATCCCGTCCGATCTGCGAAGTTAACCAGGGCGCCGCCCAGTTAGTACCACGGTGGGGGACCACGCGGGAATCCTGGGTGCTGTGGTTTTCTCATTTTATTTTTCTCCAATTTTCTCTTGTGCTTATTCACCAAACCCTTCCAGCTCAATGCGGATCAATTATCTACATGGTAGCGGCTAGGATATTGCTCGAAACTGGAGCGAGTGGCTTGGCTGAATGATCCTGGTGGCGCGTGCTTCCCTTCGGGCTACTCCGAACATCCCGTCTATTCTTATCGGGGCTGCGGGTTTCAAAGGTGGCGGAGGACAAGGAACCTCGTCTTTCTCTCCTGGTGATTGACGGACACGCGAAATTTGACGCCAGAACGCGCGATGAACGGGATTGACAGTACGCGTATCGTCGGCACCCAGATCCAACCGTCCAACCTCGAGATGGTCGTTGATCATTGATGGGATGGCACGCCCACAAAGAGACCCACAACATGGCGTAATCAGTACAGCCTAACACACGTCCACCTCGTTCCTCGACTAATTATAGTATTGAAAGCGAAATCGGGAAAGAAAGAGGGCAAAGAAAGGACTAGAACAAGGCCCTCTGCGCGTTCCTTTCGCATCTTCTGGTCTAACGTGCCTCGAGCAAACACTGTGCAAGGGGTGGTGAAAGAAGGGGATTTATGGCAACGTTCCTGATGGATGAAAGACCGGCATCAGAGTCCCCTCCCGTTGGTACCACGGCTCGCGACTGGCACGGTCCAAGCTCAACGATCCGAACTCCGTCGCAGGACTATCCCCCCATCCACTCCACCACAGTCCAACCCAACCTGTGTATCAGAACGACGTCCCCTCAATACCCTCAACCCAATCGCTCCCCCCGACGAGCGCGGGGAGTCTACCGTTCATCCGATTCACCGTTACTAGCGCAATTCGGGATATCAAATTACAAACAAACCGCATGAGAAGCCTACCGACACCCATGGCTGAATTCGGACTCCGAACTTTGAAAGGAGAACCACGATAAGATCGGATCTGCAGGCCATGGAGGGTATTCCGCGGGAACTGTCCCAAAGTTTCGTATCCGGGTATCCACATTCGGTAGGCATACGTAGCCTCTGGGTAAACCTCGGCCGACGGTTTGACAGGCGCCATGCTCGTGGCTGGGTGGCCACAAAGGGAACACGAGGCAGGGGAACGTCCAGCGCGTAGTGGCGAGCGTACCAAAGGTGTCCACCGGGAATTCGTGAAAGAACGAAAGAAGGTGTCCCACATAGCCTGCCTCGTGGCTAGGGCATATAAATATTAGGATCTCTGAGGGGGGGACTGTTCTCCATCCACTCACCCGACTTCGCATTCCATCGCGTTTACCAACACTCTCCCAATCCTCCCAATATCCATAATGTTCTTTAACAACAACTTTGAAGGTCTCAACTCCGGCTACTCCATGCCGGAGGACAACAACTTTAGCGTCAACGGCTACCCCTTGGAGGTAGCCAACGGCGAACCGTCCCCCCGTGCCGCTTGGGCCGGGGGGATCGACCCATTGGCCGGTCTCAGCGCGGCTGAGATCGAGGCCTGGTGGCTGGCACCCCGACCGGAGGGTGATGCCAGCCAGTACATGGGGAGCACTCTGCTCCCCGCTTCCGGTGCCGACTTATACGGGTTCCAGCCCGAACCCATCCCAAGCGTCAACACAAGTGAGCCCTATTTTCGCCTGCCATCGTTGTAAACAGTGTCCGATACTGACAATAGTAGTAGATGACGCTTACCAATACGGCTTCGGCGCATTCGCGCAACAACCCGAGTATATGCTCGGATACGCGGGGCCGTCTACGGCTGGCCCATCTACAGCCCCAGCCCCCTTCCCCCCTGCCCCACTCCCCTACCATCTCCTGGCCACATCCGCTGGCCCCAGGCTCACCCCATCTCCGGTCCCAACGCTGACATGGGGTCGTAAGTGCCTTTCCTATGTTTGATCGAGACGCGATTGCTTACGGTCATGATTAGCCTCCCCGCCTCCCTCAACCTCGTACTTCGACGCCGGCAACCCACCTTCCGGCTTGTACGACCGGCCATTCGCTGCGCCGGAGCCACACAGCGAGTGGCCATACCAAACTCCCATCGGCAAGGGTAAAGCCCGAGCCACGGCCCAGACTCCCCTCCCCTACCCCCCAACGACTGGCGGCACGAGTGAGCAAACCTCCTCTTAATCCCGTTTTGACAAAATGCTTACCTTTCACAATAGTGCGGAGATATCAGCTACCGCATACGTCACAGGACCACGACGCGGGTTTAAACCTGGAAATGGTAAGTCAACCCCGTCGTTTCGTTGGCGTTCATGCCGCTGATCACGATTACAGGGCGCCGGTGTCCCGAACACCCACCTTCCCACCCCGGTCGCGCCCTCGACCGGACCTCAACGGTCCGTAAGAGGCGCGAAGGGGAAGGGAAAGGAGACGAACGAAGGTGGGGGGAAACGGAGACGTCCCCCAAGGAAGGCAGTTCCTCCGGGCATCGACTGGCCCAGCACCAGCAGTCGATTTTACGCTGAAATGGAGGAAATCCATTTCAATCAACCTGCCGGGGAGGTTCTAACCCCCGAGATGGCTTACGCCAGAATGACTAATTTCATCAAAGAAGACCTCCACCTCTCAGTAAGTGACTTTTTTTTACTGCGATCGCGATCATCATTTAATGAATTTATTCATCTGGTGTCAGCCGCTCGTGGCGGGCAGCTTGGGGAAGCGGAAATGGCGGGACTTAGAACAGTACCTGACCGCCATCCTCAACGAGCTCCGCCCTCGGCAGAGTGGGCAGGAAAGAGGCGTCC
>Ga0307516_10004588_pt1 | contig 16956 bp, 21 predicted proteins | sample 19_EM_MG_FD_203310 | JGI IMG/M metagenome (GOLD analysis project Ga0307516, IMG submission 203310) | Populus trichocarpa ectomycorrhiza microbial communities from riparian zone in the Pacific Northwest, United States - 19_EM | ecosystem: Host-associated > Plants > Roots > Unclassified | place...
TGGTCAATAGAAACGAGGGCACACCCCTCAATGATCACGATCATTGAGGGTGGGTGGATCCAACTCAATGCCACCGAGTCCGAACAAAGGAGGCAAGAAAGGAGGGACGGGGTGGACCATCAGGAAGAGGTACGGAGGTCATAATTAGAGTGATAGATGGGGGATGGGGACCAAGATGGAAGGAGGGTCTAGACCTCTAGGATCCCCTCGCCCCCGATTGTCGGGGGTCCTGTGGCGGTCCTGATGGGGAGGGTGTCTAGATCTGGGGAAGCATTTCGGGGGGACATACAGGCGCATTCCGCATCAGGTCCAAGGCTGCGGCGGAACCGTAACTTCAACGAAGCGTAGGGTGGGGAGGGGGATCCTCTAAAGGGTGGTCATCAACGGGGGCGCGTTTGATCAACGACAGGGCTGGAAGCTTAACACTCGACGTCGGACGTTCGAGACTCGAGACACCTCTGGAGATCTAAGGATCTGAGGAAGGGGATCCAGAACCCAACATTCAGGTGAATCATTTGGGTTCATGATGGGCGGTGAGTGAATGGGTGTCATTCACTCGCGAAATACAAGGACAATTGAACGGGGTGCGAGGGGTCCACAAAGGAATTGGTTGGAAATGCTGAGTGCCGTGGCATGACTTGCCGATAGCCTCGGATGGTAAAAAGCGATGATCAAGATTTGGAACGGGGGGAGGCATTACTAGAGACAAGGTCACGGTGACGTAGAAACGAAGGGGGTTGGGGAACCAGAGTCTCGACACAATCACTGCTAATCCCAAACATTAGCCGGTCAATACACTCCACAATACGCAGTATTTCTGTCAGGATATGATATCCAGTGGCCAGAACCTCAGCGATCGCCCCGACGATCCTGCCAAAACACGGATAGGCGGCACCCTCCCCACCACCAAAACGGTCGAACACTGATCCACTCACGCTTTCAATTCATCCAGAGCTTCATGACGTCACGTCAGTAAAGCTCTACCCCATATCCGCCCGCACCACCTAATCCTTTCGTTTGAAATCCTTAAGCCAAGCCTGGACAAAGTCTACCATCTCCCGATGGATCTTCTGGATCTCGGGCGGTTCTTGTCGAGGGTCTCTTAATCCGTTCTCGTCCCAATGATGCACCCCATCTACCGAAGATTATTGAAATTTCCAGGTCGGCAGTTGAATGACGTCGGAGTTCGGTGCGCGAAAGGTAGCACAAAAGCACCGGATACATGGGAATGAGAGTGGGCCGACGTTTAACAAGAGCGGTGATTTCACGGACAAGAAAGCGCTTACTCGGAATGATCTTGAACGGCTCGGAAATCGTATCGGACCTGTCTGACGCGTAGTAATCACTGTGCGGTGTCATGGGTCTCCAAGGGTCGACTGCGCAGAAGCGGTCAGTATCGGAATAGATGCGTTGCGGGAAATGGACCAGATAATGGCCCGGAAAGCATAAATGGAAAGAGGAGTGAGCAACTCCGATGATCATGATCGAATCATCGGGAGTATAGGGGGATAAAAATGCAAAGAAAGGGGGCGGAGTGGCGGAAGGCGATGAAGCTGTGTCGTAAGTACGGACGTACGCCGGAGATGTGGGCATGGGGTACGCGACAGTGCGGGGTGGGATCGGCGGAAAATGAAAAGTCCCGAAGGAGGGAAGGGTACACAACGCACCTTCTCCATCTATTATTGCGAGTCTATCTCTTGCAATTGAGAAATCTCCCAGTGTATTGACAGCAGTGACGTTCGGCAGTGATGGGACGGTAAAATGCTTTCCGGGAAGGAACGCCTGGCGGCAGATCTTGGATTCATTCTCGAGCGTGTGTAAACGAGAGACGATCCGGGGGGCCTTCTGATCTGGGGGCGAGGTCTGCGTATTGTTAATTTTGTCCCGGGCTCATTAAGAAGTACAAACATACGAAGAAGTAGCCCCACTGCGTGCAAACCTGGAACAGCCAGAGCCTCCATTCCTGGTCCAGGGAGGTTTCTTGGTATTTTGCATCATTGAATGACCCGAAACACTGAATGATTCTCCATCAGAAATAGGCTTGGGGGAAAAGGAGGCATAAAACCCACCTCTTCGACGGTGTTACCCTTCGGGCACAGAGGGAGTATTTTCTGTTGAAGGTGAGACAGGCAGCGACTCCGCTTCAATTCGACTTACCGTTCTGACGAATGCCGCGTAATTCAGGAGCGTGCGGTCGAATCCAGGAGCGCTGGCCAACGCTATCGCGTCGTTGGCATCCATGCCCGCAGCGGCCATGGCGTCTTTGACCGATTTGAGAGGATGATTTATTCTCCTGCAGAACTCGTCGAAATCGTCGCTTCCGACTTCAGGATCCCAGTTCTTGGCTTGCCAGGATCCGAGCGCCATCTGGTGACCAGGTGAGTAGGCAACCATCATCCGCCCTGGTCAAACACTGACCTCAATGGTAGTCACGAAATCGTAATCGTGTTCGAGTGCGGCCAAACCGAACAAAGCTTTGATAGCCTTCCTTGTGCCGGGTTGCGAGAGCATGGAGTCGATCATCACAGTAAGGCCCTCCAAATGTTGGGAACACCTCTGATCCGCGAACCTGCGGATGACGTCCATATACTCCCACAGTTGAATTGAAGCGTGGGTAACGGCTGTGAGAAACGTGGTGACCTAGAACCATGGCAGGTGGATGTGCAATGTTCAGGCACACTCACCACTTGAGGCGATTGCTCCAAAGACCAGATCTGGGTATAGAACTCGCATGTGGGCAGCCCGAGCCCCAGCGTAAGACCCCTACGTCACCAGTGAGAAACCGGAACGCGTCTACGTCACGCATAAGCTTACACCATAATAGATCCAGGGAGTACGAGGTGCAGACAAGTCTTCACTGATGCCGTCGAACTTGACATGGGCCATGAACCTCGCCGAGTCCTCCACGGCTTGTTCATTCGTCAACCACCTGGAAGTACCATCAGCTTGGACTTCGTCACCTCGTTCCCTGGACTTACCGAAGGGAGTCTGTTGTCAGGTTTGCGACGGGAATCGACTCGCCTAGATTAGGTGGAATCAACATGAAGAACCAAATTACTGTGGAACATGGGGACAAACGAACCATAGTACCTGTGGGGAAATAGTCAGAATGGGCAGGAATGACGACAGCATCTACGGGGGTTTCACGCGAACGCACCGATGCTCCAGGACAACTCCAATCCCGCCGGTAGCTTTGGCAAGGATATCCGCAATACCAGTATCCAAGAAGGGTATCCTGTTCTCGCCGCTCGTCTCTCCCCCGTCGATCACGATGACCGGTGCATTAGTGCCCGGGACATAATGCCGTTTGTTAACCCAGTATCGTTGCCCGAAAGTTGGCGAATCCTTAGCGAAGTGATCGACGGGTTGGGTGAACGTTTGTTCCGGGAATTCCTTGGCCGTGTCTAGGATGGCCAACGGTCCGTTGGAATCTTGAACGATGAGCGGAGGGGAGTGGGAGCTCTTCCGTCGGGTTTGGAGTTCGAGGAGCTTGAAGTTGATGGCTTGTGGGCTGTGTGCAAAGGCAGCGACATTCAAGGAGAGGCAGAGCAAGGCGTAGAGACTCAAGAAAGCAGACGAGAGCCTCATCTTGTCCTCCAAGTGGTCTCGTTGACTGTGGCTCTCAAAGCTGAGGCTGAGTTCCGTTCGGAGACCGGGTGGTGTCACAGTTCACGTGGTACGCGTCACGCGCGTCCCGTCTGTCGGGCGGGTCGATCCGGACGAGTTTGTTCAATGGGTCCGTTCCCCGTGGTCAGGGTAGGATGTAAAACAAGAGCCGGTTTACCCCCTCCGGTTGGAGGGGGGGTTTGGATAGTATTGAAGAAACGAAAAGGATTGAAATTGTTCTAAGACATGAGTAACGTATGAGAAAACTGACATCGGACTCGAACCCCTCAAGCCTACGCTGGACCCAAGAAATCATCACGCTCGTATTCGTGCTCATACTCATCATCTCCATCATCATCGTGCACGACCTCATACTCCCCCGCCTTCCAACCGTACCGATGCCCATACATCTCCTCGAACCTCTCCATCCACACACGGACTTGCTCGTCTCCACCCCCTCGATCCGGCACCATCCTGTCCTTCGTGTGGAATCTAGGGCCATTTGTATCCACCCCCTCACCAAACCTTCCTGACGCGGGTCCAGGCCTGGAACCGGGGTTGGTCGCCTTGAGAGCGCAGGCTCCACACCTCTCCGGATTGTGCCCGACTCCAAAGAACGCCCTGGCGAGTACGAAGAAACAAAAAGCGAACAGGATAGCGACGACTTTCGAGAACGTTGACAGGGCCAAGAACCCACGGATGGTGAATGGAGACGGGAATGGTGTTGGTGCGCATCTGGGTTTGGATTCCGGTTCCATGGGCGAGTTGGGGCGACTTGAACCGATGGTAAACTTGGCCCTCGGTCTTTGGCTGTCCCTGGACCTCTGCTCAGAGGCAGGAAGCGGCGAGTGCGTCCGGGATAGGTGGGTCCGGTGTGACAATGGGTGCAAGAACGGTGGGGAAAATGGTGGTTCTCCGCTTGGTTTCTGTAACCGATTGCCCGACGTGCTGCGTTGTAGGCCCGAGGAGACAAGTTGTGGATGTGACTGCCAATATTGGTATGGATTCCGGTGAGAAGGCTTCGCGGCCCCGATCGGGGGTGCTCCCGTAGGGTCCAACCCTGAAGCGTGAACTTCAGACAGAGATAACGGCCCACTGTACGAAGTCGACCGAGTCCACGCATCAGGCATGGTTAGACGTCCGTGGTGTAAGTGAGGTTGGTGACAGTCTTCTGTTGTGTGGTCGTTGTGGTTGTCGTGTTGAAGGCGGTCAGGGTGGTAGTGGTGATGGGCTCCCCGGTTGGACCGGGTAGGGACAGTAGATCGGGGTAGGGAGGTCGAGGGACTGGCGCTGGTTCCGTGGTTTACGTGGGAGGACTGGAGCACGGTGCCGACCGCGCTTGGCTCGCGTCCCGGGCTGATCCCAGCCGAACTAAGCTCCCCGTCAGAACCCATTGGCGTTGAGTGGAGGTTTGAGGTCAAAGGCAGCTTGGCTCGACGGTGGGTACGTGAGAGGGGGTGGAAAGAGGTTCATAGGGGTTCAGATTTCGGACTTAGGAAGCTTAGCCATGGTTCATGAGGCGATGCGTGACGCGTGACGTGTTGTGATGTCCCCCTGCGGGGGAGAAAAACAGCCCAAGGGCGAAGATCAATGTACAAAAGTAAAAATGGAGCGTAGAATACGGGGTAGCTCACTCAAACTCGGAGCCACCGGTAGCAGCGAGGGATCCTGTATAGTAAATTCTATGGGTCCACCTCCTCCTTCGGGTCATACCACCGGCGGGTTTCCACTCTTCCAACGGTGCGGGTCTTGGATCGAGCCAAGCGTCGTTGGTGTATATCCAACCGCCTGTGTGTCGTGAGCCCAGAAAAAAATCAATGGGGTAGCGTGAATGACTTACCGTCGTCCGCCCCGCACGGTAGCCAATCGCCTGTGAGATCAGGTCGCCAATCCTCGGTCTCCACGAATGACCATCCTTCATCCAAAGCAAAAGTCAAACAGCTGCTGGGGGGTTGTCAACCTATGAGAATTGCCCGTCGTGCAAAGAAGGCTGCTGAGAAAGAGGACGGACCTGATGTCTCCACCTTCCGCAACGCCACTCCACCCGTCTCGACCACGCGTCCATGCCTTCCTTTCCCCGCCCTTCAAATTGGATTTCCCCCAGCCTGACCGGCCGTACTTCCCACCTCCCGCGCTAGTGGTGTCGTATGCACCCAGGGCCGGGGGCCCGATAAGGCCACTCCCACTTAAACCACCAATGGCAGACGCGCTCGAGCCCGAGGGTTCTCTCGAATGTGGGCTCCACCGTTCGTTCTCAAATACTTCAACTTGGCGCAACTCTGCCCGCCAGTGCTTGTCCTCTAGCTTGTCATCGTCGAGAATTCTATATAACCAGGAAAAAGCGGGTTTCCAAATGGAGGGGATGACTATGGCGTTGACGGTGGGGAGGAGGGTGGATTGGGTGAATGGGTGGGTGAAGAAGAATGGAAGTAGCCCGAGGGCGAGGGCTGCGAGGCGGAATGGGATGAGGTAGACGAGGGGGATGGAGAAGAGCAGAGTGACGATAGAGGTGGTGAGAAGAAGGGGTGTGTAAGGCGTTTGGTAGGTCAGATGGGGGAGGATTGGGAGGATGGCGTCGTCTACGTCGGACCTACGAACGTTTTCACATTTGCGGTCACTCTGAAGTAATGGCAGAGACATACAAGAAGCCCATGAGGTTCTGGATCGCTTGCAAGTTGGCTTGCCAAACCGCAGTCCCCTCGAACACCTGAGGGGGAGCCGGTGGTACGGCGTGCTGAGTGTCACCGGCCCTCTGAGCCGGGTACGCCCCCAGGAGAATCGCAACGAGGAGGGCATTGGGAACCAGGAGAATCAACCTCGGGAAGAAGCCTTGATGGTGCGCAATTTAGCTCGAGTACGGGCCTAGAAAACGAACCTGCCGGGAGAAGAGAGACTGACAGAAGAAGGCATATGCAGCCATCCAGACGGTCGTGACTTTCCATCCTCTCTTCCACGTCAAGACCTCCTCGATGCGATCCTGGAGCCAGAAGATCGGGCCGACTTTGGACACGAACCGACGGAAGTTCACGGTCGTTATCGGTATGGACAGCGGGTCTCGGGTGGTGAGGAGAGTGCCCGGACCGCGTTGGCCGGGAAGGTTGCCAGAGATGGGGAACACGGCGGTGGAAGCCAACAGCATGGCGGGCAGGTTGCTGAGCATCGTCTTCGGGGCTGCGGGCTCTGTGGGGGGTGGGGGAGGGTGCGTCGGTCTGGCGGGGGTCTGTGTGTGAGCTGAGGGTTGTGCGGGTCGAGCGTACTTTGGAGAGAGGCGGCCGGCCACAGGAGGGATGTCGACGTAGTCCATGGAGGTGCTCGTTCTCCCGCGGGTCGGTTGTTCCGATGTCCGAGAATCGGAGGTTGGTTCGCTCTTATCATGGCTCGTCTTCCCTCTTTGCTGTCCCCACTCGTCTCTCTTTCCTCCTCTCATCTCCAGGCGGGCGAGGATGGCCGTCGCGCCAGAGAACGTCGTCGTCCCAATCTTCTCCGGCCTCGGCACATCCGCTGCCATCTCCGAGGCATGGCTCAAACAGTCTCTCTCTGATTCAGAATCGTCGCCTGGCTCTGTGCTGTTGCAATCGTGCTACCATGCTTTCGTCAAGGAACTCTCTTCTCTCTCCAATGCTGACCTCTGTCGCCTGGGCTTCTCTCTCGATGGCTTTCCCACCCCAACTTCGCTGCTCACACACGAGAGGAATACCAGCCACATTCTGCTCTCTCACAGTTTTCTTTTTCTTTCCCAGGCTCTTCGCTGGCTCTCTCTTATCGACCCTTCTCGACAAGACGCTTTCGTTCAACCATTTGACGCCACCGTTGGATGCCTCTCCTTCTCCCTTGGAGTTCTCATCGCACCCGTAGTCGCGTCTTCGACCACTCTTCTCGACTACTTGTCCTCTGCCGTCGAAGCTTACAAACTCACCCTGTGGATAGGGATTCGTGTGCACCTCCATCAGCATGGTGATTCCTCCTGCGTCACGCTTCACGATTCCTCCTGGAGCATCGTTTGCACTGGTATCAGCCCACCCGCCGCACAACAACTCATCACCAATTTCCGTGCTGCTGTGAGTATTGTCGCTCTTTCCACAGCTCGCCCTAACCATCCGATCCAGAATCAAGAGTATCCCCACATATTCCTCACCGCCACGCTCCCATCATCTTCTGTCACTATTTCCGGTCCGCCTCATGCTCTGGCCGCGTTCACCAAGTCCTACCCAGATGCCTTCTCAGTGCTTCCCGCTCTCACCCATGCTCTCTATCACGCCGGGTCTGTGCATAAACGAACCAGAGATCAGGTGCTTGGCGACGTCCGCAATCGAGGTATCGGATTTCCTCCGAGGAGTGCTCTCAAAGTCCCGATCATCTCCACTTTTACCGGATCCCCCGCCACCTCCAGTGTTCCGCTTGTTGAAGAAATCGTGGATATGATCCTCACGCAGATCGTCGATTGGGATAAAATCACTTCGTCAACTCTTGAGAGGCTCAAAAGCCTCCGGCGACCAATACAACTGCTCAACGTAGGGCCTGGGAATAGCTTGGCCAACGACTTCGAACGGCAAATCTCCGCCGCTGGTCTCGATGTCAGCCTTCGTGATATTTCCACCTCTGAACCCACGCCTCCCGTCTTGGAACCGATCGCCGTCGTTGGAATGGCCGTGAATATGCCTGGTGCCCCGAACGCAGATGAACTTTGGGAGCTCCTCTCTAGCGGTGATAGCACTTTGTCCCAGGTAACAGTGGTAGTTGATCCTTCGTCCGAAGCCTGACAAACCTCATAGATTCCGGAAATGCGTTTCGACACAACATCTATCCCCGCGTACCTCGACTCCCCTTCAACCGTTTCTCAAACGGGAAATTTCCTACCAAACCCAGCGGCGTTCGATAATAAGTTTTTCAATATATCTCCCCGTGCAGCAGATGCCATGGATCCTCAACAACGTACCCTACTACACGTGGCCCACGAAGCGTTAGAAAACGCCGGGTACGTACCCGACTCCAGCCAAAGCTGGAAGAGAGAGGATTTCGGGTGTTATATCGGGGCTGCGACAGGGGACTGGACGGATTGCCTGAGGGAGCACGTGGACCTGTATCACAGTACAGGTAATTCGTGGTTCTTGTGGTCCTGCGGAGGGTCTGACAAGTTACACCTTAGGTACCCTCCGGGCATTTTTGAGCGGGCGGGTATCTCATTTCATGAAATGGGGAGGACCGTCCGTTGTCGTGGACACAGCTTGCTCATCTTCTATCGTGGCAATCCACCAGGCATGCCGCGCCCTGCAGAATGGTGACTGTAATGCTGCCCTGGCAGGAGGGGTGAACATTATTTGCAGCCCCGACGTGCGTTGGCTTTGCAGTCCATATAAATAATAATTCACAGACCTCCTGTCACGCAGAACTTCGTCGGCCTGAGTAAAGGCCGGTTCCTCTCTCCGAGAGGGCAATGCAAACCGTTCGATGCCTCCGCTGACGGTTACGCCAGATCCGAAGGGTGTGGACTCTTCGTCTTAAAACTTCTCTCGTCCGCCATAAAGGAGAACGATCGAATCCTAGGAGTCATCCGTGGGGTCGAGCTCAACCAGAACTACAGGAGCACGTCGATTACGCGGCCGGATGTCGAAAGCCAGCGGTCGTTGTTCGAGAGGTTGTGCACACGAAGTGGGGTGGACCCTGGACGTGTCACCGTTGTTGAGGCACACGGCACGGGGACCCAAGTTGGGGATAGGTGTGAGGTTGAGAGCGTTAGTCTCGTGTTTGGATCAGCCGATCGTTCTCCTTCCGTCGACCAAGGCGGCGCCGCTTCGACGTCGCACCTGTTGCATATAGGCTCGGTCAAAGCAAATATCGGGCACCTTGAAGCGGCGTCTGGGGCCGCCGGGTTGGCGAAGCTTTTGCTCATGCTCCGTCACCAGAAGGTTCCAAGGCTAATCTCGCTCGACGTGCTGAATCCGGAGTTGGGGCGGGAGGAGGAACTGATGGAAAGAGGAATCGTATTTGATCGTGAGGGGGTCGAGTGGGGCGCCCCGGGAATTGAGGGCAAGAGGATCGCAGTTTTGAACAACTTTGGAGCTGCTGGATCGAACGGAGCGTTGATTTTAGAAGAGCACACCACCGAGGACCTCCCAAACACTTTGGTTGATTCTCCGCCTTCTTCGACACAATCACATCCCGTCATCTTTGGCTTCTCCGCCAAGACACCAGAAGCCATCCAAGAGCTCCAGTTTCGCTACCTCACCTACCTCCGTTCTATTTCTGGTCCCACCACCCCTTCCCTCCAAGACCTGGCATACACGTCGACGGCTCGTCGGCAACCATACCCCCACCGTGTGTCCATCACTGCAGACTCCCTCGACTCTCTTACTTCCAGTCTCAAATCGGCCGTCCCCAACCTGGTGGTGCCGGTTAAGAAGGTCGCGTTCGTTTTCTCCGGCCAAGGTGTTCATTACCTTGGGATGGGGGGGCAATTGTATTGGACAAACGATGTGTTCCGGTCCCACGTTCACGAGTGTCAGAAGATTTTAGAGAAGTTCGGTTTTGGAGGCATGATCAACTGGATCTCGGGTGGTCCACCTGTTTCCCGATCTTCTTCCCCAACTCCAACCCCGCAGACACCAGAAGGGACCACGCTCGGCGCGGACTCGAGGGATGGGGCCGAGGTTCTTTTAGGGTGTCAGGCTGCTGTTTTTACAGTAGGCTACTCCCTTGCGAAACTCTGGATTTCGTGGGGCGTCAAGCCGAGTGTCGTGATTGGTCACAGGTTAGTCGATCAAGGCCTCCTCCGCCCCTGCGGTTTCACTCATGACGAACGCAGTCTCGGAGAATACCCTGCCCTTGTAATAGCCGACGTTATATCCGTCGAATCTGCGCTCTACCTCTTGCTCCACAGGGCGAACATCATGTCTGAGAAGTGCCAGATCGGCGCCTCAGGCATGTATGCGGCCCGTGTAATGGACCCCAAGAAACTTTTCGAGTGTATGGGGGGGTTGGATGTTTCCGTTGCTTGTTACCAGACCTCTACGGATTTTGTCCTCGCTGGGAAGACGGAAGATCTGCAAATACTGCGCAGTAGGTTACACGCGATCGGGGAGATAAGGCATCAGTTTACTGGGCTGCCACTCGGGTTTCATAGTGCCTACATGGACCCCGCCATCGAAGATTTTGTCAAGGTCGCGAAAGGTACACTCATCGGGCCACCGACAATCCCCGTCGTTTCCACCGTTCTGGATACCGTCGTTCTCCCTGGGACTACCGATGTTTTTACGACCGACTACTTCGCTACCCATTTTCGGATGCCTGTCCTCTTCGTGCAGGCGACCTCGAGGCTTATCGAAGAGTTCGGTGGTCCTGATCTGTGGTTGGAGCTGGGACCGACTGCGTTGTTTCTACCTTCTATCGCGGCACTACCTCAACTTTCGCGTCCTGGTGCGACGAGACCACTTTTGTTGCCCTCCCTGATGAGGACTGAACCGCCCTGGTCTACCCTGACCACCACTCTGGCCAACCTCTATCTTACTGACCTTCCCATCCGATGGCGAGAAATCTTTGCCCATCGCCAAACACGGCCCCCTCGAGTCGTCGACCTGCCATCGTATCCCTTCCAAACCACCGACTTCTGGACTCCCTATCAGTCAAACCGTTGCAATCACTCCCACAGTTCTCCCGGCAACTCTGCGACCATCCTGGATGAATCCTCTCTCCTCAAGCGCCAAACTCAGGTGCCGAGTTGGATGAACGGACAAGTGGTGGTGTACGAGACACCTGCCGCCACGCTGGTTAGGTTCATCGAGGGTCACATGGTTGCCGGGAGTGCGTTGTGTCCCGCTTCGGTGTATATCGAGCTTGGCTTGGCTGCTGGCAAATCTTCCACGTCATCAGGCTCGGAAGTCTTCGTCCTGTCGGAGTTGGAGTTCACGAAGCCGTTCGTGTATCAGCACGGCTCCGGACAAACCCTGGTCACTGCAGCCACGGCAATTGACGATAGTCTTGGCACTTTCAACGTCTGTTCCAAGTGTACTCGAGATGGGGAAGGGGAACTGCATTGTCGTGGGTGGTACCGAACTGAGGCGATGAACGAAACGGCCCTTTCTGCTCTTGCGAATGCCTATGAGGATGTGGCGCCTTGCATCGCATCGCTGACTTCGACCTCTCGGGATGGCGTTCAGATCCGAGAGAAGGAAGTGTTTTCGAGGCGGACTGTGTATGACCTCTTGTTCCCCCGCGTCGTGGTTTACTCCAAGGACTACCAGACTATCCAAAGCTTCACCGTGTCATCCGACTCTTCCGAGGGATATGCTACCCTGCGACTTCCTTCCGATCGTGACCGAGGGAGTTTCGCCGTCCGCCCAGTATTCGTCGACAGTGTCCTCCAGGTGGCTGGGTTCCTCGCGAACATGCGGGGTGGGGTTCGTGATGTGCACATATGCGACGCTGTGGATAACATTCGAATCCTCGGTGAAGCCGTGGATGACGACGCTGAGTACGGGGCATATTCAAAGAGTGTCGGTTTCACGGAGGGGGGAGTGGATGTTGTGGTGTGCGAGGTAGTCGTTGTCAAATTAGGAGGGCAGGTGGGGGAGGCTCCGGACGTTGTGGCTCACGCGAAGGGTGTTCGCTTTAAGAAGCTCCAGCTCGACTCGTTAGTTCGCCGGTTGAAACCCGTCCCTTTGGCCCCGTTGGGCGTGGATGGCACTACTCTGGCTACATTACCACCCCAACGGCCACCACTCCGGCGAGCCAAAGCCGCCAGTCTCTCTTTGCTAGACTCCCCTCGTCCCTCATTCAAGATCACTGTCGACCACACACCTGAGGTTATCAAGATCATCTCTACCGCTTGCGGGATAGATCCTTCCACAGTCACCCCCAGCTCTGATCTAAGGTCTCTTGGCGTCGACTCTCTCCTATCAATGGAGATAACGTACAAGCTACAGAAATCTCCGGCAATCTCATTCAGATGTTCTTCCTCCGCTCTGGCGCTCTGTCATACAGTGGCGGACGTTATCTCCCTCATCCCCCCACAATCTGGGAGTCCTGTGATGGTCAGGAAACGGGCCAGTTCGACGGTTTCGTTGCTTGCGATCAGCGAGGAAGAGAACATACATCACTTGTTGGCTGATACCCTCGGAGTCGAGTGGAGCAAGCTCGGCATGATGGACGATCTCGGCTCGCACGGCTTGGATTCATTGTCGGCGGCGGAGGTGTTGCGAACCTTGAAGGATGAGTTCCACCTTTCGCTCCCCCAGGATTTCTTTGAGAAGTACCGGACTGTGGCGCAGGTTCAGGCCCAGATTTGGCAGCACTCTGCTGCTAATACCTCGCGTACCCCGGCGTTGACTCACTCCAGTTCCTCCAGAAACTCGGTTCCCTCTTTGGCTTCAACGGCTTCTGTTGCCTCTGTCGATTCCTGCGTGTTGGTTCGGAGTACTTACCTGCCCACTGCTGCTTGCACCGCTCCGCTCTTCATGATACACGACGGAAGTGGGTTGATCAATTCGTATGAGCGCATGGGCGAGATTGGGAGACCGTTTTATGGAATCATGGATCCGCACTTCGGAACCCGGGAATCTTGGGCAGATATGCAGAGTATAGGGAGGGAATATGCACGGCTCATTGCTGGGCAGTCCGGTGGGGGACCTGTGATCCTTGGAGGTATTCGAGAATTGTCGGTCCCCTGCTCTTCGGTACGCTAACTTTATCCATAGGTTGGTCGTTTGGGGGAGTTGTTGCCTTCGAAGTTGGGTGTCTCATGATGGAAGATGGCCTGGACGTCAAGGGTGTGATTTTGGTCGACGCTCCTTGCCCAAAAGACCGCGTCGCCCTCCCTGTGACCCTGCTGGATCATATCGTTGCCCTGGGGAAGTCACCTCGATCAGAGACAGCGACGGCGGTGTCCATCAAAGAACAGTTCAGGAAGAGTTCTGAGCTGTTAGAGGGGTACTCGCCATCCGCTGACAGACCTTACCCCCGTGTCGCATTTTTACGGAGCAGAGAAGCAGTGAAGGCCGAGTCCGAGTCGGTGCTGGAGAAGGTCCCTGTTTGGCTCGCTGATAGGGATGAGCCCGAGGCGACGATCGGTGGATGGGAGAGGTTATTAAAGGGGAAGATGAAATGGTGGGACGTTCCGGGTGACCACTTCCAACCATTCCTCCCTGAGAATGTTTGTGCCTCACAGTTCAGTCACGTTCTTGAGTACTAACCTGGATACCCTGCAGGTTGATGAAACCTCTCGGTGCATTGCCGAAGCTTGCGGATACCTAGACCCGGACGAAACGAACCCGTAAACCCGTGATTACAAGGGCATGAAGCACCGTGCCCAAATATATCTACAGTTACCCCTCTATACAGTTACCCCTCTATAAATCCCCTGGCGGGGTCCAGCAGGTCTTCCTGGACTCTGCGCAGACGAACCATTGGTTACCCACGTCACCCCCCGAGGATGGCGGGATCGATCAGAGTTTGGATCGAGTCGCAAGTAATTTACGTAAAGGCCTTGGGTACTGTCGGTAGACCGCGGAAACCGTGTACATGGTTCTCCTCAAACAGAGCACACTAGACCATGTTCTGCCACCTCAGAATGTTGGTTCCCCCTGAGCGTTTACTCGCACGCTTAACCACAGAGTTTGTTCTCCTTCCGCACCATCATGTCAGGCGAGAAGCTCAGCGACGATTGGACTCACAGTCACCAGGAGGAACTAATACGCCCAATTCCAACTCTCGGATCTCAGGACGATCATCCCGGTTTCGACCCTCGCGGGCTGATTTCGGAATCCAGCTCTGGCGCATAATCTCAGGCTTTTGTTGAGACGGGTTCGGCCGCTGTAGCATCCCCTGTCCCCGTTCAGTTGCAATCGCAACAGGCCGCGCTCCGTTCGAATTGCGAACTGTGTCGGTGTCACAAGAACCGCGCAAGTCCGCATAACTTGCTCCGGGGTGTCGGTTCCTTGCGTGGATTTCATTATGCCCCGGGGTTCGGCCCGGATTAACACCCAACCTGCGGACTAATGAGCTGCGACCGGGAATCAGCACACGTCCTTCGAGAATCTAGTCAAGAAGAGCCCCTCACTTCTAAGTACCAGGAAAATGTCGTGTCAGGGCTTACGCGAGTTTGGGCACTTTTTCACAAATGCACTTCTGTTGAATAACGTGCTCGGCCCGGGGATGCGCGTCGATGAGCTCCCCTGGAGCTGCTGTGTAGCGTACCGTCGAGTGGGGGTGTCGTCCTTTTCGCTTGAATAAATCCGGTGTGGTGGTAGTCTCATCCTCCCAAGCATTTCCGATTTCGTGGAAGCTCACTCAACATTTCATTCGTGATGGTCAGTACAGATTCGCGTAATGTAACAGCTTGTGAAAACCAATTCGAAAACGAAAAACAAGCGATCAAAAGCGGAAGAGTCCTCGTGTGGGTTACATTGTGGCGGTACAAACAAAGAAGTCCGTGGGGTGCGTTAACTGATGACATGGTGGGAAGAAAAGTTTGGGGGGTCAAAGGGGTCCGAACGGTGGTGGGTGAGAGTGTCCGAGGGTCGTCAAATGCTGGGCTATGGATAAGGCAGTGCGTCGGGCGGGGAATCGAGGCCCATGCGCGCCGGTTCGTCAGGCGATCACTTGAGGATGGAGAACTTCGGGCTGGCGTTTCCAGAATCGCCCATCACTGTGAATGGAGAGGTGGGTGAATGAGCAAGAGAAGACATTTCACATGGGGGAGGAAGGGGACGGTACGTACGGACGACGGCGTAGCCAGATCCTGGAGCGGTGCCTTTGGGGATTGTCAAAGTGACGTTTCCATCGGTGAGCTTGAAACCCTTAGCGAGCGGGTGGGCTGAAATAGAACAGAAGGTCGAGAATTATGAGTTTCGGTCTACCTGAGAAAGAGATGGGTATACGCACTGAAGTTCAAATGCCCGTTCCTGGACAGGAGGACTGTTCCGATGGGGTTCGTGACGTTCACCGGCTTGTTGTCGAGTGTCCATTTGACTTGCTGGGTCTTTCCAACGTGCCACACGGTTTCTTTGTTCGGATAAGTGATCTTGGGAACCCACACGTCCCTGGTGGCAACGGCCACCGGGGCGGCGAGGATGGATGAAGAAGCGAAGAGGAGAGCAGCCAAAGTAGTCGTGAACTTCATTGTGATGAAGGGGTTGGTTTCGTGTAAGGTGGCGGTCGTGGGTTGAAGAAAAGTGGGAGAGCCGAGAAGTTCTGGTCGTGAAGGACGAAGGTGACTTGAGAGGAGACGACGCGGTTCTTGTACTTTGTGGAGCTGCAACCAGGCAGGACGAGGAATCCTTCTGGGCCACCTGGCGTTTAAATACGGGAAAAGGGGGTGAATTCTCCGCTCGGCTATAATCCCGGATACGTCATCAATCGAATTGATCGGTCGGGGCTCGGTGGCTCTCCGACCCCGCCTTCTCCCAACAATGTTGCAAAGATTTGGGAGCAGACGGAGCTGAAACGTGACGCGTCATGCGGTGAAACAAGATAACAGACCCAACCGGCTGTCAGACGTCGGGAGCCGTCAAAGAGAACCACGTGAGATGGTCCCAAGCGCAATTGAGCGCTACCTATAAACTGCGTTGTGGGATAAAGGTGAACCAGTGGAATTGCTCATTTACGAAGTAGGGAAGGCTTCTGGAATTTGTGTCTGCCCACCCCGCCCCTATCTCTCCTATCATGCCATTCTCGCGTCCTGTATACCAATCAACCACGGGACAATGTCACTGCCCTGGGGGCCCCGGTTCGCCGGCCCCGTCAGCGGCCGCCGGTGGAGTTCTCATGAGGCTCATCAGATTAAGACATACGATAACCGAGAATCTGTTGGGTTCACGGTAACGGACGAGTTGGAATGATACAGTCCTAGTAACGTGAACCGGGGATCGAGAAGTAAGTATCGTGTGGGACCACTGATCATCACATGAACGGGGTTTGATGTCCCCAAAGTTATCGAGTAACGTCGCATTCCCCAACGAAAGGATGCCTTCAGGGCGTAGAGTGCCATCCTCGAAGAGTCCACGAACGGCCATCGGTATACACGAACAACGTACCTCGCTCACCATCCCTCAGGATTGTGAGGCTGGATTACAAAAGAGGGGTGTGCCATGTGGTAAGTCAAAGGTTCCACCGGGGAACGACCCAATATCGAACTCGATGGGCCGTAACTTTTGGAGAATCGGGTATGTGTGCAACGAACAGTTTTCGGGTTATCATCTGTTGGAAAGATCCTGGTTGCTTCCGACCTGTCGGCGTTTCACGGCCCACCTGAGAGCGTTAACGGTGGTTCCGTGGGGTGGGGACGATGAGGGTGTATCCACTGTCGAGGCCGGAGGAGCCCGTAGTTGGAAGCTTCGATTTCAAACGCTCCTGATGAAA
>Ga0307516_10004589_pt1 | contig 16951 bp, 26 predicted proteins | sample 19_EM_MG_FD_203310 | JGI IMG/M metagenome (GOLD analysis project Ga0307516, IMG submission 203310) | Populus trichocarpa ectomycorrhiza microbial communities from riparian zone in the Pacific Northwest, United States - 19_EM | ecosystem: Host-associated > Plants > Roots > Unclassified | place...
CACATACTGGGGCAGAATAAGTTGACGAGTCGACAGTGGCGCCACCTCGACAAGCTGCAACAGCACGACTATGAGGTAAAATACTATCCTGGCGTGGCGAACGTCGTTGCGGACGCGCTTAGCCGCGTAGCCTACACCCGGACACCAGAGACCCCGGAGCCAATTGCAGAGACGAGTCTCATGAATGTGGTGGAGTTGCGCATTTCGGCATCCCAGGAGTGGCTTCACGACATCCAGAAGGAGTATACGCAGGACATCACGTTTGCACCGATTCTGGAACACCTTCAGAGTAGTGGCATCGGAAGGGATATTACTGCAACCAACGACAAGAGAAGCCGACGGATACGGGAACGTGCAAAAGGATACATCCTGCAGGATGGACTTCTTTTCCACAGGGCCTCTGGAGAAAAGCTCTGTATCCCTCCGGTTTTGCAGGCCGATGTCATTCGAGAAGCGCACGATGCTATTCTGGGAGGAGGACATGTCGACGTTGAAAAGACAGCAGCAGTAGTAGCGTCACGGTACCACTGGCCACGACAGACGGACACCGTCACGGAATGGGTGGCCGGATGTGATGTATGCCACCGTGTGAAGCACAAAAACGCCAGGTCCTACGGGCTTCTCCAGGCGCTCCCAATACCTACGGAACGGGCAGAGAGAGTTAATATTGACTTCATCACCAGGCTTCCAGCCGGGGAAGGGGGATACGACGCCGTGGCGACCATCATCGACCCGCCGACAAAGAGAGCCCGGTGGTTCCCAGTCAGCGAGGCCGAATTGACAGCCAAAAGTTTCGCAGAGGCATTCGTCGCGGGATACGTCAGAAACCGCAGGCTGCCACTGTCAATCGTCTCGGACCGGGATACCAGGTTCACCTCAAAGTTCTGGCAAACTCTGCGCGCCCTACTCGGGATCAAGCTCCGAATGTCGACAGCCTATCACCCTCAATCGGACGGACAAGCGGAAAAGGCAAACGCCATGCTGGAAACGTTTTTAAAGGCGTAGATAGCACAGCTACCACTCCCAGAGCAGTGGGTGCGACTCTTGCCATTGGCCAAGTTCACGTACAATGCAGCAAAGCATAAGGCGATTGGCATGGCACCTTTTGAAGCCGACATCGGCTACGTTCCATGACTACCACTGGACCTTCTGGCGCCCAACCCACGACGTTTGGACTTGGAAGAAGGTTTAGCTTATGCTGAGAAGTTGTCCAAGACCCTCAGGATGCTCCGCAAGAGGATGGAAGAAACCCAGGTAGCAATGACCGCAGAGGCCAATGAGAAGCAGCAGGCTCACCCGTTCCGGGTAGGGGATGAGGTGTTTTTGGACACCCGTTTACTGCCCATCGGATACGCCAACGTCACGGGAACCGCAAATGACAGCAACAACTCTCGGAAGTTCCAGCATCCGTACGCGGGACCATTCAAGTTGTTGAAAAAGGTGGGAGAGAATGCGTTCGTGTTGGATATTCCAGCCCACTGGCGCCTACACCCCGTTTTCAACGTTAGCCGCCTCAAGCCATCGAAGGTTGACAGGAGCCGGGAACACCCACCACCGCCGCCACTGCGTTCTACAGCGGCAGTCGAATACGAAGTGGAAGCCATTCAGGAGCATCGAGGCAGTACCGTCCGAGACCTGGAATATTTGGTCAAGTGGGTGGGGTACACCGACCCCTACGTGGGAACCATTGGCAAACCTGAGAGGCAGCAGCAATGCCGTGCTTCGCGAATACCACGCGGCAAATGGTCTACGCACCTACCGGTGGATGGAATGGGGGTGAGGAGAAAAGAGACGGAAGAAGGGAGAATGATTGCATGTTTGCTGTGTTTTTGTTTCCTGTTTATGTTTTGTTTGACATTTCTTGTTATTGTTGTTTGTTTTGTCGAGCGGTATACGTTGTTGGGGAGGGGGCTGGTTTTGTTAAGAGGGGAGTGGTTGTAGGAGGAGGATTCCGGCCGCTGCGGGCACTGCGGACGCTACGCCCAGTGGGGTGTCTAGAGTTCGGGTGACACAGACAGTGCTATGGGAGTGTGACATAGGGCTACATAGGACAGTCACAGTAGACAGTCACAGGCGGCGCACGGACACTTGTATATAGTGTCCGGTGCTCGCCTCTCTAGAATGGACATGCTTCTTGCTACCCCTCATGCTGTCCCACATATCCTCCCTCACCTATTCACTGCGGATCTTAAATATGCCATCCACCCACCGGAGTGGAAAACTGCCAACTGTGTTGTCATCCCCAAGCTGGGCAAGAAGTTGTACTCGGATTTAATATCCTACCGTCCGATTTCACTCCTGTCTTGTTTCGCAAAACTCCTGGAAACAATTGTGGTCAACCGTCTGTCTCAGACAGCCCAGATGTGTGGAGTAACCCACCCTTCACAAATGGGTGTCCAACCTGAGAATTCCGCTATTGATGCACTGCTACGAGCAATCACGCCTATTGCCAATTCTATTAGCAAAAAGAAGACGACTAATCAAAACCCCACACGGCCTGCAGTACTTACTCTCGACATTGAGGGTGCAATCAATCAGGTTAACCCGCTGATGCTCCTGGAAGTTATGCACTAGCGCTAGATGCTAACTTACCTGGTCGAGTGGGTGGTGGCCTTCAATACCGACCGAAAAATCACTATTGGCTTCGACCGACAGTCCGAACAACCACAACCATATCGATGTGGCCTACCACAGGGGTCCCCTATCTCGTCAATTCTCTTCCTCATCTACAGCAATACAATGTTGGAAAAACAGCACTATCCTGCCGATGCCATAGACACCTCATATGTGGATGACATCTGAATGATACAGATGTCGCACACAGTCTCTAGAGCCAATACACACCTCGAGGAGTTGACAGAATGCCACTTGGAGAATGGCATACATCTCGGGCTAACCTTTGCAACACCCAAAACGGAGCTACTCTACTGTTTGCCTCTTACCAGTAAGGATAAGAACAAAAGACTCTCATCACATCCCCCCCTCCAGATACTCAACACCACTATTCCCACAAAGAGACAGATTAAGTACTTAGGGGTTTTCATTGATGAATCCCTCACGTTCTCCTATTATGCTGCGATCGCAGCCGCCAGAGGAAATAAGATCTTGGGAAGTCTCAGTTTCCTACAGCACCGCTCGCGAGGTATTCCCGCCTACATTGCTCACCACCTGGCAATGACAGCGATTCTTCCACCCATAATTTGGGCGTCTCCGGCATGGTGGGCTGCTACACCAGCCGTAACCGCCACGCTGAAAGTAACGTACAACTCAGTGGCCCGATGGATCACTGGCCTTCCACTCAACACCCGAACCACAAACCTTCTCAGCCTTGCCCACCTGCCCCCGATGGAGGCATATCTAAACTACTTTTCGTTAAGATATGCCATCTGGCTCCACTTCCTCCATGCCAACCACCCGCTCGGCCCCCGCCCCGCGGCCAACCAAACACCCACGCCAGCCTTCCTGGTCTACTTCACTTGTACAATCTGAGCAAACACCTCGTTCAGGGCAAACTGGAAGACCGAAAAACAGCAACCAGAACCGTGGAAGGAGTGGTGGAAACAACTTCCCCAAACCCAGACAAAATGACACGAGCCAAAGAACTCCACAAAAAATGGCTGCAGACGTACCAGGATCACACAATAATCATATACACAGACAGCTGCAAACTTGAAAATGGGGCAGTCGGCTGTGGGTGGGCGATCTACCACTGTGGTGACCGTCAACTCTACCGACTGAGCGAAGGATGATGTCACCTCAGAAATACATCTGAGGTATTTGATGCCGAGCTTCGCGCTGTGCAGGAAGCTGTCTCCACCCGTCTCACCGTTACGATACGACGAGGAAAAGTGTTTATCTGCATCGATAACCAAGCTGTATTCGACACTCTCCAATCGAACCGCAAAAACCATGATTATACACGGCGGGCGCTCGAGACAATCACCTCCCTCCAACTCCTTAGCTGGCAGATCTCCACTGTCTGGTGGCCCACCCACACCAATATCGCCAGAAACGAAAGAGCCAATAGTCTTGCCAAAATGGCAGCATCTTCTGCGATACCCTGTCGATTTGCAACCAAAACAAAGTGCTGGCTCCTGACCCAGGCCCGGAAGGAATTTCTGGCGCGCTGGAAGATGGAACTTCCCTGCTCTCACCCCTCATTCAAATTCCAGGGCCACCTATGTGGCATCGACTGGGCTGATACTCGTGCAATGTGGCAGGTGTTTTGCAACCGGTCACCCTCTGATCCTCCACCCAACATTCCTGCCGACCTGTGTCCGTGTGGGCTGAACCTGAACTCCTGGCACCACCTCCTCCAGGACTGTATACTACTCACAAAGCAGTGTACAGAACTCCTCCGATCAACAACTGGAAATATCCAGACTGTACGCTTCATTACAATACCCACGAATATCCAGCTCATCTGTCGGTTCCTCCGCGCAACTGGTCTCGGCCAATCGACTAACCTACGCTTCAATGCAAACGCCGACTCTCCAATGAACGATGGCGAAGATACCAGTTCAGACTCACCTGAACCGGACTTCGGTGCGTTTGAATCCTGAGAATAAAAAAAAATAAAAAATTAACACGACTGGTACAGATGACAGGGGAAGACGCAGGGAAGAAGGGGATTTGTTTCCTTTTTGCTCTGTTTGCGTGGTTTCTCTTCTGATGTTCCTGTGTCGTGCATACTTGTTTCTGCATGCTTTTACGCTTTGCGCAATTTCTGTTCTTGTTGTGTTTTCTGTTCGACAGATTGTCAAGATGGGAGCCCCATGGGGGTGGTATGGCGAGGAGGAGCGCAAGTAGCCTGTAGTGCTGAGCATAATTGAACTAAGTTGCATATTATCTCTCTCCACAGACCTACCTCTCTCTACCCGTGAACCGGCAATGCAACCACCACCCCCGATAAGCACAACGAACCCATGCAAGGCGTGTGAGAAGACCGCAACGAGACCACACCAGGTGTGATGGATACCACGAAAACAATGAGCCGATGCAAGGCGTGTGAGAAGATCGCGACGAGAGCATGCCAGGCGTGACGGATACCGTGAGAACAATGAGCCCATGCAAGGCATGTGAGAAGACTGCAACGAGACCACGCCAGGCGTGATGGATACTGCGAGAACAAAGATCCCACACAAGGCATGTGAGAAGACCGAGACGAGACCACGACGGGCGTGACGGATACCGCAAGACTACGAGCGGCACGTGAGTACGCTGGAAGTGTGACTACAAGCTGCGCGTGAGTAAGCTCGAAGTGTGACTATGAGCGGCGCGTGAGTACGCTGGAAGTGTGCCTACGAGCAGCACGTGAGTACGTCGGATGTGTGACTACGAACTTGCCCTGAATGAACCAAGCCTACGTTACCTATTGAGCAGCACGGAGTAGTCAAGGGAGGGTCTTGACACATTGGGAGTTTGCTGACAAAATTGATATTCATGCGTTCTGCGCGTTCGAGTGGGATCGGCAGTGCTTGTAGGAGCCTATACGGCCTGGCATTCATATGGTTCACACAGTGGCAGATATTGCATCCGGTAATCCATTCTGTGATTGAGTCTGTTATCTTCAGCCAGTGGTATCGTGATCCAACTGCCGCTGATGTCGTTGCAGTACTGATATGCCCTCCTCCAAGGATTGCATCATGAGCTTCACGGATCACATCTGATCTCAAGGACTTGGGAATGCACAGCTTTCCTCCAGAAGGCCTATGATGTAACAGACCTTCCTCGAGTGTGTAGGCTTTCGCTCGTTCCTTTACACACCACCTCTGTTTTGTGACCATGTTTTTGTCATCCTTTTCTGAGGGGTTGCTCAGGTAGTCTACCACTGGGCTGAAAATCGCGTCTTCCTTGTAGCCATTTCAGACGTCATCCAGCCATTCGGTTGAAGCTGATATGCGTAGCTCAACACCATTGAGGTGCATCGGAGCAGACTTTGGGTGTTCTTCCTGAGCAGAGGCAATCCAGCTGAGTGCGTCTGCTACCACATTTGCTGCACCTGGGTAGTACTTGACTTCATAGTTGTGTTGTTGGAGTTTATCCAGGTGATGACACTGGCGGCTCGTCGGCTTATTCTCCCCGAGAATGTGCTGCAATGCTGCGTGGTCGGTAAATGTGGTAGTATGTCTGCGTCCGTGGATGTAGCAGGCCCAGTGTTCCAGATTCGCACTGATTGCGCGGAGTTTTCGGTCGTATGTTGGGTATCTCGTTTCCACAGTGTGAAGTTTCCTTGAGAAGTAACCCCGTGGCCACTCTACCAATCTTCCCTCAAACAATTGTTTTTGCGCCAGAACGCCTCTGATTGCAGTATCTGATGCATCAGTCCGCAGGATGAAGTTGGCATCTGGGTCCAGTGTTGCCAAAACCGATGCTGACGTTAAGGCCTGTTTTTGGTCTTCAAACTGATCTTCATGCTGGCGCGTCTATACAAACTCGTTTTTGGGTTTTGCTGCAAGGTTGTGTGGCAAGTGAGCTCGGTGGGCGAATTTTGGAACAAATTTTCTACAATACCTTGCCAACCCCAAGAATCCCCATAGTTCTGTTGGTGTTTTAGGTATTGGCCAGTTGCCTACTGCTTTGACTTTCTTTTCTTACGTGTGGATTCCATGTCTGTTGACTCTGAATCCAACGAATGATGTTTCCAGCATGCCAAATACACATTTGGGTTCACTCAACTGCAGTCGTGCATTCCATAGTGCTTGTACAACACCTTCCACATGTACCTTGTATTCAGCCAGCATCTTGGAGAAGATCAAAACATCATCGATGTTGGAATATATGGATCGATAAAAGGTGAAGATTGTATTGCAGCATTATGTGGGTGCAAGATCTCTCTATATACAGGAAGGCTATCAGGACAAAGGATGGAAGACACCCCACGAGCCGGTGCTCAGGACTCAGTCATATCCGGATACCTACTCATCTCCCAACGCCACCTCTGGCCTCTCATGTCCGGATGCCTCCTCATCTCCAGATGCCACCTTATTTTGACACTTCCCCTTGCACGGAAGATGCAAAGGAACCCAGGAGGAGAAAATGAAACGGCCAGTACAGAAACAAATAGCAGTAGGAGGAAAAATATTGAAAAATCCCAGTATCCTCAGATGCCTCGTTAACACTCATAACTGTGTAAAAAACCTCATGGGAAAACCACGGACATAGGAGAAAGAGTGCATCCACCAAAGAAAGAAAGGAGAGGGAAAGAAAACCTGTTCAACCACCCGCCATATGCTTCACCAGAAGCTTCCCCTGGATACCAGGCCGATTTCCAGGCTGATCCATAAGAAAATCTGTCCATTGTCAGCATTGAGCGTAACAGCAACTGCATCATAAGGCATCTGCGACTGCTGTGGTATGGGAACGCCACAGTAGCTCCCGTATTTCCAAATGAACATTGCAATCACATCTTTGAGAGTGTACGACAGCTCCAGTGTGGGGTGCCACTGCAGCTCCAGCATCACCAAGTGCGAACATCAGCTCCCCGGCGAGCGTATACATCAGCTCCGGTGTGGGGCATCCTAGCTGCTCCGTCATCACCAAGTGCTCACACAGCTCTCCAAGTGTATGTGTCAGCTCCGGTGTGGGGTCCCACAGCTGCTTCTTTTCACCAAGTACACACACAGCTCCCCGAGTGCATAAGTCATATCCAGTGTGGGGAGCCGCAGCTGCTCCATCATCACCAAGGCAGGTACACAGCTCCACCCCCTCGAGAGTGCACGGCAGCTGCGGTGTGGGGTACCTCAGCAACTCCATCATCATCCAGCACATACATAGCTCCTCCCCATAATGTTTGTCGTTGGAAACGCTAACCATAATATCGAAAGATAGTGGTATGGCTCCAAAAGAAAATGCCAAACGACGGTGGTATCCGTGATTGCTTCGTCAGTTCTGGCCAATTCCTGGCAAACAGAGAGCAGGATCGAGATGTTTTCAATGGCCAAATATCGTAAAGGCAGAGTCGTATTCGTGGCCAAGAATTTCCCAGACGTGGGCTGCAGAATCGATTTCGCTCACAGGAGGACTTTGGATGAAGGCTTGAATCATGGATCCAACCAATAGGTAGATTATCATTGCACGGTCGTCGCACTGATTGTAGTCACGGCCCTAGGCAGTACATCGTGTTAGAGTGCGACGGAATATTTTATTGCAGGTAACAATCTTGAGGGCACTCAGCAGTAGGAATGATCTCATGTCGTTCTCAAACGAGCAGTAGTTTTGGGCGTTGTAAAGGCTGGCAACTGCAAAGGTGATGCGTTGTGTGCTTGAGACCATCTTGGCGATGTCGTCAGACGCAACACGGCTCCAAAAGTTTAGGCTTAAAAAACGAGAGTGCAGGGATGAGACCAGAAGTAAGGTGCAAAACGGCAGGTACGGCGGGTGCGATTATTGATGGGTAGTCGATTGGCAGACTGTTTAATCCAGGCTCATAACCTGTTGGAATACATGGATCGATAAAAGGGTGAAGATTGTATTGCAGCATTATGCAGGTGCAAGATCTCTGTATACACAGGAAGGCTGTCAGGGTAAAGATCAGAAGACTGTCCCCCGAGCCGGTGCTTGGGACTCAGTCATGTCCAGACGCCACCTCTGGCCTCTCATGTCCGGATGCCTCCTCATCTCCGGACGCCACCTTATTCTGACAATCGAGATACATGATTGCATTTCGGCGATGGGGGTGTAGAATTCAGTGCATCATACGCATGAATGCCGCTGGTGCATTTGCCAGCCTGAATGGAAGGACCTTGTATTCGTAGAACCCGTACGGTACTATGAACGCCGTTTTGTGGCAGTCATCTGGATGCAACCTCACCTGGTGGTATCCACTTATGAGGTCCAACTTGGTAAAAACCCTTGCACCGTGGAGTTTGTCCAGTAGATCTTCGATGTATGGCAGAGCGTATCGATCTTTCACTGTAATCTGGTTTAATCCACGGTAATCGACACACATCCGGAGCATAGCAGCTGGCGTCTTCCAAAGATTATCGGTTCTATGTAGCATGAGTGCGAGTCTGTCACCCATCCGTTGGCCAGTAACTTCTTAATCTGGACGTCGAATTCTCCCCTTTCTGAATGTGTCATCCAGTGCGGTTGCCGGTGAGGAATTTTCACTGTAGGGTCGGTATGGATGCGAAAGTTGTACTTCCCTGGTGGCAGGACACCTCTCGGTGGCTAGAACTTATCGTCAAAATCCTTCCTGATTTTGACTCTGCACTTCCCTAGATCTGCCAGAACAGACTCATCTTCAGTGAATTCATCACCCACTTGACGCTCGCAAATGTCAAGCACAAATATCCTGTCGCCACTGTTTTTTGACATTGTGTTTCTTGTTTCATCGGCGGATATAAGATTGATCGATGTTGCCTCAGCCACAGCTGCACCATGGTTGTGAACCTCTCGGTAGCGGCCTTGGTGTGGCCGAAGTCCCATCAATGATCACTTGGGGACAAATGCAGGTCTTCTGTCTGTCAGTAGTGACCAATCAGCATCCAACAGAGGCAGAACATTGTCAGCATTGATGAGATGGCGTGTTTTTGAGTGCCAATTTTTTCCAATAATAATGTCGTAGGCACCTTTGAGATCAAACACAGTGTACCAGCCCATAACATCTGCGTAATTCCCAGTGATACCCCGTATTTGTCCTTTAAGCCAAACTTGGTATCGGTTTTCAGGAGGATGTTTGGTACCAGTAGTAATGATTGACATATGGCCAGCATGTTGCAGTGGTAGGCCGAGCTGTCTTGCAAAGGTCAAGTAGATATAGCAGTGTGAGGCATCTGGGTCCATGAGTGTGTAGGCTGAGCGTGTTTTAGAATGTAAGGTTTGGACTTTAGCGTAAAAACATAACAAATCACTTTTATCACCAATGTTGTTCAGTATGACATTAAGGTTTGTCAAATAAAGTCTTGCTCCCTCCCGTTCCCCAGTTGGGGGATGCTCTGTCACTTCTCTCTTGTCTGGCCAACCTCCTTTGATGTACGCAGCAGACTTTGCCTCCAGATTGTCAACATTCTCAAGATGCTTGAATGGGACACACCAATGGGGTTGGCTGGCGCAGTACTGTGACTGCGGAGTGGGTGGTGGATATTGGGTCAGTTGATACTTTTGGGGTCTGTAGTGCCCTCCATGGCATCCTTCTCGAGGCTTGAATCGCGATTTTATCTTTCCATCGACAATTGTATTTACTTCGTTATTTTCGGTTGGGTTTAGGACTAGGACGGAACTTCCGGATGGTATCACCAGAAACGTAAGAGTGCGCACGGCGACGATATCCATCATACTGGATAGTGTCATGTGGCTGCCATTGCTGAGGATGTCCATGAGGCGTGCCTGCGGAGATATATCGTTTTGCGTTGCTTCTAGCAGCTTGATCAGGTATTACTCCCAGCGTGGGTTTTCCCTGGTAATGGTGAGCGACCTGCCCCGAAATGGTGATCAGTTCCAACAATCTCTGGTTGAACGACAAAACCAGCTGGTGGCTGAACTTCAACGCATACTATTCATGGCGGATTACCGAGATAGCCTGTTCTGGAACGTACTGGCACTTGACGAGGACCTTCCTGGCATCCCATGTGATATTGTAATTGTACTCCTTCGGAGGAATAGCGTCGACACCCTGTTTCTTCATGCTGTTCTAGAACCAGTGGAACACCTGGGCTGTGAGAAAACGCCACAAGGTGTCGATCTTCTGGTTGTCTTCGGATGCCCCTTGATGGACTGCTCCACCCTGTCGAACGAAGTGCTGAACATCTTCAAGATATTGAGTGACAATCTACATATCCTGGGAACCATCAAATTTCTTTGGCTCATGTGGTTTAATTTTTTGAATGATCAGGTTTTGGTTCAAGGACCCAGTGTGTAGTTTTGTGACTTGTTCGCTGATGACCAAGAGGTGATTGCAGTGCCACTTCCAGACTGCCATCTCCACAGTGGCTTCCCGTTGACTCTTGTACCACTGAGCATAGGCATTCAGATCTGCTTCAGCTGAAACAGCTATAACTACCGAGTATTTGTTGTGCGAGAGGTTCGCCAAACCAATCCACTCAAGTAGCTTGCCTGGCCAGAGCCAGAATTTCAGGGTGTTTGACATTGCTCGCTGTTTCAGCATGCCCTGTTTTGCTCGCAGTGCTTTTGGAAACGCTCGCCATCCTTTGGAAATGCTCAGGCTTCTGTCCGATGAACAGGTTAAAAAGGCAGTAGCTCAGCCCGGTGAACATGTAGTTCTGACTGCTGGATGGAGTGTGTGTCCGGAGTGTGTGTCCAGCATGTGAATACGGCGTCCGATTTCTTCCCGAATCTACTGGATTCCCTCAAATGCTTCTCGAATCCGCCCGATGAACGGGTTGGCGTGTGTGTATGGCGTGTGACTACGGTGTGTGAATATGGTGTGTGAATTCGGAGTGTGAATTCGGCGTGTGAGTATCTTTTTCTTGAAGGTCAGCGCACTGTATGTGGCTGGGAACAGCTTGGTGAGACGTAAGGTATGGGCCCCGAAATGCCAGCCCCTACGCTTACCGCTTGCCGCGCCCTCCTGCAGCTACTTTTCACGTAAGAGTTAGTTCGCTTGGCCGCACCATGTCTTGTCACTCGGTTTCCTCATTTTCTCGATTTTCTCGTTGTCCTCTCGGGATCTTGAAAATGCTTGCCACGCTTTGGAAATGCTCGGCGCTGCTGCCCGATGAATGGCTTATATAGACAGTAGCTCAGCCCAGTGAACGGGTAGTTGAGACTACTGGACGGCATGTGTGTACGGCATGTGTGTACGGCGTGTGAATACGGCGTTTGATTTCTCCCGAATCTGCTCGATTTGCTCAACTTCCACTTGAATCCGCCTGACGAACGGGTTGGCGTGTGTGTACGGCATGTGAATACTGCGTGTGAGTATCTTTTTCCTGAAGGTCAGCACACTGTATGTGACTGGAAACAGCTTGGTGAGACATGAGGTATGGGCACCTAAATACCGGCCTCCGGGCTTACCGCTCGCTGCGCCCTGCCACAGCTACTTTTCACGTGAGATTCGTTCGCTTGGCTGTCCCATGTCTCATCGCTCGGTTTCCTTGTTGTCTCGATTTTCTCGTTGTCCTCGCGGGATCTTGATGTTTCTGCGCCCTCCTCCTGCTTGCCGCTCATCACACAGTGCAATAAAGAATGCTCGCCGCTGGTCATATGGGGCAGGGAAATAAAGAATACTGACCGCTGGTCGTACGGGGCAGAGAAAATAAAGTGTTGCTACCAGTTGAGGGGTAGCGAGAAACATAATCAATTCCAGGAAGAGCAGCAGCTATTCTTATAGGAGGGGTCCTCCACTAGTGCTAGTCTGTGACGGTCTACCTAAGCCCTTAGGGCTAGCCCGTGTGAAGCCCACACCAACTCTAGATAGCACGCTAGCCACTCCAGGCCTAGCGTCTGCAACGCCCGGAATCATCCTCCTACAACCACCTTACTCTCAAAAAAACAAATGCCCTCTTCTGAACAAAAAACACAACGTGAAACAAAACAAAGCAACAACCAAATGCACACACGAAATTCAGCCGAAAAGACAATGATAGGAAGAAAGAAAGAAAAGAAAAAGCAAGTAACAAAATATCTAGCCCCCAAAACGCCGCCAGCATATCCACTCTCTTCACCAACCTTTTCCGTCACTCCCGTTCCATCTACCTGTATACCCGCAATCCGTTTTCAGCGTAGTATTCCCCAAGCAGCTTGTCGCTGCTTGCTCTCAGATTCGCGAGCAGTTCCCCTGTCGCGTCCATGTAGCCGACTATTGACGAGATATTCGAGGTCTCAAAACGTTGTGCCATGGTGCTCACTGATCGACTCGACTTTGTATTCGACCGTGGTGGTGGTCCGCAATGGAGGTGGTGGTGCATGCTCACCTGTTCTGTTGACTCTGGATAGTTTGAGTCTGGCAACCTTGAAGACTGGATGTAAATGCCAAGGTGCAGGAATGTCGAAGACACAGGCATTATCACCAGCCATGCTAAGGATTGTAAATGGTCTGGCGTTTGGGTGTTGAAATTATCGTGAGTTAGCACTGTCATTGGCGGTGGGGTTGGCGTTGGTGTAACCAACTGGCAAAAGGCTGGTGTCAAGGAATACTAAGTTGCCTATACGGAATGGATGTGGTTGTCGATGCTCATTTGCCTCCATAACCATTGACAGCTGGATTACCTCCATTCGCTTGTGTAGCATCCACAAGATCTTGATGAGGCGTTCTGCATATTCCATTCCCAGTCTTGATATCGCTGTCCACTGTCCTGGCGCCAGCAGATCTAGTGGAAGTCTTGGAATATATCCAATATCCGCCAAGAATGGTGACATTCCAATGGCCTTGTGTTTTGCCGCGTTGTAGGTGAATTCCGCTAATGGTAACAAGTGGCTCCACTGCTTAGGAGACTTCAGCTGTGTAATGTAGGCCTTTAAAAATGTCTCTAGAGTGGCGTTTGCCTTTTCTGTCTGTCTGTCTGACTGCGGATGGTATGCTTTGGACATTCGAAGCTTGATTCCGAGTTGCGAACACAATGACTAGCAGAATGTGGAGGTAAACCGAGTGTCTTGATGGGGCACGATTGATACAGGCAGCGCCCGTGACCATACTTAACCGTTAATGAATACAGTGGCAAACTTTTCCGCTGTAAGCTCAGCTTTCTTAACGGGAATCCACCATGTTCGCTTCTTCAAGGGATCAATAATTGTTGTGACTGCATCGTATCCTGCCTCCGACGTAGGGAGTTTCATGACAAAATCGATATTCACGCGTTCTGCGCGTTCGAGTGGGATTGGCAGTGCCTGTAGCAGTCCATACGGCCTGGTGTTCTTGTGGTTCACATGGTGGCAGATATCGCATCTTGTAATCCATTCTGCAATTGAGTTTGTCATCTTCGGCCAGTGGTATCGTGATCCAAGTGCCACTGCTGTCTTTGCAGTACCAATATGCCCTCCTCCAAGGATTGCGTCATGAGCTTCACAGATCACATCTGATCTCAAGAACTTGGGAATGAACAGATTTCCTCCAGAAGGCCCTTCCTCGAGTGTGTAGGATTTTGCGCGTTCCTTGATGTGCCACCTCTGTTTCATGTCCGTGTTTTTGTCGTCCTTTTCTGAGGGGTTGCTCAGGTAGTATACCACTGGGCCAAAAATTGCGTCTTCCTTGAAGCTATTTCGGACATCATCCAGCCATTCGGTTGAAGCTGATATGCGTAGCTCAACACCATTGAGGTGCATCGGAGCAGACTTTGGGTGTTCTTCCTGAGCAGAGGCAATCCGGCTGAGTGCATATGCTACCACATTTGCTGCACCTGGGTAGTACTTGACTTCGTAGTCGTGTTGTTGGAGTTTATCCAGGTAGTGCCACTCGCGGCTCGTGAGCTTATTTTGCCAGAGAATGTGCTGCAATGCTGGGTGGTTGGTAAATATGGTAGTACGTCTGCGTCCATGGACGTAGCAGGCCCAGTGTTCCAGATTCGCACTGATTGCGTGGAGTTCTCGGTGGTATGTTGGGTATCTTGTTTGCACAGCGTGAAGTTTCCTTGAGAAGTAACCCCGTGGCCGCTCTACCAATCTTCCATCAAACAATTGTTTTTGTGCCAGAACGCCTCCGATTGCAGTATCTAATGCATCACTCCACAGGATGAAGTTGGCATCTGGGTCTAGTGTTGCCAAAACCGATGCTGACATTAAGGCCTGTTTTAGGTCTTCAAACTGATCTTCATGCTGGCGCGTCCATATGAACTCGTTTTTGGGTTTTGCTGCAAGGTTGTGTGGCAGGTGAGCTTGGTGGGCGGATTTTCGAACAAATTTTCTAGAATACCCTGCCAAGCCCAAGAATCCCCAAAGTTCTGTTGGTGTTTTAGGTATTGGCCAGTTGCATACTGCTTTGATTTTCTTTTCTTCCATGTGGATTCCATGTCTGTTGACTCTGAATTCAACGAATGATGTTTCCAGTATGCCAACTACACATTTGGGTTCACTCGACCGCAGTCGTGCATTCTGTAGTGCTTGTAGAACACCTTCCACATGTCCCTTGTGTTCAGCCAGCGTCTTGGAGAAGATCAAAACATCATCGAGATACACGATTGCATTTTGGTGAGGGGGTGCAGAATTCGGTGCATTATACGCATGAATGCCGCTGGTGCATTTGCCAGCCCGAATGGAATGACCTTGTTTTTTTAGAACCCGTCCGGTGCTATGAACGCTGTTTTGTGGCAGTCATCTGGTTGCACCTGCACCTGGTGGTATCCGCTTGCGAAGTCCAACTTGGTAAAAACCCTTACACCGTGTAGTTTGTTCAGTAGATCTTCGATGTATGGCCGAGGGTATTGATCTTTTGCCGTTATCTTGTTTAATCCACAGTAATCGACTCACATCCGGAACGTAGCGTCTGGCTTTTTCGCAAAGATTATGGTGCTGCATAGCTTGAGTGCGAGTCTGTCACCCATCCGTTGGCCAGTAACTTCTTATTCTGGACTTCGAATTCTTCCCTGCCTGACAGTGTCATCCGGTACAGTTGCCGGTTAGGAATTTTCGCTGTAGGGTCAGTATGGATGCAGAAGTCGTGCTTCCCAGAAGGCGGGAAACCTTTCGGTAGCTGGAACAGGTCGTCAAAATCCTTCCTGATTTTGACTCTCCACTTCCCTAGATCCGCCAGAACAGACTCAACTTCACCAAATTCATCACCCACTTGACACTTGCAAATGTCAACCACAAATAACCTGTTGCCACTGTTCTTTGACGTTGCGTTTCTTGTTGCATTAGCGGATATAAGATTGATCGATGATGCTCGAGCCACAGCTGCACAATGGTTGTGAGCCACTCTGTAGCGGCCTTGGTGTGGCCGAAGTCCCATCAATGATAACTTGGGGACAAATGCAGGTCTTCTGTCTGGCAGTAGTGACCAATCAGTGTTCAACAGATGCAGAACGTTGTCAGCATCGACAAGATGGCGTGTTTTTGAGTGCTAATTTTTTCCAATAATAATGTTGTAGGCACCTTTGAGATCAAACACAGTGTACCAGCCCGTAACATCTGCATAATTCCCAGTGATACCACATATTTGTCCTTTAAGCCAAACTTGGTATTGGTCTTCAGGAGGATGTTTGGTACCGGCAGTAATGATTGACATACGGCCAGCGTGTCGCAGTGGTAGGCCAAGCTGTCTTGCGAAGGCGGAGTCAATATAGCAGTTTGAGGCACCTGGGTCCATGAGTGTGTAGGCTGAGCGAGTTTTAGAAGGAGAGGTTTGAATTCAGCGAAGAAATGTAACAAATCACTTTAATCATCAATGTTGTTGCGTATGACATTAGTGTATCAGATAGGGTAACCGGACATGATATGGAACCCGGACTCATGCGATGACCGCGCCCGCGACTGGATATTCCACAGATTTCAACAACCACAGCCAGCTAGGAGCCTAAATTTCGTACAAGCACTGAGAATATATAGACGAACCTTCTCTGAAGGTGTTACCAAAATCAATTGCTCCTAAGACCACTAATCGCTAATCTAATGGCAGAAATCTATCCACCATACGACTACCATCCCTGTGGTCATCGGCTGCGTAAACTCATCGCCAAAGGCCGGTCAGGTCGATGAGAACTAGGCCTTGTCTGTGTACTTAGCCTAGGAACTAGCACTGCAAGTTCTCTCTTAGTATCGACTGAGAGGTCTTCCCATTCTTTGGGGTCACTAATCATCCATCGGGTAGCAGAGAAACCCGGACTCGCTGGAGCCACAATTCGCTGTTGAAAGCTTAGTGAGATCTACAAAAAATTAAGAGGGGTATCACTTACTATTCCACGGCGTACTGCCAGACTGATAGAGCGCTGTTGTAACGGGTGGGTCTGGGCAAGGCTCCAGGTAGCGACGCGTGGCGGTCGAGCGGGACGGCGCGGCGGTCAAGCGGAACGGCGCGGCGGTCAAGCGGAACGGCGCGGCGGTCAAGCGGAACGGCGCG
>Ga0307516_10004591_pt1 | contig 16948 bp, 11 predicted proteins | sample 19_EM_MG_FD_203310 | JGI IMG/M metagenome (GOLD analysis project Ga0307516, IMG submission 203310) | Populus trichocarpa ectomycorrhiza microbial communities from riparian zone in the Pacific Northwest, United States - 19_EM | ecosystem: Host-associated > Plants > Roots > Unclassified | place...
CCAAAATCATCTCCAGGAGGAAGTTTAATTGAATCAATATCGATTAGCGAGAGATCTATGCCAGCCGCAGCGGCTCTCTCTTCTAGTTCAGTCAATGATATTTCTCCCATAGCTAAAAATCGTTTATCGAGTTTTCTCTCTCTAGAAACTAGAGAGAGAAACAATGAGGAGGTTTTGGAGGGAGAGAAACGGTAGGTTTGCACAGCTTGCTGGAGAAGAAGGTGAAAAGAGTGAGATACGAGTCAGTCTGTAATTTAGGGTTTTTGCTTGATGAGATTAATAAGTGGAATCACGAATGTGCCATTAGAGATTTATTTATGTTGGGCTTTGGTGATTGGGCCTAGATGAATTGGGCCCAATTGGAAGAGAAGGAGAGCGGGAAAGCGGGAGAGGAGGCAATGTATCAAAACCGACCTTGAGTTTGACCAATTCTGTCGTTTTGGTCCTTTTGGTCATAAATATTTGTCGTTTTGGTATCTTTTAATTACTTAAATTGATCATGGAGATTCTTAAATATTATGGAGTATATGAGTGATAATTGAGGTATTTGGCTCAGATGGTAAATATTTTTTTTTTACTGGTGTTGTTATTTTGAATACAAGTCTTTAAATTCTTGAAAAACTATCAGTGTAAATATGATATGACTTTAGCTGAAACAACCTTGAGAATTTTCTAAAATGGATGTTATTTTCACTCAATTATTTTCTTTTTATTTATACTGTTCAATTCACTGTAGTCCGGTAGCCGAAAGGTGTTTCATATCTCCTGATCCTGACTGACACCAATATTTCAGATCTGCTGGTTCTTTTGCTGGGAATAGTGAAGAAATTCCTATTGATGATGTGGATGAATTAGAAGAACTCGAAGAAGCTCATGATGGGATGCTGGAAATGAGTGTAATTCAGAAAGTCACACATTGGTAATGTCTTGTATTACCATTCATCTTTTCTTCACCAAAGCTTTATGATATATTTGCTTGGATGAATCATGCCCTATCCATGCCCATGGTGGTTTTTTCCGGTGATGCATGTACTTGATTTACTCCGGTCCAATCATTGATCCCTTTTTATGAATATGAGGTAGGTACAGCTATTGTTCTTCACCGATGAAGCATCCAAAGAACGTGACTCAATCTTTTACCTCATGATGATGGAAAATGCATATGAAATGATCTATAGAACTGTGGCTAAACCTTTTCTACAAGGGTTTCCCTCTTCATGGTGGCTAGGCTTGGACTGGAATTGTGCAGAGAGCAAAAAAGTGGCCTACCATTGCCTGTAAACCCAAGTTTTGGCCGCAGAGAGTTGGCATGTCAGCCATCACTGGAAACAATGGCCAGCTGTTATCAAGAAGTCAGTCATGAAGTCAACTGCCAGAGTGAATCAGGTTAACTTGTAATTGATCCATAAAGGACAAAGGCAATAGTTTTGTTGTTTCGTAATTCGATACTGCATGGGGAGAGGGAGAATCTAGATAACCCCCATCGTGTCCCCCTTGCAAGAGGGTGGCGGTTTACAGACAGCCAGCCATCCACTGTAAGCTAGTCATGATGGAAGGAACCGCCCGAGCAAGGGTCCATGTCCAGCGCAGAGTTTATGGCTGGGCGAAGAGGAGAATTACACAAGTAGCCTAGTAGCCCGCAGCCCTTGTCAGGGGCAATACAAATACTACTTGTGCAATGCTTGTTAGTTATGGCTGTTTGCACTCTAAATGAATCTCGATCTTTGTTTAATAAAAGATGAAAAAACTGCCCCTGGTGTGAGTTATGCTTTGTCCTGCTTCACCGATGCTGGTTTATAATTGTTTATGGACCACAATTAGGTGCTTAAAAGGGAAAAACGAGCAGAAACAGAGCCCATATTTAACCGAACTAGCAAAAATGGAAAATTGCTGGTTAGGATTATAGATATAAAACCTAACACAAGGGTTGACTGTTGAGCGGGTTAATCATGGATTATCTCGAACTTTTTTCTTAAAAATTGGATTTTTTTCATTGACCTGGTTCGGAAGAGAAAAAAGGGCAAACCTCAAAAAAAAAAAAAATCCAACTTATAAGAGATCTCAATTATATTTCTAACTTCTAACATATGATAATAAATTCTATATTATCAAAACAAGCCAGGTTTTGTAATTTTGGGAGATTGCTCTTAAAGGTCGGGGACTATCACGAGGTTCGCCAACAAGAAGACTCCGGTCAGTCACTAGCAAGTATGGCGTGGAAGGTTTCTATAGTTGTGTGATAGGGTAGATGATTCTAATAAATTCTTGAGTAGTAAGTGAGCTAAAATGTGATAGGGAGATTGCTCTTAAAGATCTGCATAGACACAGACACCAATAAGCATGAGGGCATGTGAGAACTTAAATAGACAAGGAAGTTGAAAGTTATCTTCCACTGCACTTTCTCTAATGCTGTAAGAGTGCCTTAAAGTCTAATGTCCCATCTACCTCCTGGCATCACCCAACAAAGTAAATGCAGCATTAAATGCAGGATACAATATCAATCTCTCATGGAAGTATCATTATCAAGAGCAAAACATAAGCATAACCGATGAGTGATGGCTGTGTGTAGTTTGCCTAAAAAAGCACTAAAAAATCTCCTCATGGAGACAACCTCTGTGCCCTTTTCTGCAAGACCTCATTTGTGTAGCTTTCTGGCTCTTGTTCTCTTATATGTTGTTTCTTCTCCTTGTTCTGCTAGTCTCTTTTTCAACTTTTATGGAGCTTCATGCCCAGCTGCTGAACTTATTGTTTCAAACAAAGTGAGATCAGCTTCCTCTTCTGACCCTACTATACCAGGGAAGCTAGTTCGTTTGGTTTTCCATGACTGCTTTGTAGAGGTGAGTCTTTCTCACCTGATGGGTGCTAAGTGTGTTATCTGAATTTGCTTCATGTGTGCCAGAAAACAGCATTTTGGATATGGCATTTCACTAATATATCCCCGCATGGGAAAGAATATATGATTGAAAACTGACACTGCTTGATGATTTAAAGCAAAAAAAAAAAAAAAAAAACTTGTTTTAGAGTAGTTATGGAGATTGAGCTATTGCAGTATACATCTGTCATGTGAACATCAGCTTCCTGTGAAGAGGCCTAATAGTCTCACCACCGCACTCGTTGAGTGTTTTGTGATTTGTATGCTTTAGCTGCTTGTTTTAAATCATCAAGGGCTCCTTCATAGGATTCTCCTTTTGCGATCTGATAGTATTAATTGATTTATCAGCACCCCAGAATAACTGGAATCATATTCTTATACCATGTAATTGGTGGCTACTCCTCAATTCTAGTTTGTTTTTGTTATGTTTACAGGGTTGTGATGCATCTGTGCTGCTGCAAGGAAATGGGACAGAGAGAAGCGATCCAGGGAACAGGTCTCTAGGAGGGTTTCAAGTTATTGATTCAGCTAAAAGAAATCTTGAAATCTTCTGTCCAGGAACTGTTTCTTGTGCTGATGTTGTTGCTTTAGCTGCTAGAGATGCTGTTGCAATTGTAATATCTCTTATTGCCTTATTGGAACTATTATTCCTTGTCCATTTCTATGCTTCTTGTGATTGGTTATTGATTAATGAAGAATATGAAAACAGAGTGGTGGACCTCAGCTTCAGATTCCAACTGGTAGGAGGGATGGGAGGGTATCTGCAGCTGCAAATGTGAGACCTAATATCATAGACACAACTTTTACAATGAATGAGATGATTAGCATCTTCACAGCTAAAGGATTATCCCTTGAAGACCTTGTTGTGCTATCAGGTATGTGACAATGAGTCCAAAACTTTGTTAGAACACTTCAATGCTAGAATGGTAGTTTCTGACATCAACCTAACAACTAACCGAGTAGAGGATGATCGGAGATTGCGTTTGAAAACGTGCTGTCCCGAGCTCATGAACATTAGATATTGACTGTTTGTTGTCACATCCAGAAGACCTGTTGATGAAAAAAACTATAATAAATGGCTAATCTATCAAGCATAATGCTTTTGCTTTGCAGGAGCTCACACTATAGGATCAGCTCATTGCAGCGCGTTCAGAGATAGGTTCCAAGAGAACTCCAAGGGGAAGCTGACACTCATCGACTCATCTCTCGACAAGAATTATGCGAATGAGCTAACGCAAAGATGTCCAGTGGATGCAAGCGATTCAATAACAGTTGTTAATGATCCTGAAACATCCTTATCATTTGATAACCAGTACTACAGAAACCTTGTAGCCCACAAAGGCCTTTTCCAGTCAGATTCTGTTCTTTTAGATGACAACAGGACAAGGAATCTAGTAGAAGATTTAGCAAATGATCAAGGAAGGTTCTTTGAGAGTTGGAGCCAGTCATTTCTTAAGCTAACCAGCATTGGAGTAAAAACAGGCGAGGAAGGGGAAATTCGACAATCTTGTTCAATGACGAATGGATGAAGAAGGATGATTTTGCTGGCAAGCTTCATGTCAGCCCTCTCATGGTTATGGTGGAATCTACATGTCGAGGATGGATCAAAGTACATATGCATAACATATTTTAATTAATTTTTTTTTAAAAAAATATTTTCATTCAATTCAAGAGATTATATATATATAAAAAATTGAGTAAATCTTTTTTTCCTATTTAAAAATTATATTGTTTAAATATGCCCCATGACCTGTAACAGATACGGGAGTGTGTCTTTGATGGGAACTCCATGCGAGTTTATAACACTTGAATTTAAAAGGTGATGGATCAATAAATATTGTTTTTAGCACAAAACATGTAATGGTTATGGGCCTATTTCCATACACATTTGATGAGCTTAGATAGAACACCTGGGTCTGGATATTGGGGTGGTCTTGGGCTGATGCTCTAGCCCGGATGCTTGGCGTCTGCCTAGCACCTTTCTTGGTGGGCTTCATTAGGGTCTCAGGTCACTTTAATCTAATCCTAAAAAATGAATCTTTTTAGATTTTGACACCCCCCATCAAAAGGGAAAACCTCTAACAGTCCTCTAATCATATCAAGAATGTTTTATCTAGTCTCCAATTAATTTTTTTTTTATCCTCAAGATACAAAAGTGAGAAAATTCTCAGTGAACTCCCCTTCACGGAAGTTCATGATATAAGAGGCTTTAAATTTGTGCATAGGAAATCCATAGTTTCCTATTAAAAATTTGTGAGGAGTTTAGATGGAGAATTTAATTGAGAATTTCTATAAACACTTAGAGGATCCAATTGAAATAAAAAATTTCTTTGTAGACTCAATCTGAGTTATAGTTTTTCCAAAGAAACTGCTCAGTTTAACTGTCGCTATGATGCCTACCGTTGAGTACTGTCTGATAACATTGTGTGGTGAGGATTGGTGCAAGCATCTCGCAAGCAACTTCCTGTCTTTCAGTTTGACACTCATCAATTCTACTTCTCCCTTCTCCGCATGACTCCATTTTCTCTACTTTGTTCTACACCTCTCTCATTGTCTCTTCCCCTAGAGTAACAGAACCACCTGCATGCATCATGGCTTCACCAATCCTTAAATTCCCATTTCTCTCTCACACCACTTCCCTCTCGAAGCCTCTCGCCTTTTATCCCCTCTCCCTCACTCCTAAACCAAGAAAAACCTCGAGGCCAATACATGTAAAGCAGCAGCAGCAGCAAGGGTCTATTAAGTGCCATGCAGTTACAGATCTTACAAGTAGTAATACTGTACCTTCATCAATTGAGGATCAGAGTAAAGGAGAGGGTAATGATGATCACTTAGTGCTTGTGGGTCCTTCTAGTGAGGAGGAAAGGAGTGGAGAAAGAGAGGTGGCAGACTATGATTGGACAGAAGAGTGGTACCCACTTTATCTTACCAAGGATTTACCAGATGATGCTCCTTTAGGCCTCACTGTGTTTGATAAGCAGGTAGTGTTGTATAGAGATGGACAGGGTGAACTTCGCTGTTTTGAAGATAGATGTCCCCACAGGTAATAAATCTTATCACATGTATGTTTCAAGTTTTCCTGTCTTGTGTTGAGTACTAGAAGTTGGATCTTGCTTTGATTTCCCGTCCAAGAAAAGGGCATTCGGGTTCTTTTCTTAGTTTCTTGTTTTGATGTTCTTGTTGTGATTTCTGTTGTTTGGTTTTAGGATTTTGCTGGATATATAGTGAAATTAGCCGTGGTTTAGGTTTGGGATTAGATTGTATGCATGATTAAAAGAAAATTTTGATTAATTAAACAAACTGCTGCACATTTGAATATGTATAAACCGTGAACTAAGTGTTGCGTGTATGGTCTATTGAAATTGAATATATGGAGATGCTGTATTGCGAATGGTAATGAACAGAAATTCTTGAACTTTGATGGATCATCTGCATTTGATGGCAAAGATTTCTCTGCTCTATGGCGTTAGGCGTACTCAAAATTTCTGTGGGAAACACTGGCGAAATGATAGAGATCTTAAGATGTGGACTGTATAAGTGACAAAACCTTGAACTTGGCTCTACTTGATTTAGGTTAGCTAAACTATCAGAAGGTCAGTTGATAGATGGAAGACTCGAATGCCTATATCATGGTTGGCAATTTGAGGGGGAGGGCAACTGTGCCAAGATACCTCAGGTCTGTTTTCATTAAATGTGCTGAGTTTCCATTGCATGATATGCCCACCTTGTCTTTCCTCATGTCCTAGCTAATGATGGCAGTGAATTTCTTCGCTACAGCTTCCTGCAAATGCTAAAATTCCTCAGTCAGCTTGTGTCAAAACCTATGAGGTGAGGGAATCCCAAGGAGTTGTGTGGGTGTGGATGTCCTCGAAATCACAACCAAACATAAATAAACTACCCTGGTTCGAGAACTTTGCCAGGCCAGGTTTCAAAGATTCTTCCGCCGTCCATGAGCTTCCCTACGATCACTCCATACTTCTTGAAAACCTGATGGATCCAGCACATATTCCAATCTCACACGATAGGACAGACCTGTCAGCAAAAAGGGAAAATGCCCAGCCACTACGTTTTGAGGTGACTGAACGTACTGACCGGGGATTTGCAGGCTGGTGGGGTGGGGGAGATGCTCAAACATTGCCAAACTTCTTACGGTTTGAAGCCCCTTGTGTCCTATCCAATAACCGAGAATTCATTGATGAGAAGGGGGTGAAACAGTACTTCTCTGGCCTCTTCCTATGCAGACCAACTGGACAAGGAAAATCCATGCTTATTGTGAGATTTGGAGGAACAGCGATGCCTCAAATAGCAAATTGGATCCCCGAATGGTTCTTTCATCAGAGGGGATGCACAGTCTTCGAGCAAGATATGGGATTTCTGTCATCCCAGAACGAAGTTTTAATGAAAGAAAAGGTCCCAACAAAGAAATTGTATCTCAATTTAAGGTCTTCAGATACATGGGTAGCAGAATACAGGAAATGGATGGACAAAACTGGACATGGAATGCCTTACCATTTCGGGCACAACACCATTTCTTTACCTGAATTACCAGCTGTTGTAGAACATGCACCAGCTGGTCTTGTTGCTGGAGTTTCAGCTTCTTTCCCAGCTAAGGGTGGCACTGGGACGATGCATGCTCCCAATTTGGCCAATCGATATTTTCGCCATGTAATTCATTGCAAAGGATGCAGTGGTGCTCTCAAAGCTTTCAATACTTGGAAAAAAGCTCTTTCTGCCATTTCTCTTGCATTGACTGCATTAGCTATTCTAGTGTCTGGAAGGCAGTGGAAAGCCGCCCTCTTAGTTTCAACAAGCTTATGCTTGGCCGGAGTTTTCGCATGCTCAACTCTTATCAAAATGAGCACAACAAACTTCATAAGAACACATAGGAGATTCTGAGCCAGCAAACCGTAAACATCTAGTATGTTTCTGACAGGAAGATTATAGAACTACATTTACAACCTTGTATAGTTCTATCAAGTAAATTATAGGTGTTTTGCCCTGTTTTCTTGTCATTAAGTTACTGTATTTTCACCTTTTTTGCTTGTTTTTCTAAAACTCAAGTACATTCAGTGCATATAAATTCTCACAAGAAACAAAAACGAGAGTTGTTATCAGATTTCTCAACTCCAAAGCATCCTGTAGACTCTTAACCTGAACCTCTCTCTGTGAAGTCAAATGTAAAGCTACGTGAGAGGAAGATGTGTGGTCAGGAAAAACTGATTAAATCAAGAAAACAGAAAAAATCAAATGATGGGATATTGATGGGATGGATGTTAAACAAAAGTACACTCGACAAGCCTTTCAGTTATTGGCACAAGCGGTGATTTCATACCCAGCGGTTTCGCTGAGGAAATACAAATCCAGACTGAAATCAAGAGAATCATGAAGGCTTTTACATGATATAATAGGTTTAAGAGCATCGGCATACAATAACTTAACAATAAAAATCTGCTTTGATCCCAGCTTAGAGGCATCGCTATTATCAGCAACAGCAGGCAGGGCGCATTTCACAGTCCAAAAACTTTTCAATATCAGTCAGCACACAAATAATGTTAATCAGTCCATTTAAAAACAGAGAAAATATTTGTAGAATTACTCTACTACACCAAGCTCAACCATGGCTCATGTGCGGCACTTGATTAACCTAAAAATCAGCACGCACAACGCAAATATAAAAGGTAACAAACACATCTTTATTGGATTCTGTTGATTCTTCCGGGTATAAAGATACTCCATGGTGGAGTAAAAGCATTGCCAGACAGCAGCTGCTAGTCCAAAATACTCCAGAAGACCACCAAGGGGTTGGCTCCTCTGAACTCCTTCCTTTCGTGCCTTACAAATAAGATCAAGGCTGGAAAGAAACAAAGCGAGGAATGCTATCACCATGCCCATCAACGCGTACCCCACCTGATCAAAAACTGCAGACATGGCCTCTAGAAGTACGCTGGTGATTAACAAAGCACACTCTGTTGTTTTCTGCACCAAAAAAGTTAAAACCAATATAATTATAAAATTTTAGATGCATTTTTTTTTTGTAAATTAGAAGAATGGAGCAATGTAGCATCACATTACCCAAGGTCATTAGCTCTGCATTTTAAAGAAGGGAACAAGGAGTAAATGGAGTTGTAGAATTCAACCTCATTGATTTGATCTTGAGCAGATAGCAGCAACTTTGACTCAATTTTCACTTTAGATCGGTTCTGAACCTGCAATGCAATTTTCTCTGGTGGCTCAACTTTCACTTCAGATCGGTTCTGAGGCTCCAATGCAATTTCTTCAGGTGGCACATGAGGAGTCCAGTGGTCCGAGGTGTGCATGGGTGACCAACTCTGCAAGAACCCAAAACAACATGTTATTTGACAATTAGAATTGCAAAAATTTGATCCATAAAACACAATTGAGATGGTGATGAAACAAGGAGGAAATGGTAGTTGTAGAATCCAACCGCACTACGGTTATATCGCCCCGGTTTTGGCTCAACTTTCACTTCAGACTGGTTCTGAACCTGCAATACAATTTTCTCTGGTGTCTCAACTTTCACTTCAGATCGGTTTTGAGCTTCCAAGTCAATTTCATCAAGTGGCACATGAGGAACCCTGTGGTCCGAGGTGTGCCTAGGTGGTGCCCTCCTCTGCAAGGACCCAAAACAACATGTTCCAAAACAACATGTTGTTTGAAACTTAGAATTGCAAAAATTTGATCCATAAACACAATTGAGATGGTGATGAAACAAAGTAAATGGAGTTATAGAATCCAACCGTGCTATGTTTATATCACCTGATTTTAGCTCAACTTTCACTTCAGATTGGTTCTTACCTGTAATCCAGGTCTCCTTGATTGTAAAGTAATTTTCCTTAATTGCTCAACTTTCACTTCAGATCGGTTCTGAGCCTCTAATGCAATTTCATCGGGTGGCACATGAGGAGTCCTCGTTGGAACTGCACGTCTGCGAATTGCGGAGGTAGAGATCATTATACTTCCGCTACTATTGGGTTTTGTCTGATTATCCATTCCTCTTGCTTGTGACCGGGATCTGAGGTTTAAAATCTGTCGGCCTATGGCCCGAAAAAAAAAGGGGTTGCTGCCAGATCAGGCATGCAGCTTACAATTAGAAATCAGAGGAAGAACTGAAAACGTAAAAAGAGATAGTAACAAAGGAACATTTAGAGGATAGAATATTTAGATTCTCTAGCAATAACCAACGAGTTATCTGCTTGAAAAAACCATTCAACTAGGGGTTCTGCTAAGAAAACATGAAATTGTTCTTCTATTTGATACCAGTTTCAAACTTCTAAACAAATATTACAGCATCAAGTCTTAGTCATCTTGAAATTTGAATGCCCAAAAATCTGTCGACACCAAGTCACGTGCTCATACAATAACATTTATTCCATATCTCAAGCTCCAATGCTAGGCCTATTTGAAAACCACATAACCATATGTTATAGAAACAGAACGTCGAACTGACAGAGAAAACATGGTGATGCAGCAAGCACTTAAGCCGTAGAAAGGAGAATGAAAGCCCATACATTAAACAATAAACACACACATGAGTAAACATTATGCCCTTGTTTTTGAAGGTTCAGACACTTAAAAGAAACACAGACGGGCAAGCAAACATACGCCATTATTTGTGGAGGTTCGCGCAATAATGACTAAACATGCGTAAACATGCAGAAATACCTCATAAACAATCTTTGTCCAATACCCCACGAATTGATTAACAGAGACAAATTATTGGCATCATGCAGAAATATTCCCTCAAATAATTCAGGCGAGACTAACTCATCTCTGATAAAATGCAACATCTAATTAATGACGCAATAGATATGTCTGATCAGTTTGACATGACTCAACCCAGAAAAACACCCGCTCTTTACTGCTTGAAGAACAAATCCAGATGGTTTTTTTTTATATAATAATCAAAATTTATTGATGATTACAGAACTCCATTAAATTTATGAAGTTCTGCCTGAAAAACGTTGAAGGGAGACATACAAGAAAGAAACGATATACATGATAGAAAAGATAAACAGTTCGCAAAAGAAAATAACTAACACGGAAAAATGCAGAAGGCACATTTAGATGACTGGAAACGAAGAAAACACCATATAAATGCAAGAAATAAGAAGAAAAAAGGATCATAGAGCATAACGATGATACCTCGATCGGTGCGTGCTTTGAGAGAGACGATGTTAGCGCAGCCTGGAGAGTGGAACTGTCCTGCAGTGCAAAGAGAGGGAGGGAGATTATAGTCACCCGTGATCTTCACTTCATTAATGAGCCTCCGTCCAGGGTTTAAGAGAGAAAGAAAACCATATTTCTATAGCCAAAGAACCGCTTCGTGGAGCAACTGAACTGGGAGTAAGCAAGCCTGGTGACATGAAAATAAATAAGCACGCGGTTTTGCTTCTGCTTGGCAATGCCAAGGAAATTACTTAGAAATTCAGGGATCAAAAGCAATCCTGCTCTTAATTTTTTAACAGCGCTATTTGATAAAAATGGCTAATTCAAATGGTTACGTGCAAGTTTTGTTAGATCACCTCAGATGGTAAAGAACTACGTTTATATTTTACATCATTACCAAATACAATTCTATTTTTTTAATGAGTTTGATGTTATTTTAATTTTATATATATATGGTTGTATTTAATTGATTTATTTTTTTGTTGGTTCTATTTTGTTGGTTTTGGTTTTTTTAAGAGATATATAGTAATAGTATTTGTGAGAGAAAAAATATTTTGATTTTTTCTTTAACATTCCCTTTAAAGTATGTAAAACAAGTATGAAAAAGCTCAAGTAATATTTTTTTATTTTTAGCTTTCCATTTACATTTAGCATACCATTTGGAGCTCTCTAAGAGGTATACATGCAAGTTGTTTCAAAGCAGCCATTATACTATGTTCTCTGATTTGTTTCCAGCTTACTATTATTGGTCACTCTCCGATTTCGCTACACCTTCGTTTGTTGACTTGACAGTACTCTGCTTTCTCCTTTTCTGTAGATTCCACTGAAAAGAGGTTTGCCTTGCTCTTAAAGGCTGAGAGTGGAGAATGTAAACAAGAACTGTGCATATACTAAAGGTTCCTGAGCGGTCAATGAGTATCTGTCATATCTAAATGGAGATAAGCTCCAAACAAGCTATATGGGTGGTGTAGCAAATATTTTTATAGAATAATGGGACAAAGTTGGGCTAAAAAAAACAGAGTGGTCGTGTCAAACAAGTATAGTAGTTAAAATATATCATAACTTTTGATTTGATTATTAAATTTGATTTAAATTCTTATAAGAGAGTTTTGAAATCCAGTTCTAAAAAGTAGCCTTTTAGCAGCTAATTCACTATACAGATTTCTCAAAATTAAACTCTGAATATCTTGTTTTGTCAAATTTCCTTGATTTCCTTGTATTTCTTATGTTATTTTGGATTTTATATTATTGCCCTTCATGTTTTAGAATTCTGATACTGTTACCTAGAGGTTGGTTTTTCTAGGCTATAAAAAGACATTATAAACCTTTTTCAGAGGAGACATCACTTAGACTTTATTTCAGAACAATAAATTGCTAATTTAGGATGCAAGCTTGCATCCCTTTTCGCTCACCAAATCTATATTTTCTGTGATTGTTTTACTATCTTTGAGCTTCATCCTGCATCAAATGCCTTGTCATTTCGGACACAGCATGATTTCTTTGCCCCAAGTACCTGCTGTTGTAGAACATTCACTAGCTGGTCTTGTTGCTGGAGGTTTAGCTTCTTCACCGGCGAAAGGTGGGATATGTTGGAACGATGCATGCACCCTATGTGATTAACCGATATTTCAGACACGTAATTCATTGCAAGGGATGCACTATTGTAGTCAAAAGCTTCTAGGCTTGGAAAAAATCCCTCTCTGCAATTTATCTTGCATTGACTGCAGTGACCAATCTAGCATCAGGAAGGCAATGGAAGACATTTCTCTTAGTATCAGCAAGTTCGTGCTTAGCTGGAGTTTATGCATGCTCAGCTGCTATTGCAAATAATGAAAACAACAAACTTCATAAGCACGCACATGAGGTTAATTGTAAGTTGCACAAGATTGCACTTCTTGCAAGTTTCTATAATTTAAGGTCAGGAAAATACATGAAAGCTTCATAGGTTCTCAAGATCATGGACAATACTGTCAAATGAAGGTCCTGGTATTGTATCAATTCTCTATTCATGTTCTCAAGATTTTTTCTTGGACTCTCCTTTTCCAAGGAATGCCTTCATTATTTGGCACCTTTGAATTAAGCTTGTTCAATTACTCGCAAAGAAAGCTGTTCTGTAGTGTTACTGGCATGCAATGACTTTGTACTGGGTTGCCAGAGCAACAGTTAGCCGAATCGAAGCGAAACAAAAAATATTAAGCAAGGAAACTCAAAAAACAACTTACTAACAAGAACATTTCCTGGAAAACTTTCAAGTACTAGATCAGCAAAAGTTTCTGTAGTTTTACTCCTGTGATTTAAGGGGTGGACATCCTGCCCCATGTAACGCATATGCTATATTTACAGCTATAACCTATATCGTAAACGTTGAAGCTACAAAACCTTACCCAGCTTGATTCCAACCTGGGTTAGAGACTTGAGACTATGTTTCAATCCATCATTATGAAATATCATACAGTCTCAGAGAAGTCCAAAGAACCTGCTATCAGCTTATTGGTTCTTGAGCATGGAGAATTTTTATGAAAGTAAAGAGGTCATATATTTTGCAAAAATAGATAGAATGCCAAAGAAAACAAATAAAAAAAATGCAGTCGCCAATGAGCTTCCCCACCCGTGTCCGGCATTGATAAGATCAGCTCATATGCAACAGACCAGTTCGATATTGAGTTAGCAGGTCACCTATAACGTCAAGCTTTTTCCCCTAAACTGAGCTAGGTAAATTTTCTTTAAAAATAAGTAGATCCAAAAAGTTCATATGCTCAATCACAGGAAAACACTGAATGCAAGTCTATAATCCTCAGAATTCCAGCGTAGATATATCTTCATTGGTTGGGAGAATCTATCAAAACCTTGAGCAGAAACTTGAAGGTGTGAACATCCGGGCACAACCAGAATTTTACATAATACGGACGGATTATAACGTCGGTATTTAAACACTGATTTTGTTAAAAAAACATATACCGACAAAATCACGGATGGTAACTGGTCGTCAAAAAATTTATTGTCAGTGATTTATATTTTGTCAATCAATTTGTCAATAATATATTCACTAATAGAATCACGGACAGAAAAGGTGCCCACAAAAAAAATTACTTGTATTTAGGTAGCTTTTGTAGTTGTGATTTGAAAAAAATTATTTTATAAAAAACACTTTTGGTTGAAGTTGGTTTGATAAAATATATGTTTGGTTAAAATTGAGGTTGAATAAAAAATAATTTAACATGTTTGGTTAAGAATACTTTCTAAATTGAGATTATAAAATAACTAAAAAAGATATATATTAATATTAATAATTTTTAATTAAAATATTGTAAATTTAATTAAATTTATACACTTATTTCATTCTACTTTATTTAATAAATTAAAAAATTGATTTTTTTGTTGACATCAAGCACGCTGGATGCAGTCATGTTCAAACACAAATATTTTAGAAATAATTTATAGAGTTGTTTCTTGAAGGAATGAAAATTATAAAGGTTGTTTTGATCTGTCTCTTCAACAATAAAAATAAAAAACACAGGAAGTGCGGTTCACTGAAAGCATGGAAAAATAACTTCACCAAAATCTAAGATCGAACCTCATTTATTGATGGGTACCATAAACTTAACTTGCAAATGATGGTAGGTTTGCAGCCATTGTAGCAACAACCATCCCCAAAGTTTTCCTCCATTGCTCATCTGTCCTACATCTTATAAAAGTGGAAAAAACAGTACTAAAAGTGTTATCAATCCCTAAGATATAGTTATAAAATCTGATTCAGGGATTAACTTGGCCGTTCAAAGATTAGGTCAGGTGGATTGAACTACGCCAACCCAAGCTTTTTAAAAACAAAAACGAAGGAACTTCTTTTGAAAAAAAAAAGACCTGGTTTTTCTATTGACTCGGTCCAAATTGATGAACTATCAAGTTGACATGTGAGGTCTGGACAAGATCTTACAACGAGGCCCCAAGAAGTTAGCTGGTGATTATTGTACTGGGGATGGCATCCCTGCCATAGACAAAGAATAAAGTGAAAAAGGATGGGCTTGAAAGTTAAATTATCTAGTTCAGAATCTAAGATAATTTCATCCTTTTTATTACCAAGAAATTCAAAGAAAAAAATAATAATTGATCATTGACTCGTTCAACCCAAATAAACTAGTTATTAATCCGTTGATTTTTTTAAAAAAATCTTTTTTTGTTCAAACAATTTTGTTTTTATTCTCTTTTTTTAAAAAAATATGGATTGAGTTTATTTATTATCAATATCTATTTTTTATCATTTAATTAAAATAAAATCAATTTATTTACCACACATCTACTACTCGAGTCGTATTTATTTGTCTTCCTTCTTTAAAACGCTTTTATGTCAACTGAACATCAAAATCTGATCGATTTATAAAATTGATTTTGCATTATAGACCCGCTTTTTTTTTGTATTTACTGGAAAATCGTACACTGTATTCTGGTGCACAATTCGAAATCCATACATCCAAATGCCTGAGTTCTAAATTCAGAACGAACTATAGATTGGAATTTCAAAACCAAGGAGCATAACAGAGTCGAGATTTCAAACTTGATTGGAACTCCTACAGATTGGTTACTATGAAACAGGATTCTTTTAGATTCAAACAAGCACACATTTGATGATTTTCAACTAAAAGCACACAACATTATGGCCTCAAAACTTATGCCAACGATCCTCCTTTTCCCTACTGGCAACAGCAGCACGATGCTTGAGCAACCTCAACTTCTGTCAAAGCTTAGCAACCTCTGTCAAGCTTCCTCGTAGCAGCCGCGTGCTTCCACTGAAGCAAAGGTGCGCCTTGAAGGTACGAGTCTATTCCTTCCTCCCGGTTGATTCGTCAACGAGCCCACGAGCAGATGTTCTCGAATAGGCAGGCTGTGAGGCAACTATGGAAGCCGCCTTCCCTGATTCCGATCCTGTTGATGTTTTGCAGTGAAGCAAGCAGATACACCTTCCTACTTCCGTTCCTAAAACCTCATCTTTTCGGCTTCTTGGCTGTCGAAGCTTCGAACTTCGTTGTGCACAGCAAGTTCATTATTGATGAGAGCTAAAACATAAGGATTTTTTTCGTAATTGGGCAGCCCCTTTAGCAAACTTGAAGAGACCTCTATTTCGCTTCTTCCCCTGATTCTCTTTGATCCTTTCCTTTTGAGGATCCAAGGCACGATCAACTGATTGCTGGATGGAGGAGCTTCGTGGAAATGGACTAACATTCTCCACCAGCTACACCTAATCCGACATGATAACCCATATTTTCCATCATCTTAGAAGCTATGTCTCACCTCTTTGTAGGTTGTGCTCTCAAGAAATCCTAAACAGTGCGCACTCTCGTTAAAGCATATGCCATAGCTTTACTACCAAGCTTCGCAGAGCTTCCATCATCACCAAGTGAAAATAAAAGTGCCCTACTCTTTTTTCATCATCCCATGATTCAAGTACAGCTTCCCTCCGCAGCTAACATTACCATATGAAATTGGGCACGGAGTTATATTTATGACGGCAATAGAAACACAGGCCCTCAATTATTTTAAATTAAAATGCAGAGAATATAAATAGAAGAGAAGGAAACATAAGGAAATTAGAAGAGATGCAAGAAATAAAGGCCTCGTTCAAGCTAGGAAGCTAGCGAGTATTTCTGCTCTTCATTCACCATCGATGCAATGCTTCATCAAGATCACTGTGAGCAAGGACGCTCCGAACAAGCAAAAGCATTCAGAGAGTCTCTGCCTGTAACATCCAAAAGGGTACTCTGCATCCCTCCTCAAGCATGTGCAATTGTGCATTGCCTAATAATCAAAACAAAACCTCAGCCTATGATATTCAACACAGTCGCATAAGCATCCTACTGATGATGAAAAGTTCAGGAGGATCATACATCTGGCGCG
>Ga0307516_10004592_pt1 | contig 16948 bp, 16 predicted proteins | sample 19_EM_MG_FD_203310 | JGI IMG/M metagenome (GOLD analysis project Ga0307516, IMG submission 203310) | Populus trichocarpa ectomycorrhiza microbial communities from riparian zone in the Pacific Northwest, United States - 19_EM | ecosystem: Host-associated > Plants > Roots > Unclassified | place...
ACTGGCCTGATCAGCGGTGGTTCGGCCACCAACGTCGTCGCCGGGCAGGCCACGGCCAGCATCGACATCCGGATCAGCAGCGAGTCCGAACAGGACCGCGTGGACGCCGAGTTCGCCGCCATCAAGGTCAGCGACCCGCGCGTACGCATCGAGGTCGACCACGCCTGGAACCGGCCGCCGATGACACCGAACGACGCCTCCGCCCCGCTCCTCGCCCTCGCCCGAGAGGTCGCCCGCGAGCAGGGACGCGACGACCTGCCCGACGCGGCCGTCGGCGGCGCCAGCGACGCCAACTTCGTCGCCGCCCTCGGCCTGCCGGTCCTGTGCGGCATGGGCGCGGTCGGCGACGGCGCCCACGCCCAGGGCGAGTTCATCTACCCCGACACCGTCCCCGCCCAGACCGCCCTGGTCGCCGGGCTCCTCGAACGCCTGGCGGAACCTCTGCGCGGCTGAGCCAAGGTGTCCCGACAGTGGCTGTGTACGTGGAGCAGGGCGGGCCCCTCAACCTCCAGGGCACGTTCGATCGCGCGCAGTACGTCCCGTGGCGCGGGGTGTCCAGCGGGAGTTCGCGCATGGGCTGACCCAACACGTCCAGATCCTGCGCCAGTTCCCAGACGACCGTGTCGAAGACCGCGAGATCCGCCCGCCGCAGCCCGGCTCCGCCCGCCGCGTCAGCCCTTCAGCGCGCCGCCGAGCGCAGAACTGCCGCCCAGCACACGCGACATCACGACATACAGCAGGACCACGGGTGTGGAATACAGCAGGGAGAAGGCCGCGAGCTGTCCGTACTCCACCGTGCCGCGCGAGCCGAAGAAATTGAGGATGCTGACCGAGGCCGGAAGCTGATCGGGGGAGAGCAGCAGGAAGAACGGGACGAAGAAGTTCCCCCACATGCTCAGGAAGGTGAAGATGGTGACCACCGTGATGCCCGGCCCCATCAGCGGCAGCACCACACGGCGCAGGGTCTGCAGACCGGACGCACCGTCCGTCCAGGCGGCCTCCTCCAGCACCAGGGGCACCCCGTCCATGAAGTTCTTCGTCAGCCAGATCGCGAACGGCAGCGACGAGGTGCCCAGGAACAGGATCGTGCCGTACATCGTGTCAATCAGGTTGACCTGCACGAACATGGCGTAGACGGGGACCATCACGGCGGTGATCGGCAGTCCGGTGGCGAACAGGATGGTCAGCAGGAACGGCCGCTTGTATCGCGACTCGTACCGCGACAGCGGGTAGGCCGCCAGCACGGAGCACCCCACGGACAGCGCGGTCGCGCCACCGCACAGGATCAGCCCGTTGAGTATCGGCCGGTACGTGGTGTCCGTGTTGAGCACCGCGCGGAAGTTGTCCAACGTCACGGGGTCGGGGGCGGAGACTCGCAGGCCGGCCGTGCCGTTCAGCGAGGCCAGGACCAGCCACAGCAGCGGCACGAGGAACACCGCCGCGATCAGCAGCAGTACCGCGTTCGCCACAGCCCGCTCGGTGCTCCGTCGCGAGCGGCGGGCGGTCAGCGGTGCCGCGCTCGGGCGGGTGTGCCGGGCGGTGGACTTCGGGGACGCGACGACCGCCATTCAGACCTCCGTCTTCAGCAGCCGCAGGTACAGGACGGAAAACAGGGCGCCGACCATGAGGAGCATCAGAGCCACCGCCGTTCCGTACCCGATGAGACTGTTCTGGAATGCCTGCTCGTACATGTACAGCGGCAGCGTCTGGCTCTTGTTGCCGGGGCCGCCGCGGGTCATGACGTAGATCAGGCCGAACACCGACAGCGTCTGCAGGGTGTTGAGCATCAGGTTGGTGCCGATCGAGCGCCGGATCATCGGCAGCGTGATGTACCACAGCCGCTGCCACCGGCCGGTGCCGTCCATTTCGGCGGCCTCCGTGATCTCGGTCGGGATCTCCTTCAGCGCCGCCGAGTACACAAGCATGGAGAACGCCGTCCCCCGCCACACGTTGGCCAGGGAGACGGCGACGATGGGGAGCGTGTACAGCCAGTTCTGCTGCGGCAGATGGAGGAACCCGATGATCGCGTTGAGCTCCCCCTCCTTGCGGAAGAACACATAGAGCAGGTAGGCGGCGACCACCTCCGGGAGCACCCAGGCGACGATCACGACCGTGCTCGCCACGGTTCGCACGCGCCGCGACGCCTTACCCATCAGCGCGGCCAGCGACAGACCCAGCACGTTCTGCCCGATGATCGACGACAGGAGGGTGAAGACCAGAGTCAGTTCCACCGCGTTGAGGAAGTCGGGGTTGCCGAACGCCTTGGTGAAGTTGGCGAAGCCGACGAAGCGGGTGCCCGAGGCGCCGGTGAGCTGCATGTCGGTGAACGCGTAGTAGACGCAGTACGCGATCGGTCCGGCCAGGAAGAGCAGCAGGAGGATCACCGAGGGCAGGACCGGCAACCCGCGCATCAGCGTGCGGCGGGTGCGCGCCGGGGACGGAGAGCCGGGCGGGCGCGGGAGACGCGTGCCGTGGCCGCGTACTCCTGCACCCGTCCCGGATATCGTTGTCACAGCGTCCTTCACCCACCCGCCCCGTCGACGACCGCACCGTCGGTGGCGCTCTTCACCGTTGCCGCGTATTCACTCGCGGCCTTCTGCGGGCTTGCGTCACCGGTCGTCACGGCTTCCATGGCTTCCTGGATCGCGGTCGACACCTGTGGATAGACCGGCAGCGCCGGGCGGTAGTACGTGTACTTGACCAGGCCGGTGAAGAAGTCGATGCCAGGCATCGACTTCTGGTATCCGGGGTCGGCGGCCACGTCCTGGCGCACGGCGATATTGGCGCTGCGGATGTCGTACTCGACGGCGTTGGCCTTCGTCTGCAGGGTCTTGATGAAGTCCCAGGCGAGGTCGGGGTTCTTCGACTTGGCAGGGATGGCCCAGGTCCAGCCGCCCGACAGGCTGACCTTGCCGGGTGCGTCCCCGTTCTGGGTGGGCATCGCGGCCTGGCCCATCACCTCGGTCCACTGGGGCCATGGCTTGGCGCCGGTCTTGATCCAGTTGTTGCCCATCCAGGAACCGTCGAGGTCGATCGCGAGCTTGCCCTCCGGGAGCAGTTCGCTGCCCACCGTGGTGCCGAAGTTGGCGTCGAGCGCGTCCTGGAGGTCGGGACCCAGCTTCTCCTTGAAGACCTTCTCCACAAAGCCGAGGGAGTCGGTGAAGCCCTTGCTGCCGATGACCCACTTTTTCGACGACGCGTCGTACAGCGGATCCTTGCCGGTGCCGTAGAGCAGCATCTCGAAGGCCTGCATGCTCGCGGCTTCACCCGCGGCCTTGCCCGTGTAGACGTTCAGCGGCGTGACGCCGGGAAGCTTCTTCTTGATGGTGCGGGCCGCGCTCAGTACGTCGTCCCAGCTCTTGGGCTGCCAGTCGGCGGGCAGGCCGGCCTTCTCGAAGAGCTGCTTGTTGTACCAGAGGCCACGAGTGTCGGTGCCGTCCGGAACGCCATATGTCTTGCCGTCCTGCGCCTTGGCTGCGGCCTTCGCGGTGGGTACGAACTGGCTCCAGTCCTGCCAGTTCTTCAGGTAGCTGTCCAGGGGGCGCAGATAGCCGCTGGCGATGTCGGAGTTGATGAGGAAGGTGTCCTCGTAGACAAGGTCGGGAGCGGTGCGCGGCGAACGCATCATCAGCTGGATCTTGGAGTAGTAGTCGTTCTCCGACGCCTGTACGGGGATGAGTTCGATCTTCTTGCCCGGGTTGGCCTTCTCGAACTGCTTCTTCACCAGAGCCAGGTAGTTGTCCATGACCCGGCTCTTGTTGTCCATGCTTCGCTGGTACGCGATCTTGATCGTGTCACCTGATCCGGCTGAACCGGAACCTCCACACGCGGCGAGCGAGAGGACGAGGGATCCGCTCAGGGAGACAAGGAAAATCGGTCTGAAGTGCGCTTTCACTGGTGCTCCACCCATAGGGAGAAGAGGCCCCTGCCGATGAGGGCATGGCGCTGTTGCCCGCGAAAGTAAATCCATTTGATTGATGAAGTCAACGGGCGTGCGCCGCGTTTTTTCCGCTAGGTTTCGGGGCGTCGGCAACCGCGCGGGGGCCCGCGGAACGCCATGGCCCCATCGATCGAACGGAGACAAACGCATGCGGACAGGCACCAACCTGCCACGGGTGGGGGGCTACAACCGCGCCGTCGTACTGGACGCGGTCCGCGGACGGTCGTCCGTGAGCAGGGTCGAACTGGCCCAGGCCACCGGCCTCACCAACCAGACGGTCTCCAACGTGGTACGTCGGCTGCTCGACGAGGGCCTGGTCCAGGAGACCGGCCAGGCCCCTTCCCAGGGCGGCAAACCGCGCAAACTGCTGTCGCTGCGCCCGGACGCGGCGTACGCCGTCGGAGTCCATCTCGATCCTGACACCATGGTGGCCGTCCTGCTCGACCTGTCCGGCCGGGTGCTGCGGCGACGCACGATGCGCACCTCCTTCAAGAGTGACCCCGACCGGCTGGTGCGGATATTGAGCAGGGGGGTGAACGCACTGATCACGCAGTCGGGCGTGGATCGCAGCCGGTTACTGGGACTGGGCGTCGCAGCGCCCGGCCCGGTCGACCGTGCACGCGGGATGGTCCTCGACCCGCCCAACCTGCCCGACTGGCACCACGTGCACCTCACGGACCTGCTGAGCCAGGCGACCGGGCTGCCCGTGGTGATGGACAACGACTCCACGGCCGCCGCCATAGGCGAGCGTTGGGCAGGCGGAGCGGACCGGGCGGGCAGCTTCCTCTTCGTCTACATGGGCGCCGGGATCGGCGGCGGGATCATGCTCGCCGACTCGGTACTGCGCGGAGACTCCGGCAACGCGGGCGAGTTCGGACACGTGGTGGTCGAGCCGGGCGGGACCGAGTGTCACTGCGGTGGGCGCGGCTGTCTGGAAGCGTACGCGGCGCCCTACGCGGTGCTCGCGGACTTCGCCGCCCGGCACGGTCGGCGCGAGGCTGAACGCCTCGGCCTGGCCCTGAGCCCTGAGCGGACGCGCGCGGACTGGCGCAGCCTCTGCGCTGCCGCGGCGAAAGGTGACCAGTACGCGGTCGAGGCGGTCGAGCGCGCCGCAGAGCGCATCGGCCGGGCGGCGCTGACCACGGTGAACCTGCTCGACGTCCGTCTCATCGTCCTCGGCGGCGAGGCGCTGCACGGCATCGAGGCCCCGGTCCACCGGGCGCTGGACACATGGGTCAACGGCCACTCCATCGCCCGCACCGTACGTACGGTGTCCGTGGAGCCGAGCCTCATCGGAGACCACGTCGGCGCTGTCGGCGCGGCGTCGCTGGTGCTGCACGGCGCCTACACCCCGGGCTGGCACATGCTCCACGACGACCACGCCGCCCCCGGCCGCATCGGCACGCACCGCTGAACGCGGGACATCCGCGGCTTCGTGGCCTGTCCCTGCGGGGGTTCGACGTGTGCGTGCCGGACGCCTTCGCAGGCGCCGCTCAGGTGGGCAAGGAGATCGGGCGCTACGAGCGCGAGGTACGCATCCCGGTGCCGTACACGCGCAAATACCTGGCGCAGGTGTTCGGCGTCGAAGCCGCGGAACTCGACCGAGCGGTTGCGGTCAGCAAGAGTCGGCGGAACGGCGGCGGCCCGGAAGACGCGCAACAGACGCTGCCTGCGGTGCGCTTGGCGCGTTCGCGTGCCGCCGTGGACGTTGTGTCAGTGGATCCGGTGGAGTCGGCGGAGTTCGCCCGGTTCATCGCGCACATGGCGTCCTACCGGGCCTGGGCGGACCAGCACGACGTGCCCTTCGAGGCCACGATCGAGCGGGCCCGCACCATCCTCGCTGATCACATCGCCCGGCACGGGACCTTCGAGATCACGTGCCTCGGCGGCGTTCTGGTCTGCCGTCGTTGAGAGCCGAGTCGGCTATCGGTGTCGACCGCGCTCCGTATGCCGATCGTTCACCTCGTGGGCGTTGGCTGCTGCGCGGGGGCGGCGGGTGTGGCGGTACGGGTACTTCGATTGCGCGCTGCCTGTGCGCCAGTTGAGGACTTCGGCGGGGCGATCGGCGGTATCGGGTTCTCGTAGCGCGTCGACATCGGCCAAGAGATGTCGGGGGTTGTGGCCGGCGGTTTCGGCGCGGGCGAGGCTTGTGGTGAGGGCCGGCCAGGCGGGATCAGCGAGGACGCGGTCGGCGTGGTCTGGGAGGGCTGCGCACGGATCCGCCCCGCTGGGTGATCCACGGCCTGCGTCGCTTCTACGCCTCCGCCCTCGTCGCCGGCGGAGCGAGCGTCAAGCAGGTCCGGCTGGGCCCCGGCCACGCGTCCGCCGTCATCACATGCGGACTAAGGGTTGTCCAGTAACTGATCTTTGGCACGAGGGTGGTTGGCCGGGATTGGAGGATCCTGGGTCCCATCCCGTTGGGAGGCACCGACCTCGGTTCACCCCTGCGACCGCGCGACACAGCAGCGGATGGCAAGGGCCGTCCTCCTGACAACGTGCGACCCACCCGCCCGGGGAGCGGGGCCCCTGTTATCGTGCGCCGATGTCAACGATCAAGCAGTTCCAAGTGACCTTCGACTGCGCGGAACCTGCGCGTCTCGCCGGCTTCTGGTGCGAGGTGCTGGGGTACGTCGTACCTCCGGTCCCGACAGGTTTCGCCACCTGGGAGGACTACCATCGCTCACTGCCGCCTGAGGATCAGGTGATCTACTTCGCGTGCAGTGATCCCTCGGGTGTGGGCCCGCGCGTGCTCTTCCAGCGCGTTCCCGAAGGGAAGGTCGTCAAGAACCGGCTGCATCTTGACGTGCGGGCCGGTATCGGACTCGTGGGTGAGGAGCGCCTGGCCACGCTTGAAGCCGAATGCGCACGGCTGGTCGCGCTTGGCGCGGTACACGTGCGAACGATGCGTGCCGATGGCGAGAACGAGTCCTGCATTGTGATGCAGGACATTGAGGGCAACGAGTTCTGTCTCGACTGAGGATCCTCCGAGTCGGCGAGGTAGGGAGCCGTCTCCCCTAGACCTCTCTGGTCTCGTATGCGGCGGGAGCTATCCCGCGAGAGCGAGGTTGTGCAGCCGGGCGATGCCGAGGATGGCGCGGTGGACGCCGTCGCCATTGAGACAGCGGTCACGCAGGATCTTCCAGGTCTTCATGCGGGCGAAGACGTGCTCGACGCGGGCGCGGACTTGCTTGTGGGACTTGTTGTGCGCCTGCTTCCAGTCGGGCAGTTCTTCGCCCTTGCGGCGCCGGTGGGGCATGAGAAGTCCGGTGCCGGGGTAGCCGCCGTCGGCGATCGTTGTGGTCTGTCCGACGGCGGCCGATGACGACGACCAGGCGGCTGTCGGCGTCGACGACAACCTGGTGGTTGGTGGAGTACCGGTAGTTCTTCGACTGCTCGGCGACCGTGTGGTCGCGGGTGGGCACCAGGGTGCCGTCCACGATGAGCACGGCGTCCTTCGTGAAACGCTGTCGAGGCTGGAGAGCGAGCAGGGGACCGAGATGGTTGATGATGCGGTCTGCAGCCGACTTGGATACGCCGAACAACGGGGCGAGTTGGCGCATCGTCAAGTTCGTGCGCCAGTAACCTGCGACCAACGGCAATCGGTCCTCCAAGGGCAGGCCCCATGGCCGCCCCCGGCGGATGGTGCCAGCTACCTTGCGCCGCAGTACGGTCACCAGCTTGTTGGAACTGGCGCGAGCTGAGCCCTGTGAACGGACCTATCCAGGACGGCTCCGACGCCGTGATCACACCAGCCACCGCAAGATCGTCGCACCGTGAACAGCGGTTACGGGACAGCCTTTAGGCGAGTAGAAACTACGTCGCTTTACTCGCGGACGGTGATATCGACCAAGAGGCACTGACGGTACCGTCCGGTTCCCATCCGTATCTTTCCAGTTGTTCCGCCTCCTCGTGGCGGCCCATGGAGTTCAGTACCCGTGCCGCACAGTCAATTCGTTCGCGCGATGTGTCAATCGTACTGATTGATCGAAGCCATGCGAGAACATCGGCCGTCCGCCTGGTGCGTAATTGGAGTGTCACTGCTCTGGAAGCTCCGCCTTCTTTGCCGTTCTCTGCGCTCTTCTTGAACCAGGAAAGTGCTTCATCGAAGCGTCCCTTTTCTTCGAGGAGGCAGGCCAAATCATATTGAGCTCGTGATACTTCAATGATTGCCATTGGGAGCAGTAGTTCAATTGCCTCGTCGCCTCTATGCTCCCGACGTAGGAGCTCCGCGAGCTCGCAGCTCACCCGAGGGTTCCCTTCTACGCGGGCATAAAGGAAGTCGATGGCTGCGGAACTGTGCCCCAGGGAGCGCATTAGTTCGGAGTAGGCTTGGCATGCCGATCCGTTGCCATTTTCGATCATCTCCTCCAGTAGGTCTGCACACTCCTCTCCGCGTTGTTCCGAGAACATAATTCGCTTCAGGGCTAGAGGGGCGAGGTGTGCTCCAATGCCGTTTCCGTGCCCCAACTCCTTTAGGTATGCGAGTGCGGATTCCATCCCACTGGATGCTAGCTTTTCGTTTACTAGCTCGTACATGGAATAGAAGTTCCCCTTGCGTGCAGAGTCCTCGAGAACTTTCAGGCCCTTTGCTGGCTGCCCATAGGTGATGAGGAGTCTGCCCAATTCGTGCGCAGGGCTATTCCTTTGGCACCAGGCCAGGACTGACTCATCGGAGGTGTGGTGTTCGACTTCGTCGAGCGCTCGCTGAAACCACTCGTCAGGATCCTCGTCGTACTCCCACTCCGTCATGTAATTCCTGCAGTCGCTGAGTGCGAAGATGTCGCCATCGCGGGCCGCGCGCATCCAATACTGTTTGGCGGATTCCCAATCTGCTTCCTCGCGGGAAACTAAGGTCTGTGCGGCAAATTTGAGTGCATGAGCGGCTCCGAGAGAGTACGCCTTTTCGTGCCATTCGACGGCCTCCTGAACCTTGTCTCTAATTGCGAAGAAATCGGCGATCGTAAGGGTTGCCTCACTGCTTCCGGCGTCAGCCGACCTTTTGTAGAAACTGGCGGCTGTTCGGTAAAGGCAATGGGATTCTGCCGACCTTCCAATTTTCGAGGCTTCGGTCGGGGGTGCGTGGTGCATCAAGAGGTCCCATAGTCCCGGCGGAGGCGCTGCTCGGTTCCGCTCTCCTCGCCCTAGCTGATCCAAGGGATCTGCTAGGCGATAGTGAACCGACTTCTCGGTCTTCCCTCTGTGTCGCGGCTTGACGCGCGTCAATGGACCGCGGATTCCACGTTGCGGTTTTGCCGCGTAGGCTAGGGCATCTTCCAGCCAGTCGTCAGGAAGGTGGTCGAACTGTAGGTCCGTCAGATACTCGTAAGCGGCAGCTTCGAGTAGTTCCAGCGGTAGGTGCTCGCCAAATCCAAGGCGGCGTATGTCAATCGCTGCGTCGATCACAGCTCTGGCCGGAGGTGGCGCTGTCTGGTAGCGCTGAATCAGCGCCGGTACTCCCGCCAGATACTGGGTCACCTGGAGTTGCTCCGCGTGTTCCAGAGCCTGAGCGAGTCGAGCATCGCGCGTAGCTGCCTCCCTGAGGTTGTCCAAGTCGCCCGATTCGAAGGCGACCGGAATTCGGACGGAACTCCCGTTGAGGATGTGTCGGGCGTGAGGGTGCGAGTCTTTGTGGCCGTCAGCCGGTTCTGATGTCAACTGGTCCCAGTATTTGGGCCAGAGCGTTACCAGGATCAGGACGGGACGCCGCTCGGGGGAGTGCACGATCCGCCGAAGTGAGGCCGCTACTCGCTCGCCTTCTGCAGGATCGGCAGTGAGGAGGAAACGCTGGGCTTCGTTCAGCCACACCACCGTGTACGGACTGACCGTCTCTAGCTCTACCGCCAGATCGCCATGCGGGGCTGAATCCAGCGCTTGCCAGAGGCGCCACTTGGGGGGCAGGTGCTGAATCGCCTCCCAGAAGGTTCGGGTCTTTCCTGTTGAGGACTCGCCGACGAGTGTGATGATCACGCTCTGTTCCGAAAGCGTGCGGTCGACCCACTCTCGCACCTGCCGGTCGTGATCGCGCACCACGTAGGTCGGCAGCGCTGGCGCGTTCTCGTCGTCGGCGACGGTGATGGGTTGGTGCACTTCGAGGGCGTAGGGGTCGAGCTCACTCAGGGGCTTGCCCGGTGGCTCGGCGAGCAGTGCCTTCACCCACGCCGTCCGGACGCGTTCCATCGTGTCTTTGACATCCCAGCGGGCCTCGCGGGCTAGTACTCCAGCGACGGAGACAACATTCGCTTGTTGTGGGGGAAATTCGTTCGAGCCGATGATCCTGTGCACGGTGTCCTTCGAAGGGGACCCGGGGAGCAGTTCATCGGGGTCTTCGGCGATCAGATCAGCGATCCGTGCCACTGGAGGAGTCCTGGCCTCCACATAAAGGCGGTAGAGGAGCAACTTCAGATCACGCAACGGGCCCGGTGCGACTCGTGGTAATGGAATTCGTCGCTGCCCACCGCCGCTCGACTCGCCGTACCCTCCGCTGTCTCGGCTCATCGCAGCATCATCTCGCCTCTGCCTCGCCCCGTCAGGGCTTCTCCAAGTCGGAACTCCCTCTGTGCACCCGGCCGTCGCAACTCATCGTGTGCCCTCTGAAGTCGCGCAACGTAGGAACGCGATCGGGCAGGAGATGCTCGGCGGACGCTCATTGGGAGACATAGGTGCGTGACAAGAAGCAGGGCGAGTGCAAGGTTCGAGGCGGCCGGCGACCGGCTCGTCCCGAGCGAAGCAGTGTGCTGGCCGCGGCAATCAGCGGCGCTGTAACCGCCCTCGCGAGCGGGCTCGTCGGCTTCATCGTGGAAGCTGTGAGGAGCGCGCTGGGGCAATGACGCGGCCGCGAGCCCTCCGGTGGACCTGTGCCCCACCTATTTCCTAGCGGCGCGGGCCCCGAATCTCGATAGCCAGGGCGCCAAGGGCTTCCTTTTCGGGCGGGTAGATGGCGCGGATGTTGGTGAGCTGCTGTTCGCGAGTGGCGGTCGGGTTGACGCTGGCCGGTCCCTCCCCGTCCAACAGCGCCTCGAAGTCGTGATACTCGGTGACCCGCTTGGCCTTGACCTCGCAGGTTTCATCGGTGCCCTTGATACGGAAGCGGATGGTGTCACCGGCGGCGAGGTCGGCGAGGTGCGGGTACTTCACCCGCACCTCGATGGTCTTGGTGCCCGCGGCGACGAGGTCGAAGTACTGGCGGTAGAGGTTGAGTTCGCGGACGCGGGCGGTGGTGTCGGTCATGGGGCGGGAACGCTCCTGTGGGCTGGTGCGGTCATCATGCGGCCGATCTCGGCGGCCGAGTACGAGCGGAAGAAGTGGCGGGGGTCGGACAGCAACGTATCGGTCACGGCCAGCAGTTGCTCGGCGTACTCGGCGATGGTGCCGGGCCACTGCCGGGTATCGAGCATCCAGCCGGCCGCGCCCTCCGGCAAAGAAGCGCGGCCCTCGCGGATCAGCGACTTGGACAACTTGGCGCCGGTGTCGGTGACGACCTGGGGGCAGAACAGGCGGGCCGGGAGCTGTCCGCGGGTGAGGCCGACGGCCTGGAGGGCCTCGTCGACCAGGTGGGAGCCGAAGACCCAGTCGCCGCCCTTGACCATGACGTGCAGGGTGCCGTGAGGGTTGGACAGGGCGAGTTCTTTGATGAGGTTGCGGTACAGCGTGGCCAGGTCGAGGTAGGCGCCATCGGCCGGGGCGATGGTGGCCTGGTAGGGACCGTGGTGGAGGCAGACGGCAGCCACTTGTGCGGCCTCGCGGCCGGCGAGTTGGACGCGAGTGCGTTCGGCATGTTTTTCGGCCCAGCCGCAGCCGGGCTGTGGGCATGGGACGCGCACGTGCGGCGTGCCGGTGGAAGGGGCCAGCCACCAACGGGCGGCGTCGAGGCGGGGCAGGAGACGTAGCCAGGTGCGGCGGAAGTGCTCGCCGGCCTGCTGCTGGCTGTAGGTCTCGACCCGGTGCGGGATGCCCAGGTGCCGGGACAGCGCGGTGAAGAGCGGTTGGTAGAGGGTGGCGACGAGGTCGGTCAGGGCCCGGTCGCCGAGGGCCTGGGCGTAGGCGCGCTGGTAGCGGTGCCCGCTGACCGGGTCGGTGGTGAGGTCGTAGGGGGCGTTGTCTAGGGCGCTGAACAGGACCTCGGTTGGAATGCAGAAGCGGTCGCGCAGGCGGGCGGCCATGGCGAAGGCGAGTGACTGGACGAGCGAGGTGCCGATGTGCGGGGCGCCGTTGATCTGGGTGCCGACGACCAGCACGATCCGCTGGGGTGGGGCGGCCAGGATGCGTGGGGCCAGGACGTCCTCGGTGCGGTGGAGGGCGTTGGCCAGAACGGTGTTCGGTGAGACGGGGTGGGTCGTCACGGCATGTCCCCCTGGGGTGGGTTGGGGTTCATTCGGTTCGGGTGTGGCCGAAGAGGAGGCGCTGGCGAGGCGTGGCGCGGTCCAGGTAGGTGTCGATCTCTTCTGGCGTGGCACTGCGTGAGAGCGGGTCGAGGCCCAGGACAAGGGCTACCGGCGTCCCTTGGCAGAGGAGCAGGATCCAGGGGCGGCCTGCGGGGATCCGTTTTCGGTAGGGGGTGCCGTCGAAGTGCAAGGCCACGTCGGTCGGGGTGATCTGGCGCAGGCGCGGCCCGATGTCCGGCGGCGGTGTGGTGGCGGGGCCGAGGTGCAGAGCTTCGGCGACCGCGCGCATGCGTTGCTCGATGACCGTCGGCGACTCGTAGAGGCTGCGGGGTTGTTGGGGTACCAGCAGGAGGCAACACAGAGTGGCGCCGGTCGGGGCGGTGTCCAGCCATGTGGTGGTGGCCAGGGAGGCGATCAGACCGGCGGTCAGCGTGAGCGCCTCGGTATTGGCGGGCGTCAGCATGTCGGCGCGATGCTGTGGTGGAAGGCGGCCCAGACGCACTTGCCGGGGCCATGGCGTTCCTCCACGCCCCAGTGGTCGGCCACTGCGGAGACGAGGAGCAGGCCGCGGCCTTCGGCGTCGGTGTTCCGCGCGTCTCGCTGGGTGGGTGTGCCGTTGCCGCCGTCGTGCACCTCGATGCGCAGCACGGCGGCGTGCAGTTCGACGCGTACGAGGACCTGACCGCCTGCAGGGGCTCCGTGCAGGACGGCGTTGGTGGCGAGTTCGGAGGTGCACAGCCGGATGTCGTCGAGGCGTTCGGTCCGGCCCCATTGGGTAAGGGTCTCGGCGACGAAGGAGCGGGCGGCACCTGGGGTGGTCCGGCGTCGGTCGAAGAGCATCGATTCGTGCTCGACGGCGCCGTCGAGGGCTTGGTCCGGTGCGAGGGTGTCCGGCTCGCCGGGCAGTCTGCTGGGCATGGCCAACAGCCAATCGCTGTCGCTCGTTTGGGTCGGGAGCCAGCACGGGGGCCATGTCAGGGGCCACTATGGGGGCCAGACTTCACGTGCTGCGGGGAGAGGGGATGAGCGACACGGGGATCGGTGCCCTGCTCATCAGGCTGCGTACCGAGCGTGGCTGGTCTCAGCAACGGGTGGCCGACGAGTACAACGCCATCGAGGGGCGCGCCACCAAGACTGGCAAAGAGATCGGGCGTTACGAGCGCGAGGTACGCATCCCAGTGCCGTACACGCGCAAATACCTGGCTCAGGTATTCGGCGTCGAAGCCGCGGAACTCGACCGAGCGGTTGCGGTCAGCAAGAGCCGGCGGAACGGCGGGGGCCCGGAAGACGCGCAACAGACGCTGCCCGCCCAGCCTATGGCGCGTCCGCGCACCGTGGTGGGGGCTGTGTCGGTGGATGCGGTGGCCTCGGCGGAGTTCGCACGGTTCATCGCGCAGCGCAACGCCGACGAGTTCGTCGTAGAGCAGTTGGAGGCCGATGTCGCTCGGCTCGCTCGCAGCTATGTCAGTCACCCGCTGCTGGAGCTGTATGTCGAGATCAAGCGGTTGCGGAACGGCGTGTTCGAGCTGTTGCGCGGGCGGCAGCATCCCCGGCAGACCACTGACCTGTACGTCGCGGCCTCCCGCCTGTGCGGCCTGACCGCTCATGTGTGCCTGGACCTGGGTGACTACGACTCCGCGGCCACGCACGCTCGCACTGCCCGGGCGTGCGCGGAGGCCGCCGGCCACGAAGGGATGCTGGCCTGGGTGCGAGCCGTTGACTCCTTGATCGCCTACTGGTCTGGACGGTACGAGCAGGCGGCGCGACTGGCACAGGCGGGTCGTCAGCACCGGGCGGGCGGGAGCGTTGGGGCTCGGCTGGCGAGCCTGGAGGCGCGGGCGCTGGCCATAGTGGGAGACCGGGTGGGTGTAGTGGCCGCGCTGGCGGATGCTGAGCGCTCTCGCGAGGCGATGGTGGGACGAGACGAGGTGCCAGGCATCTTCGCTTTCCCGGCTGCCAAGCAGTTCACGTACGCCGGTACGAGCTACCTGGCGGTGGGCGGGCGGGACCACGTCCAGCAGGCCATCGTCAGCGCGGACACCGCGATCCGGCTCTACCGCAGTGCCGAGGACGACGACCAGTCTGTGGGCGACCTGTTCGCTGCCCATGTCGATCTCGCCCGCGGCCACCTGCTCCTGGGTGATCTGGACGGCACAGAGACGGTGCTCGGCTTCGTCCTCGACTCCTCTCCGGAGCGCATGTCGGCCAGTATCGTGCGCCGGCTCATCGCTCTGGGCCGGGAGCTGAGCGGGCCGCAGTACGGTGGAGCCGCGCAGGCGGCACACCTGCGTGAACGACTCCACCACACGGCTGTCCTCGCGGCCTCACCTGCCGCCCGTCCTCCGGAGCTGCCGACGTGACCGAACTCTCCGCCGCACACGCCGCCGCCGTCACCGACCGGGGCCGCCTCGCCGGAAGCGCCTACAACAGTGATCGGGATCTCGCCGCTCGCCAGTCGCTCTACCGGTGGCAGACGCCTCGTTACGACCTGCCCGGTATCGTCGCCGAGAAGCTGAGCGGCGTGCGCGGACGTGTGGTCGATGTTGGCTGCGGCAACGGCAAGTTCATTCAGCGGCTTCGCAAGGACCGGCCCGATCTGGCCCTGCTGGGCCTGGACATCGCTCCTGGCATTCTCGCCGGCGTGCCCGGCCCGGTCGCCGTGGCGGACGCCACCCGCCTGCCGTTGGCCACCGAGAGCGTTGATGCCGCCCTGGCGCTGCACATGCTCTACCACGTACCCGACATCCCGCAGGCGGTCAGGGAACTGTCCCGCGTCGTCGCCCGTGACGGGTTGGTGATCGCCTCCACCAACAGCGACCGGGACAAGGCCGAACTTGACGACCTGTGGCAGCGGGCCGCGGGCGATGTCCTCGGTACCGGACGAGGTCCGGCCCGTATCTCGCTCAGCGCCCGTTTCTCCCTGGAGAAGGCCCTGGCGTTCCTGGGACACGAGTTCGGGCGGGTGGAGACGATGGAACTGCCCGGCACCATCAGGGTCGACGATCCTGAGCCGGTCATCGCGCACATGGAGTCCTACCGGGCCTGGGCGGACCAGCACGACGTTCCCTTCGGGGCCACGATCGAGCGGGCCCGCACCATCCTCGTTGATCACATCGCCCAGCACGGGACCTTCGAGATCATGTGCCTCGGCGGCGTTCTGGTCTGCCGTCGCTGAGAGCCGATTCGGCTATCGGTGTCGACCGCGCTCCGCAAGCCGATCGTTCACCTCGTGGGCGTTGGCTGCTGCGCGGGGGCGGCGGGGGCGGTGGGTGTGGCGGTACGGGTACTTCGATTGCGTGCTGCCTGTGCGCCGGTTGAGGACTTCGGCGGGGCGGTCGGCGGTATCGGGTTCTCGCAGGGCGTCGACCTCGGCCAAGAGATGTCGGGGGTTGTGGCCGGCGGTTTCGGCGCGGGCGAGGCTTGTGGTGAGGGCCGGCCAGGCGGGATCGGCGAGGACTCGGTCGGCGTGGTCTGGGAGGGCTGCGCGCGGATCCGCCGCGCTGGGTGATCCACGGCCTGCGCCGCTTCTACGCCTCCGCCCTCGTCGCCGGCGGAGCGAGCGTCAAGCAAGTCCAGCCGGGCCTCGGCCACGCGTCCGCCGTCATCACGTCTCGGATCTACGGACACCGTGGCCGGGTGAGAAAGACCGCACCCGGACCGTCATGGACGCCGTGCTCGGCGGCCTGCGGACCGGGTGCGGACAGGGAGACACTGCAACCAGGGAAAGCGCAGGTCAGAGGGTGTGATCAAAGATCAGGCCTTCTTGGTCTCCCAGAAGATCTTGTCGATCTGGGCGATGTAGTCCAGGGCCTTCTGGCCCGTGGCGGGGTCGGTCGAACCCTTGGCGGCCGAGAGGGCCTTCAGGGCGTCGTTGACCAGCTGGTGCAGCTCCGGGTACTTCTCGAAGTGCGGGGGCTTGAAGTAGTCGCTCCACAGCACGGAGACGTGGTGCTTCGCCAGCTCGGCGCGCTGCTCCTTGATGACGGTGGCGCGCGCTTGGAAGTGCGGGTCGTCGTTGCCGGCCATCTTCTCCTGGACAGCCTTGACCGACTCCGCCTCGATGCGGGCCTGGGCCGGGTCGTACACGCCGCAGGGCAGGTCGCAGTGGGCGCTGACCTTGACCTTGGGGGCAAACAGGCGGGAAAGCATGGAGCGTTCCTTCCTCGTGATCGTCTTCTCAGGTGCGACATTACTCCCCGGGGGAGGGGATTTGGCGGGTGCCCCCATGGGCCTAGGACAAAAGTCCGGGGTCAGACTGAGACTGGTGGAGGATGGACCGGGGAGGTACCGGATGATGCCGGAGCTGTCGCAGGAGACCGAGGGCAGGGGCGCCATGCTGCCGTTCGGACTGGCTGAGGTGACCGGGCCGTCGATGGTGCCCACGCTCCGTCACGGGGACCGGCTCGTGGTGCACTGGGGCGCCCGGATCAGGCCGGGTGACGTGCTCGTGCTGCGCCACCCGTTCCAGCAGGACCTGCTGGTCGTCAAGCGTGCGGCTCAGCGGCGCGAGGGCGGCTGGTGGGTGCTCGGCGACAATCCGTACGCCGGCGGCGACAGCACCGACTACGGCACCGTGCCCGACGAGTTGGTCCTGGGCAGGGTCCGCTTCCGCTACCGGCCGCGCCGG
>Ga0307516_10004593_pt1 | contig 16946 bp, 20 predicted proteins | sample 19_EM_MG_FD_203310 | JGI IMG/M metagenome (GOLD analysis project Ga0307516, IMG submission 203310) | Populus trichocarpa ectomycorrhiza microbial communities from riparian zone in the Pacific Northwest, United States - 19_EM | ecosystem: Host-associated > Plants > Roots > Unclassified | place...
CCAAACATGCGGTCTGCAAAATTTTGTGTCTCTCCGATCTATGGTTGTTGAGTATCGTCGTTTTTTCTCATTTCTGATAGTGTCCGACTAATGGGTAGTAGCCGGGTAACCCCTACAGTACGTTAATACTGTCCATAAACCAATGACTGACAGCCCAGTAGAAGAGCCTATTGGATGCAAGTGGATTTACAAGAGAAAGATTAATCCGAACGGATTCACTCAGTACAAAGCACAACTAGTCATCAAGGGCTACGAACAAAAGGAAGGTATCAACTACGACAAAACCTATGTACCGGTATCCAAGATGGCAACATTCCAATTGATACTGGTACTGGCTGCTCAGTATGGCTGGGGCGTGAATTATATGGATGTGGTGATGGCTTTACTAAATTCCAGGATTGACCGAAACAATATCAACATGGAAATGACACCTGGAATTGACTGACTTGTGTCGAGTGGAGGACTGTCGAATGGAAGAACATTGAACGGAAGCGCATCAAGCAGAGGTGCGTTGAGCGGAAGCATATTAAATCTCCAAAAAGTACTCTATGGACTTAAACAGATACCCAGACTTTGGTATAAGGATATCGATGGATGCATGTAATCTATAGGATTCCAGCAATTGGCAGAATATCCAAACCTGTATCTTCAACAAGGAGTCCTTCTAGTACAATACGTGGACGATCTGCTCATTGTGCACAACAGTGCAGAAGGCCAGGGAGATCAGATCAAGCAGCTGCTGCAAAAGAAGTACAAGATGTACAACTAGAGTGCAGAAAAGAGGTTACTAGAAATCAAGATCAAGAGGACCAAAGATGGAGGATGCAGTATCTATTAATGAGGTTACATCCACACAATCATATAACGATTCGAACTGATAGATGTAGAACCGGCTATGTCTCTACTTGATCCTTAGGCAAATCTGACTAACACCCACTGTGAGGACAAACTGGCAAACCGCAAAGAATATCTGTCAATGGTTAGATTACTCATGTATGCGGCACTCGGAAGTCAACCAGATATCATCTTTAGTGTCACTGCTCTCAGCCAGTACAATGTTCAACCTCTCAAAATGTATACAACGGCAGCAAAGAGAGTACTTTGATACCTGAAGCCTACTGCCAGATTTCGAATTCATTACCGACTGCTCCTGAATCCTATTACCATTGTTGGATACACCAATTCCAACTGGGTAGGAAATTTTACAACTTGGAAATTGGTCGGTGGATGCGTATGCGGACTCGCAAACATCAATGTCAACAACGAGCTTGTTATATCTGGCTTGATTCATTGGCAAGCCAAGTCTCTGAGCGTTCTGGCACTCTGAACACATGAGGCCGAATATATTGCCTGTTCGCATGCCATCTGGGAAAGCCTCTGGCTCACGTATATAATAAAGGAGTCTGCAGGTGGAATGGCAGTAAAAATTGTTCATGGGCCAGTACCGATCGGATGCGATAAACCAAGGTACCATCAAACTGATCACCTTGGGAGTCATACGGCAAAAGTCAAACCATATTGATATAAAATATCATCATGTTCACAACGAACAGGTGAAAGGTGCGGTTGAGTTTCAATACATTACCGTAGAGTCTATTCCTGCCAATCTGCTGACAAAACATCTTGCGGTTCTCCAACATGAACAACTATTGCAACTCACTGGGCTCACTCCATTGAACTCCCATGATGGAGGATCCAAATATGATGAATGAGGCCGATTACAATAACAAAAATAAGGTGTGGTACTTTGGCGAATAAAAGGGGGTGCAGTTCTTTGGGGAAGAAAAAGGGGGTGTGTGTGATATGGAGTTGGAAGAAGATAGAAGTTTTTCCTACTATCAAGTGTTTTTCCCACAAGGTTTTTACTGTAGAGGTTTTAAGAGGTCGACAAGGATTTAATGGGATTGTTTTTGATTTTGTGGATTTCTGTTTGGTATGGAGCACGAGAGGAGGGGGTTTGTTGGAATTCCTTCTCACTGCTCTGGTAGGGCACGCCGAAGGAAGCGACACCCCAGTAACGGTGACGGCAGCAACACCATAGCAACAGTGTTGACGGCAACACCATGGCAATGGCAACAGCAGCAACGCTATGGCAATAGCAATGGCAGCAATGCAGAGAGCAATGGCAGGGGGAATCTGGTAATGATGGTTTGGCATTCTTCCATTGCAGCATCTTTCACATTCGTTCTTCTATACTCTGATATACTCCTTCATACATCAGGAAAAAAAATCTGTGTCCGGATGCACAGGCTGCGTCCAGACACACCAGGTGCTCGGGACGCTCTGGAGGAACCCTGTCAGCGCACATACCGCTCCCAATGCAAAACACACAGGCAATGGGAATTCGGACGCAGCTCGCCACGGCACCGTGTATCCGGACGCAGATCGCCACGGCATCTGCTTACCGGACGGAGCATGGCAGAGTATTTTCCTTCTGGACGCACTGTGTCAGGGCATTTTCCTTCTGGACGCAGCCGTGTCAGGGCATTTTCCTTCAGGACGCAGCCGTGTCAGGGCATTTTCCTACTGGACGCGTCCGGATGACGCATGTCATGGCAGCACGGTCACGCTGGCTGTCAAGGCGCAGAATGTCGCAGCAAATACTGGGGTCGCATTCGCAAACACGCAGCGGGTTCTAGGCATAGTGACTCAGTCCAGTTCTATTCTTTATATCTACGGTATGTACATCTATATATGCTACTACACGCTTCGCGTTTCCAGCAAAAGCACCCAGCGTCACAACCATTGCCGCGGTCATCACATGCAGTACTGCTGTTTTGACACACGTAGCATTGCTCTGCGTGTCGGAAACAAAGGAAAGTCGGCAAATACGACACGACGCGATGAGCACGATGACTATGAGGAGGATGGCGATGAGGACACCAGCGGCTAGGACAATAGCGAGTAGGACGTGGCAACTATGAGAGCGAGTAAGACACAGAGAGGATGATAGCAAGTAGGACGCGGCGAGTATGATGACGAGCTTTGTGACATGGTTAGCACAGCTCTCAGAGTGACAGAGACACCTGGAAGTTGTAGAATACACAGTGACGAGTACGATGTCAATGAGGGTGCTGGCGGAGAGGACGACAGTGAGCAGGATGTGGCGACTATGAGAGCGAGTAAGACGCGGCGAGGACGATAGCGAGTAAGACGCGGCGAGTATGATGTCAATGCAAAGCGCCAAGCCATTACTAACACTTGCGCTTCCGCAGGGTTTGGCTTGCTCATCGCTCATACATAGACCCCTTTTTTCTTCTGCTTTCACCTTGTCCTAGATACTCGTCGTCGTTCTTCGCGTTTCCAATATACTTGCCGCCATCCTCACTACCATCAAACTCATGGACATCCTCCTCATCGACATCGTACTCGTCACATCGTATTGTAGCAGTTCCCGCTGCTGTTTCTGTCACTCTGAGAGCTGTGCTAACCATGTCCCAAACATCGCCATCATACTCGCCGCGTCCTACTGGCTATCGTCCTCACTGCGTCTTACTCGCTCTCATAGTCGCCACGTCTAACTCACTATCATCCTCGCCGCCAGCACCCTCATTGACATCGTACTTGTCACTGTGTATTCTACAACTTCCCGGTGTCTGTCACTCTGAGAGCTGCGCTAACCAGGTCACAAAGCTCGCCATCATACTCGCCACGTCCTACTCGCTATCGTCCTCGCCGCGTCTTACTCCCTCTCATAGTTGCCACGTCCTACTCGCTATCGTCCTCGCCACCAGCACCCTCATTGACATCATACTCGTCACTGTGTATTCTACAACTTCCCGGTGTCTTTGTCACTCTGAGAGCTGCACTTACCTTGTCACAAAGCTCGCCATCATACTCGCCGTGTCCTACTCGCTATCATCCTCGCCGCCAGCACCCTCATTGACATCGTACTTGTCACTGTGTATTCTACAACTTCCCGGTGTCTTTGTCACTCTGAGAGCTGCACTTACCATGTCACAAAGCTCGCCATCATACTCGCCGCGTCCTACTCGCTATCGTCCTCACCGCGTCTTACTCCCTCTCATAGTCGCCACGTCCTACTTGCTATCGTCCTCGCCACTGGCGTCCTTAACGCCATCCTCCTCATAGTCGTCATGCTCATCATGTCGTGTCGTATTTGCCAACTTTCCTTTGTTTCCGACACACAGAGCAATGCTACGCACGTCAAAACAGCATTACTGCATGTGATGATCACAGTGATGGGTGTGACGCTGGGTGCTTTTGCTGGAAACGCGAAGTGTGTAGTCGCATATATAGATGTACATACCATAGATATAAACAATAGAACTGGACTGAGTCACTATGCCTGGAACCCGCTGCATGTTTGCGAATGCGACCTGAGTATTTGCTGCGACGTTCTGCGCCTTGACAGCCAGCGTGACCGTGCTGCTATGAGACACGTCGTCTGGACGCGTCCAGTAGGAAAATGCCCTGAGACAGCTGTGTCCAGAAGGAAAATGCCCTGACACAGCTGCGTCCAGACGGAAAATGCCCTGACACGGCTGCCTCCAGAAGGAAAATGGCCTGCCACGCTTCGTCCGGTAAGCAGATCCCGTGGCGATCTGCGTCCGAGTTAAGCAGGTTGCGTCTGAAACGTCCAGTGAATCTAGTGCGTCCGGACACTGAGGACGCAATTTTTTTTTTTCCTGATATAGCTGGGGAATAAAATACCTGTTACATCTATCTTGAGCAATTTCATCAACCGTCAACGATCAAATAATCTTGTTCTGTTTCTCGCTCTTATCTCTCTCTCTCTCTCTCTGTACTTGTGAAGACTTTCAGAAGAGAACAGTGATCAGGCAATCTTCAACAAAAACTTGCAACATGAATGCCCTCGTTCGAGCACGATCACCTCTACCTACTTGAACTCTTGGTCATATTTGAACCCCAATCTTCCTATCAGTTCTACTACACCTTTGCATTGATCAGCGAAGAACTTTCACATTATGAACCATGGAAACCAACCCTAGACGGTCCAATCGCAACTGAAGCAATCTATTGCACCCCCAATAACTGGAACACTCAGTATTGATATAACTACGCAATCAACCACTGGTGTGCAGACCTCAACGGATATGAATTCCGAGAAATTTGCGATTATACCTTCTAGGGCAACGAAACTATCCACACAGGACACTTCCTCGACATTTACATGCACAAAATGGCTTTGCAACGAATTACCGAGATCCCGGGAAACCCGATCCTCCAACATAGACATACTTCGACTGGAATACCCTACCAGTGCAGTCCAAGTCTATGCAGGTTACACCCCAGTACAGCCAACCATTGACCTTTAGGATCTACTGACCTGTCTATGTCTGCTAGTCTCACAGCAGTGGTAGGTACAGTGGGACCAGGAGTAACTCCATACAGTATGTGGCAATATGTACAACCAGTCTGACAAACAAATTCAACGAATCGAAGAGACCTACACACAGATCAGCAGCACTCACGAATATGTGTACAGACAAGCACAAGCAGATGCACACACCTCCTCAGACTGGATGCAGAGCGAGCTCATGAGAACAGCAAATGCAGGTCAAAAATTCACCAATGAGGTCTGGACAGCAATCCAGCTGCGAGATCAGGAGAAGGCCAACGAGGATACCAACCAGGAGACCCGCCTGCTCTGGGCAGAGACACCATCCAGTTCCTCCAGGTAGCCAGCCAACAATGGCTGGAGGAACAAGCAGCATGGAACCAGAATTGCAAGGACTGGGCAATTCAGCAGCATGCGGCTACTGTCCAGTTGACTGCACAACAGGCCCTGGAAACACAGGAAGTATCCTGGTGAGCACTACTGCTAAAAAGAAAAAGAGAAGGACTCCAACATACCTACAATCTGTGGCCCTACTGCCCATGGCTGCACTGGCCCTGTCGATAAGCAGCCTTCTAGGTGCAGCCCCCAGATTGCCCATACTGGCTGCACAAACAGGAGGCCTTGGTGGGGGAGGTCAGTGTGGACCCCCAGGGCCTCTGAACCAGCAATTGGGAAGGGTATCCAGATCGCCATTGCTGCCTCCATTGCTGCCATCCTCAGAAGATTACACTCCACCTCTACGATCTCCAAGGCCCACGCAGCAAGGGTAACCCTGACACTATGCATTCTCCCATCAAGAACTAACAGATATAGTGGCCACCATGGTAGGTACCACCCAGACCGCCCTTGAGCCCAGTCAGAACAGCGTTTCCAAACTGAAGCTGAAGGATCCAAAAGAATACAGTGGCAAACCCGCTACCCCATTCACCTCGTGGTGGAAGTCAGTCTGCGAATACATAGGATTCTACTCTGACTCAACCAACATGCAGCATATTGTCTGGATCGGGACGGTCCTTATGGGAATGGTGTGGGAGTGATACCAGCACCGACAGAGGATCATGGGGGACAGAGATATGTGGTCACTCTATACAATGAGTATACAGACCAAGTACCGAGACTGCCAGGAAGTGGTGCACAAAGGAAGCGATGAGAACTAGAGTATAAAGGGGATATTAAGGCCTACCAATGGAGTTCAGAGCACTCAACATCTATGCAAGATGTGTGGGGGAAAGCCTGCAGGAGAAAATCAATTTGGCAATGCACCAAACAATCATCAACATGCACTTAGCCCACCATATGGGCGAATTCATGGATGACGAGCACTTTCTGATGGCTACCTATAAAATGAACATCTATGTTGCATAGAGGAAGGTGTTGAAAGAGCTCCAAACAGGGAAAAGGAAAAGGAAGGCCTGAATCCAGGAAAGGACTCAGGTAAGAACTGCAAAGGTCAACGAGAGAAGGAAGGCCCCAAGCAGCCAGGAAAGGCTAGTTTGAGGGGAAAGGTAGAAAGGTTAGGAGTTGGAGAGGTAGAGCATTTGTGTACCAAAGAAGAAGCCCTAGTGGGAGTCCCTACAAAGGAAAGGAAGGAATATGGGGCAAGCCATGAGGGCTGCTGGTGCTTCAGAAGGAGTGGTTACAAAATTCTCGAATGCTATACTGGAACGACGACAGGAGGGACCATCCTTCCAGCAGCCCCCTGGAGGGGAGCCTCAAGTGCCAAATGTAAAAGATATGTGGAGGTAGTCAAAGACACCATGGCACCAAAACAGGCCAAAACAACATCCATCTCAACAGAAGACAAGGACATGCAGGAAGCTGTGGCTACCAGGACAAAGGATAGGCAGTCGCACGGTGTTTGGGAACAGGATACTGATGACTCGGATTTTTGAAGGGCTGAAGGATGCCATACCCTAAGGCCTCCCCAATCATCTGCAGCATAGAGAAAAGGAAAGCGACTGAGGAATTAGCCGAATCACACAGAAAGGAACCAAGATATGGAGTGAGACCTATTGTAACAATGATTCTATGTTGGAAGGGAAAAGAGAAGAATGTCTGAATCCTTCTGGACACTGGCTGCTCAGTTCCACTACTGAGCAAAGAACTGCCCAAACAGCAAGAAATTCCAAGGGAACGAATGGAAACACCAGCCCCCCTGAGGGACTGTTCTGGGGAAAAGATCCCAGGAAGTGGAGAAGAAACAACCAAAGAACTAAGGTTGTAATAGCGATGGCACTTCACATGTGAAATTTTCGAAATAGCGCTACTGGAACCAGGAGTGGACATCTTCCTGCCTTTCTGGTGGATGAATCAACCCCCACCATAGGGGGCCTGGGACTCTCTAGAAATGTGGTTTAGCAGGCCCCAATGCCTGCTGGTATGTACCAAGTGGGAAACAAATGACTTCTTACTTACCTGGAATGAAGAAGTCATCTAACACCCAGAAGCAGGAATCATGGGCTATGTCTTGGCTGTACTGGAACTGAAAGAAAAAACTGACCCCCTCGACACTGTCCCATAGGAATTCCAAGAATTCCTTAGCATTATGGGGACCGATACAGCCAAAGCTCTGCTGGAACATATGTTCTATAACTGCAAAATCGATCTGAAAGAAGGAGAAAATGCGTTCTGGGAACCATCTACCCCCTTTCGGAAAAGAATTAGAAGTCCTGCTGGAATGGCTCAAGGAAATGCTTTGAACAGGGAAAATTCGAAGATTGACCTCCCCAGCTAGGTTGCCAATCCTTTTTGTATCCAAGCTAAATGGACAGGGCTTACAGTATTGTGTGAACTAGAGATCCCTTAGCAAAGTAACGATACCCAACCATTACCCACTTCCCCTGATGCAGGAACTACCAGAGAGGGTATGAAACGCGCAGTGGTTCACCAAATTAGACCTCAAAAACAAATTCCACCTAATCCGAATCCAGGAAGGAGATGAGTGGAAGACAGCCTTTTGCACTCAGTACAGACTTTACGAATTCCAAGTCATATCATTCAGCCTCACCAATGCACCATCAACCTTTCAGGACATGATGAACTATGTGTTCTCTGATATGCTAGATGTCAGACTCCTGGTATACATGGATGATATCTTCGTATATGCAGACACCCAGGAAGAACATGATGAAAGGGTCAGAAAGGTGCTGGGAAGGATAACAGAGAACGGACTAGTGGTTTCATCCAACAAATGTCTCTGGAGGCTCCAAGAAGTGGAGTTCCTTGGATACATCATCAGACATGACAGAAGCAAGATGATACCAGAAAAAGTCGAAGCCGTACTAAGTTGAAAAGCCCCCACTTCACTGACTGAAACCTAGTTGTTCCTTGGTTTCGCAAAATTCTATCAAAGGTTTATTCAGAACTACTTGGCGGTAGCAAAGCCCCTAACAGAGCGTACCAAGGGAAATGGAAAGGACTGATCCTGGAACCCCTAGACCAAGGCAGCCTTTAAAGAGCTGAAGCAACAATTCACGATGGCACCAATCCTGGTCCAATTTGAAGCCATGTAGATAGTGATCATCAAAATGGACTTCTCAGACGTCGCCATTAGAACCGTCTGATCGCAAGGAGACAGTGAGGAACAACTACACCCTGTGGCCTTCCACTGAAGAAAGTTCCAGCCTGGGGAAATCAACTACGAGATCCACAACAAGGAACTCCAGGTAATGATCAATGCCTTCAAGCACTAGCGGTCAAGATCCTACCTCGACTACTCCATTCAGCTCGACAGGCAATGTAGGCTTTTGGTCTTCGGAGCGGGCACTCCTACTCACACTTCCGGTGTACTGACACTTCCAGCATACTCATGCTTCTGGGGTACTCACGTTTCTGGGGTACTCATGCTTCCGGCCTACTCACGCTTCCAGCCTACTCACGCTTACAGCATACTCATGCTTGCGGTGTACTCACGCTTCCGGCGTACTCACGCGCTGCTCGTTGTTCTCATGGTATCCTTCATGCCCAGCATGGTCTCATTGCGGTCTTCTCACATACCTAGTGTGGGCTTGATGTTCTCGCAGTATCCGTCACACCTGGCATGGTCTCGTCACGGTCTTCTCACCTGCATTGCATGGGCTTGTTGTTCTCGCGATATCCGTCACACCCGGCATGGTCTAGTTGCAGTCTTCTCACCAGCCTGGCATGGGCATGTTGTTCGTCTTCTGGGGTTTGGTGGTCACAGCGCCAGTCACGGGTAGATACGTAGGTCTGTGGAGAAAGATAATATTTGATTTCGATCTATTGCTCTTTAACACTACAGGTTTTGTGCACTCCACCTCGCTGTACCACCCACGTGGGGCTCCCATCTTTCCCGTCCACCAAAAGGAGTAAACACACCAAGGAAATCGAAAGACAAAGCACGCACGATGTACGCAATGAGAAAAGAGTACATTCATTGAAATCAGTCGTGGTGTTGTAAAGTTTGAACGGCTCTGGTGTGGCAGCAATTTGAGAGGTCAAATGGCATCAGATGCCGGAGCAGGAGCCTGCTGAGAAGGAGTGTGGCAGCATACACCACAGTGCGTGACTGCCGAGATGGAGCATTGGAGGTGCGGGTGCGCGCTGGAGTGTGAGACTGCTGAGAAGGTGAGGTGGTATCAAACGCAGGAGTGTGAGCCTACCGAGGAGGTGGGGTGGCAGCAAACGTCAGAGCGGGAGACCACTGAGGAGGTGTGTGGCAACACACGCCGGAGCACATGGCTGCCAAGAAGGAGCAGTGGAGGTGCAGGTGCACGCCGGAGCGTGAGACTGCCGAGAATGTGTGTGGCAGCAAAGGCTGGAGCAAGAGCCCACCGAGGAGATGTGTAGCAACAGACGCCAGTGTGACACCTGGATACGCGAGTACGGAGGTGGAGGTAAAGATATTGTAGAGTCAGGTTCGATTGGTCTTTATTCACAGCGGAATAATCTTAGGTTCGTCGTGTCGGGGTGGTTCGTGAGTGTGGAATCCAAGAATGGGGAATGAAAGGTAGTCCGCGGAGTTTTCGAGTGGTATATATGCAACTCTTTCGGGTCACGTGTTTGTTGTTTCTTCCTGTCGTCGCGCCGGGGAGTTTTCATTCTCAAGACGCGCGGCCCTCAGGGGGTCCAGTGTGGGGGTTTGATTGATCTTCATCAGTTCTATCGATAAGGGTGGAGGCTGACAGTCGGCGACCTCGTGTTCCCCCAGTCGCTAGTCGTTCGGACTATGCTGGGTTCCTACTAAGGTCCTGGTTCGGATTGAGACGCAGTTCTTCCGGAACCTGCCATCCTCCCAGTTTGCCGCTGGCCCCGCTCCGGAGTTATTCTTTCCTCCGTCCTGTTCGGCCGTAAGGTCCTAACTCCGGGTCTTATCTCCCGTCTAGACTCTCTCAGACCTGTCTTGCGATATGAGCCCCGCTTAGTATGGCGTGCGACTTGCAGGAAGCTAGTAATCCCCTTATCTCGTCTCCCATATGCAGTGGCTACAAGAGTCTGTAGTGCGTCGGGTCTAGCCGGCTACGATGACGTAGTGGTATTGGACAGTTAGTGCCGTAGTATGCCACCCTAGCCAACGCTTATGCTAAGGTTACCGTTGCCTTACTTCTTCTTGCCGGACTGCCTTCCGGAGTCCCAAGATGTCTTCGGGTGTTCCTAGTTCACGTGACTTACCATTGCTACCTTTTCCTCTTGTTCCTTATTCCCTTTGCTACCCTCAGGTGTAACACTACTCCCCCTTCTTCTTAGCTTCGGCCCGAAGCTAACTATCCTGACCCCTCCTCCTTCTTTGTGTTGAAGTGGGATGCGGTCCTCCAACCCCCGCATCCCTCCAATCGCCGGACTATAAGGAAAACCCTCCTTCAGGAAAAAACCTCATAGTCCTTTCGACTGACGATTGGCCCTTGGTCTCAGGGTTCCGTCCGGAGACCTACCTTGGAGTGTAGTGAAGGAAACCATTTGACGACAGTGTTTCCCCGAAGAGGTGATCAGAAGACAGGTTGACCTGGCACGCCGGTGTAGTGGGGGATCAGGCTGGCCGTACAGTAGTCTCGCCGCCAGAGCCAGTCAAAACAAGTGACTCTCTACCGGTCACCCATGCCTCGCCACAGTTAAGGGACGTCTGTTGTCAGAATGGGATTATAATACCTTCACTCTTCTTGCTCTTTGCGGGTGTTGTGGATGAAGTCCTCCTCCCCTTCATCCTACTACCCCCTGATCGTGCTTCAACCCCTTCGGCTCTGCCATGCGCCCGGGGCAGATCAGAGTCTAGCCTTCGGTGAGCTGGTAGTCCCTCGGAGCGTCTGGGTTTTTTCTGTGAAACTCCCGGAGTTTCTCCAGACCTCCTACCGAAAAGTTGTCGTATGGCTCCTCCGTCCAGTCCTTCCGGTCTGGGTAGTCGAGCCACTTGACGAGGTACAGGACGCGGCGCCCTTTCTTGGTGCTCCCAAGGACCTCGTCAACATTGTACTCCTCGCTCGGTTCGATGTCGTCGGCCTCTCGGAGTACTTTCGAGGGGTCCGGCAGTGCCTGGTGTTCACTCAACCGATAGGGTTCGAGCAGCGATACATGGAAGACATTGTGAATCTTCCATTTCCAGGGAAGGGTGAGTTGAACGGCGAGGGGCGAGATGACTTTCTCCACCTGGAAGGGACCATGATTCTTGTGGTCCAATTTCCGGGATGGCCGGCGCGTTTTGATGTTGCGCCTGTTGAGCATTACCAAGTCTCCGATCTGATACTTCGGAGGTTCGGCATGCTGGGAATCCGTGTAGTGGCGCATGTGTTCGTGCGCTGCCTCCAGCCGTTTGGCGGACACCTTGTGTACCGCATGCATCCAGTGAGTGTAAAGTGTGCAGACGGGGTTCAAGGGTCCCGAGGCGGCCAGGTCGGAGGACCCAGGGTGAAAACTGTAGTTGGCGTAGAACGGCAACATTCCATTGCCCATGGTGATCGAGTTGTTGTACGCAAACTCCACCATGGGGAGTAGGCTTACCCAGTTGTCCTGCTCGTGTCCGACGAACGCTCGGAGGTATGCCTCGATGACCTGGTTGAGGCACTCCATTTGTCCGTCGGTCTGGGGGTGGAAAGCTGTCGACATCCTCAGGCGGATGCCGGACAGCTGGAGGAACTCTTGCCAAGGCTTGGAGGTGAATCGGGAATCATGGTCTGAGACAATATCTGTGGGAAGCCCGTGGTACTTCCAAACTTCTCGCGCAAAAACCACCGCCAGGTTGGCCGCCGTTTTCTTTTCCTTGTCGAGGAAAAGGAAGTGTGCCATCTTCATGAATCGGTCAATAACCACCCATAGCTGGTCGCATCCTTCTGAGAGAGGCAGCTCCGTAATGAAGTCCATTGCGATAGACTGCCACGGGGCGTACGGAAGCTCCAAAGGGGAGGAGAGCCTGTATGGTTGGTGCTGCGCTGTTTTGTTCTTCTGGCATTTGGGGCAGCTACCGACAAAGTTGATGATTCTTTCATTCATTTTTGGCCACCAGATGTTCCATCGGATAAGTTCGATTGTCTTATCCTGGCCCATGTGTCCAGCAATTTTCGTGTCGTGCTCTGACTCGAGAATCATATTTTTGAGGTTTCCATCCTCCGGGATCCAGAGCATACCCCTTCGCTACAGTAGTCCATCCTTGATCTCAAGGAACTCTTCCGTCCTGACCTTTTGGTCCCTCTGCCATGCCTCACGAGGGCGGGCAGCTTCCTCCTCGACCTTTCGGTCATTCAGTGCCGCATTCCCCAGCACTGCTTCCAGTTCTTTCACTGTATCCTGGTACTCCTTGTCTTTCCTTCCTGCCTTTCGCACTTCTTCCGCAAATTCTTCCGACCATTGCCATGGTGGGAGCGAAGCGAACCTTGTTGATGAGCAGATAAACGTACTTTCCCGCCTATCTGGTTCCGCGAAGTTATCCTTTTGCAAAACTGTCGTAATCGGCTGGTTTTCACTCCCCCCTTTTTCAGGGCTGAACTCTGAACGTCTCGAAAGAGCATCTGGTTTCCCGTTCCAGTTCCCTGGTCGGTAGTAGATGCGGAAGTCGATGCCGGCCAATTCCTGGGCCCACCGTGCCTGGCGTCGGTTGAGTATCTTTGTGGTCGTGAAGTACTCGAGATTCTGGTGGTCGCTAAACACCTGGACCTGATTCGTCGCCCCTTCGCAGTATCGGCGCCAGTGCTTGAAGGCATCGACGATGGCCCGAAGTTCCTTGTCATGGATCTCGTAGTTGATTTCCGCCAGCTGGAACTTCCGGGAATGGAAGGCCACAGGGTGCAGCCTTCCTTTCTCGTCTCTTTGCGACAGGACGGCCCCGATCGCGAAGTCGGAAGCATCTGATTCGATAATCACGGGTTTGGTGGCATCGAAATGGGCTAGTATCGGTGCTGTCGTGAATCGCCGCTTCAGCTCCTAGAAGGCTTCTTCCGCCTCTGGGTTCCACTCCCATTCCTTTTTACTCCCTTTTGTCAGCTCCGTCAGGGGTCTGGCAACTCGGGAGTAATCCTTGATGAAGCGCCGATAGAAGTTGGCGAATCCCAAGAAAGACTGTACTTCCGTTAGCGATGCCGGGGTCTTCCATTCTAGCACCGCCTCCACTTTTCCTTCCGCCATTTTGATTCCATCTTGCCTGATAAGGTATCCTAGGAATTCCACTTCCCGGGTTTTCCAAACACACTTGTCTGGCGAGACGGCTAGTCGATTTTCCTGCAGTCTTTTTAATACTTCCTTAACCCGCTGATCGTGTTCCTCCTCAGTTTTTGCATTGATCAAGAAGTCGTCCATGTAGACCAGGAGGCCCAAGTCAATCATGTCGGAGAAGACGTAGTTCATCATGTCTTCGAAGGTTGACGGTGTGTTGGTTAATCTGAATGGCATAACTTGGAACTCGTACAGCCCATGACGCGTCCAAAAAGCTGTTTTCCATTCGTCTCCTTCTCGGATGCGGATCAGGTTGAACCCATTCTTTAGGTCCAGCTTGGTAAACCATTTGGCCCCTTGGACCCGATCCTGCATTTCTTGCATGAGGGGGAGAGGGTATCGATTGGGAATCGTTATTCGGTTGAGGGCTCAGTAGTCGAGGCAAAGTCGGAGTCCTCTTCCGCTTGGTTTTGGTATGAATAGAATTTGAGATCCTGCCGAGGAGGTGAATCTTGGGATCTTGCCTGTTCGTAGCATTTCTTTAAGCCATTCTCGGAGTGTGTGAAGCTCATTTTCTGAGAGGGGATAGATCAGTCCCCAGGGGGCGGTTTCTCCCTCCATGAGATCGATTTTGCAGTCATATGACCAGTGTGCCGGCAGCGCCTCTGCCGCCTCCTGACCCATGATCCCCTGGTATTCCCTAAATTCCTTGGGGACTTGATCTTGGGGGTCTTTTTGATCGATGGCGGAGATATACCCTATAGTCCTGGCCTCCAGATCGAGGGTTACCGTCTCGTCCAGAGACAGAGAAAATTCCGCAGCTTCAAATCGCGTACATTTTTCCAGACAACTGGGGCTGCTGAAGCGAAGTTCCTCTGAGCCCCACACCCCTTGGGGGGGGGGGGGGGGGGGGGGGGGGGGGGTGCTTTGCAATCCACCAGAAGGGGAGGAAGATGTCGACCTCTGGTTCCAATAGCGTGACTTCGAATACTTCACGCAAGAAGTGTTTTCGATGTTGGAGCAGGAGGGGCTCGGTGTACTCCATTCCTGCCCCCTTGACTTCTTCTCGTGAGCAGTTCTGCAGTGGGGCTGCCCTGCGCCTGCGTACTCGGGGTATGTCGTATTTCTCAGTAACCCTTGTACTGATGAGGGGTACCGAGCAGCCTGTGTCAAGTAGGACCCTTACTGTGTATTTTGTCGGGCCCCATGATACAATCGTGGTGGTGATCGGTCTTTTGCCGCAACGTGGTTTGATCGGAGTTTTTTCGGACGAAGCTGGATTGCGGTTCAGCCTTCCATCAGGAAAAATTAAGAAATTATCCCTGCATGTCGGTTAGAACGACCTACGTCGGTAGCTTTGCTAGCATCTGTACCTCCAGTAAGGATAGTGAATCTTACCGAAGCAACCACCCACTTACGGAAGCTAGAAAAGCTACGGACGCACCACCAATCTTACCAACGCAACCACCAACCTTACCGACGCAACCACCAACCTTACTGACGCAACCACCAGCTTACGGGAGCTAGGGAAGCTAGAAAAGCTAGGAAAGCTAGGGAAGCTTACGGGAGCAACGAGTGTGCACTGTGAGCAGTTTCATTACTAGTTATAATGCTACTACACCCAGTTGGCTATGCTCTTCGATCGCACAGAAAATCACTTATTGTATTTAAAATCTATATATACATTATGATACAAAGTCCAACGTCCCAAATCTCGTCGAAGTACAGAGCAGCTACAGCAGCGCATAAGGGCAGACGAGCAACGCGTATTACAAGTAGGACAGGTAGGAGAGCGAGGAGAATGAGGCCGGCGTGGAGAATGATAGCAGACGAGCAACCGGTACGAGCGGTAGGCTAGTGAGAAGAATCAGGGCAGACGAGCAATGCGTACGAGATGAAATTCAGTGAGAAGAATCAGGCAAGACGAGCAACGCGCACGAGATGTAGGCCAGCGAGAAGAATCAGGGCAGACGAGCAACGCGTACGAGATGAAATTCAGTGAGAAGAATGAGGCAAGACGAGCAACGCGTACGAGAGATAGGCCGGCGAGGAGAATGAGGCCAGACGTGCAACGCATACGAGATGTTGTCCGGCAAGGAGAATGACGGCAGACGAGCAACGCGAATGAGATGTAGGCCAGCTAGGAGAATGACAGCAGACGAGCAACGCGTACCAGAGGTAGGCCTGCAAGGAGAATGAGGCCAGATGTGCAACGCGTACAAGATATTGTCCAGCGAGGAGAATGACGGCAGACGAGCAACGCGAACGAGATGTAGGCCAGCTAGGAAAATGACAGCAGACGAGCAACGCGAACGAGATATAGGCCAGCTAGGAGAATGACTGCAGACGAGCAACGCGTATGAGAAGTAGGCCAGTGATGCCTAACACGGCGTTTCTAGCACACATCCGAACGTAGGTCTGCGGTAATGAGATCAAACGAGCAACGCCCAGTAGCAGTGGCCTGCAAGGAGAATGAGGCCAGACGGGCAACGTGTACGAGATGTTGTCCGGTGAGGAGAATGACGGCAGATGAGGAACGCGTATGAAATATAGGCCAGCGAAGAGAATGACAGCAGACGAGCAACGCGTACAAGATGTTGGCCACTGAGGAGAGTGACGGCAGACAAGCAATGCCTACGAGATGTAAGTCAGCAAGGAGAATGAGGCCAGACGCGCAACGCATCCGAGATGTAGGCCAGCGAGGAGAATGAGGCTGGACGTGCAACGCGTACGAGAAGTAGGCCAGCGAGGAGAATGGCGGCAGACTAGCAACGCGTACGAGAAGTAGGCCAGTGATGCGTAACAGGGCGTTTCTGTAACGTGTACGACGATAGGTGAGCGGTGTGTAGGTTGGTGGTGTGTATTATTTCAACTCGTAATGACTTGGACGGGGTGTGTTGCAAAAAAGCGAAGTTATGGGTAACTGGCAGCTGTGGCCGCACTTAGGAGATAAATGAACTGACGGGGGGCGCACTCGGCGTTGTTGGTTGCGCTAATCACGTGACCAGTTTTTAACTTTGCGTCGGGG
>Ga0307516_10004594_pt1 | contig 16944 bp, 26 predicted proteins | sample 19_EM_MG_FD_203310 | JGI IMG/M metagenome (GOLD analysis project Ga0307516, IMG submission 203310) | Populus trichocarpa ectomycorrhiza microbial communities from riparian zone in the Pacific Northwest, United States - 19_EM | ecosystem: Host-associated > Plants > Roots > Unclassified | place...
ATATTCATGATGTATGCCAACTACTGAGACTTTCTAAATTGTGGTTGTGGGGATCGAGAAGGTTGAGTGAGGGCATCATGGGCAGTTGTACCTGGGTGTACGGAAACTTTTGGCCTAGTACTTTACGAAAGAAAAGAAAAAAAAAAGAAAGAAACCCATCGTCGGTCGGTACTTCTGCAGAGTGTCCGGTGCTCGCCACTTCTCCTCACCTGAGGCATCCGCTCCTCCATCCGCCACTCCTATGCTTCGACGAGCTCTCGCCCACCGCCTCCTCCTACCCCGCGCTTCCCTCCACTGTCGTCTTGTCCTCCTCCTCCTCCTCCTCCTCTTCGGCGCCCTTCTTCTCCGCCCCCTCGCTCAGCACGTGCTCAGGTGCCGGAGCCAACGGAGGTGGCAGAAGAAGACGGAGATAGTTATGGACGAAGAACTCAGCTGCCCTGCGCACATCCCGGTTCGTCTGCAAAAGAATGAGCTCTGGGCGTAGCAACATACCCACACGCGAAGGAGCAGGATGTAGCGCTGGGAATGTACAAATGTGTGTAGTGGATTCTCCTCTCGGCTCTTTAGCCACACGTCGTTGCCTGATCCCTGCAGCGCTCGTCTCGTCCCGTCTCGTCCCGTCTCGTCCCGTCTCGCCTACAAGTGTATCTATGAGGCCGGAGAAAGCCGTTGACTGCACAGCGCTGGTTACGCTACGGTGGTTCGTAGCGAGATACATCAATGCGTCGTGGATCCACTAGAGCGGGAGGGGCAGGTCATGCGGCGTCACTCGACTCCTTCCTCTTTGACAAGGTTGTGTATGCTTAGTCAGAGCACGTGACGTGCCTCACTTAAATCTAGAGCTGTTGTGTCAGTCCTAGAACAGACAACCATCTCTTCTACACCTCACTCCCACTGACAGGTTATGAGCCCTTGTCGCGCAACAATCGAATCTCCCTCTATTCTTCTCTAAAACATTCCAAAACCTAAGTCAAACCTCTTGTTCAACGATGGAACTTGCACCGAGTGTGAATGGAAGTGACGCTGCATCGGGGGTTGTACTCGTCACAACCCCGGATCCGGTGTGTATGTGTATTTGCTCGTGTGAGGTGTTTGCTCACGCGGGTTGCGGTGGCTTGGGTTTGCTCGCCGTAGTTCGGTGCGCAACAACTTGTTTACGCCGTCGCCGTGTCCTTGCCCTTGTCCTCGCACTGTCCCTATCCACTCCCCCGTCCGCTTGCGCGCCGGCCGCCTCGCCTGCCCGCCGCTTACGTGTCGGCCATGCCTCTTGCCCGCCCGCGTGCCACTACCTGGAGCCTCGTCGGACCCGTAGTACTCGACCAGAGACAGATGTTTATCGTCCTTACTCTTAAATCATGAGGGTTTGCACTCTCAGACTTGCCATGATCTAGATACCTAGGCTGCATGCGATCAAAGGAAAAACAAAAAAAAGTACATACATATTAAGTATTTACTCACTAGATACATTTCCTTACTTATTACTCCTTTACTGTCACTATCGCTGTAACTATTAAATTATTCTTTCTTTACTGGCGGCGATACCAATTGATTCTGTGTTGGAAGAAGCTTCTCGCCGCTGAGCGTACGGCGGATGGGGTTGAGTGGGCGGCGTTGCTGCGGAAGCGAACGCTGGTGCAGGAGCTAAAGCAGGGACGGGGAAGCAGCGAGATGTAACTACCTTGTGTTCTCTGTTCTACAAAGTAACAATAAGACTGTCTTCGGTTGAACTTCCACTCCGCGAAGACCTTTTTTCTGCTCTCTCTCTTTCTCTTCTCGAACTCCCGTCGTCCCCGAACAGAAACTTGCATCGAGCCCGACAGTCTACGGAAGCGTACTCACACACGAAAGGCCATAACCATTCAACAGCCCGCACCTTACAACGTGAGCGGTGATGGAGAACCGTGTGGTGAAACCTGTACCCTGTCGGTGGTATTCATGCTGTATAAAATGTTTCCTCGCAAAGAAAGAGTGCCTACTGGCCAGGCCGACGAAGCAGTTGGGTAATAGTGGTCTTCTTTTGTATAAACGTCCGCCGCGCCGAAATCCGGCCCGACACACGCGGGCGCTGTGATTTCTTTTTTCCGCGCTGCATATGTAATGTACCTATGTAACATATCTGCTTTGAAGTGTGGATGGGCGTAAACATGTACACTCCAGCCCCAGATTTTCAGCCCCAGATTTTCAGCCCCAGCTGACGAGAAGCGAGAAAGAATTGATCTCCACCATCTCCATATTCTCCCTCTTCACCACCCGCTCCTCCTCTTCCTCCCCCTCCCCCAGAAGAAACACCACGCACAAACACAGATGCGCCTCCACCACCTCGCCCTCTCGCTCTCTCCCTGCATCGCGACGGCACTCGCGCAAAGCGGCAGCACGTCTGCTGGCAACTCGACGATGCCCCCGCTGACGCTCCATCCGGTCCCGGGCTCGTCAGGGGTCGGCCAGCCGCGGAAGCCTCCGCCCGCCGGCGCGATAGTCGGCGCGGTAGTCGGCGTACTACTGTGCCTCTGCGCGGGCCTGGCCGTGTTCCTGTGGCGCCGCCGCAGGAAGCACCAGCAACCACCGTCGCCGCAGCAGCAATGGACTGCTGCCGAACTTAGCGCCAACGCCGCCGCCGCCACCGTCCCCCCATCTCCACCGCCACCTCCTCCTGCTGTGCCCCCGACATACGAGAAGGAAGCGGTTCTCGTCCGACCGCCGTTGGAACTCCCGGCTCCCCTCTACCAACAACAACAGCCGCAGCAGCAGCCCCAGCAGCACCGCGCGGACGTAGCTGAAGTCTACGCGCCAATCCACGTCGCCAGCCCCTTACCGGACAGTCTGCGCCCGCCAGCGCCCGCCGCCGCCGTCGACCCCGACTGGCTCGCCGGCGAGGAGCGCAAGGTGCAAGAGAGGGCCGCCGCGCTGCAGGAGCTCCGACGCCTCCAGGAGGGCGAGGCCAGTCTGCGCGAGCAGCAGCGAGCCGTGCAGGAGCGCCTCAGGGAGCTGTAAGTATCTGCCGATGGCTGGGGGGATGGGGAAATGTGTGAAGAACGTGTGTCGAGCTGTCAATCAATCTGGTCTCTCCGTGCGAATGCGTGTCTGTCCGTATCCCATCGAGCCGAACTCGTAGCTCCGTCAATCCCGCGGCCGCCGACTGCAGCTGCTCGTCGCCCGCAGCTTAGATGCCTACCTGCTTGACTCACACTCTCGCCCGCGAGTGGCAGCCCGGCGGAAGCGCCATCCCGCCAACGGCGGCACCGGCGTAGCGAGAACTGGCGCCGCCAGCGGAGAGCCGTAGCTGGCCCCGCGCGTGAACGAGCTACCAGGCTTGCAAAGCCAGTAGATACTGTGCCCCGTCCGGCCGTCGATTCCAGTCCTGTGGCATGCGCGGCCCGCCAAGGCCAGTCCGCCAGTCGTCCAGTCCTCTAGTTTGTCAACATCTTCTCCCGCCCGCCCGCTGGGCTTTCGCATGCATGCGGAAGTGCGAGTCCGCTGCCCCCGGTGCTCGTTTCCAAATGTGTATACTTGCCTCCATCGGGTTCTGGTCCACGACAAACAAGTGGCTGCGCTGCCGCGTGTGTTTTTCGTCGGCTGTCCGGAAGGAGAACCTCCGCCGCCGCCGTGTCGGCCTGTCGGTCTCACCCAGAACACCGCCCTCCCTCCCTCCCGCAGTACGGAGCTCCACAACCGGGATGACCAGCCCCGGAATCCACCTGCGGCGCGAGCGCTGTACATAGATGACGAGTGCGTGTGCGGTTGCATGCGGCAATCCCACTCCCGCTGCATACTTACACACCTACGACGTGGCGCTTAGTTAAGTAAGGCCCATCTGCAAGAAAAGGTTCTATATGATATACCATGGACGACAGGGGGTAGGGTTTAACATGCCATGAATGCCATCGACAGGGTACAACTTTCACCGCGCAGTTCCCCATCACCGCTTCTGTTGTGGAGTGCGGCCACAGAATTAATAAGGGGGAGAGTCAGTATTAATAGGGAGCTGGTGCAGAATGAATGGGGAGAAAGGGTATAGATTTAAAGGGAGAGTGGGCATAAATTTAATATGGAGAGAGCGGGAACACAGAACCAATGCGAAGAGCGGGTATGAATTTGCAGGTACATAGAATACAGATGTTGTAATATTGCGGGCTGCGATGATAGGTGTCACGGTGTCGCGAGGAGGATGTGATGTTGCGCGCCACTGGCAAAATAGGTGACGGCTTAGAGGAAAAGGAGCTACGGTGTCGCCACAGGAGAATGAGGTGGAAGCAGAAAGAAGGTGCACTTATAAGTGAAATCACATACCGGAATTTTGAGGGTCAACTGTTGACAAGGCAAAGGAGTCAGAATTCAGCTAGAACTTGCACAATAGGTATACCAATATCGTAAGAGCCGATTCCAACGCCAAGATAACCTTTTCCCTACAGTAATGGTGGCCTTAAGGGTGAATTCTACATTCGTCGCTCGAAAAACCGAGTGACGTGTAATGAGCATGCCTCCCAAAGGAAAAATAATTACAAAGATACATAATGTAAGATGTACTTGTCATTGGACATCTCTTGGCTTCTACCATTTTTAATTCGTTTTCCCCACCATCATAAAGTACCGAGTAGTATGGAACCCATTTATAACAGCGGTGAAGAATTGTATGGTGAAATGTGTACCCCGTCGATGGTATATAACCCCTGTCCTTCATTGTATATCTATGTATCGAACCTTTCTCCCCATCTGCGAACTTATCTCGGTACCAGCCACTGCGGTCGGCACCCCACAGCAATCCCCACATACGATCGGCAGCGCATGTGCAGCACGGCTAGGCAGGGTCCGCCGGCTAAAGCGGCGCTGTAGCTATGTGCATATATGTGAGAGCCGTCAGTCCTGTGCAACCCAGTAGATCATGCGTATCACATACGCTATGTAGATATGTAGCGAGCATCCACGCACGTGGGCGATGCAATAGAGTATGTACATATATTGCCCTGTCCCTCCCATATGTGCGAAAGAAAAAAAAAAAGAAACCATCGTCGGTCGTTATGTACTTCTGCGGAGATTACAGAAATACCTGCAACAGTCGTGCGTGAGCCCCCCCTTCCCTCGCAGCCCGCTACCCTGCTCGTCCCGCACCGTCCCCCGCCGCGCTGCCGCTTCTCTCCTGCGCTTCCCGCTCCGACTAGGCCTGTGTTCGCTGCCCCTCCTCTCCTGCGCTTTCCGACCGCCCCCGTCCGGTGCTCGCCACTTCTCCCCACCTTTTTTTTTTTGTTTATTCATTACTCGCGTGCGACCTGTGGATATCATGGCGAGGATATGTACAGTCCGTTTCCTGTCCGCTGTCCGCGCAGTGGCGGCTCGTTGCAAGCACCCCTTTGCCCTCCACCCACGCCTGTCCCAAGAACGAGTCGTGCGCACCAAGGAGATTACAAAAGAAAAAGGGAAGAACGCCGCCTACACCGACCCTGACGCCATGAAGTCGGGTGTGGGCAGAAACAACGGCGGTTCCCCCCCAGCGCCCGGCTCCTCGGCCACCGCCCCCTGCTCCTCCATCCACTCCAGCACCTCCAGCTCCGATACCGCGCTCACAGCGTCATCCTCCTCCACCCCGGGGACCCGCCTGCCCACGTCCGTGGTTGAGAGGAAGTCCAGCACCGCCAGGCTGCACCTCCGGTCGGCCAGCAGGTCCCGCACCCTCCACCGGTCCTTCCACTTCCCCGTCTCCTTCTTTACCTCCGCCCATAGGATCTTCTGCTGCGGCTTCCACTCTGGGCACTCCTTGAAGAGGTGATCCCGGGTCTGCGTTCGGTACCGGCACCACCAGCATTGCGGGGTGGGTCGGCTCTTCGTCCAGTTGAGGTACTGCCCGGTCAGGCAGTGCCCCGTCTTGAGCTGATAGAACCGCGAGGCGAGCCTCTTGGTGCTCCCAGCTACCGTGCCATCGGGCCGCTGGCACTCTGGCAGCTGGTACTTCTTCTTGGAGGTTTGGCCCCCCGCCCATTGTCGTGCCTCCGCCCACTTCTTCTCCGAGATTCCCCGTTTGAGGTTGGCGAGAGATTGTGGGAGGGGTGCCACCCGTGCTTCTGTCCGGCCTAGGGAGCTTGGCCACCACTTCTCCTCACCTGAGGCGTCCGTTCCTCCATCCGCCACTCGATGTTCCGGCGCTCTGGCGAGCTCCCGCCCTCCACCTCCTCCCGCCCCGCGCCTCCCTCCACTGACGTGTCATCCTCCTCCTCCTCCTCCTCCTCCTCCTCCTCCTCCTCCTCCTCCTCCTCCTCCTCCTCCTCCTCCTCTTCGTCACCCTTCTTCTCCGCCTCCTAGCTCAGCACGGCTGACGGGTGCCGGGTGAGCTCGGAAACGCGCGCAGGTGCCGGAGACAGCGAACAGAAGAAGGCGGAGATTGTTGTGGATAAAGAACTCAGCTGCCCTGCGCACCATTCCGGTTCGTGTACATAAGGGGAAGAGGGGGAATCCGCTGGGCGCTGTTCATTTTCGGGCGAAGGGTATGTACGTAGTCTACATTCCCAGAGCTGCTCTACATCATACTCAGCTTGTGAGTACTGTATGTTTCTGCGCCCAGACCTCTCGGCTCTTTAGCCACACGTCGTAGCCTGATCCCTGCAGGGCTCGTCTCGTCCCGTCTCGTCCCGTCTCGCCTACAAGTTAGGCCAAAGAAAGCCGTTGCCCGCACAGTGCTACATAGTTACACGACGGTGGTTCGTAGCGAGATAGATGCATCACGGATCCAGAGCGGGGAGGGGACAGGTCATGCGGCGTCACTCGGCTCCTTCCTCTTTGACGGATGTCGTCTCTGTTGGACGTGGCGGCTTATCGCCACGATCTATCCGTGTACCGGTAGGTCGCACGCGATTAACGATAGGAAGAAAAAAAACAGTTGGACACGGCGGCGCTGTTCGAACCTACTTACGTCCCACATACCGTAGGTACGGCTGGAACTCCGACACTACGCGCGAAAATAGTTCTCGATGCCTCATCATGTCCCACTGCTCATACCTAGTCTTGCTCATCGTTGATTGGCCACACCGTCGTCTTATCCAGCGCGGAGGCCGCTCCATCGAACCTTTCCTTCTCCGATTCTCTTCTTCTTTGGGGTGTAACTATGCCCCTGGCCATCCGCACCCGACCAGTCGGTACGTACGTAACTACTCTAGGTAGTCGGTTAGTTGCGCAGAAGAGACTGGGCGCCGCATGCACGCTGCACCACTTATCGACAGGAGAAGCTCGCGAGGAGGAGTCGGAGGACAGAGGAAAGATCCATCGTATCATCGAAGATGGAAGAGGAATGCCGGTTGGTGTTGGTGCTTAACCGGGAATGTTGCGCGGTTGGCGCGGTCGACGGAATCCGGCCGGGATATCGTGTTGACGGTGAAAAATAAAATTCAAAATGAAGAGACATCCGTTGCTGAATGCAAAGCCCCCAGGAGAACGCGCACAGCCGCCAGGGCATCGATATGGCTGTACTCGTCGTCCTCACCTTCCGTCGCTTCCCTCCGTCGTCGTCCGGTCCGACGATCACGGCCTCAACTAGGCAAACTTCTTGACTCCCGATACTTTGACCGCCCTTGTGGTCAGTGCCATCCGACGCACAGCTTCTCGGCAGCTTGGCGATACGGCAAGCCAACTACCCGTCGGCAAAGCTGTGCAGGGCTGCAGGTCGGGATGGACTGATTCGAGAGCGGTCGGCTTGGGGGGGGCAGTGGAGAGGTCTTAAGGTGAATACAGGCTTTCAACAAGCCTATGACGCTGAATATGCGCGATTGCTCGGGTTTGGAAACAGCAGCGCGGTGGACACGTGCCCCCAAGGTGACGGTTTACTCCGACGCCCAGGCAGCGATTTTGAGGATGGCCTCAGATGAGCCCGGCCCTGGGCGGGTATATCAGTGCTCTCTATAGTCCAGACTGGACGGATCGCCGTGGCCCTGTTCAGTCTAGCAATCTGTGCGGACTACGTCCCACAGTCCGTCCAGCCAAAAACTCTAGTACTAGTCCGTCCGCACGCACTTTTTCGACCCCTTACCCTCCACTTTGCACGGCTTAAAGCAAACACAACACCTCTGGTGTTCTCTCCCTCCACTTCACCTCTGGCTTTCCAACTCTACCGTTTCCATTCCATCTCCCCAACACTCAACGAACATCACCACTCCTCCGTTAACTCACCATCACCGCACAATCCGCCGATATAACCACCTCTTTCGAAAGTCACGCCTCGTCCTCATGGTAAGAAGAAGGAGAATCCCTCAAAGTAACCGAATAAGTCCCACCGAACGGATACCTACGCCGCATTGGGAAGAACGCTGCAGCTTGCCCGTGATCCATTGCCTACACAAACTGAGCTGCCGGAGAGAGAAGATGATGAATCCTCAATGGATGAGAATGAGTCACGGCGATCAATAGTACCGGGTGTTTTTCGGACCAAAGCGACAGTTCGCCACAGCCACATCTGGCTTCCAGAAAATGGAATCGAAATCGAGGAAGAAGGCAGGGTACATTGAAAGTGTATGCGCTGCCCTACTCCGAAGTCGGCAAAAACGTTTGCGGTCAGTGCGATGAACGCAATTGGCCATCTGAAGAGTAAACACAACAGAGGTGAGCTCATCATACCTGGACCACAGCCACTCCAGCAGACCATCGAACGAGCTTTCTGCACCCACAAACCTGCGGTCATATTCAACGAAGATGTTTTCCGGCAGTTGCTTCTCCGATGGATAGTGAAGATGAATATCAACCATCGGGTATGCGAGGACGAAAGCTTTCGTACGTACTGCAGCTACTTAGCAGCATGCAAACCGGACTATTCGGCGATCCATAGGGCTATACCGAAAGGTGGCCACTCGATCAAATGGTTTCTCCTCTCCTATCATGAATCAAGAGATGAAGGAAGAAGTTTTGAACCGACCCCAAATGTCACCCTTCAAAATCCAATACAGCTTTTTTTTTGTTTAATTACTCGCATACAGCCTATCTAGACTATGGCGGCGTGCATTTTCTCCGTTTCCCATCTGCTGTCCGCGCGGTGGCGGCATGTGCAAGCTCCCCTCCAACCTCCGCCCAAGCCTGACTCAAGAGGTTGACATGCGCACCAAGGAAAATTACAAGAAATCGCGGCCGAATGGAAAGACTTGGACAAAGGGAATGGGAAAGAAAGACTTAGACAAAGGGAATGACAAAGGGAAGAAGAAGCTCGTCCCCTACTCCTCCCCTGCGGACGCCATGACGGAAGGCGTGGATAGGAACAGCGGGAGTTCCTCCCTGGTACCCAGCTCCTCCGCCTCCGCCTCTCTCTTCTCTTCCCGCTCCCGGCGCTCCCACTCAGAAGCCTCACTCCCCGCATCGTCCTCGGCGCACCAGCTTTCCCACATCCGTGGCGGAGAGGAAGTCGAGCGCCGCCTGTCTGCACCTCCCATCGGCCAGGAGGTCGCGGATTTTCCACCGGCTCTTCCACTTCCCGGTCTCCTTCCACACCTCCCCACAGGATTTTCTGTTGGGCCCTCCACTCCGGGCACACCTTGAAGAGATGCTCCCGAGTCTGCACCTGATACCGTGGTCCGTCACCACCAATACTGCGGGTTGGGTCTGCTCTTCGTCCAGTGGAGGTACTGCCCGGAAAGGCAGTGCCCCGTCTTCACCTAGTAGAACCGTGGGGCGAGCCTCTTGGTGCTCCCAGCAACCGCGCCGTCCAGCCTCTGGCTCTTCGGCATCCTGTACTTCGTTTTGGAGGTCGGGCCTCCAGTCCACTGGCGCGCTTCCGCTCACTTCATCTCAGAGATCTCCTGCTTGAGGTGTGCAAAGGACCTCGGGTGGCGTTGCGCGTGCCTCCGCCCGGTCCACGTAGCTCAGCCATTCCACCCCGCGGGCATCTGGCTCTTCCGCTGAAATCTTTGCCAATTCATCTGCCTTTTTATTGCCAGAGACTCCCTTGTGTGCCGGGCGCCTCCGAATCTCGATGATGATGCCCGGCATCCACTACTGCTTCGATATGTGGACCGGACCGAACCAACATGCATATCAGGCGATTGTAGTTCGCTGGCTTGATTATGAGGGCAGGTTGCATGCAGGTTACTCTCGGTTCGGCGATTCACTGGCGCACATTCCGGCATCAAGCGGGAGAACCACATTCTTACGACAGTTGAGTATGGAGCTACGCATCCGATTGGATTAAAGTTCAATGTCGACAATACCAGAAGTAACGATACCGCCCTCGTGGAAATCTCCCAACGTAACGAGAGAAAGGCTTTTGTGGCCCTAACAGATTCAGGCATGTTGGGATGGTTTCAAACGGGCTCCCATAGTATGTTTGCAGCCGGATGGCTCACGACGGCACGTTGCCGGAAGCGGGAGGTGACCCACGGTCGCACGTTGCCGGAAGCGGGAGATGACTCGAGCCAGCACAGGGCTTGGCAATGGGTCTATAGGTAACTAGCTAGTCCATCCCGCACTTAGAATGAGATGACTTTCTTCTTCTTTCCTCCTTCTTCTTTCTTCTTGTCCGTAGATCGTGACAGCTATCCATCTCTCGACCCGGTTTTACCCTGACCAGTTTCAGCATCGAGGTTGAAAACATTACCAGATGGTCGAGCGACTATGAATGTATTCTTCGTGCCTTCCGTCTACGTAAAGCAATTGAAGAGTACATCTAAGATGCTATACGCCTCAACAAGAACGGAGAGCGTGATGCATCGCCCGCACCTCCGTCCGATCGGGGTGGTTCAGCCATTCCACCCCGCGGGTGTCTGGCTCCTCCGCCGCAATATTTGCCCACTCGTCGGCCCTCTCGTTGCCGGCGATTCCCTTATGTGCCGAGCGCCATCGGATTTCGATGATGATACCCGGCCTGGCCCTTTCGCAGCGCGGCGATGTGCTTCTGCGCCTGGAGAGCATACTGCTGCCCAGGGCCAGGTTCATCCGATGCCATCCGTCTGATGGCTGCCCGCGCGGCCGTGAAGATTGTGACCCGTAGCGGGTATGCAGCGCGGCCAAGGTTACAATTTCGGACCAACGGTGCAGCTTGGGGAAGGAGGACATCAAGGAGACGGAGGAAACGCTTCGTGTGAGTTGAAATAGCTGGAGCAAGACAATACTTAAAAGTACACGCATACTTATGTAGCTCTCTTTAGTTCTTTTCTCACTCCATTTGCATTTTCCAATGCAATAAATCCCAGTCGACTACCGTCCATCCAGTCTAAGCACTCCACAGGACTGCCAGTCGTGGTCTCCATGAGTGGACGGACTGCGCGGCGTAGCCCTGTCCACGAGGCCAGGAAGCATATCTCAACACTCTAGCAGAGAGAGGTTTCAGCAACAATCGAGCTCTGGTGGGGCCCTGCTCAGAAGGGGGTAGCGGGAAATGCGAAGGTGGATGAGTGGGTGGAGCTGCTGGTGCCAAGGGGTGTGTGGAACAGCTCCGGCTCGGCCAGTGTGGCGATCAGCCTGTCATCCGACGCTTGCCACCTCGGTCGCTCGCCCTCCTGAAGCGGTCAATTATCGAGGCCAAGTGGGCGGAAGCTAAGGCCTGGGCGGAGGCGAAAGTTACTGGGAAGAAATACCGGTATGGCCGGCATCAAAAGCCGCGAGAGAAAGCCGGGCTCTGCTCCAGCTAGTGGAAACAAGTGACTCGCCGCGAGGTTCTACCAGCTAAGTTAAAGTCACGCCGCTGCCTCACTGGCCAGTACCTGGCATACCAAGAGCCGACCCTCTGCCAAATGTTGGTGGAGCCCTTACAGGGCCCAGACACGCGAACATCTCTTCAAGTGCTGCCCACACTGGAAACGCTAGTGGAAAATCCTGTGGGCGGAGGTGCGAAGGGGAGATAGGGAGTGGGCAAGCACCGGTCCAAGATCCGGGACCTCTTCGCCGATGAGCGATGCAGCCAAAACGATCTTAGACTTCCTCTCCACCACAGATGTGGGGAGACTGGCCCCAGTTCCAGTCGAGGAAGACGACGCACAGAGCGAGGCGTCGGTGGGGGGAACTCCGGGAGCGGAGGTAGGGGGACGAGGAACAGCTACTTTTTCTACCCGTACCCTCTATCTTAGTGTCCGCGGAAGAAGTGTGGGAGTTGGGGGCGGCCTTCCTTTGTAATTTCCTTGGTGCGCTCTCCATCTCCTTGGGACAGGTCTGGGCGGAGGGTAAAGGGGAGCTTGCAACGTGACGCCTACAACTGACCGATCGAGAGGTTGACCCCGGACAGTGGACAGGACCCGGACAGTTTGTACATCGCCATGATCTATACAGGTCGCATGCGAGTAGAGACTAAAAAATAAAAATAAAAAGTCCCGACCGCCACGAACACCGTCACCCAGCATCGTTGGGCTGGACTATGCGGAGTAGAGAGGAGGACCGTGTCGCCCGGCTGCTCCGGAGACGTAGATTGCGCGGCAGCCACGTATCTCCGCACTAGATGTAGCTCTAGACGCAAGTCAAGTCACATCAACCGAGTGATTCCCCCGCATCTGATAAGTGAGGAACAACGGTACTGTAGATACCGGCTGGTCAGTAGTACACGTGGATAGAGCGAGTCGTCCATCGTGTCCGGTGCGGTAGTTGCGGTCTACGTACCAGAGCAAGTCGGATGCTGGTGCGCCAGGTGCTGAGTGTACTGTGCTCTAGTTGCTCTCGTGGAGGAACACGACAACAGCCCCGCAGCAGAGGTGGTCCGGGGAAGCAAAAGAGAGAGAGAGAGAAACCATGAGATTGAACCGAATAACCGAATAGAGTACTGTCCGGTCCCGTCCGTACGCCACATCGAGAACCGACGACAAGAAAAACAGAGAGAAAAAGAGAAAGAAAGAAAGATCACACACACCCACGCTAGATACAGGTCCCCAGGGAAAGCAAGACAAGGACGACAAGAAAGTCAAGCAAGACGCTCCCCAAATCCTGTATTCCAAGTCGCTTCGCTGACATGACACCAATTCGACGCACACACTGATATACAAAACAGACGGCTCGGATTCCCAATACATGCTATGCCAGCGCGGGGAAGACTACCTCGATTTCCTGACCCGGGTCAGCCGAGGCATCGAGGACATCTGGGAGCGACTTCACTGTAGTCAACGCGAGCCGCGGACGGGGTTGGTTGGGGCCGGCGGAGACGACCCGGACTTCGCCGACGTGGTGGCGGAATAGTTCGGCTCCTGCGAGACACGAGTTAGAACGCGTTCGGTGTACCGAAGGGAGTTGCGGGGAAGGAGGGAGAGACTTACGATGCCGTTCAGCCTCATGTATTCCTGCACGTCGGTGAGCGGGTTAAGCTCTCCGAAGATGTTCCTTCCGGGCTGTGCGGAGTCAGTCATTCGTGCATCCCGCCATCCGTCGCAAATTGCGTATCTAGCCCACCTCGACCGGGGTGCTCGGTCGCGCGCCGGCGGCTCCCCAGGCAGCGTAATTGGGTTCCTGCGACGCGGACACGAGTGTCAGCCAGGCAAAGCCACGCGCACGGGCCAACGGATCGGGGGTCGAACATTGAAATTCTGCTTGAGATAGGCCGACACGTCGACGGGGAGGCTACTGCTGGCGCTCGCCTTGGTTCCCACGCTGGCGACCGACGTCTTACCGGCGACGGCGGCAGCGGCGAGCTGCCCGGCGGCACGCGTGCGGACGGTCGCGAGAATGGTATTTACGGGGGACATTGTTTGCGGGAGGAATTGGGTAAGGTTGGTGAATTGGTGGGGGGGTTGGGGAGCGAGGGAGGGAGTAGATGGTGATAATGTTTGACAGAGAGGGAGCGATGGCGAGAGAAAAAGCGAGAGAAGGCCGCGTTGAGGGGAAAGGCAGATAAATCCGAGAACAGCCACGTCGGAACCACTGTGTTGGGGCTGCAGCTCGATCTCGGCGGTCACACGAACGAACGAACGCGGAGCGGTGCAGCATCGCTAGACTACAATATCTAGCATCGTGGGTTTCACCGATCTGGCCGGCTGTGTACGTAATCCGTAGCATGCGGGCCCATGACGTCAGCCGGCCATTCCGTGATAGCGACTATCGTCGGCGGTGCTGCCCCCTGCAATGCGGGAGCCGCGATTCACGATGGATAGAGCCGACTCGTGGGGTAGTTACAAGCGCCGGATGACTGTACGCGGATATCCTATCAATCCACGCGCCTGCTCCCAGTCTCGGCCTCGGGTCCAGGGAAGAGCATACCGTGGGGGACGCTTGTCTGCGGCGAGCTAGGGCGGTGCGATGCAGTCCATCTGGTTAGCGGCTGTTCCGTGTTCCTGCTATCTAGATACTGCTGCCGCGAACAAGGTCGAGCCATCATAATTGCAGGGGCAGATCCTCGGTTGCCCGGCTTTCGGTTAGATATCTAGCACTCGGTCCGCAGTCGCCAAGTCTGCTCGCTAGCTAGCCAGTCTCCGCACGGCCCGTCCTGTCCCGCCTGCCGGAACGCCAGCTCGAGGTCCACGCCGAGCAACTGCCCCCCTCGTGCGAGAAGGTACCGCAGCTCCGACCCCATCCCACCCCCGACGTCGTCCCCGCGCACAGCAGCAACAGCGTCCGGCCACGACTCCCCACGATAGCTACGAAGGCCACTCGCGAATTCGACGAATCGGAACAGCGCGATCTCAGGGCACGGAAACAGCGCGAACGCTTCTCGCGCTAAAACGCGGTTCTCTGGCCTACGAGAACTAAAGGGGACTCACGATCCGTCGGATGTGCACTTCTACTATAGCACCACGCAGCGCTTGTGCATCACTGTTGCCGCCAATGCTAGACGCTCGTAGCCGCCCGGTACGAGCCGAGATTCGCGCGGGCGCGACCGTGGGAATGCAAGGATCCGGGTATCGATCCGGGAACGCGGGCTGTCACTCGGTGTGGACAGACGCCGTGCCCGAGCTACAACCCAGCAGTCAGCGAGAGATGGGGACCGAGGACCGATTGCCACGAAACGGAGCACACTCCATGCTCTCCCCGCTAATGCCATCACTGTCTGACGATGCAGGTGTCTATCTATAGTCCTACCGACAAGAGAGGGCAGTGCGTAACCCAGTACCATCGCAGTCAGAGTGGCTATGCCAGGAGGCCCCCACGATTCGCGAATGACCTTAATGTGTTTTTCTCCGTGCTGGAACTCCATGAACTCCAAGTCCAGATGCGGATCGATCCCTTTCTTTTCCTTCTTTTCTCTCGTCTCCATCGTCTTTGTATGAGCTTTAGCAGTCTGAATCTAACTCCCGAATCCGTGGGTTTTCTCAGCGAGCGTTAGATTTACAGGAAGGTGTCACCCACCTTACAAGCGTTTATATTCGACCGTGCAGGATCATGGTTGCAAATGCCCATATAAACTGCCCGCTGACGAACAGGTCTCGGATCTTCAAACCGATCCTTCCCCGGCCCGGTCCCGAGCTAACCCCGATCCCCCACACTGAAGCCAGAGAAACCGATGCTGCCTCTTGATGCCGGGAAAACAAAAACAAAAAAAGCGAACCCGCACGGTTATAGTAGTGGCGGCACTGCTATACATCACATCATCGTGCGGTGTGGGGCGCCAGTTCGACACCGCGTGAAACTATCCTCCTGAATGATGAAACGGAAAGGTGGGAACGAAATGGGATGGAGAGAGAGAAGAATGAATGACTGACTATCGATCTATGGGAGCGGAAAAGAGAGACATTATATACACTGGCCACCTGGCTTAGAAGGCGATGTCGGCATCGGCTTCGCTCCCTTGACATCATCTCTGATGTCTATGGCGCCGATCTAGACATCCGCAAGAAAAACATCTTTTCCCAACTGAATCCAGAACACATCGCAGAATCTAGAACACATCAAACCTAATGGTGCCGAGGCCACGTACGCAACACACACCACATGCGTCAGCACTGAACACCAAAAAAATAATATGGTGAGGCCGTTTCCTGCTGTATTACGGTGGGTCGTCATCGCAGGCCTCAGGTGCAGGAAGAAGAATAAGTGGCGTCTTTTTCCCGTCTTGGAATCGCTCGGCGAGTGCTAAAGATCGTATACAAGAGGCGCTCGGTCGGCCCGGCCCATTCCGTGTCCTCCTCTCGGACCTCTCCTCACTCACCTCACGATGTCTCGATCCCTGACATGCGATGCATGCTCCTGCTTTCAGCGTCCTCTCCTCACCCGTATTTATATAGTGCCCTATATCTCCGCGGGGTGCACGAGGAGTGGCGGGCATGAATGTTTCGGCCCGCTGGCACTCGGAGGGTCGGTCGGGTCAGCTTGCTTTCGCTTACAAAGTATTCTCTTGTTCGCACAGAATCGCCCGTGTGACGTTACTCTGTTTGCGGCTACTTAATAGTAACTCCATCTAGATATGCAGTCCCCACGGCGAGCTATTCTTATCCACGGACACTGGGGATTCGGGAGCTCGCATGTAGTAGAATAGGATATCTGTTACGTAGCTATCTGCGCCGCGAGGCAACGGAGGAATGTGGGGTTTGTGTATATGTGCGTGCATCGGCCTAGATGCGGTCTGCATATCTCCAGCCAGCCAGCTGCCTCCTTGGCGGTAGTGACATGGCCCGTCACTCGGCTGGAACAGTGGCGATGCCTTCCTTCCTATAGCTATTGCCGTGATCTAGACAGGTCGCATGCAATCAATGGTTGAACCAAAAAAACAAAACACCTTCTCCTCCGCCGAACACGCCATACGCGACCTCAAATTGACGACCAACCAGCCACCACTTCCCATCACACTCACTCACGGGTGATTCGAATGGAGCACAACAACGAAATTTCTCGGGTGCGTGCTATGGCGGAGCAGTGAACTGACGACCGGCTGGCATGGGTGACGGAACAGATGTTTGCACTTTTGGCCGTCCGTCGAGCTGAAGGGATCACAGTCCTTCGTTTTCGGGATTCCTAAAGTACTAGGCCAAAAGTTTCCGTACACCCAGGTACAACTGCCCATGATGCCCTCACTCAACCTTCTCGATCCCCACAACCACAATTTAGAAAGTCTCAGTAGTTGGCATACATCATGAATAT
>Ga0307516_10004595_pt1 | contig 16944 bp, 22 predicted proteins | sample 19_EM_MG_FD_203310 | JGI IMG/M metagenome (GOLD analysis project Ga0307516, IMG submission 203310) | Populus trichocarpa ectomycorrhiza microbial communities from riparian zone in the Pacific Northwest, United States - 19_EM | ecosystem: Host-associated > Plants > Roots > Unclassified | place...
TCTCGCAATGATCACGCGATCTCACCCGTCGCTTGTCGACGTCGCACAATATCCCCACCGGCCGCATCGAAATTGAGCACCACATCAAGTCGGTGTCCAGCGATGATTCCGGATACTGACCGAGACGTACCTGAGGCAGCACTGCCAGTGCAGAGCTGAGAAGGCTTGATCTTCCGGGACTTCCACCTCGGATCCGCTCGTAGTTGGGCATTCCAACGTATGGTATTTACGTCTTCACTCCGATTTCACAAAGTTATCTCTGAGTTTCTAGATCTCCGCAGCACGTCATGAGTCCTAGTTACAGCCGCTCCTGCCTCGTGTCCTACAACATCTGAGACCCATCGCTCACTCAACGTCCTGCAGTTGCACTTGGAATGCATTCTGCTTACAGCGGTTCTTCTCAAAAGCTGGTACTCGCGTTCGACATCGGTACGACCCACAGCAAAGTGTCATATAGGTATGAAGAACCTTTGGAACCAATGTGCTGGATTGGCGATCTAATGTCCCATAGTATCCTTAAGCCAGGACTACTCCCCGAGATCAGACATGTTAGCAGGTAACGCCCATAGTTTCCCCAGTGGCCTTGAAACCACATCCCGCACAGTTCGTCCAAAGATTGGGGCAACGACTTCGGGATTCCAACCGTTATTGCGAGTTTAACAGAAGCGACGACCCCCGACGCTTTTCTTCCATTCAAACTACAAACGATGCCACAAGGTAAAATGGTGGTCGATCTATTGGGCGAATTTATGCGATACCTCTTTGAATGCTCCCGTACACACATCCGTAGAGCTCAGCCCGACGGAGCTGAGGTCTGGGAAGCAACAGAGCACAAGATCGAATTCGTCCTGACGTGCCCAGATCACTGGACGAGCGATCAGAAAGCTCGGCTGCTGGAGGCGGCCCTTTTGGCCAAATTCGTTCCAGACACGGTCGAAGGTCGATCTCGCATCCACCTCGTCACCGACAACGATGCACGCCTTGCCTTCTGCTTGCAAACCGAATGGAGTGCCGCAGTTTTGGAAGTGTGTACTTGTGCTCCCTTCCTTCGAGTCTATCCCTTAATCCAAATAGGATGACTGCGGCGTTCTAGTCGTCGATGCTGGCGGGTACAGCATACATCTGAGTGCATACGGTCAGAATTCCGATGCTAGTAAATCTGGAAGACACGAGGAGATTGTTAAATCTGAACGTACGCCATTTCCATGACCAAGTTTTCGTATCTCAAACAGATATATAGATCATTCTCAAGGCTCCGCATTTGTAACCCAACGAGCTCGGCGTTTTGTGGCAGGTGAAGTCTAGTATTTACTTTCATTCTTCGTGATTTTTACATGATTCGCGAAGCGTTACTCCAAAACTCTCCATTCGAGAACTCAATCAATGCTTTAACGAAAAGCTTCGACATTGATATTAAACCGGCGTTTCGCGATCTCAAAGAGGCCAAGTACATAAGATTCGGAAGTGGCCATGACCATAATCCATGGCTAAACGTCTATCGTGGACATCTCAAGCTACTCAGGCAAAATATTTTCGCAATTCACCCAATGAAGAACATCGTTCATGTATTTCCTTTAGACACGAAATTGAAGCTATATTTGAGCCATCCCTCTCATGCATAATGTCCACGATATTGAGACAACGATCTGTTGCTAAGAAGCCGCTAGTTGTAAGTTTCGCGCCACTCCACTTTCAACCCTTGTGATTTCCATTTCAGATGGTTCTCCTTGTCGGAGGATTTGCATCAAACATGTGGCTATTTGATCAGCTCAGATACTCCATTGAACCTTTGGGTCTAGCTTTATACCGCCCTATCACATACACCCATGTGAGCACGGCACATTGTAGAATCCTATACGTATCGTTTCTGACCTATCGACAAGGCGGTAGCGGATGGAGCCATTTCATTCTACCTCAACGATATGACACAACGCCGCATTGCGCGCTTTTCTTACGGTATCAGGATCTCACACTCTTTCGACCCATGGGATCCTGAACACACTGCGCGCTCTCATAAAGTTTCCATCTCTCCTACGGGCGAGAAGCAAGTTGGCAACGTGTACTATATCATTCTCCCAAAAGTCAGAGGGTCTTTCTCTCATTTACTAAACCGCCTAACATCCGATGTATTCTTGTTTGGCAATTAGGGCCAGGAGGTGCAAACATCCATGGAATTCAGAAAATCTTATCACCGGAAATCGGTTAAACGGCCGCGTCTAAGCCATGTTCATGTTGCAGTTTTGTCTTATCGAGGCTCTTCAGCTCATCCCAAATGGATAGACGCCGAACTAAGTATGTTCATCAACCATCGATTTAACGTCCATGAGCTGACTTGAGGTGATGGAGACAACTATCATCGGGTCTGTGAGATATCCGCCAACACCGAAAGGGCAAGGCGAAATCTGCCGAAGAATGGCAACTGTTATAAGCTAGACTATGACGTCATCCTTACCTTTGGCCCTTCAGAATTCAAGGCGCAGATTGCATGGAGGGAAGACGTATGTTCCATTCTCTATTTATCTCATGTTCGTGAATTGATTCTGCGTCTTATCCGAAAGGGAGTCGAGAAAAGGTGAAGGCTCGTCACTCGGATTGGGAATATGGTTGGACTTACCCCTACCTCCTTTGAATCCCAGGACTGAGGCACATGATATATTCGAGTAGAACTTGAATACCTGTCAACTGGACAGGGGGACTTGAATATTCTACGACGCCGTAGAAGTGCGAGACCAAAACCCTGCACTATCATTATATTTTCAAAATGTGGTAAATTCTTCCCGAGTCACTCGAGTCACTTCGCCGCAAGTTTTCAATGGTTCCCTCCCTTTCTCGTTCATCAGCTACAACCTGTACTTATCCTGCGTGGGTTAACGCAACAGTTGGACAACTCCAGCAACCACTGGCATGCATGACACTATCGAGCGCACCCTTGATGCCCACCATCGCCACCGGCTATCGACTCAATCGGAAGTCCAATCTTCCCTGCCGTCTTCTTTTCAATTATTAGGGGTGGTCAGAGTGCTGTGTCCTCCTCCTCAGATCAAGCATCCTCAGATTATTGGAATGAGCCGACGGCTGCTGACTGCATCCCACTCACACAACGACAGGCATGCCCATAGCCGTCGTACATGCCTCCCAGTAGAAACCACTTACCACTTACCACCCTTCTCCTCGATCCCCATCCACCAACCCTCACCGCACTACATCGTCCATTCATCAAACAAAACTTGCTAACTAGGGCAAAGTGAAGTCTTCGTGATCGTCTCGTTGACCTCTTCCTTCCCTGCTTCGAACAAATTCATCCGCGACGGCCTTCGACTTCCCGACAAGACGTGATGATTGAGTTTCCATTGCAGGTCAGTTGTCGTATGGTACAACTTCATATTCTCAAGTTCAAAAAGTAAACGGAAGCACATACCGAGATCCTCAAGAATTCATTCTCCATACAACCTCGCCACGCTATATGAAGGGATCAGATACCCGGACCGATCCATGTTGAGGGATATAAGGTGTCGTAACGCACCACTTATTTCCTTGAAGATTCCGGGACAACTAACTGAGCCAGTGCACACCGTCACAGTAGACGGGAGAAAGGTCATGTGGGTGAGTTAGTTTATAAAGTTCTTGGAATCGAGTCACAGCAGAGAAGCCCGAAAGTGGGAGGCGGAATCATCTATGTAGTAAGGGCATTTATTCTATGAATCTCATTGACGTTGTTGCTCTAGGTCTGTCTTGATAGGATGGTAGTGCTAAAAATGCCTCGGAAGACTTCACTGGCCCATTGGCATGTCAATCATTCGACTTCAGTACACCGCCGCCGCCGGTACCGTCGGAATGCTCGTTCTCAACTCTCACAAAGCTGCTTAGGACCTTTTGGATCGTCCTCGTTTTATCAGTAAGTGCTGGTTAGTGGTTTGACAGTCCTTGGCGTAGATAAAGCATGCTTACCATACCAGGCTCGCTTCTCAATTGACTCGTGGCTAAGGAGCTGTTCACCTCCGGACTCATGTTGTTACTAACCAGGTACGGTGAAATGTACGTGTCTTCTTTCCCTATAGCTCTTGGGAAACCTGCCTTGATGCGGACACATTACCGTGTTCACTTGGCAGAGACTGTCGCGCTGGTCATATTATGGCGATCAACGAGATATCACGCGATGACACTTTTATTACGCGTCTCTATCCTTGCGATATGGAAGGATGACGAATTTAGATGTACAACATAGAGCTGGAAAAGGAAAACGTCCAGCCAAGTAAACAAAAGGAGGGTATAGGCGGGATACAATTGCGAAGAACGCAATGATGTTGACGGCAGTAGATCAGTAACAGTACTACTCTTCACTCAATCTAATGACCACAATATTAACAAATAAAAAATCAGAGCCTCTTGCGGCCATGAACGTTAGTAGGCAACGCATCAAGCGCGGCATGAGTTCGCAGGTGAAGTGCATTCTGAATTTCGTGTCAGTCTACTGATACTAGTGTCTGACGGAAGAGAAGCCGGAACTTGCCTCCATGCTGTATTTGCCCTGTAGTAGTATTATGGGTATTGCTAGCCTCAATGTGAGGAGTGCGTGGCTTACCTTCCGTCCGGATGGTCCAACCTCTAGATACTTGCCTACAAGAAGGAATAAGCTGTCACCTAGAGAGGCGAGGAGAAATGTAAAAACATCAACGCACCCGAAAGCACAAGCTCAAACTCCGCCTTTGCAGCGTCCATCATTCCTTGGCACACCAGGAGCCTGCCCAGTTCGTAATCTGTGTTGATAAATATGAGGGACGGGCCATTTCGACAGGACGATGGCAAGCTTACGAGCGAAATAGACTAAATGATGGTCAAACTCGATCTTCGGGCCATACTCAAATACAGCCCTAAAGGCCTCCTCTGCACTCCTCTCCGCATCCTTTTTCGATATCGAGGTCGCCTCGACCGAGGACAGCACAGCGTCAGGGTCCTATAACGCAAAAAGATGAGGACAACCAAAAATAGGGTGTATGAGAAGCCTAACAACTCACCGGATAGGCAACGAATCGCAGACACACACCTTCCAAGAACCGCGCGAGACATAGGTCATCCCAATATTCATCTGCACCGCCTTCATACTTCTCCGGACCGAGTTCCTTCCTCTTCTTTACAATCCCAGCCTTCCCTTGCTTGATATCTCTCTCATGCTTCTTCTCGCACCCAACACCGACAATGTCATCCAAACTCAAGTTTTGCCCCGTCCCAGGGCCAAACAGCGCAAGTTTCCTCAGCACCTTCCTTACCTCAGGTAACATTCTGTCCATGAGCACCTCCCAGGGCGCATGTGCAACTGACTGGAAGATGTATGCCACCTCGAGAGCGGGCAGGACGAGGCGACCCTTCTGCGAGGCATATTTCCGGGCTCTGCGGGCGACGAATTTCTATTGTTTTTCATTAGGATTTCAGTTTCACTCCATGCGGAGTTGCTTGCCTCAAGCGGGATACTCTTCCCCGCAATCTTCTGCTTCAGCCCAGGGACCTTTGTCATTAACCGACTCGCCTCCTCAAGCCTCTCCCTTCTCCTCTTCACTCCCTCCTCGTCGTCCGTGTCCGTGTCCCAATCTTCCAAAAGACACGCGGTAAGACCATACGTGTATATGCTCTTCGACCACTGTTGAGTTGCCCGTGTGAGCATGAAACGAGAATGATAAAGGAGGAAGGAAAGGACGCACGCCAGCCTCCTGCTCCAACACCCTCCAACACGCCGCACTACCGCTCACATCGTCCTTCACTTTGATTGATTTCCGGTCGTCGTCGTCATCCTTCCTGTGCTCCCCGACCTCCCAAAGAGCCAGTCGTGCCATGGCAATTTCCCAAAAACTGATATGGTGGAGGTTCCGGTATTGCTGCTGGACGTGCATCGCTTTCGTGTAGTACGCGATGGCTTCCCGGGGCTGAGACCGTTGAATGGCGAGGCGGCCGGCGCCAAACAGGAAGAAGACGCCTATGGGAAGGTTAGTCGTGATAGAACATAGCCGATAGCTGCATACCATCTGGGTATCGTTTAAGATTCCACTCAAGAATGCGCGAGGCAATTCGGATATCGACGCCTTCAACCGTGAAGTTGGAGAGCACGAGGTGGAATATAAGAAGCGCCATATCACAGAGGGAGCGACGCAAGCCTTCGTTGGCTGTTAAATTGCCAAGTCAATGCATCAATTTTCGCCAAGAGGGAGAGGATAGAGCACACACCGGTACCGACAGTCGGCTCCTCCTGGTCAACATCCCACCCACCCGCTCTGACGAGCAAGTCTAAACCCGCCTTGCGGTCGCCATGGTATCCGAAGAGCTCCACGAACGTCGCGAACTTGCCTGGCATGAGCGAAAGGATGATGTTGCACATGCCGGCGCCGAGATAGATGCCTGAGCGGAGGTGAGGGTCAATGGAAGGGTCTTCTATCGGTCTTTGTTTCCTGAAGGCCGGGGTAGCAAAGTCTGAGGAAGCTGCGGTTCCGGTTGTTGCTGCTGGGGTAGAGGCACCGGAAGCTGAAATCGAGGATGCGCTTGAGGGTGAGGTGGTGGTTGAGGAAGAAACACCGGCAGACGTGGGAGTGGACGGGGAGACAGACAAAGACGCCGCGTAGGCCGCGTCTGACTCTTCGAGAAAAGCGTGCAGTTGACGATAAATGGAAATCGTAGTACGCATGTTGAGCCTAGAAATTCGAGTAAGTGATAATTTCACCCGGGAGTTGGGGGAGGGAGGGACCTACGCTTCCTTGATAAATGCTAGCCAGTCACCAGAATACACAATTCCCAAAAGTGCCTGCGAACATGAGCAACGCGTGAGGAGACGGCAATGAAACGCACCTTCTCGAATAGACTCTCCGCAAAAGTGAGCTCGGCATGTCGTTCTACGTCCGTCATACTGCGAATGAACGCAGATTGACTGCTCAATCCTGTGGACCCTAGGATAGTCCCAATCAGCCCAGCCTTTTTTCGGTGTTGGTTCGCAACGTAGTTCCCATGTTTCGTGTGTCCGATAGCGGCCAACAGATCCTATTTGGACCGAATTAGAAAAAAGGGCTGGGGAGGTTCCGGCGCTGTACCAACCTCGTCCGCATACGACATCAACCCCTTGACACACTGTATCAGCCCATAACCCGTCGCGAAATACATCCTTTCCTTCTTTTCGTCGCTTCTATCGCAATAATCCTCGCTCTCGATCATCTGGGATGCGAGGAAGAGTTCTAGAGCAGAGCTGATGCCTGGTATATCCGAAAGGGCATCGCGCGGGTTGTATGGGTATTTGATGAGCGGCGGGGAGGCATAGATGGTGCGCCAGGATGGATGGGCCATGGTGGCAGAGGCCACGACAGGAGGAAGGATTCAGGCCCTCAGCCCGACGTCGGGCATCAGATGAGGAAGTACTCAGGGTCGCAACATTGATACTCGTCCACCTCAAACCCCGCCCCACAGAAGGAAACCAGCCAGTACTGATATATTGGAAAAACAGAACGTATCGAGTAAGAGAAACCAATGCATATAGGGAGTGCGATTTAGCGGGAAAAGGGACTGCTAGCGCTAATCCCAGTTTGAGCCCTGTTCCTCAAGATCATACACAATTTTCGCTGGGCCCCTGAAACCGCGTCTTGAGCATCTTTGCTCTGCCGAATGAACACGGAGGATGACACACCTTTTCTCCTCACCCTGATAGTTCAGACGGGATTAGGGATATACCACGCAAAAATGTCCACGACTCACATTTTCCATCCAGGACATTTGGGCCGTCAACTCTGTCAACCCAAACGACAGAATGATATCGAACTCCATCTTGTAATAACTTCCTTTGCGAGTGTGCTGTGGCGACAGCGACCTGCACACCCGCGAAGTGTCGGCCTCGACGTAGCACAAGGTCGAATACAACTCTATACCCGTTTCGTTTCATCACTTTTCCTTCCCAGAACTGGAATGACAGCTGGACGTACCCGGATCGCAGTCCACCCACCGAGGTTCTTTGGAGGGCCCTCGATAGCACTGTATGGATGACATCACATGCTCGAGAACCGAGCGTTCCTCACCGGTAATCGTGTAGCTGTTCCGGAACTCCTGCGTTTCCGACACTTGGGTATCCTGTGGTGGAGAATGATCAAAAAACGACGCAATCCTAGATGTAGCTCACAGACTTTGGGTAGAATAACGGAGAAATATTCAGGTAACCTCTGCACGCCATCCAAACCAGAGAAGATACGTTTAGAACGAGACTTATGCTCCGGGTCTTCCCTGCGATAGGGAGTGTTGCACTCGGTACCATACGCGAAACGAGACACGCGGACAGAAACGGAGTGATCTAGATAAAATGAAATCGCCCCGTCGGCAACGGCCTTATTTCTGGAGGTGTTTCTCGTCAGAAATGAAAGATCAGGAGGGAAATGTGCATACACGTGGCTATCAGGCCGACAGAGATTTATGCCCTTTGGTTCCAATGCATCTCTGAGTTGCGAAAAGAGCCACTCGCTGGCAGAAAAGCCACCGACGAGAAAAACAGACTGCATAGCGCTCGTTTACAAAGCTCCACAAAGAAGTATCTCGATAACGCACCGCGATGGGCTTACGAGCTTGCAGACGCTGCTTGAGGATGGCTTGTATGATGCATGTGATGGAGGGCTCAAAGAATTTCGCCACATCCGTTCTGGGAGGAGAAAGCGAGTGAAAATGAACATTGAGGCAAAGGAGAAGTAGAAATCTACCCCGTTAATTTCAACTGCCCTGCACGGATGTTGAGCTTCAGATCTCTGTCACGAGCGCCACCGAATCGAATGAAGAGAGGATTGCTGATCTTCTCGAAGGTGAGCTTCGACGATTTATCGAATGCCTCAGTCATCGCGTGGACATCTTCCGAAAATTTAGAATCACATAGGTAGTCTGAGTGAACCCATTGTGAGCACCAGAAAATGGCCGGACAGCCGATCGTACCTGTGAGGAAAGCTCGGGCTCGACTAGTCACAAAGACGGACCCTTGTAGATGGCCTGGAAAAAATTGTCAGGACCCAACAAATAGCAGTCCTCAAGTTTCCGTACACTCCGGAACCGAAATTTCCTCGAATTGGCTACCTTTCGAGTTGGATGTTCCATAAGCGCTTATGTCGACTGTTCCACCGCCAGCGTCGACGATCAAGATCCCCCCTCCTTGCTGAGATATTATCAGGATGGGGATCGTGGAGAACGTGGAGATACATCACCTTCAAGGCCTCGGTCGTGAGTCCACGTTGAATACAAAAATGTAAACTAGCTTCGCCCTCCGTAACGAAGCGAATTCGCGCATGTCCCTCTGACGTATCTGGTATAAGTCCCGCAAGGATAGCGGCTCGCCGCATCATTTGCTGTTGAGCCCCCTCCCACCCGTTCGGATGTGTCAATACGAATTCGACTGTGCGCTCGACGGATGTCCATAAGCTGGTGCCATTCACGTGGGATTCTTGAATATAGGTCTTTGCACATGTCTGCAGATATCGCATGAAGTCGGCCAGCAACTGCACCGTCGATTTGTTCTTCGGTAAAGGTGGGATGTCGTTCAGGATGTTGGAGTTGGATATTCCCTTCGGGCGCATGTGGAGTTTGAACCTTTGGACAAGATATATTCAGGCAACGGAGGCAAATCACAAAGAAAAACCTCACCATTCCGCACGAACCCATTCTTCATCTTCAATCTGTTCCCTGAGACCGTCTTGTACCGCTTCAGCGCCGGCAGCACGTAAGTTACCATCTTGATCGTAGTACATGATGGTAGGTATCTTGGAATCGCCTCCTACTTTGTCTTGTGCAGGGAACCTAGAATGCGTGATATTCTATCCCGGAAGCTCTATCTGCACTATCACGGCTTACCGTGTTACCCCTTGGATCTCGGGGACTTGGCCAGGGTCAAGTATACTGAAGGGGTGAGTCGGTGGGGAGGGCAGGGGGAGGGGAAGGGGATGATTCACCTGTAAGAGATCCCACTGTACGTGGTCCCGATGTCAAAAGCTAAGACAAGTTTACGAGAGGTGCCATTGTAGGGAGACCTCAAAGACGGCATGCTGGAATTGAAGAACCCGAAGAAATTGCCAAGCCAGCTAAATATCGTCTTGTGAACCACCAGCATCCGATGACCCCGGCATGCTTTTTACACGTTGCCGTTCAACCTCACCAAGACTTTAACCTTGCCATGAGCCCTCTTCTCGTGTAGGAGTCCTGGATTTGTGCCCCACATGAGGCGTTGGCAGTAGAACTGTCGTTGTCAGGTTATTTGTGATCCTTTCATGGCACGACATTACAGAAACTGGGGGACTCCAGCAACCCAGAAACCCGAAATTTACAGATTAGAAAATGGTATTCCGGGGCCAGTCCTGGGTCGCAGCTGAGTATTCCACAAAGGTATTGCTGCGCACCAGCAGGTATCACGCACTTTACCCACACGATACCTCGCGCAAGACACAAGGAAGTAGCAGATGACATGAAGGCCTGAAACATCAAGACAGCGTGTTAGACTCGATCAGAGGTTGTGAACTTCAAGCTTCCAGCTTCAAGACCCGAGGTGAAATTGGCCTAAAACGTCTATTTGCCGGAACCAAACAAAAACCCCGTCGGTTGAACAAAATGCACAATCCATGTCGGCAGTACCCGTGTTTCCTAAAGTAGTAGTGTCCCCTTCGGGGTGACATACGAAAAAATTGGAACGATACAGAGAAGATTAGCATGGCCCCTGCACAAGGATGACACGCTTTCCCGGAGTGGTAGACCTACGGGTCTCAATATTTATTTTGTCCTTTCCTCTGCGGTCACTCTTGCTATGCTTTCAACCGACCTCCTGAATTCAAAAAACGTACATTATTATTACAACGAGGACATTATACAAGGTTGAAGAATGAAGAATTTCAACAATCCCTTGGTTGGCACTTATGCAGGAACAAGCCGGAAACCGACGCTATCCTTCTCCACCAATCCACTATTGACCAACCCCCCATCAGATCCAAGGACAACATACTCCCTATTCGAAGCTGCAAGAATCGAGTAAACCCCACTTGCCCCTCCTACCTTTGAACGCACAACGAAAATCTCCCAGGCCGAAGCTACCGCTCGTCCCGCAGACAGGGTATACGTTCCAGTCTGATCAGCCGTGACATACTGCCTCGTCGAGACCTCCTGAATCGTCCCCGCATTAGGCACGAAACCAAAACTGAAACGCGCTGCCTGCGCGGTTGAACTGGCCGCAGCGACAAGATTGGGAAGGGACGCAGTCGCTATATACTTGCCGGTAATTGCAGACTGGATGTAGAACGTGCCGAGAGGGTTCGCGGGGGCGGTTGCGCAGACACCCGTAGCGTTGGGGCGGGTGGAAAGGAAGTACATTTGGTTGCTGTAAGAGTTTCCGGAACCCCAGCTCGTGAGGGCAGCGGAGCGTTGCGCTGCTAGCGATGGGTTGGCCTGGGAATAGGCGAGATAGATGACCGATTTCCAGGCGTCATCGTAGGTAGAATTATTAAGTTCTTCCTGTGTATAGTCATATATTGCCTGAGCCCAGGCCGGATCATACATATACTCGTTGATGGGTGTAACCGGGAGGACCTGAATCGCTACTATTTGAATCTTCTGATTTCCCCAAAAGCTATCGTTCGGGTCCATATTAGTCAATAATATCAACAATCTTCAGACGCGGACATACAGCCACGCTCCTGCCTGCCAATCTTGCACGTTGCCAATGGTGACAAGGTCACGGAGTCCTTGCTCTGGATATGGCTGATCCCTGTGAGTTGAGCTCGCTCGGGGGTAAAGATGCCAGTAAACCTGCGCAGCGTGTTGTTCAGTGGCGATCAACAGCCGAGCATAGTTCTGTATGTCCACATTTCCCGTTACTGTCGCCCAGAGCAAGGCTCCGTAATAACCGTTGACAGCCTCTCCAATTGACTCTTGATCTCGAGGTCCTGCCCCGTTTGCCATCCCAGACGCTAATAAGGAGCTATTCAGTGGCTAGATTGGGAGCAGTACCCAAGTTCCTACCCCAAGAGTGCCCGGCAAACCAGTCGCGGCAACGCGTCACAGAAAAGTATGGATCGCCGCGCGAAGGGTTCACGATGTCGCGAAGGAACCAAGTCACCGGACCCCGGAAACGATCCAGCCAGGCGCTGTCATATCTGTGCGGCAAGCTTAAAAATAGAGATAGATATCAGTCAGGAAAACAGACTTGGCAATGACGGCTCCAGCAGCGAGCAGATAACCATAATGGAAGTGATGATCGTTGTAATATCCATTTCCAAAATCGACCCAAGTATTGTTCCACCCAGCGCGGTTGATGATTCCTCCCCAGGCAGTCTCGTAAGCCGGTACCGCAGTCGAACTCGAATTGAACTACTCAATCAGATCATGATCAGCGCATGCACCCCGCAGAGAAGTTGCAATGAATCTCTCATACCAAATGGGCGTACATGGCTTTGAGATAATCAACAACCGTAGGAATGAGGTCCATGCGGCCAACGTGCTCGGCGATCAATCTACAAAGCAAAATTCAAGGGACGTCTCAAGAGTCACCAGCTTGTGAGGTACTCACGCAAGTCGGGAAACCGCAGCAACTTGCTCACCAAAGAAATAAAAGTCGGCCGGTTCTTGAATGACAGCAGGGAGATGTGCGATCTCATATTCTAGACCAGCTATAAGACTTGAAAGACACGACGAATCGGGAGACCTCGGAGCGTTCCATGTAATAGTAGGAAGGTTATACTGCAAATTCCACACGTTCCCGAGAACAGGGTACATATAGCCTTTCGTGGTCAGGTAGGACAACGCGGTCGTAGGTGGGTAGTTTGCAGCATGCAGCTTCAGCCTATAAAATCGAGTCTCAGAGCATCCGAGGACTTCAACGGAGGAAAGCCTACCGGTGATGAGGCCATGTAAGCATCAACAGATTGCTCGCGGTCCCGTGGACGGTCCATGTAAAACGTAATGCGCCGGTGTTACCAGAGAAAATATAATCAGTAACCACACCAGTAGGATAGGTAGCATAATAGCGATCCAATAGCGCCTCATGATTCGGCGAATCGAGTTTGACAACCCGCAAGACACCCGTGTATTTCGAACCAGCGGTGATGGTACCGCTGCTGCTCGCCGTGAGACTGACTGGGCCAGAAATGGAATAGATAATATATGTGCCAGCGTCATTTACCACGGAGAACTTCGTTCCGGCCTTGGTTGCTGTAGATCATATGTCGTCAGATATGTTGTAAACCCGAAAGTGTTCAGCTTACCGCTCGCGCCAGCTGCAAGTGTGGTGCCGTTGAAAGAGGTTATGACGCCTCGCGTACTCGTGAACTTGGGGGTTGCGGTGGAGTAGACAAAGGTGAGATAGGGAGATCCCGGAACCATATAGCTCGTAAGGGTGCTAGATCCCGTGAAGTATTGAATCGTGACGGATTGGCTGTCCTATATAGCAAAGTATTAATAAAACTCGAGTATACTTTGCGAGATATCCAGTACCCATGAAAGAGCCTTGTGATTTCCGGCGTCTCCATTGTGCTCCACAAACCCCGCAGCCCAATCGCTCTGTGTAGGCTGCTGAACAGATACTCCATCGAAGTTGCGCGCAGTCGAGACCCCAAATTGGATGGCAGCAGCAGTCAGACTACTCTGATAAGGGAAAGGACCGGCAACGACGCTAAGACATCACAAAGAACCTTTAATGATGATCTATCGAAGGGAGGCTAAATTCAATCTTACGCATCCCCGGCACCGGCTCCAAAACCTACCCACCAATCATTGGTAGGAAATGGCGGAGAAGAACCTTGGAAAAACGAGTTCGGAGGTTGATCGTTGGCGATGGAACCGCCGGCGGGGGCTGGACGGTCAGTCCCAATAGGTCCAAAAACACTAAGCACAACGCGGGCGGTGAGAAGAGGATAGAAGACAGTAAAAGCGGGAGAGCGCAGGCAGACCATTAGAGACCTTTCGAGTGATAGAGGCCTGTCACTTTATATTAGGTTAATGCCCTACTGAGGAATTTGTCCTCTTGCCAGCGTCCCAGTCCATTGTGACCGCTGCACCGCACAGTACACAGAGAAGGCTCGGAACTAGTCCCTTCGCTATAGCCATGTTGGGAGAGCTATCCAAGATTTTGAGTGATCACTCCTTCACATGATTCCTTGGAGTCGGAGCCAAGACGTGCTCGAATGGAAGTTGTGAGGACATAAACGTTTGTTGGCACTCAAATTCCGTGATAACGCCTCCACTTTCGTCGTTCATGGGGAATATCGACCATGTGTTTCGTCGGAAGATGAGGCGGTAAACCAATGGGCTGGCGGTGTTTCATATAGAACGGATGAAAAGCAATTTTAGAACGAAAAAAAGCGGATATCAGAATAGTCGGAATAAATTCCAGAAGTCACTGATTTTCAGCATCTATCGCAGAAATGATTAATGAGCATTGGCGTGTATCTGCCCACCTCTTTGCTCAGTGCAATATTTGTGATGGAGGATGAGATGTTGCCGGTGCGTCAGATGACTGGAGAGTTCCTCCCGGGCCGATTGTGAGCAGCACCCTTGAGCTGTTGCACCCTCATGAATACCCGCCACGTGGTGCCGGGCCGTTCTCCGCATATTTCAAATCGGGTGCCGTCCTCCGCATAGCGCTTGTCATTGATACTATTGATTTCCGCTAAAAATCCCAGCCTTCCTGGCGCTCAGACCAGTGGGGATACCCGTTAGACCCTGGATTTACGCCTTCCGGATGGTGCAAGTGACGATCTCCTGTGGGCCCCCATCAGGACTTCATCAGAGCAAGATGTGGACGTGATTTCTGGCCACTGGGTCTGCACAGAGATCTCTGCATTTGGCACAGCTACGTCAGGATCATGCCCAAGTAGACTGAACGGGTCATCTGTATGTAAACCCTTTCCAGATACCGTCATGCCTGTGCCATAAATCCGCAATTGACGGGCCCGGGGCCGTAGAAGCCATGTCAGGCCGCTTTACTCTGCTCCATGGCGTCCCATAGCGTCATTCTGGATCTTTGCCTCCAACTGAAAAGGAATCAATGAGACCAATTGAAGGGATGACGACCTGCTGCAATAACTCGTACCGAAAAGAGCCCACGAATGAGGATTCTCAGGAGATGTGAATCGCCCAACCTGGTTGAACACTTCAATCGTGCCGAGAATATCTCGATTGCCAATTGCTCCGGGAAGGTAAATTTGAAACCCGGGCAGGATCATCGAATGGTTCCAGAGCTGGTAAAGTATCAAGCAATGCCTGGAGGTACTATGAAACCCGTTTATGCGGCGCGTGTCTTCTGCGTTTATCTCATACCTGGATGTCAACCACGTATACAAAGTAACTTCACTTCCGGCCATGTTGTTTCCAAGATCCCGCTCATTAACGGTGTCGTGCCCGACCACATGATCAAAGCACGAGGAAAGAGGCTGTTGGCTTTCAGGAGCGGAACTGTATACAAGGATAATGCAATACCATTGTCCAGGGCATTCAACTTGACCGAACCTTGACGCGGCCCACCACCAGTATAGATTCTTGGTATGCCTTCTCATCATCTTTGTCAGACCTCGAACGCTTTCTCGTCGCAGGTTTCAACTCTTTCTCCCAATCTTTCCGATGTAGACGGAAAACTGCCATCGTTGCTCTTGCGTCAGTCACCTGAATAGATAGGTAGATAGGTTTCGAGATGAACTAAGACGAAATGTACCACTGGTTAACGTACGCTTGAATATTCACCGGCTTGGATGGTGATATCCAATTCCTGCTTGACAAGGTTCCGGAGAGCGATGTACTCGCTCTTTACAACTTTGTGTTTTCCGGCCAGGTGTTGTGTATCACATATCATTGGACGGGGATGAGATAGAAGAAGGGCCTAATTGTTCTCGTAAGCTGGAAGGATTCTGATCCTCAAATCGGCGCAACATACTTTGAGATCGTTATAGACCGCATGTCCAACTAGAATTCGATCTTTCACTAATTCTGCCACCCGTTTCTGAATGTCATCAAATGGTTTTGCTATAGGAAGAAAACCATGAGGATCAACAAAGCAATGTTCATGTGACAGGAAACACACTTGTTATCATATCTGCCTCTCTTATCCCACTATATTGCGTCCGGTAGTCCACTACACTCCCGTTGTCTCACAAACTCGTCCAGCTGAACAACCCCGTAGAAATTCACGAGACTGACGCGAGCCAACGATGACTCTCCCCCATCGATCCCAACGCCAACCATTTCGCAGGACGGCTCCTTGATCTAATACTCCCACAACCTCTTCCGGGGTCTTGGGTCTTTACTAGACTAGGTAGCACTACACTCGTGTAAATTCGTCTTCTCGGTCCCCTAAGCACTCCCTCGTCCTCCACCGTGCTCTCACAACACTCCCACTCTCATCCCCCCCACCTCGTATGCACAAAAGCTACGAACACCCCCCCTCTACAAAGTCAACCACAGCTGGGACCCTTGGCACCCAGCCCAAGCCACGCTCGGATCCCGTAATGTCAGCTCACCAGCAGGGTCCCGTGTGTAGCGCCATCGATGCCTGCAAATGGCTCGCGACCAAAGGTTGGGCTCCCTCCGGCGATTCGTACGATCGAAGCAAGCTCGCTCAGATCCTCTTCACTGCCGCCGCCCTCCCCAAAGTCCCTCCCAAAGCCAATGCTACCATCCGTGCCGTCGCCTTTCTCATCGTGGAAGAATCCATAGATGATTGTGAACGTACAAGATGCTCAGGTCAGACACAGCGTGTGTATGACAACTCTATTTGTAGCACCTGTGAACATACAAGATGCTACGTGAATGAAGTAAGTATGAGTAAAGACTGTGATAAGTAAAGGTCTCACCTCAGGTCAGACACAGCGTGTGGATGACAACTGAGGTGAGTGGAATAAGGTTCAATGTATAAATATGTGAACTGTACAGTAGACCGACACGGCACGCAGTGCCGTGTCGGTGAAACGAGACGACGAA
>Ga0307516_10004596_pt1 | contig 16944 bp, 21 predicted proteins | sample 19_EM_MG_FD_203310 | JGI IMG/M metagenome (GOLD analysis project Ga0307516, IMG submission 203310) | Populus trichocarpa ectomycorrhiza microbial communities from riparian zone in the Pacific Northwest, United States - 19_EM | ecosystem: Host-associated > Plants > Roots > Unclassified | place...
GGGCGCACTGCTGACTACTTGGTTCGCAGGAAGCTCCACACTTGAGTCCTTTAGTCTGAGACAGCTAGGGGACCGCTTACGATTGCCAGGCGGGATGCGTTCCGAGCAGGGAGTTGGACGGTGTCGTTGGGGGCGGGAAGGGCGAGTTGGAGGGGAGAGAAGAACGATGGAGAACCCGCCTCCGACTAGATACGATGCGGATGTTTTCGATGCCTTTATTGTCCGCTATTGCTATCATGGCTGGATTCTTGTTATAGGTCACTGGTGCTTTGTGGCGAGCGTGGCGCGTAGAGCATGCGCCAGAAGGGTGGCCATGTGACGTGTGAAAGCAGCCCCACGACACGAGAAGAATCGAATTGTTTGAGTGTCCTACTGTGGAGAAGGACACTGCACACAAAGCCAAGGACTCAGGAGTTGCCAGCACGTAGATACATTCTCTACGACAGCGCCCGCGTCGTCTATGGAATGAACCCAATACCCAATAAGCCACGCTCCAAACTCTATACATATATCGCCAGACCCCCTCACCGTCAAGGCGGAGGCCTGCAGAGAAAGAAAAAAAAACACGGACGGCTCAGCACCTGGCTCCTTCGGCCGTTTATATGTAGCCGTGCCCGATATGGCCGGTCACCAGGCTCAGGGCTGAGCTCGTCGGCGGGCCTCAACGTACAAGCCGACACTCCGAGGCTGAGACCACCGCGTCCGGAGCGGGAAGGTCTTGCAGTTCTCTTGGGATATCATCAGCCGTTGAGGCCTCACGGAGAACATTGAAATGATACGATATGTCCGGGATTGTGTGCGGGACTGTCCGGCGACGGTCTGTCTGTTCTGGGTAGACCCGATGGATCCACGGTAGCCGGTCTAGCAGGTAGTTACACTCTGGTGTCCTGCGTACATATGCCAAAAGGAAATGAGGCCAGCCGCGAAGTCGGTCCGGATATCGAGAGCACTTGGGTCTACCTAGAGTAGTTGCGTACCGTTCCGGGAAACCCGGTAGTTGGTCGGAATCCGCTATATCGGGTATATCACGGCCTCTGTCGCCTTATTAACGATAATGAAGCCTCCGGGGGGGGTCAACAAGTCGATATGAACGGCTAGAAACGAGGGAAGGAAGCCAATGCAACTTGGTAGAGTCTAGCTTAGTAAGCCACGTCACTCCTCACCGGCAACCATCCTCATATCGTATATACACCCTACATTTCACACTGACGATAACGAGAGAGCCCCCAGACGTCGGTGCATTGGTCACAAGGCCGGACCTGGGATGGCAAGACATCATCGTGCAGCACGAGGCCGCTAGCGGTGGTTCCCGGAAAAGACATCCGCTGATGTACATAGATATGTTTATGTATCTTCATGTGAACGTATGTATGTATCACGACATTACGCCCCACCAGACGACCCGTACAATTCGTCTCATGCATCGTATCGTCTAGATACATATGTGCCTTCTTCTCGATGCGGAGTACCTAGGCGGTTAACCCCCCCTTTGCAGTGTACTGGAGCAGAGCCATGCAATCCCTAAGTGGCTACATCATACACGTGATCTCGTCATTCACGTGGAATACTTGAGTCATTAACCGTCTACATAGATATGTTTCTCTGCACCACCGGCCAGCAAAACGGGTTAATCCACATGGCTAACGCTCTTCCTCTTGGACCTGGCAGCGCAAAGCTCGACGCCTACGCCGGCACTGCTCAAAACATGAGTCCAGAGTCTCTGCGTATCGCTCAACCGATCGTTTTCCGATTTGACTGTACCACCGTCGAGTCAACTATCGGAGGGTGGGTGTCTGTTGGGTGGGTGGGAACAACGTACCTTCGGAGAATAGAACCTCCCTTACCAGTTCATTTTCCTCTCTATATCTCCACAGAAATAGATCCGGCATACCGCTTCCACGCTGTCGGTACTCCTGACAGAGCACCTTACAGACAGTTGCTAGTGCATCGGATGGGAAGCATTGGACGATCTGCTCTAGATCCTCGATGGCATAGCTCCAATTCAGTCCTACAACACACGGCTGCCTCTCGTGGTTGTTCTCCCACACTTCCTTGATTATCCTCCTCGCACCCCCATTAGCGATCTCGACGAGCCGGTAGTTGATCTCCGATGCCCTGGCGGGGTAGAATGCGTCGGTGAAGAGATCGAGCGGACAGGTCTGGAACTCCGTCTCGAAGACGTTGGGGAGGTAGAGAAATAGTATGTCGTAGAAGAGGTAAGCGAAGAGGGTTCTCACGATACCCCCCTCGCAATGGTACCCCTTCCACCCTTCAGAGCGGTAGACGGAGAGACACATTTCCTCGACGCTACACTCGGCCTGGCCATCTTCCGGATCTCGCCACAGAGTTTTCCGGCCGAGTTCTGGCTCGTTGAGACGTTCGCCAAAGATAGTGCGGTCACTTGGCTTGCGCAGCCGCGCATGGCCGAAATCGTGCTGGATACGCTTGGGGATTCGAAGTTTGTGTTCCAGCTTCAAGGTGCGCTTTTGGAGGTCATAATGAAAGATCAGGTGCGTTTGTGGATCCTGCAGGCCGGTCTCGCAGGTGGAAAGTGCCTTCCGCCGCCACTCCTTGATCCGTGCTTCCTTGGGCGCGTTGGTGTCGGCGTCGAGATCGCTCATATATTTCTCTTCGATTAGGGCCTTACGCTGGTACCACCCGCCCCTACGTGCTGGCTGAAAAAACCTTTGCGACAGCAGCGCGGCGAGCACTGAGTGCTCGCGCTTGTGCTGTTTGAACCGACCAAGGACGTACACGCCTTTGTGGATGATGCGGGTGTACACCCATCCGGCGTTGAAGCGTCGGAGATAAACGCGCTCCATTGCTTCTTCGTGTTCCGCAGCTCGAGTGCTCTCCCCTTCCGCCTCGACAAGCTTCTCCCAGATCGGATATGTAGCTTCGAAGATTTCATAGATTCTCTGGAGGCCCTCCTCTCCAGGGGCACCGGGGGTTTCTAAGATCTCATCGACCTCCAACTGCAGTTTGATCGCGGCCTCGAAATCCAAAAGGGACTGGCGCGTGGGGAATATGTTAGATGTGCGCGAGACGATATAGTGTGGGAAGTTGCGTTTCGCCGTGCGTGATAGGATTACGGTGGTGAGCGACTTCTCCGTCCACTCTGTGGACCGATAGAAGACTAGGTGCACACGGTTGAAGAGGACCGTTACCGGCGACGATAATCGGATACAAGGACCTTTTTCTCTGCATGTAAGCAAGACAGAGAAGCCAGGTGGGAAGAATCAAAACAGGTCGCACCGGTTTTTTGCAGGATCTTCTTCATAAAGTGGTCCTCGCGGTTAACATAATTCCCTCTCCCATCGAACTGCAGCTTCAGCTGGCCGCCCCTCGCCAGAAGCCCTCCCTGTTCTTTCGACGCTTTCAGTAATCCGGCGATGAGCTGTGACTTATTGGACCCGGGGACCGCGCACTTGGCGTCCTTCGCGACGGCCTTCAACTCCTCGAGGAACAACAGTCCAGCTGCGTCCTCAAGGGCGATGGTTTCATCGCGATCCGCGAATCCTACGTCCTCGCTCTGCAGGACTGCGCACGCAGCGTCGACGTCCGATATATCCTTCGGATACTGCAGCCTGGCAACACGAAACCAGGCATCCGCCTTTCGCAGGAACAAACGCACGTATCTATGTAACCACGGCAGAAAAAAAAACACTCAGCAACACTCCAAATTCCGCCCATAAGGCCGTGCATGTAGTAGTTCTCACAGATACTGCGCCTCGTACGGCAGCGAGCGGTACTTCGCAAAGACCTCGAGCTCGTCCTCGGAGAAGAGGTACGCCTCCTCCCTCAACACCGTGTCCAGTGCCAGCTCGAAGGCGTCAACGTAGATCGAGCTCGTGTACGTTCCCGTTTCCGGACCCGGCTCGCGACGGTCCTCGTACTTCCGAACGGCCTCGGGCTCGTCGACGACCGGCGGGAGCGACGACTCGGCGGGCTCACGCGCGGCAGCCTGGAGGTCGACGTCGACGAGGCCTGGCAATGCAGAGTCGTCGCTGGCCGCGTCCTCGGTGCGGAGACGCTTCTTCGGCGGCGGCCCGGGGACCATCTCGTTCTGGCTGGACTGGCTCAGTGTCTCGAGCGTCATGGTGGACGAAGCGCAACGGGTCGCAGGGGATGGTTACAAGATGCGATGCGATGGGGGTAGTTAACGCGACCGTGTATGTAGGCGCTCGAGCTTGGTGCTTGGCGTCATGTGACAGCGTGAAGGGCGGCGTGACCTCATCTGGCAGCCAGGTACTCTGCATACTGCTCGGAGAACTACCGTAAAGGATGACCGCGACCGATGGGTCTCCATCATCCAATACCAGTCCTCTTTGCGGTAGATGGCATCTACCCACAGTCCCCATGGATGGATCGGCGCGTTGCTACGTGCACAAACAATCATTCGCATCCCACGGACATCCCGCACTGAGGTTGAGACGGTACACCACCACCACAATGTAACGAACGGGTCCCGACCGTCCTTTTGTCTTTCCTTCCTTCCTTCCTTCCTTCCTTCCTTCCTTCCTTCCTACGCGGGCCCCTCTTGGACGGACGGATCTCAACCAGACGACCCCGGATCCGTCCAGCTGTCCGCCTCACGACCGGACCCGATCCCAAGCACCGCATGGAAAGTGCTTCCATCCAGGAAGCCCCTCGACGACATCACCAGGTCGGTACACAACCCCCCTATGCGCTCTGCCGTATCTATGTACGCAGCAGCAGCACCACAGCAACACCTAGCAAGGCACGCCACTCAACCCCCGACGTTTGCCAAACAACACACACGGTTCATCTCCATGTCCACACGCAAACAGCCGCCGTACACGCAGCGGCGATGGTGGCGGTAGTGCGGGACGAGCGCGTCCCGGCATCGATGGAACGCCCGCCATCGGGGCCATTGTCGACCGGATATCCTGCCCACCGCGGCGCTGCGACTACTGCCATGTTGACCATCGCTGCAGCCACGACTATCCGCGTGGGAGCGTGTACTTCAACATACATCTTGCGATTCTGTCGTTCTGCACTTTCGGAAAAGGGGTGATATGTATGTATTTGCTCTGCAGTTGGAGTAACTGTTCTAGCACATGGGGGGTATGTGCGTGGACATGGACACGGGCATTACGAGATGGCCACGCCGATTCGACAGTCTCGTTCGAACCCGCCGGGCCCCAGCTTCACGCGAATATAGATATATTCTGTCAGCCAGACGGCGCTCACGCAGCCGCCGCTCTCCGGGATCAGGTGCCGGGCGGGTAAATCCAAGACGACACGATGTGGGGGGGTTGCTTGGAGTGTTACATGAAAGGCGGACTATCGCTGCATGCACGTGCGCGCCAGCGGACTTCACCAATCTACCTGTCCTGCTGCGTCCAGTGCACCGCAGCGTGTATGCATGCAGAGAACCAGGCCAGTAATGTGTCCTTCCGACCGGGTTATTGCCGTGACGCCCGAGTGACTGAGTGTGACGATCGCCGTCCCCACCCGCCATCAAAGTGCGAATCGGAGCAGTCGTGTTGCCGCAGCCCCCTCCAGGCGGCAGCGCGGCAACTGGAGGATACCCGCCAGACTTCCAGCCCGCGATAACGGCTGCCGCGCGGTCCGCGGGAATCGGGCTCCTCTTCGGTCCGCACTCGACAAATGTACTTACATCACACGTACGTACGTGCGTATTCTCCCGCACCGCCGCTCGGTAGCGCACTGGTGGGTAGAGACGTCCAGTTCGGCTCTCCCCTTCCCCTTGGAGTGTCGCTAGCTCCGTCTTTGGCTCGTATCGAGCCGGGAGAAGAAGTCTGCATCGCGAAGGCGGGAGACGATGCACGATGCGACTGACTGGTGTCCAGCCTCAGCAATATGGGCCAACATGCAGCACGGCGGTCGAATATGTACGACACGCCCCCCCCCCGGACTGGGCGGCTAACGTTGCCATTGCCAACCCCGTTGACGCACGCCCAGAAGCACCAGCGGGAGGGGCGGAAGTGTGGAGAGCCGGTGCTGCATATCTAGATTAGGTCACAAGCCGGATGTGCATAGGCACGCACGTACGCACTCTATATATATATCTAGTGTGGGAAAATAAGGTTGAGTGGGCGCGGGAGAACCGGTGCAATCCCGCGCGGAGGAGAACGGGCCATGGCACGCTCTCCTCTGCATGGCAATGTGTGCGTACGGATAGCATTTTGGCATTTCGCTGCTACTGCTGCGACCCGGTGCGTGTCGATCGATATCCGCATACAATCTAAGCTAGTGGAGCGATTAGACCTCTGTCTATCCTCGCCATGGCGACGATGTGGCTTGCGGCATGGACGTGTCGTCACCGCTATTGCCGCCCGCGTCTTCGGAGAGCTAGCTGGCCGCCAAGAAAGGACGTAGGACTCCGGATGATTTCATGTCCGGATCTAGGGCTACGATGGAGCCCTCCGGCGTCCATATTCCGGCAGTCCGGTGTTCTTCCAGGAGAGACCCCCCATTGCACTGTCTTCCGGCCAACCCTCCAGCTCAAAGGGCCACCCAGTACCCTCCGTCCAGCGGGGCCGGTATGCTTTTAACCCGATGTCATGGGCGTTTGGAAAGACCCGAAGAGCCGCCGAACCTCGCGCTCAAGCTCGAAGTGATTGTTTTTTAAACATCGGTCCCGCCAGCATCCCATAGCGCTCACCGTCCCAGGTTTGCACCCCACCCACCCCCCTTGACCGATTATCCCTACGTGCAAGGGGTCAGTGTACGCGAGGACTTTCTAAAAGTAGGCTCTGCGTCTGGTTGCGCACAGTTGGTCCTCCGGGGGGTGCCAAGGTAGCTTACTGGGGAATCTCCGAATTATTTCCTTTTCCCGCTGCCACCGAGGAGTTTAATCCCTCAGTGGGCCTGGTCAGGAGTTATAGAGTAGGATGGAGCAAGAGCCTCCAGAGAAGGATTGTCCGATCGAGAGCGCTGTGTAGGCGACGGCAACATTACTGAAGGCAGTTGTGTATGTAGGTATGTAGGTACATACACCCTTGGCATAACTATGCGCTACGTGCGTGGACACATAGTTGCCGCATTTTGACACTTCGATTCTCGGAGCGAATACGAGACCAGAGATCGAGTGATATCATACCGGTACGGACCCGCTTCGCCCATGTGGAGCCCTTGCACCGCGAGTTTGGCGCCAATCAGCGGGTTTCGAAGAAGTAGATATCTACCGGTTCCGAGTGGCCGTTTCGATGGGCACAGCATGGCACTTTGGCGCCGCACTACCATTGAGTATGGAAGGTGCCTGTAGGAAATGCCTCAAGTTGGCAACATATCCTATTGACCCAGTCGTCGTGGGGAACGATGTCCAGTATCATATGTACTACACACCCATAAGTAACTACTCGAAAGGAAATAGAACATGCCGCCTCCGGGACGACTTCGGATGACCATGTGGGCGCTCTAAGGGCCCCGAAGCCAAGCCCCACGAGTTGTAATGCCCGACGGAAGTGGCGTCATCGGATCGGAGAAGCCAAGACTGCGGATTGCTTTTTTTTGGGTTGGGGTTGGGGTTGGGGGGGTTGTGGTTACGTAATCAACAGTTGCGTGGCCTGCCTGTCTAGGTCATCTTTTCCCGCTGTCTTTACGGCTCCCCCTGCCCTCCGCTGTCCCAAATTTTGTAGAGCGCACCGAGGAAATGACAAACGAAAGACAAAGGAAAGGACCAAAGAAATCGCCTCCTTGCTCCTCTTCTGCTGAGGCCATGAGGGAGGGTGAAGAACCGCAATCGTGCCTCAACCTCCCCCGCCTCGTCAGCCTCCAGCCTCCTGCCTCCTCTCCTCCTCCATCTCTTCTCGCTCCCTTAGTTCCCACTCTGATGCCTCGCTCTGGGGATCTCCCACAGCCGGGTCCGGTACTCGCCTCCCGCATCCGTGGTGGAGAGGAAGTCCAGGACCGTCTGGCTGCACCTCTCGTCCGCAATGAGGTCCCGGATCTTGAAGCGATCCTCGCCCCTCCCCGCCGCTCTCAGCACTTCCGCCCATAGGAATTTCTGCTGGCGCTTCCATTGGGGGCAGTTCTTGAAGAGGAGCTCCCGCGTGTGGGTCTTATAGTGGCACCACTAGCACTTTGCGGTGGGCCGGCTTTTTATCCACTCCAGGTACCGACCAGTGAGACAGTGGACTGTCTTCAGCAGCTACTGCACTAGTACATAGAACCCCGGGGCGAGCCGCTTCTTCGCGTTAGCCGGGGTAGAATCCGGCTTCTGTCGCGCCTTCCGGCTCTACTGGTGCCTCTTGTGGGCGACTTTTACATCCGCCCACGCTTTTGCTTCCTCCCGCTTGGTCTCGGTGATTGAGCGGGCGAGGGACCTGGAGAGACGTCTTCTCTCGTACTAGTCGCCGTACCCGAGGAACTCCATCCTATGGGCGCCGGGCTCGCCTGCCGCCAGCTTACCCGCTCGTCGGCCCTTTCATTCCCGGGCACCCCTTTCTGACGGAGGGTGGCGATGCGCTTCCTGGCTTCGAGGGCGTGACCCTGGCCGGGGCGGGCTTCTCCGAGGTCATCCGCAGGATTGCTGTCTAGGCGTCCGTGAAGATCGTCGCCCGTTCGAGAGTGTGGCGCATTTGCAGTAGTGCTCTTACGCAGCAACCCCCGTGTGGGGGAACTTGGCGAGTGCGTCCCAGTGATCATGCCTAAGTCCAGTGCGCCCGACAGGTGCACGAGGATTAGTTACTGTTACTCACGAAGAACCCGTGTCTCGACGGTTTTTTTTTTTCGGGGGGCTGAAATTGGAAGCTTCGCCTGCATTTTCCATGATGACGCGGACACGGCATCACCGGTCTCCCCACTCTTTATCCAGCCTTCCTCATCTCATTCCACCCTTGACGCCGGTCATCTGGTGCCGCTGCGCTGAGGGCGAAACGTTCTTCGGGAGAGCAGAGAGCTAGGACGGTAACAGACAGTGGCTCCGGGTTGAAAAGATGTACGATATTCGCCCCGAGAACCTCTTCAAAGGTAGGCGCTGGATCCGATGTTCTCCTGAGCTCGTACACGTTCTTGCACCCGGAGCAGAGCTTGCGCGTGAGCTTACGCGTGAGCTTGGTTACTCCCGGGGACCGACAGAAAATCTTTGGTGGATACCTATACCCATCAATAGATATCTTCCCCTCTGTGAGTACCTAATAGTATGTAGCACCCCACCTCCACCCGCAATCGATAGGGGCGCAACCCTGTCGACTTTTTTTTTTTCACCGCAGATTTGTCGCGCTGATACGAGTCCCCCGGATCCTGGTTAAACCCGAACCTGAAAGGGGGGGGGCGGCGCTCGCCAAAAGGCTTGTTTTTTTATTCAGGCGCCAGTGGAATGTGAGGTCCGGGGGAAATGGGGGGTGGCAGTGCATGAAGAGAGCATGCCGGCAGGTGTTTTGTGATGGGCTGCCATTTTGCGATGCGCAGCAGGTGGCTCTCCTAGAGCGCTCGATTCAAAGCTGATGGTTTGAATGTTTGAATGTGGTTCTATCCGCGCTAGACAGAGTGAAGTGGGATGGGAGCACACCAGATTCTTGCGATCCAGAGCATCGGTTCCGAATCGCCAAGAAAGCGTGGAAAAGCTTGGTATCTAGTGCTTCCCCGCGCCGCGCCTCTGATGAGATCGCCACAGGTTCGGTTTCTCTGCAGACGTCTGGAGGGACCGCACAGTCGCCGAAGTCCTGCGTGACGAATGACACTCGCCACAAGAGCTCAGCGAGACCGTAATCTTTTTTTCTCGGTTCAACGTATTCCCGCCGGGAGAGAAAGTCGGATGTGTGTGTGGACTGGATGGGCAGGAGGGGCATCTGCTTTTTCTTTTTTCTTTTGCTTTTTTCTGTGGAGCCCAGGCATGGCACTATCCTTCTGCACGATGACGACGACGCTTACTGTCCAGCTGCACAATCCTCGTCAATCGAGCCTTCCTCTCGCACTTTCCGCGGGACACGCTCTTGATCCTCTCCTGGTGAGCCTTTCCGGATCCTGCATAGATATCCTGCGGTAAGGAATTCTCCACGAAAGGCACATGGGACAATTGCCTAGGTATCTATGTAATTCGATGCCCCCCAGGCCGAAGACTGGCACGGGTTCCCTGAGTCCCCGAGTCGATGGAACTAGATCGCGGCCCCCTGGGGCGCGCAAGCTAATCAATGCTTCTTCCTCGGTTCCAGAATGCCGTTATCTGGTCTGAGTGTTCCGCATGGGTATCCCACATGTCCCGATCTTCTTGGAGGCGAATATCCGGCCGGGGAATTGAGCGGCACGGACTACAGTGCGAGTTCGATTGCTTCCCGATGCGTACCCGTCGATGACGAACTGGAGGAACGGAGGCCGCGAGTCGGCCGCTCCGACAGCTGCTCGGCGCAAATGGTCGCCGTCGAGTGGGCAAGTAATCCGCTCATAGAAATCGTTGGCCTGCGCGCGGGAGACCAAGCCACTCAATGAGCGTTCGAAAGATGGGTGGTCTGTATGGATAGTTATCGCGACACGGAAAAGGCCCGACGAATCGAGTGTCGGTGAGTGGGAGAGAGTGGGCAGTGTGCATTGGGCAGGTGGGAGCCAAACGCTGCGGCCCGGAAAAGCTGCGCAGAGTCAACACCCTACACTATGAGGATCATTCCTTGTTGGGGAAGTTGTGTCCCCCATTGGATGCTCTGGGATTAGCTGCGCGCAGCTGGCTCTCCAGACTCCAACACGAACCCTTCGCCTCGATCCATCCACACCTGCAGACGCGTTTGGGGAGTGGGGTTGATGTCAAGTGGGAGGGAGCGGACTGGCCTCTGCGAGCCGTCGGATCCGCCCTCGTGAGCCGGTGTGAGCGTGGCCGCAGGCGCCCGGAGGCAGCAGTGGACCAGCGTGAACGTGGTTGCGGATGCCCGGAGGCAGCACTCCTCACGGCGAGCGGGATTTCCAACGGCACTCCGGGAGCGGACACCCTCCCGGCATACGCCGCTTCGGCCATTTGCCCTTCGGTTTCGTTTCCTGCCCGCCGTCCGCCGTCCGCCGTCCGCACGGCCGGTAACGGGCTCCGTCTCGCGCAGTCTGCTCAGCTGGCCCCGCGGTCCGAAGCTCCCCCGCTCTCCGGGTGTGGATCGGATCTGGTGGCAATCGTCCGTGGCCCGCATCTCCGTCCGTGGCCCATCCCCCTATTGCGTTGGGCGGATTCTGATAGCAGGATAGGACCTAGATACTGCGGCCTTCGAGTGCAAGCTTTGTTTTGGCGTACGTACGCCCATGCAGACCGTCAGGGTGTGAGCACGATGCAATCATGGACACTGCAAGCGCTCGTGTTTCGTCATCAAACATCGTCGGCAACGCTGCGGCGGTGGTGTGGTGGACCGACTGTGGCTGATTCAGCAGCGCCACGGACAGTTGTGGCCTCGCCGCCACCGTCCCAATGGCGCCACTCCGCTCCCCCACCACCGAACAGCCCGAAAAGGGCAGTCGCCGCCCTTCTTGCAGCACTCTAGGGCGGCCACTCTAAGTGCTCTGGGCAGAGACAAGTGAGCAAGCAAAGCGCACTCCGCAGACGTGTGCCGCATACCTGTGTAGGCCAGACGGGACGGCCAACCACCGACCGCCGAACTGCCGTCCTCCGCGCAGGCGGCCTTAGTCTCGGAAATCACTCGTTCGTTCCGCTCGAGGCTAGCTCACCCCACAGCACCCCGGTTTCTCGAACGGGCTCGGAAAGGATTTTTCGCCTTATCGACAGCCGATCAATAGCTTCGCCCGGCCAGATGCGACCTAATAGCAAGTCCGTACGCGTGGGGACTGCTCTCCCGACCCGAGACAGGCATTGGTGGGTTAGGAAGCCAGCGCCAATGCGATCGGAGAGAGGGCGCGCAAGACTCAAAGCCTCGCTATACCACCTCCATCCCGCTTTTCGATACTCGGAGACGGCGATTGCTAGGCGTGGACAACCACACGTACATCCATAGCTTAATAATCGACCGCAGTTACTGGATGGTGCTATGCCTCGGACTTTGCGCAGAAGATCGAGTCGGATCTTGCTCTTGCCAGCCATCCTTGTTGTCTCTTGCATTCTTCTCTCTCTTCTCGCCCTCGCTCCCTGTGCCTGTCAAGTCACCGCTCGAAAGCCGCTGGACGATCGAACCTTTAGGGCGGTCATGCAGTCCGAAAGTTTAATTCAGAATTGTACGGTAAAGCGATTGGCCACTACCGTATGACCTCCATTCTGCCTTGTACCTTTTCTCATCCATCTTCAACTTCCCTCCGCATCTCGCCCACCGCTCATCCGATACCGAACTTCTCCCCCTGCAAAACCTCTCGGTCTCATATTCAAACGCAGTCTCACTGTTCCCCTGTTTGCCCTGGATATCCATTCGGTCTGCTACTGCTACGTACTGCTACTGCTGCGTGTTGTGGTCGATAATAATCAGAAGCCTGCAATCTACGCCCAATCAATTTTCGCGCGGCTTCGTCGTCGTCATTGCCCTCGGTCCCGAATCGGCCTCTCTAACCCACACCTCCTCCACACTCCCCCCCCCCCTACACCCCGGCTTGTGTCTCACCTGGAATATTGGTTGCTGGGGCCCTCATTTCGTTCCGTTCTGGTAATCTGGAAGCCTGCGTTGAATAATCCATCGCTCGAGCTTTAACTAACTCCTCGCGTTCCCGCCAAACACATATCAGAGTGAAGACTTCCTCGTCTCGCCGTCATCCCGGCTGCTGTACGGAGACTTGCGTTTTTGTGCCTTACCCGCAGCCGCCGCCGCCGCCGCCGCCGCCACCTTATCCTCCCTTCCTCCGCCCGCCCATCCATAAACAACCTTCCATAATTTGACCGAGGGCCGAATTTCAACGCGCAATGAATCACCAATTCATGACCGTTTCCGACGACCGCTCGACGTCGCAGATCTACTCGGAGGACGCATTCGTGGCACATCTCGGCTCGACACATTCCTCGCCGGAACGCTTCGATGAGGAATCCGGCATGCTCGTGAATGGGAACGGTTGGCAGCAGCATGTTCCTCCACACCTACCCACGGCGCCTGCATCCGCCGGCAGCAATACCTCCTCCGTGCCGGCCAAAATTGACGGCCTGCCGCAGCAGAAGAGGAGAAGAGTCACACGCGCCTGCGACGAGTGCCGGCGGAAAAAGATCAAGTGTGACGGCAAGCAGCCTTGCACGCACTGTACGGTTTATAGTTATGGTTCGTGCGTATCTTTGCCTGGACGCTGAGGGTGTTGGCGCGCAGGGGAGTCTAAAGCGAAAGCCCTCAAATGCTGATCGGAGACCGACATCGCAGAATGTACATATGACCAGCCATCGAATAGACGCCGAAATCCCGCACCGGTGTACCTAGAGGGACTTGAGAACCAGGTTCAGCGCTTAAAGCAGTTATTGAAGATCTTTGCGCCCCACCTAGATCCCGACAACCCCGAGTTGGACACCTCGACGCTGCCCCACGGATCCCAATTCTCGGCCACTAAACCGCAAGGCTCCAAAGCAATACCCGCGCTGGTGAGCTCCGTCGGCCCTTCACCCGTGGACAATGACTCTCGGCTGGACTCGATGGTGGAAGCGACGGGCCGGCTGGATATAGACGAGGGGCACAAGGTGGAATTCCATGGCCATTCCTCTGGTATGACATACCTGAACCACCTCAATAATCAGTTCGGAGGTCTCTTGGGCGAAGTGAGATTGAATGCAGCGACTTGGCCCATGCCAAAGGCAATGAAGCTGCTGGCGCATGATTCGTCGCATTCGTCGTCCCAATCACCACCAGAAAACATCTCGGACGTGACGTTACTACCACCAAAAGAGACGGCGACGGCATTGGTGGAAACGTGTCTGGACAAGGCGTGCGTCTTGATGCGGTTCATGCACAGGCCGTCGTTCATGGACATGATGAACCGGCTCTACAGCAAGAGACCGGAAGACTATGATGATGACGAGAATATGTTTCTGCCTTTGTTCTATCTGACTCTGGCAGTCGGTTGCTTGTTCGTGGATGACGACGACACGACCGAGAGATGCGAAGCGGGCGGCGGCGATGCGTAAGGGAGACCTATGCAGCGCTGTCCAACTGCATGCTAATTGCCGTTAGACTAAAATACTTTAATGCCGGCCGTCGGATGATTGAGATGACAGACATTCGCGACATCTACTCCATCCAAGCAGTCCTCTTGATGACGATTTACCTGCAATCATCTACTAGGATGGCGACCTGTTACTCGTATGTCGGAATCGCATTGTCCGCTGCGGTGCGGATGGGTATGCACAGAGCAGTCCCCGATGCTAGGTTCAATCCCATCGAAAGAGAAGTAAGAAAGCGCATATTCTGGACATGCTGGAAGATGGACACGTACGTCGGCGCTATCCTGGGTCTACCGAAGGGGATTGCGCCGGAAGATATCGATCAAGAGATGCCGGCAGAGGTAGACGACGAAAACATCACACAAGAGCGAATCACCCAAATGCAAGATGGCACAACATCGACCATGACCGCTGTAAATGCGCACACTAGGCTGTTAATGATCATGGCGAAGACTGTAAAGTGCATATACCCGCTGAAGGGCGTGGAGGCCAGCGTGGCTAGCTCCAGTCGGGGATATAGCGTCAGTCAGACGCAGTTGCACGAGATCGAACTCGAGTTGGCAGGATGGCTTGAGTCAGTACCTGCGATCCTCAAGCCTGGAGATGATACTCCCCGACGGTTCCTCAAGTAAGTCGCTTGTCGGTCATGGGTGATTGTACTAAGAGGCTAATGTCTACAGATGCCAATTCTTACTCAAAATGTCTTTCGCCCATGTCCAAATGATGCTGTATCGGCCATTCGTCCATTACCTTACACGCTCGGAAGAACGACCATTTGCGATCGCTACCGCTTGTGTGAACACGTCGAGAAAGATCGTACATACGTCCGAAGAGATGCGGCGGAACGGCCTGCTGAACGGAGCTTACTGGTTTACCATATACACCACGTTCTTTGCAATCATCACCCTTATTTATTATGTCCTCGTCAACCCTCCGGACAAGGCTTCGCGAGCAATCCTGGAGGACATCAAGATGGGGAGAGATTGCCTGATTAGCATACGGGATAAAAGCGCCGCCGCACATAGGTGTATCAATACGCTAACTGTAGGCTCGGGATCCGTCCCTCCGCAAATTGTGTGGCTAGTGGGCTAATGAATTTGCAGCCCTTGTTCGAGAAGGCGTTCGAAAGATTCAACAACTTACCGGCTGCAGCAGCACTGGCTCCTCCGAAAAAGAAGCGAGCAAGAGCACTTTCGGGAGCAATCAATGCAGAGGACGAAGAAGGGGATTCTCCCACGCTCCACTGTGATTCTACCCCAGGAACGATGTCTCCCACCGACCCAACAACGCAGTCTCCAGCACAACGTGTGATTGCCACACCAGTATCACCGATGGAGGGTCACAAGCGCCTGTCCTCTTCCCCCAATGTTTTTGGTACCAATTTCTCCATCTCCCCCGATCATGCCAATCGAAGACGTTCTTATGACCTGTACCAAGCTGCAGATTACAATGTGCAAAGCTCGGATTCGCCGATGCAGCAGCCACCGGCAACGTCGATGGGTTTCCAACCGAATCTAGCCAGCAACGGAATGCCGGATCTCAGCACGATGATGTTTCCGACGAACGATCTATTCAGCTTTGTGCCGCACAACATGGTGCCGACCGTGCAGCAACATACCGCCAAAGACGAACAGACCAACCCGATGAGCTCCACGGTTTACCCCTCGGTGTCCAACGGCAACCAGTTCGGCAGGCTGGAGGGTAACCTCCTGGGCCCGTTGCCACCATACCTTCTGCAGGGCCAGCAGTCACTCATGGGCGAGTACCTGGGACCCGGGTGCCAGTCACAAGGGCAACGCATGGACGGTTCCGGGATCGACACGGCAACGTCAGGACAGTTCTTCATGCCGAGTTGTGGTGGAGGCGATGCAACGGTGCAAGATTTCTTCCGCGACGATTGGGAGGATACACTCATGAATACTTTCCGGAGCACATAACCCGCGAAGGCGCACTCATTCGATCGGACGGAGGTCCCACTCGTTCCTCCACCCCAAACATGCGGCGATCTTTGGGCCGTCTATGTACAGGGACCTATGTACTCTCTACCTATCTTTCCCTCTTTCCTAACTGTCCTTGCACTTTCTTCGATGCTTATGTTATGCTTACATCTATAGAGGGTTTAGGGGAGGGGTGCATGCATGCTTGGGTTTTATCATTGCCTTGAGTTCGTTACTCGTTTTTCGTTTCAAGGCGCGGTTCGGTACGGGATTGGCGCTTCTTTTGGTTTTTTCCCGGTTTCCATTGTTACTGCGTTCGGCCGGCTGGGCCCTGATGGTGATCTGCTTTGTTTGTGGGATTGGGGTCCCTTTATTCATTGATCGCATGCGACCTAACTAGATCATGGCGATAAATGGGATTGGGTTTCGTCGTCGCCGTCGGATGTCGGATGTGGTGATGATGAGTGATGACGCATGAAAACCTTGTCGACTCAATGGGTGGGAGGAATTGTGTTAATGGGTTTCCGAGCAAAGATTTTACCCATCGGCTGGCCATACCGCTGGAGGGCGCTCGGCACGTCGACACCATCGCCCGACACCACCGGAGGAACGAGTGACACGCACGCGTCGAGTGGGGGTCATCCGCTGTCACTCATCCCGGAAATCTCAACAGGCAGTCCACACACACACACACCCCGCGTCTCAGAGCAGAGCAGACAGAGGTCGCTATCGAGAGCCAAATATACGGACCAGATCTAGGTCCGGGGAGTTGCGGCCCATCGGATGCGCCACGTTTGCAGCGTGCAATGACAAATCGGTCGGTCGGTCGGTTGGTTGGTGTCCCACTGAGTAACCGTGGCAGAACGAGCGAGAAACCATCCCACCTTTCTCACGTTCACTTTTTTTTCCACAAGCAAGCAAGCGGGGGGGGGGGGGGGGGGGGGGGGGCCCCCCCAAACGGGGTGGGGGTAA
>Ga0307516_10004597_pt1 | contig 16937 bp, 14 predicted proteins | sample 19_EM_MG_FD_203310 | JGI IMG/M metagenome (GOLD analysis project Ga0307516, IMG submission 203310) | Populus trichocarpa ectomycorrhiza microbial communities from riparian zone in the Pacific Northwest, United States - 19_EM | ecosystem: Host-associated > Plants > Roots > Unclassified | place...
CGGGCGGCTTGCGCCGTACCCCTGCCCATGCAACCCCGGCTCCTTGACTTTGCGCCGCCCTCGGCGCCCCCGGTTGCCCGCCCGCTGCGCGTGGAGGTGGCGCGCTCGGTGGCCGACCTGCGCCGGCACGCCGCGGCGTACGAGGCCTTCGCAGCCCGGCTCACGCAGGGCGGCAGCCTGTTCTACTCGCTGCCCTGGCTGGAGATCTACACGGCCGTCTACGTGACGCCGGAGCGCGGCATGCACTTCCTGCTGGCCTGGCAGGGCGACACGATCGTTGGCGTGGCACCGCTGCAGCTGGAGCAGAAATCACTCACGCGCGGCCGCGTGCGCCGGCTGTTCTGCTGGGGCAACGTGCATGGCTCGCTCATGATCGAGGGCCGCTTCCTGATCCCCGAGGCGGCCGACATCGAGCGCTGCGTGGAGGCATTCGCTGCGTATGTGCTGGACCCGCGCTCCGGCGAGGTGGACTGCTTCGAGTTCCACTACCTGGACGAACACGCGCCGGAGTTCGCCGCCGTGCAGCGGCACTTCAAGCCGCAATCTACCGAGGCAGAGGAAATGCCCTCCTACCAGATGGTGCTGCCGGCCACCTTCGAGGCCTACGCGCAAACGCTCACCGGCTCTGCGCTGATGAAGGTGCGCAACCGCTGGCGCGCCTTGCAGAAAGCCGGGCGGCTGGAGTTCCTGCCCGTGACGCGCCTGAGCGAGGCGGAGCTGGCGCAGGTGATGCAGATGCACCTGGGCCGCCAGGACCTGCTGCGCGAGCGCGGCCGGGCACGCCAGTCGCTGTTCCAGGAGCCGCACCTGCGCGAGGCCTACCTCAAGCTGCTGGAGCAGGCCGCCAACGACGGCACCGCACGCCACTACCTGCTCAAGGTCGATGGCACCTTGGTCTGCTTCGGGCTGGGCTTCCACCGCGGCGACACCATGATCTACCACCTCACCGCCTTCGACCCGGACTGGGGCCGCTTCGAGCCGGGCCGGGTGTTCTGGTTCCTGATGCTGCAAGCCGAGATCGAGCGCGGCCAGACCCGCCTGATCGACGCCTTGCCCGGCATCACCAAGGTCAAGCAGGACTTCTCCAACGCCAAGCGCACCTACCGCTGTCTGGCCGGCACCAAGCCGCACTCGCTGCGAGCCCGCGTAAAGGTGGGCACCTGGCGGGCCGGCGTGGCCGCGGCGGAGCACCTGCGCGGCTGGCGCGAACGTCAGCGGGGTGGGGCGACGGAGGTGCCGGGTGCGCCGCTTGCCGCGGTCACTGCCGATGCAGCAGCCCCACCACCAGAGAGATGAACCCCAGCCCGATGCCCAGCCAAGCGATCTGGGCCAGCGTGGCGCGCCAGGACAGGCGCCGCTGCAACTGCGGAATCAAATCAGCCACCGCCACGTAGATGAAGCTGCTGGCGGCAATGACCATCAGGTAGGGCAGCAGGTCCTTGAACGGCCCCAGCGCGTAGTAGCCGAGCACGCCGCCGGCCACCGCGGCCAGGCCCGACAAGGCGTTCAGCAGCAAGGCGCGCGAGCGCGAGAAGCCCGCATTCAGCAGCACGATGTAGTCGCCCACCTCTTGCGGGATCTCATGCGCAATGACCGCCAGTGCGGTGATGAAGCCCAGGCGCGGCTCGGCCAGGAAGGCGGCGGCGATCAGCACGCCGTCGCAGAAGTTGTGCACGCTGTCGCCCACCAGCACGCTCCAGCCACCGCGCCCGGCTTGCTCGGCGTCGAAGTGATGGTGGTGGTGGTGCCCGTCGCCCTCGTGATGGTGGCTGTGCCGGTAGAGCTCGGCCTTTTCCAGCAGGAAGAAGAACATCAAGCCCCCCAACAACGTGAGGAACAGTTCATGCGCACCCGCCTGGCTTTCAAACGCTTCGGGCAGCACGTGCAGCAGCGCCGTGCCCAGCAGCACGCCGGCCGACAGGCTGACGAGATGGGGCACCAGCCGCCCCAGCGCATGCACCGTGAGGCTGGCCGCGATGAAGACCGACAGCACGCCACCGGCGAAGGTGACCCACACGATGTGGAGCAGAGTCATTGCAAGCCGCAAAAAGAACCGCGTCCGCGCGCGCTCTCAAGCGCACGCGGACGCGGTGGGGTTCCTGTTCAGTGGCGCGACCGAATCAAACCGTCATGCCACCCCATTGGCCTTGAACCACGCCAGGCAGCGCTTCCAGCCGTCGTCGGCAGCATCCTTGCGGTAGCTGGGCCGGTAGTCGGCGTTGAACGCGTGCGAGGCCTCCGGGTACACCACGAACTCCGACTTCTTGGCGGCAGCGCTGCCCGAGGCCAAGGCCGCCTTCATCTTATCCACCGTGTCAAGCGGGATGCCGGTGTCCTGGCCGCCGTACAAGCCCAGCACCGGGCCGTGGAGCTGCCCGGCCAAGTCGACCGGGTGCTTGGGCGTGAGTTCGCTAGGCTGGCCCACCAGCCGGCCATACCAGGCCACACCGGCCTTGATCTTGGGGTTGTGCGCGGCATAGAGCCAGGTCTGGCGGCCGCCCCAGCAGAAGCCGGTGACGCCCAGCCTGGCGGTGTCGCCGCCGTTGGCCGCGGCCCAGGCCACGGTGGCGTCCAGGTCGCCCAGCACCTGGGCATCGGGCACCTTGCCGACCACCTCGCTCATGAGCTTGGCGATCTCGGTGTAGCTGCCCGCATCGCCCTGCCGGATGAAGAGTTCGGGCGCGATGGCCAGGTAGCCCTGTTTGGCAAAGCGACGCGCCACGTCGGCGATGTGCTCGTGCACGCCGAAGATCTCGCTCACCACCAGCACCACCGGCAGCTTGCTCTTGCCGGCCGGCGCGGCGCGGTAGGCCGGCATCTTGAAGCCCTTGACGTCGATGCTGACGACGCCGGCCGTGAGCCCGGCGGTGTCGGTCTTGATGACGGTCTGCGCGCAGATGGGCAGGGTTGCCGCGGCAAAGCCGCTGCCGACCGTGGTGCGCACGAAATCGCGCCGGCTGAAGTCGCGCGTGGGGGTGAGGCTGTCGAGGTCCTGCGGGTCGGTCGATTGCAGCATCGGAGGGCTCCTTGGGATCGGGTTGCCGAGGGTCAGCGGCCAAAACGTGAATGGTCACTCATTTCAGCCTTGCCACAAAGCCGTTGCACTTTGCAGGGACAATGCGCGCCATGAATCTCCAGGCTGCCGAGCGCACGTCCGCGTCCCAGGGACGCACCGAAGAAACGGAGCCGGCGTGGCGCGGCGTGCTGGCTGCCATCGACCTGGGCTCCAACAGTTTCCGGCTCGAAATCGCGCAGCTCGTGCACCAGCAATACCGGCGTCTCGACTACCTCAAGGAAACCGTGCGCCTGGGCGGCGGGCTCGACGAAGACGGCCAGCTGTCTGAAGAGGCCGCGCTGCGTGGCCTGGCCTGCCTGGCGCGCTTTGCCCAGCGCCTGGAGGGCATGCCCGGCGTGCAGGTGCGCGCGGTGGCCACGCAGACGCTGCGCGAGGCGAAGAACCGCGACGAGTTCCTGGCGCGCGGGCAGCGCGCGCTGGGCTTGCCGATCGAGGTGATCTCCGGCCGCGAGGAAGCGCGCCTCATCTACGCGGGCGTGGCGCGGCTGCAGCCTTCCGAGGCGCCGCGCCTGGTCATCGACATCGGCGGGCGCTCCACCGAAATGATCCTGGGGGAGCGCCGCACGCCGCGGCTGGCCGAGTCGTTCCAGGTCGGCAGCGTGGCCTTGTCGATGAAGTACTTCGCCGACGGGCGCTTCACCGAATCGGCCTTCCGCGCCGCCCAGGTGGCTGCCGGCGCCGAGCTGGAAGAAGCCCTGGAGCCCTTTGCGCGCGGGCGCTGGGACGAGGCGCTGGGCTCCTCCGGCACCGTGGGCGCGGTGTCGCAGATGCTGGCCGCGAGCCGCGTGACCGACGGCACCATCACGCCCGAAGGCTTGCGCTGGTGCATCGGCGAATGCCTGCGGGCCGGCAGGCAGGACGCGCTGGACTTGCCCGGCCTCAAGCCCGAGCGCCGGGCCATCCTGGGCGGCGGCTTGTCCATCCTCTACACGCTGGCGGTGCAGTTCGGCATCGAGGTGCTCAAGCCGGCACGCGGTGCGCTGCGCCAGGGCGTGATCTTCGACCTGGACGAGCGGCTGCGCGCCGCCCGCGACCCGCAGCACCACGACATGCGCGACGCCACGGTGCGCGACATGCAGCGCCGCTTCAGCGTGGACCCGGCGCAGGCCAACCGCGTGCGCAGCCTGGCCGGGGCCCTGTACCGCAGCGTGCGCCGGCGCCCGGCTGGCGAAGACGGCGAAGACCTGCGCGAGCTGGACTGGGCTGCCGCCCTGCATGAACTGGGCATGGTGGTGTCGCACCACGACCACCACCGCCACAGCGCTTACCTCATTGGCCATGCCGACGCGGCAGGGTTCTCGCAAAGCCAGCAGCGCCGCATTGCCGACCTGGTGCTGGGGCAGCGTGGCGGCCTGCGCAAGATCGATGCCGGCCTGGCCGAAGAAACCTTCGCCTGGCAAGTGCTGTGCCTGCGGCTGGCCGCGCTGCTGTGCCATGCGCGCAGCACCGCGGCGCCGGCCCGTGCGGTGCTCAGCGGCACCGGCCACAGTGCGGTGCTCACGCTGGACCCAGCCTGGGCGCAGGAGCACCCGCGCACCTTGCACCTGCTGCGCGAAGAGGTGGCGGTGTGGAGCCGCAGCGAAACCCTGAGGTTGTCGGTGACCGCATAGCCGGCGCTGTCACGCGGACGTCATGCGGGTGTCAAGACCCCGTCACCCGGGCGGGTCAACATGACGTTCCATGCACCGCGACGCCGACCTGTTGCGCGCGTGGTCCGGGCTGGCACCGCCGGATCCCGACGACGCCAGCGACCCTCTTCCTGAAGGCACCGCGCAGCGCCGCTGGCGCACGGTCTTCATCTCCGACATCCACCTGGGCACGCCCGGTTGCCGGGCCGACGCGCTGCTGGATTTCCTGCGCGTCACGCAGTGCGACTGGCTGTTCCTGGTGGGTGACATCATCGACGGCTGGCAACTGCGCCGCCGCTGGTACTGGCCGCAGGCCCACAACGACGTGGTGCAGAAGCTCCTGCGCAAGGCGCGCAAGGGCACGCGGGTGGTGTTCGTGCCGGGCAACCACGACGAGTTCGCGCGGCGCTACGTGGCGCACAACTTCGGCGGCATCGAGGTGGCCGAGGACTGGATCCACACCACCGCCGATGGGCGCCGCTTGTGGATCACCCACGGCGACCTGTTCGACGGCGTGATCCAGTGTGCCAAGTGGCTGGCCTACGTGGGCGACTCGCTCTATGAGTTCACGCTGCGGCTGAACCGCCATTTCAATTCGCTGCGCGCGCGGCTGGGGCTGCCGTATTGGTCGCTCTCGCAGTACCTCAAGCAGAAGGTCAAGCGCGCCGTCAGCTACGTGGGCGACTTTGAAGCGGCCGTGGCCCGGGAGGCGCGCCAGCGCGGCGTGCACGGTGTCGTCTGCGGCCACATCCACCATGCCGAACTGCGCGACGTCGACGGTGTGCTCTACGCCAATGACGGCGACTGGGTCGAGAGCCTGACCGCGCTGGTGGAGCACCACGACGGCCGGCTGGAGATCGTGCACTGGGCCGAGGTGATGCGCGAACGCGGCCGTGTGCCGGCCATGCAGGCCGCCGCGTGAAGATCGTCATCGTCACGGATGCGTGGCTGCCCCAGGTCAATGGCGTGGTGACCACGCTGGTGGCCTTGGTAGAGGGGCTCGCGGCTCGCGGGCACCTGGTGGAGGTGATCGAGCCGTCGGGGTTCCGCCGCATGCCGTGCCCGGGTTACCGCGAAATCGAACTGGCGCTGTGGCCGCGCGCGCAGGTGGCGCAGCGCCTGCAGGCCTGCGGGGCCGACGCCATCCACATCGCCACCGAAGGGCCGCTGGGCGGCGCCGCGCGGCGCTGGTGCCGCCAGCGCGGCGTGCCGTTTACCACCGCGTTCCACACCCGCTTTCCGGAGATCCTGGCGCGCGCGATCCACGTGCCCGAGCGCTGGGGCTATGCGGCGTTCCGCCGCTTCCATGCGGCCTCGGCCGGCGTGATGGTGCCCACCGAGGGCATGCGCCGCATCCTGGAAGGGCATGGCTTCAGCCGCCTGCGGCCCTGGACGCATGGCGTGGATCTGGCCTTGTTCCGGCCCGTGCCGGGCGCCGACCTGGGGCTGCCGCGCCCAGTGTGGCTGCATGTGGGCCGCATTTCGTACGAAAAGAACCTGGAAGAATTCCTGCAGTTGCCGCTGCCGGGGTCCAAGGTGGTGTACGGCACCGGGCCGCTGCTGGCCCGCTACCAGAGCAAGTACCGCGACGTGCAGTGGCGCGGTGTGGTGCCGCGCCATGAGCTGCCGCACATCTACAGCGCGGCCGACTGTTTTGTATTCCCTGGCCGCAGCGAAACCTTTGGCCTGGTGATGCTCGAAGCCCTGGCCTGCGGCACGCCGGTGGCCGCCTACCCGGTGGCTGGGCCACTGGACGTGATCGGCGACAGCCCCGGCGGCGTGCTGGATGACAACCTGCAGCGCGCCGCGTTGCGCGCCGTGGAGGTGCCGCGCGAGGCCGCCCGGCACCGTGCGCTGGCGTTCGGCTGGGACGCGGTTTGTGAACAATTCCTCGCTCACTTGGTTCGCCTGGCACCTGTTCAGGGCCGTGCCCCGGCAATGCTGGCAAGTGGGCCCGAAGGACATGAAAACGTCACGCGGGTGTCATAAACTGAGTCAATGCTTTTGCCGGTGCTCCAGCACTCCGAGGTGCGGTCCAGTCCGCCACTGAGCCTGCTCAATCGCGAGGCCTCGATCCTGCAGTTCAATCGCCGCGTGCTGGCCCAGGCGCGGCGCGACGACGTGCCGCTGCTGGAACGGCTGCGCTACATCTGCATCGTGTCCTCCAACCTCGATGAATTCTTCGAGGTGCGGTTTGCCGACTACGTGGAGGCGGTGCGTGAGCCGGGCGGCGGCGTGACCCACAGCGACCTGCGCGAGGTCACCGTGGAGGCGCACGAGTTGATCAACGAGCAGTACGCGCTCTTCAATGGCGAGGTCATGCCGGCGCTCAAGCGTGCGGGCGTGGTGATCCTCAACCACTCGGATCGCAACGAGGTGCAGCGCCGCTGGGTGCGCGAGTATTTCCGGCGCGAGGTGCAGCCGCTGCTGGTGCCGCTGGGGCTGGATCCCTCCCACCCCTTCCCGCAGGTGGCCAACAAGTCGCTCAACTTCATCGTCAAGCTGGCCGGGCGCGATGCGTTCGGGCGCGAGAACGCCATCGCCATCGTCAAGGTACCGCGCATCCTGCCGCGCGTGATGCGCCTGCCCGGTGGCGTGGTCGCGCCGGGGCAGCAGGCCTTCGTGCTGTTGTCCAGCGTGATCCGCGCCCACCTGGACGACTTGTTCGCCGGCCGCCGGGTGGAGTCGTTCTCGCAGTTCCGCGTCACGCGCGATTCCGACCTGGAAGTGGATGACGACGTCACCAACCTGCGCCAGGCCTTGCGCACCGGGCTCACCACGCGGCACTTCGGCCAGGCCATCCGCATCGAGGTGGTGAACACCTGCAAGGCGGAACTCTCCGACTTCCTGCTGCGGCAGTTTGCGCTGCCCGAGGCGGCCCTGTATCGCGTCAACGGCCCGGTCAATCTGGTGCGGTTGAACTCGCTCATCGAATTGGCCGATACCGGCCCCGCCGACGGCCCGGCCTTGCGCTTTGCCCCCTTCGAGCCGGCCTGGCCGCAGCAGCGGCTACCGGAGGGCGGGCCCATCCTGGACCGCCTGCAGGACCAGGACGTGCTGCTGCACCACCCCTTCGAGAGTTTCGACCCGGTGATCGAATTTCTGCGCGAGGCGGTCGAAGACCCGCGCGTGCTGGCCATCAAGCAGACCATCTACCGCACCGGGGCCGAGTCCGCGCTGATGGACCTGCTGCTGGAGGGCGCGCGCCGCGGCAAGGAAGTGCTGGCGGTGGTGGAGTTGAAAGCGCGCTTCGACGAAGAGGCCAACATCAACTGGGCCGAACGCCTGGAGGCCGTGGGGGCGCAAGTGGTCTACGGCATCGTGGGCCTGAAGACCCACGCCAAGCTGCTGCTCGTGACACGGCGCGAAGAAGACGAGCAAGGCGGCGTGCGCCTGCGGCGCTACCTGCACTTGTCCACCGGCAACTACAACCCGCGCACGGCGCGCCTGTACACCGACATCGGCTACCTCACTGCCGACCCCGGCCTCACGGCGGACGCCGACACGATCTTCCACCAACTGGCCAGCCAGACGCTCGGCGAGCCGCTGCGCCACCTGGTGGTGGCGCCCTTCACGCTGCACCAGCGCATGCTGGAGCACATCGAGCAGGTGGCCCAGGCCGCCCGTGCCGGCAAGCCCGCGCGCATTGTGGCCAAGCTCAATGCGCTCACGGATCCTGCGCTGATCGAGGCCCTGGTGCGGGCCGGGCAGGCTGGCGCGCACATCCGCCTGATCGTGCGCGGCGCGTGCATGCTGCGGCCCGGCGTGCCGGGCCAGACCGACCGCATCCGTGTGCGCTCGGTGATCGGGCGCTTCCTGGAGCATTCGCGCATCGCGTATTTCCGCTGGGGCGAAAGCGAGCACGACGAGGTGATGTACCTGACCAGCGCCGACTGGATGAGCCGCAACATGTACGGGCGCATCGAGGTGGCCTGGAGCATCCCCAGCCCGCAACTGCGCCAGCGCGTCATCGACGAATGCCTCATCCCCTACCTGTACGACGCCTGCGATGCCTGGGAATTGCGGCCCGACGGTGAATACGTGCGGGTCGATACCGATGGGCCGAGTGCCCAGCAGGCTTTGCTGGCGCGGTTCGCGAAGTGAAATGTGGGCACCCGGCACTGGCGTACCCCTACCATTCGCCTTGGGTGGCCCGGCGGCGGCTGAGATGTGGGCAGCCGCCAAGCGGGTTCTGAGGCAGCGATGGACCTGATCCTCTGGCGTCATGCCGACGCCGTGGAGGCCGGGCCCGGCGAGGCCGATCTGGATCGCCCGCTCACGCCCAAGGGCGAGCGCCAGGCCCAGCGCGTGGCGCAGTGGCTCAACCAGCGCCTGCCTGAAAGCACGCGCATCCTGGTGAGCCCGGCACTGCGCACGCAGCAGACCGCGCAGGCGCTGGGGCGCAAGTTCCGCACCGTGGAGGCCATCGCGCCGGACGCACCGGCCCAGGCCGTGCTCGATGCCGCGCGCTGGCCGCTGGGGCGCGACCCCGTGCTGGTGATCGGCCACCAGCCCACGTTGGGCCTGGTGCTGTCGCAGCTGCTGGGGGCTGGCCTGCGGGAGGGCCTGGCGGTGCGCAAGGGCGGCGTGTGGTGGCTGCGCTCGCGTCGGCGCGAGGGTGACGCGCATCTGCTGGTGGTGGCGGTGCAGGGGCCGGAGTGCGTGTGAGTGTGGGCACCCGGCATCGGAGTACCGATGCCACCCGCCGAGCGGGTGCTCAGCCGCCTTGGGGCGGCCCAGCGCCGGCTGAGGCCTGGCCCCCTTGCTGGGCGACAATGCCCCGATGACCGATGCGCTGACCCTCGCCCGCCCTGACGACTGGCACCTCCACCTGCGCGACGGCGCCGCCCTGGCGGCCGTGCTGCCTCACACGGCGCGGCAGTTCGCCCGGGCCATCGTGATGCCCAACCTGCGCCCGCCCATCACCACCACGGGGGCCGCGCTTGCTTACCGCCAGCGCATCCAGGCCGCCCTGCCAGCGGGCACGAGCTTCGAGCCCCTGATGACGCTGTACCTCACCGACCACCTGGCCAGCGACGAGATCGCCCGTGCCAAGGATGCCGGCGTGGTGGCCGCAAAGTTGTACCCCGCCGGCGCCACCACCCACAGCGATGCCGGCGTCACCGACATCCGCAAGACCCACGCCGTGCTGGAAGCCATGCAGCGCCACGGCCTGCTGCTGCTGGTGCATGGCGAGGTCACTGATCCGGCGGTGGACGTGTTCGACCGCGAGGCAGTCTTCATCGATCGTGTGATGGAGCCGCTGCGGCGCGACTTTCCCGGCCTGAAGATCGTGTTCGAGCACATCACCACCCGAGAGGCCGCGCAGTACGTGGCCGAGGCGGGCCCGCAGATGGGCGCCACCATCACCGCCCATCACCTGCTCTACAACCGCAACACGCTCTTCACCGGTGGCCTGCGCCCGCACTATTACTGCCTGCCGGTGCTCAAGCGCGAGGCGCACCGCCTGGCGCTGGTGGCCGCCGCCACCTCGGGCAACCCGCGCTTCTTCCTGGGCACCGACAGCGCGCCGCATGCCGCGCCGCTGAAGGAACATGCCGCGGGCTGCGCCGGCTGCTACACCGCGCTGTCGGCCCTGGAGCTGTACGCCGAAGCCTTTGAGGCCGCTGGCGCGCTCGACAAGCTGGAAGGTTTTGCCAGCTTCTTCGGCGCAGACTTCTATGGCTTGCCGCGCAACCAGGAGCGCGTCACCTTGAAGAAGGAATCCTGGACCTTGCCGGAGGTGCTGCCCTTCGGCGAGGCGGTGCTCAAACCCCTGCGCGGCGGTGAAACCCTGAACTGGAGACTGGCATGAACCCCCGCGAACCCGGACGAGAAAAACACCGCGAGCCCAGCATTGCCTTGCTGATCGATGCCGACAATTCCCCCGCCGGCAAGATCGACGTGATCCTGGCCGAACTGGCCAAGCTGGGCGTCACCAACATCCGCCGTGCCTATGGCAACTGGAAGAAGAGCGAGCTCAAGGGTTGGGAGGCGGTGCTGCACGACTACGCCATCCGCCCAGTGCAGCAGTTCGACTATTCCAAGGGCAAGAACGCCACCGACATGGTGATGGCCATCGATGCCATGGACCTGCTCTACACCGACGCGCCCGACGCCTTCGGCATCGTGTCCTCGGACGCGGACTTCACGCCGCTGGTCATGCACCTGCGTGCCAAGGGCGCCACGGTGTATGGCTTCGGTGCCAAGAAGACCCCCGAGCCGTTCGTCAACGCCTGCTCGCGCTTCCTGTTCCTCGAAACCCTGGGTGAGCGCGAAGAAGACAGCGGCTCCACCAGCACCAAGGCGGCCGCCGCCAAGAAGCCCACCGCGGTGGAACTGCGGCGCGACGCCAAGCTGGTGAGCCTGCTGCGCAATGCGGTGGAAAACGCCGCGGGCGAAGACGGCTGGGCCCAGTTGGGTGCGGTGGGCTCGCAGATTGCCAATCAAGCCAGTTTCGACCCGCGCAACCATGGCTTCAAGAAGTTCGGTGACCTGCTCGAAGCCTCGCAGCTTTTTGAGCTGGACCGGCGCGGCACGCACATGTACGTGCGCGACAAGCGCAGCAGCGCCAAGGGGGCGCGGACCGCCCGCGCCGAAGAGTGACCCGGCCGGCAGGGCCTTGAAGCTTGTCCCGGTGCCCCTACCTTAAGCCCGTTCCCACCCTATCCGCGGACGGCATCCATGAAGCGCATCCTCCTTTTCGTCGTGACCAACCTGGCCGTGATGCTGGTGCTCGGCGTCGTGACCAGCGTCTTCGGGCTGAACCGCTACATGGGCGCCAATGGCCTGCAACTGGGCTCCTTGCTGGCCTACGCCATGGTGGTCGGGTTTACCGGCGCCATCATCTCGCTACTGATCAGCAAGCCCATGGCCAAGTGGAGCACCGGGGCGCAGGTCATCAACGACTCGCCCAACCCCACCCACCAGTGGCTCGTTTCGACCGTGCGCAAGCTGGCCGAAAAGGCCGGCATCGCCATGCCCGAGGTGGCGGTCTTCGAGGGCGAGCCCAATGCCTTTGCCACCGGCGCGTTCAAGAACTCCGCGCTGGTGGCCGTGTCTACCGGCTTGCTGCAGGCCATGAACCGCGACGAGGTGGAAGCGGTGATCGGCCACGAGATTGCCCACGTGGCCAATGGCGACATGGTGACCATGACCTTGATCCAGGGCGTCATGAACACCTTCGTGGTATTCCTGTCTCGCGTGATCGGCTCCTTCGTGGACCGCGTGGTGTTCCGCAACGAGCGCGGCCCGGGTGCCGGCTACTACATCACCACCGTCGTGCTGGACCTGGTGCTGGGTGTGGTCGCGGCCATGGTCGTGGCCTGGTTCTCGCGCCACCGCGAATACCGCGCCGACGCCGGCTCGGCCCAGTTGCTGGGCCGCCGCCAGCCCATGATCAATGCGCTGGCGCGGTTGGGCGGCCTGGAGCCCGGGGAACTGCCGAAGGCTGTGCAGGCCATGGGCATCAGCGGTCCGCGCTCCGGGTTGATGGCTTTTTTCGCCAGCCACCCGCCCATCGAAGACCGCATCCGGGCGCTGCAGCAGTCGTCGGCCGCCTGACCCCACGCTCAGCCGGCGCCGGGCCGCCCCAAGGCGGCTGAGGACCCGCTTGGCGGGTGGCACCGGTACCCCGGTGCCGGGTGCCCACATTTCGTCAAGCTGGCAGGAACCCTTCGATCGACAGGTAGCGCTCGCCCGTGTCGTAGTTGAAGCCCAGCACGCGCGCGCCGGCGCCAAGTTCCGGCAGCTTCTGCGCGATGGCGGCCAGCGTCGCGCCCGAGGAGATGCCCACCAGCAGGCCCTCTTCGCGGGCACAGCGGCGCGCCATCTCACGGGCCGCTTCGGCCTCCACCTGGATCACGCCGTCCAGCAGCGGCACCTGCAGGTTCTGGGGGATGAACCCGGCCCCGATGCCCTGGATCGGGTGAGGCGAGGGCTGGCCGCCCGAGATCACCGGCGAGGCCGCCGGTTCCACCGCGTAGACCTTGAGCGCGGCCCAAGCTTTCTTGAGCACCTGCGCGCAGCCGGTGATGTGCCCGCCGGTGCCCACGCCGGTGATGAGAGCGTCCAGCCCCTCGGGGAAGTCGCGCAGGATCTCCTGCGCGGTGGTGCGCGCGTGCACGTCGATGTTGGCCGGGTTCTCGAACTGCTGCGGGATCCACGAGCCCGGTGTCTGCTCGTGCAGCTCCTGGGCACGGGCGATCGCGCCTTTCATGCCTTTTTCGCGCGGCGTGAGTTCGAAGATGGCGCCGTAGGCCAGCATCAGCCGGCGCCGTTCCACGCTCATGCTGTCGGGCATCACGAGCACGAGCTTGTAGCGTTTCACTGCCGCCACCATGGCCAGGCCGATGCCGGTGTTGCCCGAGGTGGGCTCGATGATGGTGCCGCCGGGCTTGAGCTGGCCGCTGGCCTCGGCCGCCTCCACCATGGCCAGCGCAATGCGGTCCTTGATCGAGCCGCCGGGGTTGCTGCGTTCGGACTTGACCCACACCTCGTTGGCGCCGAACAGGCGGCCGAGGCGGATGTGCGGTGTCTGGCCGATGGTCTCGAGGACGCTTTGCGCTTTCATGGCTCTCTCCGGTGCGTGGGTGAACGGACTTGGGCTGGATTGGGCGATTCTGCCCTCATGCAGCACAATGCCGCCGTGAAGCAAGCCAGACCGCCGCTGGTGCAAGCGTGGAAACACGGCACTGGAGGAAGGTCCGGACTGCACAGGGCAGCGTAGGAGGTAACACCTCTCCACCGCAAGGTGAGGATTAGAGCAACAGAGACGAGTCGGCGCCTGAATCGCAAGAGGAGGGCGCCGGGTGAAACGGGCAATCTCTACGCGCAGCAACACCAAATAGGCCGGCGATGATGCGGCCCGCGGAGCCGGCGGGTAGGTGGCACCGAGCCGTGCGAGCGATCCACGGCCCAGATGGATGGCGGTCACATGGAGGGCAACCTCCATGCACAGAATCCGGCCTATCGGCTTGCTTCACTTCACTCACACCCGCCTGGCGGGTGGCACCGGTACGCCGGGCCGGGTGCCCACAACCAATTTCATTCGTTCATGCGCAAGGTCATCAAGTGGGTGCTGGGGTTGGGGGTGGCCGCACTGCTGGCCGCCACGGCCTTCGTGGTGCTGGCGCCGGAAACCGCGCTGCGGGGCTTCATCGCCCTGGAGCGGCAGCGTGCCGGGCTGGTCCGCAAGCAGATTGAACTGCCCGGTGGGGTGCAGATGGTGTACCTGGAAGGCGGGCAGGGCGAGCCGCTGATGCTGCTGCATGGCTTTGGCGCCGACAAGGACAACTTCACGCGCGTGGCGCGGTTCCTGACCCCGCACTTCCATGTCGTCGTGCCGGACCAACTGGGCTTTGGCGAGTCGGGCCATCCGGCTCAGGCTGACTATGCGCCGGCCGCGCAGGCCGCGCGTGCCCGGGCACTAGCGCAGGCACTCGGCCTGACCGGCCTGCACCTGGGCGGCAGTTCGATGGGTGGCCAGATCGCCCTGACCTATGCCGCGCAACATCCCACCGAGGTGAAGAGCCTCTGGCTGCTCGACACGGCCGGTGTGCACTCGGCGCCTGCCAGCGAACTGCGCAAGATCCTGGAGGCAGGCGGGCCCAACCCGCTGATGGCCCGCACGGAAGACGAATTCGCGCAGGTGTTCGCCTTCGCGATGCAGGATCCGCCCTTCATTCCCCGGCCCCTGCTCAATGTGATGGCGCGCGAGCGCATCCGCCACGTCGCGCTGGAGCAGCGCATCTTCAGCCAGATCGCGGCCGACAACTCCCTGGAGGCGCGCATTGCCGGCCTGCCGGTGCCCGCGCTCATCGTGTGGGGCGAGCAGGACCGCGCCCTGCACGTGGGTTCCGCGCAGGTGCTGCAGGCCTTGATGCCGCGTTCGCAGGTCATCATCATGCCGGCCGTTGGACACCTGCCCATGATCGAGCGGCCCCGGCAAAGCGCCGACGACTACCTGCGGTTCAGGGCGTCCCTGCCGCCCTGACAGGCGCCGGCCCTCGCCGCTACACTGCGTCGCTCTCTCCTCTTCATGAATCCCGACGCCCACACCCTCTGGCGCGCGCCGCGCTGGACCCTGGCCTTGCTGCTTGCCTGCCTGGGCATGCTGGGGCCGTTCTCGGTGGACACCTACCTGCCGGCCTTCAGCGGCATTGCCAATTCGCTGGGTGCCACGCCGCTGCAGATGCAGCAGACGCTGTCGGCGTACCTGTTCGGCTTCGCGCTCATGAACCTGTTCCACGGCGCCTTGTCCGATAGTTTCGGACGTCGGCCCGTGGTTCTGGTCGGTACCACCCTGTTCACGCTGGCCTCGGTGGGCTGTGCGCTGTCCGACAGCATTGGTGCCCTGGTGGCCTTCCGCGCGCTGCAAGGCATGTCGGCCGGCGCGGGCATCGTGGTGTCGCGGGCGGTGATCCGCGACATGTACCCCCCGGCCGACGCACAGCGCGTCATGTCGCAGGTGACCCTCTACTTCGGCATTGCCCCCGCCGTGGCGCCCATGCTGGGCGGCGTGCTGTTCGTGCACCTCGGCTGGCATTCGATCTTCTGGCTGCTGGCGGTGGTGGGTGTGCTGCTGACGGCGGCCACCTGGCGGGCCTTGCCGGAGACCTTGCATCCCAGCCACGCGCAGCCGTTCAATCTGCGCCATCTCATGCGCGGCTATTGGGAACTGGGCCGCGACCCGCGCTTCATCGCCCTGGCGCTGGCCAGCGGCATTCCCTTCAACGGCATGTTTCTGTATGTGCTGTCAGCGCCCACTTTCCTGGGCGACATCCTGCAGCTGGCGCCGACGCAGTTCTTCTGGTTCTTCATACTCACCATCAGCGGCATCATGGCCGGCGCGGCCTGGTCGGGCCGGCTGGCGGGGCGCATCCCGCCGCGCACGCAGATCCGGCGCGGCTTCCTCATCATGATCGGCGTGTCGCTGCTCAACGTGGCGCTCAACCTGGTACTGCCGGCCCACCCGGCCTGGGCCATGTGGCCGGTGGCCTTCTACGCCTTCGGCTGGTCCTTGATGGTTCCAGTGGTGACGATCATGGTGCTGGACCTGGTGCCTCAGCGCCGGGGCCTGGCGTCGTCGATGCAGGCCTGCGTGGGCAGCCTGGCCAACGGCCTGGTGGCCGGCGTGATCGCGCCGCTGGTCATGCACTCGGCCATCGGCCTGGCCGTGGCCTCCACCTTGATGCTGAGCATCGGCGCGGTGGCCTGGCTGTGGGTCAAGCGGCGCGTCGCCGGGCTCGCCCTGGGGGTATGAGCCCGGTGGCCTGAGACCCCACTCGGCTTTGCGCGCCAGGTGTCTCGCAGCGCAGTCCACTTTTTCCCCTGCATGACTTTCGTCACCCACGACGCGGTGCGTCGAGCCGTGCGCGCGCCGGCTTTCCCCATGCTCCCTGTTGGCAGTGACTGCTTCCTCCAAAAGGTGGACGGGAGACGTGGGACGACCCTCAAATTCCTAGCATTCTCGCTAGCCGGGCATTTGTATCAGCTCACGTGTTACTTCCAAACAAATGTGCAAGTGCTTATTTGGAAAGCCTAATTTGATTTGAGGTTGCATTCAGACTCATTTCTAAGTGCTTGATTTCATTAATCAAATCCGAAGTTGGCTTGACCGGGTGCCAAACCGCGGCTAAAGTGGGGCAATGTGACGTTTTGTGGGGATTTGTGTCGGACTACCGGTTTCAGGGTCGGGCAGCGCTGGCTTTGGACGCCAAAGGGAGGGTCACTGTCCCTGCGCGCCATCGGCAAGTGCTGGTCGAAAACGCCAAGGGACTGATGACCATCACACGTCACCCGGGGGGCTGGCTGATGCTGTTTCCCCGACCGGAGTGGGACCTGTTTTACGAGCGCATCGTGGCGCTGCCGATGTCGGCCAATGCGTGGCGGCGGATCTTCCTCGGCCACGCCACGGACGTCGAAATCGACGCCAGCTCACGCGTGCTCGTGTCGCCGGAACTGCGCGAAAGCGTGGGCCTGGTGCGTGACGTGGTGTTGTTCGGCAATGGCAATCACCTGGAGCTCTGGGACTCGCAGCGTCACGCGCAACATGAAGCGACGCTGCTGCAAGAGCCCATACCCGAGGCTGTTCAAAGCCTCGTCGTCTGAGAGGTTGAGAGTAAATCGATCATGTCCGCTCATCACGCCAGAAGACGCCCGCTCGTCGTTGCAAATGCTCGCCATAGCCCGAGCTATGCCTGTGCTTTGCGCCTAGATCGGACGTCTTCTGA
>Ga0307516_10004598_pt1 | contig 16933 bp, 24 predicted proteins | sample 19_EM_MG_FD_203310 | JGI IMG/M metagenome (GOLD analysis project Ga0307516, IMG submission 203310) | Populus trichocarpa ectomycorrhiza microbial communities from riparian zone in the Pacific Northwest, United States - 19_EM | ecosystem: Host-associated > Plants > Roots > Unclassified | place...
AACACGCTGGAGTCAGGGTCACTTGGATGCCTCGTTGGAGGGGTGGGCATTGGAGGGGATGGTGGTGGTAGGGAGACAAGTTGGGGGGAAAGGAAAAGAGAAAAATGGGGAGATAAACACACTCCCCCGATTGCGAACATCTTATCTACCAGAGACGAGACCCGTCGATTACACAACAAAATGGTCGTATCACACAGTCCATATTGTGATTCTTGTTGAACTCGGAGGTTCGGCTCATCGGTCACGCATGCGCCCTTAGGCAGCATATATGTAGGAGGCGCCGTTAGGGCAGCCAAGTATACCCATGTGACTATAGGTCACGGATCAGTAACGTGGGAACATTACTTATATGTTTATATACCTCATAGATGTGTGGGAATAAGATCTAACTCTTCTTCCTTTCTACTTCTATCATCCCTAAGCAACTCCCTCACCCTCAGGTAAGTAATTGCGTTATCTTGTTGGTGCTGACCTAGCGTCTGCTCAACAATTCTAGTCTACGATACACCTAACCTGTGTTTCTCTACCGAGTAAAATTAACAAATCCCTCCATCCTGCTCGTTACACAGCACCAGTGCAACAGGAAGGAATGGACTTAGAAAATTCTGTCTTAATTCACGCGAGATATTGTGTTGGTGTGGGGCACGCTATCAAGTCTATTGAAACAAAGTTGAACTCCTCCGGAGCACGCGTACTAATTAAGACCACGTGGCTTGGGCTCGATCCGGTTCGCTCAGTCTCGACTGGGTTCGCAACGTGTTCGCAACGTCCTAGTCCAGGCTCGATCCGCTCGTTTGGTTCGCCAGCGCTCACTCGGGCTCGCTGCCGCTCGCCCGACTTCTCACTGGGACTGAGTACTGAGGCTTGAAGTCAATACGGAATCGCGTGGAGTTAGTCGCCAACCTCAACCGTACCACGTCCATATTGATGGTGTCCTGAGTAGTCAGGCAGAGGACTATTTGCTCCAGTATCTCAATAGGAAGCCCAGTCAAGTGGGGCGTGGACGTGGGCATGATTCAGACTCGTAGTCGCGGTCAGCGGCCGGCCAACTTAGGTACCAACAGATCGCCCAGTATACTACTATTCGCGTTCCAGAGATTGTGGTTTCGTTCCCAGAAACTTTGAGAGCCACTTGACGGCTTTCCCGACCGGTGCCGGCAGCTTGGAACCATGGCGAGGCCTTGCAAGATCTCAAGCTTGAGATCGTTGGGCTGCAAAGGCTCAATTTCCGTGTGGCCGCACATTGCGGAGATTATTATTTCACAACGACGTGTGGTTTCATTCTCACTCTCGGCGCCTTCCTTGCCGCTCTCAAAACCACCCTCGCGAACATTCTCCAATCAAACCCTTCCCCATGAGAACGCCCAACGACTTGGAACCAGAACCGGCTCCCGCCACGTTACACCTCATACCCCCACGACTGGCCTTTAGACCTGTTGAGCCGGAAGTGCCCGCTGGCGTTCATCCCGTGTGAGTGTGCGTGGATCAGTGGGGAATTGAAGAGCGTCTGGGATGGGATGTGTGAGTGAAGGTGTAAAGCATCGTGGCAGGAAACGTTCACGCGTACAGTACGCTCATCTCCCGATTCCTTTGTCCTCTTGTGGGCAAGGCTCTCCCAGTGTATTACGTGGGTCGGTAGGCGCTTAGAAGTGCGGGGGCGCCAGCAGACCGACTCGAACCGGAGTGTAGTGAGCCTTGAGGGAGACCGTAGAGGGTCGCTTGGATCATCCACGGTCAGTCCTTCAATGTATTACATCCGCCATGAGAGATCTTCATTGGACTGACGTGTCGAGACGTGAATCGTTGGAGTGGACATACCATATTAGGCTCCTTGCCGAATCATGGGCTCCCGACGTACGCCCTGGGTGATGATCAGAACGGGCCCCGCGACGCAATAGTAAGACGCTTTCCCGAACTTGAGCAGATGGGACACGGCGAATGAGTGCAACCCAGGAGTGGTGGTGGCTTCGGAAGGGTTGTTCTCTCGATCGCCAACTCCGATGCCCTGGAAGTTGGGGGTTTCCTTCTTTCTCTTTGGATTGATAAACAACGGTCAGTCCTAATCCGATTTCCAGCTCGTCATCGTTGAATATTTCTGTCGCCAGTTCTCTATGTCATCATCCTGTCCGCCGCTCTCGATCTGGTTCCGCATTCGACCCCCAAGGGTCTCGTCGCGTTCTGCAACATTGCACCGTAGTTCGTGGCCAAAGCTTGCTGGCCGTACCTCTTGAAAGGCACCATCCGGTATCAACGCAGGGTTGTGGGATGTTGTATCATGAGTGTCGTGGGTATGATTGTGAGCGGCAGTGTATCTTGACTGTCGCCCTGTCCTGCGTATCCGAAACTTGACCGTTGAATCCCTTCAGATCGTCGCCCTCTCCGGTGGAGTGGGGATGAGGTTGCTTGGTATTTCCATCGCGTCGTTCTCCTCTGGAGGGAGGGAGAAAATGAGATGGCGATTTTTTGGGGGAATGGGGATATATGCCATCGCCTGCCGGGGCCGGCTCGGGCCGTCTTGCAGCCAACTCGCTGCCAGGTGCCAAAATAAATTCCACAACTTATGCTCCTCGTCCCCGGTGCCTTGTATACCATTTACATCTGCTCCTATCTTCTGCCCCATCCTCCTCGCCATCCAATAATAATATTTCACCATTCGCAAATTCTCTTTGCCGGTGTACTAGAAATGATACGGGGGGACCTTCGACTTGCTGTACAAGACCGAGGACACCTCTGGCCAGCTCCCAAATGTACAACATCCTCGAACCGTCCTCGCCAGAGCACCACGTTCAATATGAAAACAACTACCAGGAAGAAAGTAAAAGTAAGCGAGACGAGGGGGGAAACCGTGGAAGGTATGGCCAAGCAGTCCTGGCAGATACGAGAAGAGAGCGAATTGAAACACACCTACCCCAGTTGGGACCGAGGCTGGCCTCTTGGGGCTGAGTTTGCCCCGTTCAATGAAGGGAACTGAGACGGTCGCCAACGCGCGGATGCGCTGACGACCGAACAACGATCGGTGAACCAGGCATCCTGTATCCTGTACCGCGTCGCGCAGTCTGCAACCCCCCTTCACGACCTCAATGGGCGACGGATTGGCTATCAGGCAGCTGCTGCGTACCTTGCGGGAGCAACTTGCATCCGTCGTGTGCGTCAACCCCTTGCCTATGTTGACTACGCCGACTGACATCTCACCAGCCTGCACAAACCCCCCGATCTTACTCTCGAGGAGGTGCGCGGATGATTGATTTCCCACTCCTCGGGCCTCACAGCTCACTCACTTCCAGGCCCAAGAATACCATGAAGGGATCAACGATCTGCTCATCCATGCAAGATACCTCGTGAACTCTTTCCACGTCACCGTTCGAGTACCGCCAGAAATCCTCAGTATGGTCTGCTCCCACCTCACCACCGAAGAGGACGTATTTTCGGCATCTCAGGTTTGCAACCACTGGCGCGCGGTCCTGGTCTCATCTCCGTCCCTGTGGACCCGATTTTCCTGTCATCACCCCTCCCGGACGATAGCCGGCCTCGAGCGGTGCAAGCGCCTGCCAATTCAGCTGAAGTTTGACCGGCAATTGTCGAATGTAGCCCTGGAGGCCGTCCTACTCCGTGAAAACAAGATATCCTCATTGGCCATACATCGCAGTACCGACAGAATACCATCGTTCCACCAACTGCTTGTGTCTTCTAGACCATCCGTGGAGCGGTTACACGCATACTCCGATGTCATTGCGGCGTGGAGAGCTGAAGATCAGGCAACACACGAAATTTGGCAAGACCTCCCGTCTCTTCGCGAACTGTTTGTTTCCCGATACTCCATCCACGTCAATCGACTTACTGCCCAGAACCTCGCACACCTGGCCCTAGAAGAGACAGAGCATTATCAGATCCCCACAGCCCAGTCGACATTGGATATGCTCCGCGGTTTTCCTCTTCTGGAAACCCTCCTCATCATCCACACGGGCGTCCGCCAGAAACCAAGTTACAACCGCTCCCCCGTTTCCCTTCCACACCTCCGCAACATCGAGCTGGGCTCATATGAGGTCCGCTCTGGGCTGATAATCCATCTTCAACTTCCCCCGGGCGTTGTAGCGGGCTTCCGGATGCTGTTCCCAACCGATGTGTCCGGTGATAACTCGCTCGAATTCGTGAACGCAGCACAGCATGTGCTGAGAAGAATCGACACCGCTGTATCACACTTGCAGTTCCCCTGCGTTCCCAGGGGGGCGGGCAGCTCCTCGTTCGCTTTGAGGGGTTACAGGGCTCTCTCGAAATGACCATCTTCGGTGCAAGCACCCAGCCAGAGCTCTGGGATGTTTTCTTCGACCCACGAGGGGTGCTATTTTCACACTCACCCCGTATCGAGAACGTGAGGGAGCTACATATTGTTGGTTATTCCTTCGAAGGCGGCCGCGGGATGGGTCATATCATCGCGGCCATGCCAAACATTGTTTCCATCTCCTTCTTCCATTGCGATGGACCTCAGGTGTTCGGACTACTCATCCCAACCAACCCTTCGTTACCCCCGTTCCCGCACCTCAAGCGCGTCATGGTTCTCGGACCGGAATCGGAGTTGATAGGGATGGCAAAGGCACGGAGTGGTCATGGCATGCCACTCAAAACTCTTGTGGTCGGACGGCTGCCCGAAGGGTTGTGGGATGACCCGGAGGACTCCGCCTGGCTAGAAGAGTTCGATTATGACCACCTGGAGGACTACCCCGCTCTGGAAGAGTTTGTGGATGACCTTCGGGTTGGATGTCCCACCGAGATCCTGGAATGGGGAACCGGGAACGAAATTCTGAGTGTCTGGTCCACGGTTGGGGTCCCTGGTCCCGTAAGTCCAAACGAGAAGTTGATGTTATTGGGCTGACTCCGTTTTGCAGCGCGTTCTCACTGACATTCGTAAGGCGTTTAGATTTTGTCGGTTCGATGTTTCTGGGTAAAGTGGTAGGGTGTATAGTGCTTGGCTCTACCAACGAACCGACATAGCGGTCGTGGTTCCTTCTAATAAAAGTCGGGATATTCGCCTATACACGGACGTCTATAACCGTACGGATAAATACCCGTTGAATGGTATACAACACCGTTTTAAATTAGCGCGACGAAGCTGGGGTAACGATCCGTAACACTAGCGTATCCCCCCCCCCCCCCGATATCTGGGAACTTCTGCGTCCCGTACAACGACGAAATTGAGCAACCAAACGTCGAGGGAACGCCGGCCCCTTGTTGGGTCAAAGCAGGGATGGTACCCTTAACAAAATCACCAGCCCAGCGAGCGTCTCCTCCTGCTTCATCCTGCGCGCTGGCTCTGCACCAGACTTTTGTCCGGGTCTCCCATCCGATCTGGTATAGAATACAACTCATTGAATGAGTGTGAACTCCAAACCGTGCGAGAACGCAACGAACTAACTCACAAAACTCGCGTGTCGGTGTTGATACCGGAGATCGCTGCTGGTTCTGCGGAGAGGTGCGTCCCGGCGGTGAACATTCGGATGACGGTGCCTCAGGCCGCAGCGACCGTGTGGCTGGGACCCATGCCAGGGATAACGACCGCGACCTGGTCGGTTATTGGAAGGTTCCAGGAGCGGCGATCGCGGTTCGGAGTTGCCTTCAATTTTGATCACCACCCTCAACGCAATCCTCGCCCCCCGAAAGACTCACACAGCGGACACCGGTCTCGCATTTTAACCCAACGCCATGTTTGCCTCAGTGCTCTGCTTATCCGAGCTTCCTATTGAAATCCTGGAAAAAATACTTCTACACCTGCCCGGTCAGGATATTGTCAAGGTGGAAGTGGTACGACGTGTCATTGCCCCCCAACGCGATTCGGCATTGACTTTCCACCGCACGGTCTAGGTCAGTCGACAATTCCAGGACCTAACTCTCAGTTCGCCAACGCTTCGGTACAAACGCGACCTCTTCTCCGCTGGCTTGATCGAAAACCCTTGCAATCCCTGCGATTTCGCTCAGCGTCGAAAACTATGCGAAGAACACGAGCGCAAGTGGTCCAATGCCGGGAGGGCAGTGAAGACAATTCACAAGTTACCCGGGGGACTATCCCTTGAAGAACTCACCACCGCGGTCCACGGCGGGAATCTCATCTGTTCTTTCGACTTTCAGGATAATTGCCTTAATTTCCTTCGTCTCCCACCGGTTGCCGGTCGAAACTCGATTGAGCGGTGGAGGATCCCTTCGTTCCATTTCCCCTTCAAGGGGTTTGCCACATACCCGCCCTACAACATCCTTGCCGCTCCAGAAGTAAATGAACGGTAAGTTCCCTCGCCCCGTGGCAAGCCCTTAGTGGCTAATCACGAACAGATCCATATGTATCCACTTCCTCAACCTCTTGGATGGTTCCCCCTACTGTGTATTCCCTACAAAAACTATCGTGTGGAAATTTCCCCAGGGGGTCAACGAAGCTTTCATCGAAGAGTTGGCCATCACTGGCTCCAGAATCATGATGGAACTTTCTTATTGGGAGAACGCTACACGGGTATGGATGATATTTGTATGGGACTGGAAAACCGGCGGCTTGGTAAGGTTGTCGCGGTTCGTGTAATCATGGATCGCTCACTTCACCTCAGGTGCTCGACCTCTCATCCGCAGACGGGGGTGCATTGGTTGGAGAGGATGCCGAGGTCATCTTCCTCGATGAATTTTGGATGATAGTTTTGTCTCCCAGGAACACCCTGGTTCCAGAGTTCACTTTATTCAACACTCTCGTCCCACGCAACCACCCAGTTGGTTCACGACGGTTTCGCATACCGCCGATATACCAAGGTTGGTTTCCTACCATGTATGTCGACGGTGACAGGTGTTTGGGGACGCTGGACCGAGATAGACCCCTTGCCACTGACCAGACCCAAGCGGTCTTCGCCGTAAAGCTATTCAGCCCCGACGGGCCTCGCGTTTTTCTCATCGTGCGGATACAAACCCTGATTGAACACGTGGGTTCGATGAGCGTGGACGCTTGCGTGTCCTGGGATGAGTGGGGGAGGGGTGTTGCAGTTATGGAGGTTCCCGAGTGCGCCCGCGGCGGTCCATTCCCGCTGGTTCAAGGAGTCCATGTGACTTTGGTGATGCCGTGTGTTACCCCCGGTTCTGACGGGAGCCACCTCCATCCAAATCTCTACACCTTCGACCTCAGTCGGCGGAGTTGGAGTACCCTACTGCTTCGAGATGAAGGTGATGGAACTGGGCGGAGGGTCTTGTTTGAAGATGGACGAAAGCTCTCGCTTCATGGGACCCAGGAGATGGCCGATTGTGGATTTGACTCACTGGGGGACGGCAAGTTCATGCATCTGGTGAGTCGTTTCTGTCGATGGAAGAGTGGCGGAACGCTGATGCCGGAGTAAGGACAACTACTCCGGTTTGGGCACCGCGCTGCATGTTTGGGAATTGATTTGAGGCGTCCCTCCCTGTAATACCCGGGATAGCCAGAATCAGAGTCTCGTATAACAGGTCGTTAGTACTACCAGGTTGTGGGCGCTCGATGTTTGTGTTTGACGATCAAGGGGCGCCTGTTGGTTGGCCACTGACCACCACCACGCGCTGGGCCTCTACAAATCCCAAGATCATGTCTGCGCCGTTACCAAACCTACCCGAACTTCCGGTTGAGATCCTAGAGCAAGTACTCCTATGCCTGCCCGGTCAGGATATCGTCAAGATGGAAGCGGTACGGTGTGTCATTGTCATCCCACGCGATTCAACGGCGTTGACTTTCGGCTGCACGGTCTAGGTTAGTCGACAATTCCAGGAGCTGACTCGCTGTTCCCCAGCACTTCGCTACAAACGCGATCTACTCTCCGCTGGCTTGATCGAAAACCCTCACAGTTCCTACGATTTTGCTCAACGTCGAAAACTATACGAACAGTACGAACGCAAATGGTCCAACGGGGGGAGGACGGTGAAGGCGATTCACGAATTACCCAAGGAACTATTCCTCCATCGGAATTCCATCGTGCGTCACGACAGGAATCTCATCTCATCTCAAAACTTCCGGGACAATTGTATCGATTTCCTTCTCCTCCCGTCGGTTACCAGTCAACGGCCGATCAAGCGGTGGAGTACCCCTCCATTCCCTTTCAATCTTAGAGGATATGCCACGTACCCGCCATATAATATCCTCGCTGCTGCTGAAGAAGGGGAAAAGTGAGTTCTCTTGCCAGTGGTAAGAAGCGCTTAGCGACCAACCGTGTGTAGATTCGTTCGGATCCATTTCCTCAACCTCTCAGACGGTTCCCCCTACCGTACACCTCCCGCAAAGACTATCGTGTGGGGATTCCCCCAAGGCATCGACGGAATTTTTATCGAAGAACTGGCTATCACTGGCTCCAGAATCATGATGTACGTTCATTGCTGGGAGGAGGCCGGGAGCGGTGATTTAGAGCTATGGATAATCTTTGTGTGGGACTGGAGAACCGGAGACCTAGTAAGGCCGCTGGGGTATCAGAAGTCACCCATCGCTCACCTCACATCCTCAGGTGCTCGACTTCCCATCCGCAGACGAGAGTCCATCGGTTGGACAATACGCTGAGGTCTTCTTTCTCAACGAGTTTTGGATGATAGTTTCGATTCCAGGAAACGCCCCGGTTCCTGGATTCACCTTATTCAACACCCTCGTCCCACGCAACCACCCGGCGGCTTCACGACGATTCCGCCTACCCCCGAGGCATCGCGATTGGTCCCTTACTGTGCACGTCGACGGTGACAGGCGCTTGGGGATGCTAGGCCAAGATAGGCTTTTCACCACCGACCCGACCCAAGCGGTCCTCGTCATGGATGTGTTCAGCCACCCGGGGCCACGCGTTTGGTTCATCGTGCAGATAAAGACTTTGATTGAACACGTGTGTTCGATCAGCGCGGACGCTTATGTGCCATGGGATGTGTGGGGGAGGGATACTGTGGTTATGGGGGGCTCTTCGCGCGGCGACGGTTCTTCACACCCGTTAGTTCATGGAACTCACGTGATTGCGGTGCAGAGGTCTACTGGTGTCGACGGGTACCACCACAATCTCTGCACCTTCGACTTCAGTCGACGTGGTTGGAGTACCCAACCGCTGTCGGATGAAGGCGATGGAGTTGAGCGGAAGGCTGCGTTTGAAAACGGGCGTGATATCCCGCTTCAGGGTCACGAGGGGGTGAACGAGTGGGAATTTGACTCACTGGGCGACGGCAGGATCGTGTATGTGGTGAGCCGTTTCCGCTGTCTGAAAGTGGTGGTACGCTGACGCCGGCGTAAGGACAATTCCTCAGGTTCGGGCACTGTGTTGCACGTTTGGGAGCTGGTTTGAGGCGTCCCTCCTTGCGCTATTCGGTGCAGCCGGAATATGGTCTTGTATAGCGAGTCGCTCGTACAGCAGGTCGATACCCTCCTATATCGTTCGCGCAATGACAAGGGGGACTCGTGGCGCGATGGGCCCTCAGCCACACAAGTCGGAAATAGAAGGAAATGCGAGACTTGGGTGAAGTCTTGTGGGCTGTGGGTTGAGTGATTGACGAGGTATTCTTAAACGTGTAGAAGGTGTGCATCCGGTGCGAGAGGGTGCGGGGCTCTGTATTACGTCTAGTAGTTGATCTAGTCATGGTCCGTAAAGCCTGCAATCATCGACTCATCCGTGGCCCTGCGACGAGGGATCGCCCAAGTGAATCACTCCAGAAACCGCCGGAAAAACCCGCCTGGTGTCAATTTCTGACGGAAGTGTAACTGGAATTCGTGTATCACCCAACCTGAAGGCCATTTCGCGCTCCTCCGGTGTCATGTCGGGTTGGTAGCTCATGTAACGTACAAATAGGCAAGAGCATGCATACGAACCAAACAAACCCCTGTTGCTTCTCGTTGCTCCTGCCGCGAGCCCACCAAGGCGTAAGGCACCCGTCGGTAACTACCTTGACACGCGAAAGGCTCGTGATAGACCTGTAGCTGGGCCTAGCTGATTCAGCTGCCGCCCAGAACTGTGGCGGGTCGGTGGCAAGTCTTGTCGGATCATCTGCAACCGGATCCAGGTGATCCCAGCTGGAATTCCCGCCCCCTTGATGTGGGTTCAACTCTCTACGTTGCATACTCATCGTAATCGTAGACATATAATCGCATCGGTGTGGTTATTTGATATACAGAAGATCCGAGATACAGTACAAAAGATTCGAGATACAGCACAAAAGATTACAAACTCTGAGAGGACTTGTCCGGTCTCCAGTACTACAGGGTGGTGAATCAGGCTGACAGGCGTGCGCCTGTCATGGATGCACGCGTCGATCAAGTTATGTTGCAAATATTATGGGAGGTGGGGGTAAAGGCATGTTGGAACCTTGGACTCCACTTCGGCCGGTGGTGGCTGGCGGAACGAGGCGACGTTCAGGGGAGCGGATAAGGGGAAGGGGAATCGGATCAATCCTCGGGGCATACATTCCACCCCCTGCCGGATTGTTGTTGTTGTTGTGGTCACCAACGTCGGTGGGCTGGTTGTATCCCTTCGAGCCATCGTCAGGGGGGTAACGAGCCGGGCTCATAAATGGGTTTGTATCAAAACCACGATCGTCATGTAGTGGGTATGAAGGGCGGCTCACCGGGTGAGAATTTCGAAGCGGTCATCGGACAGGGGTGCACGCATTTCTGGAGGAGATGGGGAGACGATTCGTATTGGAATCTCACCAGACTCGTCCACACGCGTTTCCGAAGGGATTGAGGGGATGGTGTCCACTTGAACCCTGTCGGACTCATCCGTGAGTGTTTCCGAAAGAGGTTGGGGAACGATGTGTACGATCAGGCTTTCTTCGAAGGTCACGCCAGGGCGACGAGGAGAAGTCGTAGGGGGTGAGGCAAATTGCTGAGCTTGAACCCACACCCGCGTCCTGAGGGACGCCAACTCCCTTTCCCGGAGGAGTGCGTTCCTCAGAGATTCCTCCTCCTCCAAACTCAGCGGCGTCCCGGAAAGGTTGCTAACAGACGACTCGGTACTAGAAGGGTGGTAGGGGTCGGTACCATCGCTGTAGGAAGTGAAGTCGACGTAACGGTCATCATCACAGGAAAGTGCAGCGTTGGGTGTGTAAGCTCTTAACCCTACGGGGGTCCCTGCGTACTCGAGCAGTCCATCCGATGCTGAAAATACAAAGGTCGTTAACGGGAGTCGCGGTGTTTGAAATTGTAACCCATACGCGTAAAGTCTCCTGTGGTACTATCGGTGTTGGTCTCCGCAGATGAATCGAAATCGAATCCGTCAATTATTTCGGGTGTGGGAGGGGTCCACCTCCGAAACGTCGGCCCGAGAAAGCCTCGTACACCTTTAATAGTTGGTCGGGTTTGCGGGTCCGGATCCCAGCACCCCTGGATTATGTTCCACACCGAGTCCTCGAGTCCGAGTGCTTCTCGACGCGGCGGTCGCGCAGGCCGCTTCCCAGCGGTAACTTCGAGGATAACCATGTAATCTGAATTGAGGTGAATGAAAGGCGCGCAGTGTGCGAAGATCTGGAGGTCTTTCAGCCCCGAGTCACCGCAAGAGAAGGCGTGATAATAATGGTCACCTCATAGGCCACCATTCCGAACGCGTAGACGTCAGATTCCTTGGATGGTTTCGTGGAAACCCCACCCGTTTCATCGCTCCTCAGCAATTCGGGAGCCATCCAACGGCAGGTTCCTCCTGACAACGGCGCGCTAAGGACCATACTGATCGACGCGCTCGAAGTGATACTCGTGAGCCCGAAGTCCCCGATGCACGCAGTTAAATTACTGTCAATCAGGATGTTTGCCTGGAGGACCGTCAGCCCATGATTCAGCGTGAACGACCCGACACTCACACTCTTGATATCCGAATGGACAAACGGCTGGTGGTGGAGGTACTCCAGGCCACACGCGACGTCATGCAACTGTGTCGAGCGGGTCAGCGCAAGAAGTCCCTGCTGTCCAAAATATATACCAGCTTCAGCCTATTTGTCGCCGCGTTCCTCTTGACGAATTGAAGGATCGTTCCATGTTCCATCCATTCAGATACCATGGCAAGGTGGAACAGGGTCTCGTTGACACCGAGGAACGGGAGGAGGTTTGGGTGGGAAAGCCGCTTCCAGATGACTGCTTCGTGACAAAATTTCTATCCCGTGCTCGTCCACCTTCTGGGTTTGGGATAACAAGGGTATAAGTAACCGCACCTGCTTTAATTTCCGCACACCCCGGTCGACCCTCAGATTACTCTTCCCGGCGTAGTTCTCCGCCTCGCCCTGCGGCCAACAAATCCTCAGTGACTTAATAGCAACGAGCTTGCCATTGTACCGTCCCTTCCAGACGTCCGCCGCACCACCAGCGGCACAGGCAAGCGATCCCTCGCATTCGATACCGCCTTCTATCACATACGAAGACGGTAACCTGGCGTATACTCGGCACATCCTCTTGAGGAGAACAAAAGCCTTCCTTTGTTCCCTCTTCGTCCTGAGTTTCGAACTGGTCACCTGCGACTCCTTTGGGTTGAAACGTTTCTGGGATCAGCACGAGCGGTAATACGCGCATGGGTCAGGTTTACCAGATCAAGGGCGTTCAACATTCCCTCTATCGCAGAACGATCGCTGAGTGAGTAGAGCAGCTTCTGTTGGTAATCGGAGGATAAGAGAGTAGAAAAAGCGTCTTGGTAACTCTCGGACTCCCTTGAGGAGCCCAGAATCACAGACCATGATGCGAGTCTGTGCTCAACTAGTAGTTGGAGCCCATCAGTATCGTAATATCGCTGTGGATGACAGCTGGGACACACCAGATGATAATCCCATGTTGCAAAACGCATTTGGTGGGTGAGCGCGTGTGAGAGGGAGGGCGGGGAGAACTGATGGAGCACAGAGCAGTAAGGGACAATCATTTACTTAAATGCCCTCACATGACGTAATAGCGGAAATCTGATGGAGGGGAGGTTAGCGTTGGAGGATCGCCGCCGTCCTGCCGGGTGGCTTTACAAGTTTATGGCAGAGCCAAGGTGGCAGGCTTTCCATCGCGCCCGTGGTAATGAAGATAGTCTCCTGTTGAAGTCTAGTTTGAGTGTGACTGAATGAAATCTTTGACGTCAAGATGGAAAACCAAGGAAAACAAGTACAAAACCCCAGCCGCCGTGAATCGTCAATAATTTCGAATACCCTCGGAGGCCGAAATCGAGTCCAACAGAGTTCGATTCACCTGCAAGCATTGCAGGCCAGGCCCAGACCACCGAGGACAAGTTCACGCATCAGATCCGGGGTGGGGAGGGCCTAGAACTCCGAGCGTGTGTTAACGTTTACTGGTATTAAGCTAGACCAAGGTCAACACGAGGGTTTATTGAATGGTGACTGTTACCTTATGCCGATCCGGCATTTGGCAGAACCTGATCGTGGATTATTCCTCCCCCAACACTAGGAGGGATGTTTGTTTCCATCTGACGTGAACTGTGGGAACACGGCCGAGCTATGACGTCTCATCGCCAGCCACAGGAGGCACTAGAGAAGCAGGTGTGGAGGGTTGCCGCGCAGGTACAGCCCAAGAGATTGAATAATCACATATGGCCGCAGAATGGACCTTAGCCCGAACGAACCAGATCCAGGATCGCATTAACGGTTCTGGAACCCGCCCCAGGAGAGACTTTTGAATATGCGCCTGGTTAGGATATAGATTCCTTCTTCGAAGCGTACTAGTTGGGGGGTGATTGAATTCAAAGGGTGTAAGCAGTTGGACGGGAGACTCACAGGCGACCTGCGCGTAGTACCGGCTTAGAACGCCAAACGAACGGCTGTGCCTGTAATAATACCCGAGGGGGAATAAGAATACCACCCCGACGGTAAACGTTCGAGCGACCCCAGCGACTATACAACTGGGCCCCGTCGTCACTGGGAGGTTCAGCGATGGTGGTTCTGGTTAAGCTGGGAAAATCCGGCGATGGCCGAATAGGAAAAAAGAGTCATGTCGTAGCCCGAGGGTGCTCACTCCCACCGTCTCTCGATCTCGGGCGATCGCCTGGTACCACGACCGCGTAGCCCGAGCTCGCGTAGATAACGATAACCCCTATCTCTGGGAGGGGCCTTCCCATGGCTTTGCGCGGTGAAGAACGCGCATACACTCTACTATGCTCCGACAACCGCCGGGTACCACGGTTTCCAAGTACAAGGCATCTCCCCCCCTCCGCATCTGATCATACGTATACGTACAATGGTTGGGTGTTGTGATGGGTCTAGTGGCCCGAGAAACGGAACGCCATCTATCGAGCACCCTCCTTGCCACTCCTGTCAGCTGATGAATCGATGACCTGTGGCTTCCTGGGTAAAAATCGGGCTAGGAAAAACGCTTGGCTGCGCCAGGCGGTCCCGGCCATTCCTTGCCCTTCCCTTCACCTCGTTGGTCACTCCGCCCACTGAACACGCCCACGCTCGTTTCTTTAACCACAACGCATAACGAGCTATCAAGGCACATACGCCAACTGCTATCCCTTATAAGTGGATTGTGTGATCTCTACGGCCTTCTTGTTACCCTGTCCACTGTCGGGCAGTTTCGGGGTTCAAACGCTCACGTCCGACCGTGAATAGGTTTGTTTACATTAAGCCCCTCATTTCCGGACTGCGAGTCTCGGCCTTGCAGTCTCTCCAGAGCTTATCAGGGGATCCTTGCCATGCGACTTGATCATTTTTCGTTTTTTCGCGGACAGGGGGTAATCAAGACCGGGGGGCGGCCCATCGACCCGCGTTCCCACTGTTCAGTGTTCGCGGGATCACCGTTGCAGGCCACACATTTGAGATTGGCGTGACCTCTGCCTGCAGAAAATCGGATACGTGAGGAAAGGATTATCCTTGTCTGCAGAGTCGTTGAATGGGAGTCCAACAGGCTGGGAAACGTTGACGGGTCAGACCTGGTTTCTACATACAGACCCCAGACCAAATTACCCCCGAGGGTCCGCGCGTTGACGTCGCTCCCTCATCCTCCAAAGATACTATCCCCACCCTCCAAATCTTCAAATTCCACCACCATGCATCCCGTCCAAGGCATGGTAGCCTCTAATATGGGTTGAAGTCCATATCCGCCGCCTCATGACCTAGACTACCGACGTCTGCCGCCTCATGACTTGGACTACCGACACCTTCCGCCTCTTGACTTGGATCACCGATATCTGCTTTCCGTTCGGTCGTCGTCGTGCCGCTTGCCCAGTTTGGATCATCAGAAGTATCGGACTCTGTCTCCCAATCAATTTCTTCTTCCGGCCCAGGAGAAGCTGGCTCCGACGAATTCGAGGTCGCCTCCAAACACCGAAGAACATCCTCGATGCTCGGGCGGTCATCCGGTTGAGGTGCCCAACACACTTCCAACATCTTCCACAGGCCCCCTGCGAACCCTGCCCCTCGAGGAGGCCGTTTACCTTCCATAACCTTCATGAAAACCGTCAGGTCTGCGTCTTCATGGAACGGCAGGTTCCCGCTTATAGTTTCATATATGACCATTCCAAGAGCGTAACAGTCTGAGGGTTTCGTTGGGCGGCTAGTCTTGAACCCGAATTGTTCTGGAGCGATGAGCTCCGGGCCCATCCATCGAGCCGTACCGCCCTGCGTGTATGAACTCGAAGGCATACGGTTCGCGGGGTCCGAGACGATCGTAAGTAGACCGAAGTCTGCGAGGCGGGCGTTGCCACTTTGGTCGATCAATATGTTGGCCTTCACGACAAATAAATCCCGTAAGATAGTAGAGTGAAGGTAGCCGTAAAAAAAACGCACGCCTTTGAGATCCCCGTGAATCATTCCCTGGTCATGGATGTAGATCAACCCCCCAGTGACGCCTCCCAACTGAGAGCCACCCAATCATCAATGAACTCGAAACGAAACATTGAATAAAAGCCTACCAGGCCCAACCGGTTTACGTCTGGGTGCGCCTTCACGAAGTTGTTGATGTTTCCGTTTGCCATCCAGTCTGACACCATTGCGAACTGGTTCTCGGACATCATCACTCCTACCAGGGACAGAACGTTCGGATGCCGGAAGGTTCTCCATATCACAACCTCCTTGCAGAACCTCTACACAACGCTCGTTAGCAAACAGGCACGCGGAAAGAGAGCACAACCAACAACCCACTCCAATGATCCTCTGTAAGTCACTGTTCGAATATGTCCTTACGACCTTCACAGCGACATCTTGGCCGCAATGGTTCCCCTTCCATATGTCCCCAAACCCGCCTCTGAACAGTGCAACACTGGTTCTGTCGTACTGAACGGGGACCTTCATGACCTTCGGAAGAAGCGCGCGGCGACCGCACATCCTGTATAACGATTTGAGACATTTCTCCCGGGTTCGTGGCAGAAGATCGGGCCAATCTAGCACCTGGTCGATAGAAGGTGTTTGTGTCAGTCTCAGATTCGCGGCGGTACGCGAAGGTATAACGTGCCTCGTTCATCACGTCGACAAAAATCTGCGCGTCGTCCCCCTGGAGGGAATGGACCGCGTCACTCTCATCCTTACTCGAGGAGATCGTCTCGATCAGGGAGGGGAGATCGTGCGGAGCGAAGGCGTGTCTGATCAAACGTCCGCAGGCTGGGGTGTTGAGGTTGAGAAAGTAGGGACAATCGGCATTCTGTAAGTACCAGATCGGTGAAGGTGGGACGGAAGGCGTACCACTGTCGGGTGCGGGGGTTGTGGAGGCTTCGGCTGCGTTACTTTTCAGGGCGTCGGTTTTGCCACTGGGGGGCGACACTTTTGCTCGGTGCGCGCGTGTTGTCATTTTCACTGGGCGTACTGGGGTTGGGTTCGATGGGTGCGAGCAATCAGGCCGATGGTTACATACAGCCTTCACAAAACGTGTATGTGGCGCCAATGGCTTGGAACGAGGGAGAGGAGCGATCTGGCACACCACCCACCTGAAAGTTGAGTGCGTAACCTTCGTTAAACCGTTGTTTCATTTTATCGATTGCCTTTGTTGCGTACTTGTCGAATATTTCAAAATCCTTGATGCGGTCCT
>Ga0307516_10004599_pt1 | contig 16931 bp, 29 predicted proteins | sample 19_EM_MG_FD_203310 | JGI IMG/M metagenome (GOLD analysis project Ga0307516, IMG submission 203310) | Populus trichocarpa ectomycorrhiza microbial communities from riparian zone in the Pacific Northwest, United States - 19_EM | ecosystem: Host-associated > Plants > Roots > Unclassified | place...
TAGTTTGCGCGAGGGGGCTGGGGAGCCCGAGTTGAACGATGAGAGCCGGACGGTGTGCACTCAATGCCATTGGTTGACTTGCCAATCGAGAGGTAATCTCATCGGATGATCGACCGTGGGAAAAAGACGCGACTCGCGTCTGGCTGGTCCCTGTTGCCACATTTTTGTCTGACGATAATGTCGCGTCCCCCATCTCCGCAGCGACCAAGTCAGTGGCCCTGAATAAAACTCTTGCGAGAACTCATTTTCCGGATTGCGTAGCCATGACCGCAAGGAAATCGGCTACCTCACGCAAACCCACCGTTCCTAAGCGTTCGAATACCCACGTCAAACCCGACGAGAACCCTCAAGGGGCCACCGATCCAATCGTTATTACAGAGAGCGAGGATGTCCCTGCGCCACCCCGTTCTAAACAATCCCAACGCAACTCCTCTGTTCCCCAGTTGAAACCCACAAATGGGAGCACGAATGGAAATGGAAAGGCACGAGGGCTCCAGCGCGACGACCCCATTGACTTGGAACCACTTGACAATGTCTCAAACGTTTCCGATGTCGAGGTGTCAATGCCCACCCCGCGGCCGAGGTCGAGTCCAAATGAATTATCCCCAGCACCTGTCAAGGAGGAGACCCTCCAGCGTAAGCTCCTACAGGTAAACCCCCAGCAGCTGGGCACAATCGCAACCTGGAGACCCACCCACCCTCTTACAGAACCAGAAGACCATCGAATCATTGCGGAAACAAATCGATGAGCTGCTCAAGGTACAAACGGACCAACAACAGGCGTTGGAAAACTGGAAGGCGCGACAGGAGGCTAGCAATGGGGGTATGTCGTCCCAACGTATTATAAATGGCGCCCCATTGATTCCCCCAGCGTACAAATACTACAGACATGCGGTAGAGGAAAGCCGCAAGCTTGCCGCATCCCTTGACACCGATTCTTCCCCCCTCCTACCCCGAGAGATGGTAGAAGAAGAGCGGAAGGCCGCAAATCGGGGTATCGAACAGATGAAGCAGGATATTCAAGCAAAGGATGAGCAACTTCATAAAGCGGAAGCCAGGATACGAGAGCTCCAGGAGTCAGGTCTGCTACCTTACCTTTCTTGTGCACACTTCCTGAGACCATCGTAGAAACGTTGCTACGTAGCGATCTCAAGGCGGAGATCGAACGCGCCAGAACCTTGACCGGCCGCGCCAGCTCTAAGCCGCCCCCCGATACTAATCACCACGTGGCAGTGACTTCCCTTTACGAGGACTTAACAAACATCCTCGTTACTGGTGTCAAGTGCGAGAGGGACCCACAGTCGCCCGGGGGAGCCACAAATTATCAGTGTGTTTATACCCAACGTTCCGATATGACCGCCAGAAGTGAGCTCTCATCCGATACGGATGATGTCCAGATATAGATGAACAGCGTTTCGCAGGTATTAGGTTTCACCTGCGAATCTGGCGGGAGAATCATGAAGACGGTCAAGAAAGAGAGCATGTCAGATACACCCCTCTTGACCTTGATAAAGAACCGGCTCAGTTCAGGGAAAAACTCCTTTTCCTTGGCTCCACATTCGCCTTCGAAAGAGATCAGATCCAGGTGTTCTTTGAGCAACTCAAAGAACATGTGGCAGAGGCTGTAGGGGTGGAGGTCGATGTCATCGAAGTCTTGTCAGATGGGTGAACTTGAGTTCGCGGGGGGTGCTTGGGTTGCGCTTGATCGCCAAAACCCAAAGCAACAAGCTATGGATTCTTTTTGTCTACGCTGTACTTCTCATGTAAACTGATTCCAGATCTTTGCCACACCTGTATCGCCGATTCGTCTCCGTGTCTGAACGCTTTCTTAATCGCGACGTCGGTGAACCCGCCTTCTATGTCTGATCCGCCCAGATTTGCACCCACGCTAACTAGCAAATCTACGATGCTCCCGTGTTTCATCCTTGCAGCCTACGGGAATATTAACACGTCATTTTGTAGGGCATTTGAAGTGACTTACGTAGTACAGAGGGGTGTGCCCGAGCGAATCTCTCAGATGAACTAGTGCCCCCTTCTGCAATAGCACACTGACAGACTTGACACTGTTGTTCATCGCAGCGGTGTGCAGAGGCGACCTGCCGGAAACGTCTAGACAGTTGACCACATCACCCACGGAGTCGGTGCGAAGGCAAAAGTCGAGCCCGTGAGGATCATCCCTTGCGACGGCGAGGTGTATGACAAAAGGAAGGAGAGCCGCCTCTGTGGATATCGCTTCCGCGGCAGTCCATGTCCATGGGGAAGGAGAATCTTCCACCGAGTTCACATTTATGGCCGGCACAAATGGCCCCACGTTATTCGTTCGACTGGACAATCTGGTGACGTGTGACAGGACCCCCTGGATTTTCTCGATTTGTCCATCCATGGTTGTTTGCGCGGATTGAGTCGCACGCGTTTCGACAGCAACCCGTGTGAGCTCTCCGCGGAGGGGTGTACCCATGAGGTCTCTAACCTCTGCCACGGAGAAGGAAGGTTTTGAGAGTAAGTAGGATAGCTTTGTGAGCGCGCACTGCCATGCTTTTAGTACCCTTGAAAGCATTTGATGGGTATCACTCGCCTCAGGCGTCATGTCTCCCCCCGGAACTATCCCTGCTTGGAGTAACGTTCGGCCAGCATTGTAAGCGTCTGAGACCGCGCCCCTTGTGCATTGGGAGATCGCTACGATAACCACCCCCCGATCGCAAGCCTCTCGGAGGGCATCTGTTAGTTCTGGCCGCTGGGGAGCGTTCCCTGAACCTAATAAAACCGTTAGACCAGGCACTGAGTGGGCATCCTCAGCGCTTGCCAAACGTTTCCAGAACGACCCCCTTTATGGGTGGGGTTAGAAATGCGCGGACGGTGGCGGCCGTGATACCAGGGAATAGGCGGAGGGTTGCTATGCAGCGTCCATGAGGCAATACTCTCAGGCCAGTTTACTTGGAAATACCCACCAACATTAGCGGACATTCCTACAAAGGGGACCCATTAAATCATGCCAGACACCGGGTTTTTTTACTGACTTTTGTGAGCTTTGAATCGACGGAGGCTTGTCTGCCTGATGACATTCATCCAGTTTACTACGATATCAATCCCAACTGTGCCAAAAGGTTGAAAGCCTGAACTCGGGGGATTTGCAAGCGTCCATACCGTTGACAAGGGGGGAGAAGTTTGGGCTATCGTACGCATTTAGTTCGTATGAGGATATCTTGGACACACGGTTCCCTCTGTAAAGCGTGTGATTGAAAAATAGCGCACACTCTAGAGGAATCCAGTTATAGGAGCGAGTAAGCCCAAGAACAATACACACCGGGGATTATGTATTGGCCGGAGATGACCAAAGCACCGAGGAAATTATCCGCTGCGTCATTCCGAAGTTGAGATAGGGGTATTTGTGCGCCGGTCAGGATCTGAACAGGGAGCGTAAAGAGAGTCAGTGAACGGGACAAAAAAAACCCTACCACGGTCTTCCCCAAATCTTCTAACATGAACGAGAGGGCGCTGGCTGTATATGCCATGGTGTCGGTACCATGGAGGATGACGAAGGCGTCGAAAGTCGCATAGTTGAGTTCGATCTCGGTCGCGATGCGAATCCAATCTAAACCTAGTCAGCTACATCTGGCGGCGGAGCAGAATGGGCCACGAGATACCGTCTATTTCTATATTGCTGCTGTCCATCAATGGTACCCACTGGGAATGATTTTAATCGCGCGGTCCGCGATGTTCCGGAAGAAAGCGGACCTCAAGGATTGCGTAGCGAATACGTTTTCCACCCTGGCCGCTGCTTGAGCGGGGAGTAACTAGGCTGGGAAGATGACGTTCGTAAACGTCCTCGGATATTTTCGTACATCCAGTCGGATGACCAGAGCTGTGGCCACTCGATGGAGAAGGAACTAAGGAGGCATCGCGCCCGACCTTGCGGGTTGAACGGACAGGCAAGGTATGTTGAGTCAAGTGGGCAGCACGGGGGGAAGGCGAGCTTCGACCGCTGTTCGTGTTAGACCATTCTCGGTATGTGGATGACGAACCGGCGTTGGAGAAAAGAGAGTCCTGGAGAGGGTCATGGAAGCGTGCCTGGGAACGGAGGAACTCAGTCAAGAAATAAGGCTCTGGGGAGTATCCATCTGAGCCGATTAGCATCCCAATGGTACCCCCCGTATAGATGACCAGGATGCGAGACTCGTCGGATGGGAGCTCCATGGCAAAGGTGGTGCGCCCGGCTTCCCACGGGTGACTGGTCGTCACAAAATTCCTGTCGATCCCCGATGATAGCGCGAAATAAGAATGGATCGGTGGTTTCTGGACCCTCCCCTCCCCGCTCGCTGGATCTACGACGGCTGAGATCGAGGAGGACCTCGCCGCTGTGCCTGTACCAGTCGAGCCAATGCCTGACATACTTATTATGTTTTCAAGGCCCTGCGTTGCCCATTCATCCCCTTTTGGCGATCGTCGCTGGTGATCGTTTTCCCCACTTCCCGTCGTGATCGCTGATCACCGGTGACCATTCAAGTACTCGGTTTTGTGGATCGAGTCACCCCATCGCCACGTCCTCCACCACCACCGTCATGGAGGCCCTCAGACGCGTTTTCGAGACAAAGAAGCAGCAGGTCTGCACGCTCTCGCCAACCTTGACCCCTCATGCTGATAGCTGGAAACCTAGGGCACTGCCGCATTGGTTGCCTTCGTCACAGCTGGCTACCCCTCGGCCAATGACACTGTCGACATCCTATTGGCCATGGAGCGTGGGGGAGCGGATATCATCGAACTCGGCGTGCCGTTCTCCGACCCCTCTGCGGATGGACCCGTGATCCAGGAGTCGAACACGGTACCCTATCCTGTCCAACTTGTGTGCCTTCCCTGACTGTGCCCGAAGGTCGCTGTTGAACAGGGTGTCACCTACGCTCACGTCCTGGGCCAGGTCAAAGCGGCCAGAGACAGGGGCCTCAAAGCTCCCATACTCCTCATGGGTTAGTCTTCTTACTTGATCAAAGCCAAAACGTGTATTCAATCGCGCCCCATAGGACATTACAATCCAGTGCTCGCATACGGAGAACAAAAGGCCATCCAGGATGCGAGTGAAGCTGGGGCTAACGGATTCGTTATGGTCGATCTCCCTCCCGAAGAAGCCATAGCCTTCCGTGACAAGTGCACCACCGCTGGGTATGTATCTTCCTCCGGGTCACATCCGAACAAGTGGTAATTGCACCACAGTGTTTCTTATGTCCCTTTGATTGCACCCTCGACGACCCGCCGGAGGATCAAGTTCTTAAGCTCAATCGCCGACAGTTTCATCTACGTTGTTTCCAAGGTTTGTATTGGTTGTTTGGACTTGAATCCGTCAGTTGACCATTACCAGATGGGAACGACAGGTTCATCCATCCACGTATCTATCAACAGTCTACTCCCCGAGATTATCGGTCGTATCCGGGAGTATACTGACATCCCTCTGGCGGTCGGATTCGGAGTGGCCACCAGGGAGCATTTTGAAGCCGTCCAAAACGCAGGCGCAGACGGTGTTGTGATCGGAAGTCGAATTGTAAACGTGATCAAGGACTCCCCAGCAAACGACGTTTTGAAAAACGTCGAAGGCTTCTGCCAGAGCATTCGACCTCTGAATCAGAAACCCAAAGCGGCTACTCTAGCTCGGACAACCTCCAGTGCCGTTTTGGCTGACGAAACTTCCAACGATACGACCCCGGGCCTGCCCCATAGGTTCGGGCAATTCGGAGGGCAATATGTCCCAGAAGCGTTGTTTGACTGTCTCACGGAACTCGAGGCCGCGCACGAGGCTGCCGTAGAAGACCCGAGTTTCTGGAAAGAGTTCGAGGGTTTGTTTGGCTACATGAACCGACCGTCAAACCTGTATTTTGCAGAAAAGTTAACCGAAAAGGCGGGCGGTGCAAAGATCTGGTTGAAGCGTGAGGACCTGTGAGTGGGCACAGAATCCCTAATCTTCCACCTAACCCCGTGTCCACAGGAACCACACAGGTTCTCACAAAATCAACAACGCAATTGGACAGGTGGGTTGACGATCTATCTGTGCAAACGGATTGTTGACAGACAACATCACAGATACTCCTTGCGCGGAGGATCGGAAAGACCAGGATCATCGCTGAGACTGGCGCAGGTCAGCACGGAGTAGCTACTGCTACTGTCTGCGCCCGTTTCGGTATGGAGTGTGTGATCTACATGGGGGCGGAAGACGTTCGTCGTCAAGCATTAAACGTGTTTCGAATCGAGATGCTCGGAGCCAAGGTAATTCCATCGTATCGTCCCGGGGTTTCGCGGTCTGACAAGCCCTTTGTAGGTTATCCCAGTCAATTCTGGTTCGAAGACCCTGAAGGATGCCGTCAACGAGGCCTTCAGAGATTGGGTGACCAACTTGTCAACCACACACTACCTGGTTGGGTCAGCCATTGGACCACACCCCTTCCCAACGATCGTCAGGGATTACCAAAAGGTCATCAGCAAGGAAATCAAGGAACAAATGCAGGCCGTCAAGGGCAAGTTGCCCGATGCTGTGGTTGCATGTGTCGGTGGCGGTAGCAACGCGATTGGGGCATTCTACAACTTCATCCCCGACAAGAGTGTCAGACTAATCGGTGTGGAGGCCGGAGGTGAAGGTGATTGGCCGTCGTCAGGTTTTACTGGAATCGGGGCTCACAGTTGGACAGGTCTGGATGGTGACAAGCATAGCGCAACGCTTTCTAAGGGCACACCGGGTGTGTTACACGGCGTCAGGACCTATATCCTGCAGTCCGAGTCCGGCCAAATCATCGAAACGCACTCGGTCAGCGCTGGTTTAGATTATCCTGGCGTGGGGCCAGAACATGCCTGGTTGAAGGATTCTGGACGGGCAGAATACGCCGTCGCAACCGACGAACAAGCTCTCCGGGGATTTAGAATGTTGACCCAGCTCGAGGGTATTATCCCAGCCCTGGAATCTTCCCATGCAATCTGGGAGGGCGTCAGGTTGGCTTCCGCGCTGTCCGCAGACAAGGACATTGTAATTGTGCGTGGAATGTTTACCATCACGGTTCTCGTTTTCCTGACAAATCTTTCAGTGCCTATCTGGACGCGGCGATAAAGACGTAGAACAGATATCACAGTTGCTTCCTGGGAAATGGGCGAATATTTTGGACTGGCATGTATCTACACACACTAGTTAGAGTAGAGAATCCGTGCAATGACTCGATCAACCTCTTTCATGGCCGGTTACCAGAGATCACCTCCACCTCAATCCAACCCTCACCTGCCTTTACGATGCCCGGGGATGTCCAAGCAGCTGCCTACCAGCGAAGCGTAGAGGCGCTGGTTTCAAAACTACGGAGACGGTACGGGATTCAAAAAAAAAAAAGACATCTTAAACAGTTGGCGCAGGCTTTAACATACATATAGACAAATCGTTGGCTCGAGAAGGGCTGCCCTTGAGACCCTCCTCGTTCTTCGACAGGTCGTCTCCAAGGCCAGGTTCTCAAACATCGAGCAACTTGTTGAGATCATCCACAGTGCGGGGAGGCGACTGGTGGATGCTCAACCGAAAGGTAAGTTACTTATTGGTGCACGTTTGTAGGCCTTCGTGACATACATCACACAGAGTTCTCTGTCGGAAACACTGTCAGGAAGGTTCTGCATCACATCCGCGAAGAGTATCGAACAGCTGCCAAGAAAGTACCCGAGGACACTGCCCTCTCCATCTCCAAGCTTGTATACCAAGGTCAACCTCGTCGACGAGGCGTGGCTCCAATATCAGAGATGGACGTGAATCTGAAAGAGGATGACCCCAACGATCCAGACTCCTTTGCCCGGAACCTCAAGCCAGTTTTCATGGAGGCCATCCAAGATGTCTTTGATGAACTCGAGACCGTTTACGATAGCGTATCCAAAAGTGCCAAAGATCATATCCATTCGGAGTGCGTATCACAGGGCGACAGAATCCCCGTTACATCACTGATCTCTCCCCTGTTAAAACCCTCCAGCGAGATTATACTCACAATCGGCCAGTCAACAACGGTCGAGAATTTCCTCAAGGCGGCGGCCCATTACCGCAATTTTACTGTGATTGTTGCTGAGACGGGACCTTCGTGAGTCCGGTCGTCATACCCCCCCGAGGCAAGCGATTCGATCTGCCTCGTAGTTATCAAGGTCACAGAATGGCTCGGTCACTATCTGAAGCCGGAATTTCGACTTTCCTCGTCCCAGACTCGTCAATATATGCCATCATGTCCCGTGTCAGCAAGGTCATATTAGGTGCCCATGCGATCATAGCCAACGGTGGAATGTTCGCTGTTACTGGCTCATTGTTAGCTGCGACCGCCGCTCAAGCGCACAGCACTCCAGTTGTCGTGTGTGCCGGCCAATTTAAGATTACCCCCCTATGGAACCTCTACCAGGATTATAGCGCACTAGATTTTTCCGACCCGAGTAGTGTGCTGGGTTTTGAGGAAGGAAACCTTGTGGATAAGGTCGACGTCATTAACCCATACTACGACTACGTGCGACCGGATTTGGTGCATGCATACATCACCAACGAGTAAGTGTATTCCAGCTGGATTTACAGACACCTAACTGTTTCCCAAAGTGGTGACCACCCGCCGACATCTATATACCGGTATGTGGTTTGAGATCCCATCTCAACGATCGCTGACATCCGGCGCAGGTTGATTAAGGAAACATACAATGATGAGGACATTGAACTTTGAGCCTTGGCCACCTGATTCCAGGATGTGAACGATATAGATATAGACCCTCATAGAATGTACGGTAGTATGAGTGAGAAGGTGTACCCCTCGAGTTCATGATTTACCGTTGCTGCTCAGGAGGTCGAAGAACGCTTCTTGTGGAAGATCAACCGTCCCGACTCGCTTCATTCTCCGTTTAGACTCCTTTTGGTTTTCCAGATGCTTCATCTTGCGTTCGTAGTGACCCTGAGTAGCGAGTGTTCAGCAATCAAATACTGTCATCAGGCGTGTATTCAGAGAACATACCCCGTAAAGACCGGCGGTAACGTCCGCTCTCATGGCGGAAAGGTTCTCTCGAGCAATGATCCGTTTGCCAACTGCAGCCTGGATCGGAATCTCGAAGAGTTGTCGTGGGATGACTTTATCTAATAACTCGTGTGGGGAGTAAAAACCCGTGAAGGCCAAGTCTTATGAGCTTACGAAGTTTCCTGACCCAACGCCTACCAACCGCCTGCTCAGCCGAGCGGTGAACGATAAGCGCCAAGGCGTCCACCGGTTTCCCGTTCAACAAGAACACCATCTGCCAGGGGGTAAGCGTTATGGATGGTTTGGGTAAGGTAAGGCAGTACCTTCACAAGATTGCTGGCCTTGTACCCAGCATCCTCATAACTTAACACCCATCAGGGGTTTCCCGCATGCGTTTCGACCGGTAGGACTCACTCGAAGCTGGCAAACCCGGAACTTCTGCTCTTCAGCCTATCAAAGAAGTCCGTAACAATCTCGCTCAGCGGAATGGTGCAGGTCACGATAATCCGCGGTGACGATCCGGAGGAGTCCAAATATTTGTAGTCCAGATCCTCGCCCCGGTGAACGAAACACAGATCCATCATCTCCCCCAGATATTCTGTAATTTTGGTCATCGGTGGACCGTTATCAATTTGAAGAAGTGACGTACCTTCGGGGACAATTATAGAGGCCTTGACCACCGGTTCTTGAACCTCCTTGACCTTCGAAGCCGAGTCCGTGGTGTCAGGGAAGTCAGTGGGGTTGCTCACGACTACTGTCCGATCCGTGCCCTTTTCTCTGTAGACAACTTCCAGAGGAAAATCCAACGAGTTGTGAGTTAAGGCCATGACTAGATGATCGGGCGCGGACCTCTGTACGGCACGGTTGGGGCTGTTATCAGGATGTTTGCGTCATATTCGTCCTCGAGACGCTGGCGGAAGACGTCCATATGCAGCGTGCCAAGGAATCCGAGCCGCAACCCTTGGCCGAGTGCAGTTGAAGACTCTTTTTGAACAGTTACACTACGGTCGGTAAGCGTGAGCTAATTGGCGAGAAAAGGTTAGAGAGAAGTACGTCAACACAAGATTAGACGCAAGCCAACCCTTCGAACGGATTCCTCAAGCTTGATGAAGTCGTTACTGTCTACAGGATAAACTCCTGCAAAAACCTGGTCATTAATGGGAAATTTGATCAACGAGGCGTTAAGCTTTGAGTTCGAAGGTTATACCATCGCTTTAGCTTGTTGGAACCCAGGCATGGGCTCCACAGGTTGCCCCGCAAGGTGGAACGTGTCACCGATATGGGCTAGCACCAATATGAGCGACCATCAGATCGGTGATGAAGTATTCGAACCTTCCGAGGACTCTTTCATGTTGCATGAAACATACCCCACCTGCCCCGGAAGCAGCACAGACGTAGAAACCTCCTCCGGGTGGAGTATACCGACATCTGCTACCTCATACTTCCTGCGAGAATGACACGACACAATCTTATCGCCTGGGGGAAAAGTCGGTGGCGCGTCCAATCGAAATATGCAGACGTGGTTTGGTCACCTTTTCGAAGAACACCGGATTGCATGCTCATCAATGAGATGACCCCACGATAACGGTCGTACCTATGGATGATCTAATTCCTCGTTCCAAGGGAGTGAAAGGTGAACTGACGATGAATCAAACAGAAATGCTTTCAGTGGTTTATCGGTATCCCCTCCCGGAGGCGGTATTCGATTCACAATTGCTTCTAAAACAGCCTGAACACCTTCTCCACTCTTTGCAGATATACGTAGGACCTCTTCCGGGTCAAGACCAAACGTCGATTCTATTTGGGCGACTATTCGTTCAGGTTGGGCGGCAGGGAGGTCAATCTGTGCGAAGATCACCAACGCGGACTCGGGAATAAGATAAACACAGGCTTTCCTTATTTAACACAGGGATGATCTTCAACCCCCTTTCCACTGCGGCATGAAAGACCGAAAGGGACTGCGCTTGTACTCCCTGGGTGGCATCCACAAGGAGAAGAGCGCCCTGGCATGCTGCAAGCGATCGAGACACTTCCCATGCAAAATCGACATGACCCTGGGTGAAGGTCAGATGGTGGTTCCCTGGGGGTGTCCTGGTACGTACGGGAGTGTCGATCAAGTTCAGGAGGTACGTTTTGGCCTCAAAGTCGTACACCATGCTGTGGGATTCCACATGAGTGTGTGAAATAAGGCTGGGTGTATGAGCGGATATTTGTTCCACCTTGCGGTCTGAGCCTTTACTATTTGGGAGCGTCACGACACATTGGAAGGTGGGTAACACGATGGAACAGACCTGTGATACCCCTCTCACGTTCAACCTTTAGTTTATCCAGGAATTGTTGAGTGCTTTTGACACGTTTATCAATTGTGCCTGTTAACTAGTCCAATGAGCAGGAGGCACCGACTACGGGAGTGTCAAATACCTCGAGCAACCTTCCGACACGAGACATGTGAACATTCGACCTGCGTTCCGAACGTGTGTGGGGCTCACCGATCAGCAAGGGTCGACTTGCCATGATCTTTGGGGAAGGTTCATAATCCGTGTCACAACGCCCGGGTGATGCACTCGCCTATGTGGGCTATTACGGAGAAATTCCTGACGAAGGCGGTCAACGCGCGGTATGTACGTGGCCAACGTTGGCTGACTTACCGGATGACCTCGCAGGGGAAGTCGCTCATGGGCGGAACGGTCTTGAGGGTTCTACGGTGGCGAACGACCACCACTGCATTTTGGGAGAGCGTCTTCCTCAAGGGATTGCAAAGCCATGACTGCGACATAGTCGACCTCAGACGGCCGCGAGCTCTCGTCACGGTCGCGTTTATAGCGATCGGAAATAATATCCACGTGATCCACGACGCCTTTTCCGTAGCGGAGGTGGTTTTGGCCACAACTATTCACGCTCGGACGTCGCAATGTCTCTGGCAGAGAACGCACAAGCCCGCAAGGCTCGCCTCCTCGCCTTACGGAAGCGTAGAGCAGGAGAAGCGGTGGAGGATGAGTGAGTAAGTCGAATGAGCTGGGTCTATTCTGTCTTCTAACAAAACCAGGGTAGAAAGTGCGGAACCCCTCATTAAGAACAGGAACTTCGATCCCGAGACGCGAACACTCAAAAAACGAGGAAACGACGAGGATGTGGAAATGGAAGACACGGTGGAGAAGAACATAGAAGGGTTGGCGGAACAGATCATCGAAGAGGAGGTTGGAAAACGCGCTCAGGAATTGGTTTGTGTTCTTGTCGCTTCCCCTGACGGGCGTGTGTTGACGAAACACGCGAATAGGATCTGTTTAATATCGCGCCCAAGAGGGCGAACTGGGATCTGAAGCGGGAGATGGAGAAAAAGCTCGCTAAGCTGGACAGGAAGACGCAGGAGGCTATCCACACGTTAATCAGTACGTTTACCCGCTGCCTTTGAGAGACGGTCGTGGGATGCTGATACAAGCTGTAGGACAAAGGCTCGCGACTCAGAAGGGAGAGTCGGATGATTTAGTGGGGGCAATGAAGGCCGGTGAAAGGGCAGAGCTCAACTCTGACGATGACGAGGACTGAGGGCCTTTGAGCCTTGTTTGGACCTTCGCCTTTTTTCTCTCTGGTGTACGACACTCTCCCCTTTGTCCTAATTCTTCGCTTCTACCCGCGACGATATGCACAGACGTTGCCTTAAATCCAAGCCGGGGGAACGATGAGAATCCAACATCTCGCACAACCCCCAATGCTGTTCTCGAAATCAGGATGGGATTTACGTGAATACCTGCTCACCGCCACTCTTCCGGAGATCACTGGGGGGGGCATGGGTGAAGATGGGCCCATAATCGTGCCAGCAGGTCACAAGTCCCATGCAAACCATCTCTCCACGCGGCCGTCGCCTTACAGGCTGCTGACGAGCATGTACGTCTGGGATTATGAAATGCTGAGGTGGGCCATCAGAGCTTGTGCGTTTCCGTTTCATCCTCCGGCCCTGGCTCTTTCTCACTTCATTTCCCAGTCACAAACAGCCACGCTCCCAGACACGCTCCTGGGGCCGTCGACGCGGACCCAGTGTCCCAAGAGAAAGTGACCATTTCAAGTCCCCCTCATTTCATCACCAATCCTGTCATCCCCTTCGCCGACCCTCAATGCATCGGCAAGTAAGTCTGTCCGACCGACGGACTGACCGGAGGATCGATCCGGTTTCGGTTCTAACCTCGGTTCTAACTCACCTCCTCAGCCTCGCCTTGTGGACTCACTATTTTCCCGTTCGGACGGCCGAACGCATATTTCATATCATGTTTCCCGACACCAAGGACCACAAGGTCAGGCTGAACTATGCCAATGACCAGGACGAAGCGCTCTTCCGGCATATGACCTTCGGCCTGCGTGACCCCCATCAGACAAGTACAGAAGATGAGGATTTCGCTTCGTACCCGCCGTCACTCATCATCGCCGTCCAACCACCCTGGGTCCTTGCCCCTCAAGACTTGGAATCGTTCGTTAACAATCGCAAGGTAGTGATGCGTCTCGGTTATCTCGCTTGGCACTCTCGCCTAATCTCGCGCAGTTTCCTACTTTTGACCTGGATAACCCAAACTGTTCGCTCCGTTCCAAAGAGCTTCTTTGGGCAAAAGTTTGTTTGAACGTCTCCCGGTTCTTGGGTGTAATAAAACTCACGGGCCATCTTTGGTTAGCTATGGGACTTATGCGTCAAGAAGAGATGCCAATGGTTCATCGTTTCCAACTATCAGGGATGGGTTTTTGGGGCGTTTTCATCAGGTGACTCCGTTCCCTTCTCCATGCGGCGCAACCCCCTCATCGATGACAACGCAGGGTGGACCCGAGCGTGGATAACCGATATCATAGAGTTTAACGGTGTCAGACCTTCCGTCATCGAAACCATCATTTTCTGGCTCGCATCCTCCCTGGGAATGCCCGGCGCCTTCACAATCCCCGAGGTACGTGACGAGCCAGTCTACCGGACAAGGGCACACCCGTGTACGGCCCACGATGTCATGTGGGAGCGACATCAGAAAGCAGCGGTCCTCGCCTTGTCCCAGATTTCATGACATAATCGCTGCCCGGATTCGCGCCCCTACCCTCCCGACTGTTTTCAGCATCCCGATTCTTATGCTCCACCCTTCCGCCTTCGTGCAGTTCCCGGAACCTGTCCCAAATTTCGAGCTCGCGCCGGTTATGCCTCAGGCTCCTCCCGGAACCAAGCGCACACCTTCCCAATTATCTGGTACCCTTTCTTGCAACACCCAAGGTCACCCTCCCCTCAGTCTTTTCACGGCGTTTAATGTTAACACCGTCGATTTCAGAACTCCAAGGGTTAGACTACGAATCCCCCGACGATGGCGAGCTCACCGATGACACGATCTCAAACGGGAAACGTCCCGTACCGATTGACTTCAACCGGATCAATTACAAATCCAAGGTCGTCAATTGGAGGGATGATCCAAAAATGAAGGCTTGTAGGCGGAAACATAACGTAGCCCCTTCGGAGCGATCTGGAGACTCTTTCGTGTCCCATTTCCACCACTATGTGGATGGGGTCGAGATGGGGTCCTGGATGTTTGGAAACCCAAACAGAGCACTTGCTGATGCATATCACCACTAATACATGTACGTACAATATCAAAAACTCGAGGGTGCGCGTAATAGATGACGGTACGGATGATCGTCGGGGCCCCATCCACGCAAGCCTTTGCGTGGAGATTAAGGGACATCTGATCTCATGGTTATGGTTTGGGGAGAGCTCCTTCCGCGGGCGACTGGGGTGTCTGACTTTTCGGAAGTGCAGGAGTCAGAACGCTGCTTCTTTTCTCCCTTTGGTCAGTCACTGAATTGACGTGACCAAAAAGTGTCGGATATGAGGGGCTTATGGTGGGGGGTTTAATCTGGTGATTTTTTAAGTCGGCTGTCGACTTATGTAATATCTTGGGACGTACATCACCCAGGCTTGAAACATGCGGAGTCGAGTCTTGGGAGGAGTAAAATTGAATGAGTATCGTAAGGGCTTCTACGTGGGGCATCAACAAGGATAAAAGGAGTAAAATATCAAACGCATCTTACCCGCAACGGATTTGAGCTCTGACTCTGAGAGAGAGAAGAAATCGGCAGCAAAGCGCGTGTGATCTTGGGTGGGATTTGGGGACGTCGGGTTGTGGGAAGGCGGAGTGGGCAACGTGGCGGACGGGGCGGGAGTGGAGATCCTCGCGTCTAAGGGAGCTGCATTGGGACCCTCGAAGTGCATCTGTGCAAGGATGAAGCACGCCGACGCAATGATACGCGAAGGAAACAATATGCAGAGTGGAGTCCTGTAACTGCAAATCGATCAGGTAAGTACCACGTCGCAGTTCAACCCACCGCCAGGTTTTGGGGCGTTACTAACGAATCATGCGCGATACTCCATGCGTAATCTTGCAGAGGGGGAGGTGCCCAGTCTTCGAGTAGATCGATGAGATGCTCATGGACGTTTTCTACCCAGAAATCGAAACAGAGTACTTCTAGTAGGGCCTCTTCCGAGGCGAGGATGGTGCTCTGGATGTTTTCGATTTCCTGTTCTGGGGTAAGGAAAAGGGGAATGTTCTTAGCGTGTGGTTTTGCCCACCTTGCCTTCAGTGGCGACATCGGACATATCTTTGTTACCCAGCTTCGCTACAAACACACGGGCGACGTCACGTAATTTTCGGCCACACTCTTCTGTCTTTGTCGCGAGAAATATGCAGGCTGCAGCGATTTCCTACAGGAACAGGTTTGATGAGGTGCGAGGACGACACGATGGAGGGGAATATACTTGTTTGGGATAGTCTTCGATCGAATACCTCATGTAAAACCGGTGGAACCAAGCCGCAGCGGTTGTCATCGTGGATAGTGAGCTACGGAAACGGACTTAAACGCGAAGCAGGATGGTTGTCGTGGGCTACTGACAGAAGCAAGGTAGATCCCAGGCGGTAGAGGAATTCGATGCCTCTGGACCTATCATACAGCTCCTTCTGGACGGAAATCCCAGCGCGTTTGACCGATGGGGTCTGGGACAGCGCAGAGACTGGGAACAACCATTGGGATGAGGTGGTCAAGGTCATCAAGCGGAACTGTGGTCACGTGCGACATCTCCGATCACCTGGTGGGAGTCACTCCGGACGGCGGCGTGTTCTCTCAATCTTACTGCTGGTAATAATGGGGATGACGGCGGATTTTGACATTTATCTCGCCTATCAACGCAACGTACAGAATGTAAGTCTTACTAATATGTTATTTGGTGGTAGCTCATGAATGACCGTCGCGAAGGTTGCACCACCGCTTGCAGCGATCATGGCCCTCACTGAACTCATCGAGAAATCGTCCGGTGCGATACTCCTCGCGTACGTCACAGCATCCAGCTCATGGTGGGGTGCTCTCAAGCTGGCACTATGTTCGAACTCTCCGGTGTCCTGGATAGGGGCACCCAGCAGCTTGCTGACCGCGTTCCGAACTCGATAAGCCTAAATGCCGGGTGCGAGCTCTTCAATCTCTTCGTAACTGTGGTAACGCACGACTTGGGGGTGTGTACCTTTCCGTCGTCCACGTAAAGCCCGAAACGCATGGCTCCCCTCCCTAGAGCCTCTCTGACTTCAAGGACAAGCTTGTACGGCAAGGGAACCAGTACATTGCAGAGGCTGCCTTGTACAGTGAGAAGATCGCTGGATTTGCCAATGGATTCGTCAAGGATGGATCAGTGGTATGGCCCTCAGCCGTGCACTGACACCTTCTTTCCTTCCCTTACACATCGATCCCACATTACGGCAGATCCTCACGCATTCTCACTCCAGAGTGGTGATGAAGGCGCTTTTACATGCTCACAAGAGGAAACGGATATCTGTGTACGTAACAGAAGGTGGGGAATCAAAAATTTGTGTTGCACTCTATCTTACTAAACGGGCTGAAAGCTAAACCACAAGGGTTGGGGTAAGTTCCACCATCGAGTCATTTAACCAG
>Ga0307516_10004600_pt1 | contig 16930 bp, 22 predicted proteins | sample 19_EM_MG_FD_203310 | JGI IMG/M metagenome (GOLD analysis project Ga0307516, IMG submission 203310) | Populus trichocarpa ectomycorrhiza microbial communities from riparian zone in the Pacific Northwest, United States - 19_EM | ecosystem: Host-associated > Plants > Roots > Unclassified | place...
AGCACACCTCAACAGATGACGTTCTACGCGCCTGGACAGAACAAATCGAACCAATCCACCAAGATCTTGAACAAAAACGAACTGACGCACACTTTAAAAACACACTTATTAAGGCTCTTGGCTTTAGCGACGGCGATGCCGACCGCGCCATCGATTATCTTATCGACGAACGCAAACAATCACTGCTTGATGAGGTTCTAGGTAATTTATACCCAATCCATAACGAAGACTCACCCTTTCAACACAGCTACGCCCAAAACCTCCTACAACAGTCCGACACCGACATAAACGACTTCTTCTCTCGCTATATTGATTTTATCCGAGCAGTCGACGCCTCGGAAAAATATCACGTACTTCTATGCGACCCACATAGTTCGTGGCTCGAACGGCAGCGCACAGCGATTCAAATCAACAAAGAGCGGCAACATACCGCCCAAGATGAAGATGCTCGCTTAGAAGAGATAGAGCACCAGCTTGAAAAGATCGCAAAAGACCCTGATAACCTTGTTGGTAAAATCGTCTCGAAAGAGTGGAACTTTATAACTATTCTTGACCTGCGTTCTAAATATCAAAAGCATGTTGATCACCTCTCGAAGGAGGATTTGAAAAATCCAAACAAACGCCTCAAATTATTTGAGCGCGTTACTCAGAGTTTTCGTGACCGTGAGGCCGAAAAACTCACTGGGGTTCATAAAACCCAAAGCCTTAAGACACTTCGCAAGATTAATGAGGATATCTATGACCTCCTGTTGGAGGTGTTTGACCTTGACACCACCAAACGTAATCGACTCCTGCTTGATATACAGCGTCACACCCGTTTATCCCAAGAACGCGACCTCATTTTACTGATTCAGCGTAACCGCGAACAATTTCTGTCTTAACTATATATCACAGATGACCATGTGTTGTAATTGGATCGATCGTCGTCTGTCGCACTACGTCAACCGCAGCGAAAGCTTATCCAAAAAATCTTTAGTATCCTTATATTCAATGATCTCATTCGTCACAAAACGCAACGAACTGGAAGTTTTTGTGCCCGTCTTATGAAAACAAACGATGGGCACGCCCGCTACATTCGCCTGCCCCATTTCAATACCTTGACCTGTCGATGGGTAAGACACCTCAGCGACCAATATATCTGTCTGCTTCAGTTGGTCCTTCGCATCTATGTCGATGTTCTCAGGTTCATGCGGCAAAAAGAAGTAATGCATGGCGGCAAGCCCGGATTCTTTGATTGGTTTATATAACTCATTCTCGTAATCGTAGTTGCCAGAATGAGAAATATAGATATTCATAGTCTTATTTTATCAAATTCCCGACTGTTTGCGCAGAAGCCTAAAATGATAAGAACTAGCCTTCAACTCAGCAGTAAAACCACCATATGCCCTACGCCATCATTTTAAGCAAGCTGCCTTGGACTGCAATGCCAGATGGTCTATAATAAACGTAACTATTATGCCTAACGAAAATCAGACATCGCCGCATAACCCCGAAGCCTTTAGTCTGGATATCGTGCCAGTGCATCACACGCGCAACGGTGGCCCAATTATTGAAACGGCGGGCGACCAGATCCGCAACCGTGAAACGCTTGCAGGCGCAGCCGCCGATCTGCAAACCGATATCGCACACCTACAGGAGCTACGTGAACTGCCCCCGCGCCGCAACATCTTTAAGCGCCGGCGACAAAGACGCGCCCTTAATGACTGGCTGGAGCGCAAGGGTTTTATTGACGTAGATGAAGCCCATAGTAAGTTGTCTGAAGAGCATACCAAGGCAACAAAGGGCGTCGATACAGTAGCGGCAGATCTGGAGCAAATCTGGCTCCCGAAAGTGCGCGAGTCACTTGGCAAATTACACGAAGATAATAAGGACTACGCCGACAAGCTTTTCCGTGCACATGATTTCCCCGGCGACGTACTTGAGGCTTGCGAAAAACAGGCAGGCGCAACCGGCCATACAGCAAATATTTTAACGTGGCTTAGCCAAACCCCTACTACCGAAAACCCGTACGGTGCAACTAGTGAACAGCTTGAATCAGTTCTCTTGTGGAATGCATCCTGCACAGAACGTATGGCCGCAAATCCGGAAGGGGTGAGGCAAACCATTGATGAACATTTCTCGCAGATTAACAAGAGAGTGATAGAAGGTAAGCTGGATGAGTCGTGGGCACATGCCAAGCCAGAAATATCACGTGTCATTATTGGCGACATTATGGCTATCCGGTTCCTGGGTTATAAAGACGTAAGACGTGGAGGTAACTATAATAGTGAAACCAAGTCACTCACCCTATGGCCCTATGAACTCGAAGACGAAAACTACACCGCTCACATTTGTAAACATGAGTGCGACCATGCTCTAGGTGGTTTTAAAGAGCAGTGGCTCAACGAAGGGTTTACCGAAGCCTTCACGCTTATAATTGAAGATAAAGATCCTTTTGGTGAATCGAACATTTATAATTCGAACCGTTTAGCAATTAAAAAGTTATTGGAAGGCGCCAACCTAACCTGCAAGGATGCCTCTGCCTTTTTTATTGGCCGCGACGTCGAAACAAACGAAGCCAGGCTCGGTGAATTTTTAACGCAAGCATATGACGGCAATGATGTCTTAAGTGCCGTTAATGCAGCATACCGCGAGTCGTTCCAGGATGATGATAACAAGCTCTATGATCCAGAGACTGAGGACGCAGCTTTGTTTGTGGCGGCATTGACCGCTTTAACAATTGGCGACCTATTTAAAGATGCACGACAAAACGCCCAAGCGGTAGCCGAACACGTAAAACAGTTAGCTGTGGATGCTTCTGAGCCCAGGTACATCGCCTTTAAGCATGCGTACTTTTTGTTTGCGGATATGGCCGATAGGCAAAAAACGTAGGCAATTTTGAATTGTTATGGCTGTGGGCTTCATACAAACATAATCATCTTGGCCGGGGAGGATTAGAACTCCTTATATGAAGAGAATACGTATGAATTTATAGTCTCTTTCGATTAGTAGTCTTCGCTGAATATTAGCGGTACTACCAGACTATGTTTAACTTCTTAATGATTTTAAAAGCAGTGTTGACCAGACGTCATCTATTGACAGTTCATACTACTTATGTTAATATAAATAGTACGCAACTACGCGTCAGCCCGTAAGGAGTTCCTTTCATGCAGTCAATCCTCGAGAAGTGCTGGTCCAACCCGGTTCGATTCGCGCTAGGCATCTCGCTAGCGTTTGGCGCCTGGGTGCTCAGCCTCACGGTCCTGCCCCTGGCTATGCCGAGTGGCGAGTTCCGCAACGTTGTGCCGATCCTGATTTTCGGCAGCTTGTCGCTGTACCTCGCCATTTTCATCGCCATCTCCGTCCGTGACAACAACCTGGGTGAGCACATCTGCTCCCTCGTCGCGACGGTCGTGATGGCCTTCTTCGTCGGTAGCGTCATCGGTGCGAGTGCTTCGGGAACCGACCTCTACGGGATCTTCCTGGGGGTCGTGTGCGGTGGACTCGCGCTCATCGGCGTGGCGGTCAGCTTCATCCTCCCGGACACCGACGACATGCAGTACCTGCTGGACACATGGAACATCTCCAGCCGGTACTGACTCAGGCAACTCAACGGGCTGAGCCCGCCGACCACTCGGCGGGCTTTAGTCTTGCTCGAGCTAAGAAATAAACGATGATCAACATTTAGATTTAATTGCTTATTAATTGACACCAGATGCATTCCCTATTGATGAGCTGAATGCACACATAAGGTTAACTAAAGAGATAATTTTACGTTCTGTTAGTCGTATAAAGTTTACAGAGCTGGTTGCCCACGGCATACCATAATACATAGTGCTCTAGCTCTTAGAAGAGAACGTAGATATACTACTTTTCAATAATTTGAATGAGATTGCCGCAGGTATCGTCAAAAACCGCAATCTTTACCGGTCCCATCTGCGCTGGTTCCATGGTAAAGGTAACGCCGAGCTCTTTGAGCCGTTTATGTTCATTGTCGATATTCTTTACGCCAAAACTAGCCGCAGGGATTCCTTGGGCGACCAACCCTTTTTTGAAATCTTTCGCCACTGGATTATCACTTGGTTCGAGCAAGAGCTCGATGCCATCCTGATCGTCCGGCGAAACGACAGTAAGCCATTTAAATTCTCCGACTGGAACATCCTGCTTTTTTACAAAGCCGAGTTTCTCAGTATAAAACTGCAAAGCCTTGTCCTGGTCGTCTACAAATACACTGGTAAGAATAATTTTCATGCTCATTGGTCGCTCCTTAGTTCACAGTTAATTTCTTTTACTAAGTAGACATTATTCCATGCTCTTAGCCCACCTTTCAGTTATGTGTTTAATCGGTTTTGGGTCAAAGACCATTACACGATATTTCCCTCGGCGTTGCGACTGCAGTAGCCCTGCGGTCTCTAGTAAGCTTATGTGTTTAGTAACCGCTTGCCGTGAGATTGTGATGTTATGTTTCATAAGCAGTCGTGCGCAGAGCTCAAACAGAGTTTGCTCCGTACGCTCGGCGAATTCGTCCAAAATAATACGGCGAGTCGGGTCGGCAAGTGCTTTAAATACAATATCTTCATCCATGTACATTAGTATGATACGCAACCCTATGGTTGCATGTCAAGATAGTGCAAGCGCCATAAAGGATTCGAACCTTAATACCTTTGACCAGACGAGACTGCTTATGGTATAACTATTACAGAGGTAGGCAAAAAAATAAACACTATATGATAAGTTCTCTCGCCGTTATCGCTTTCGCAGCTCTCATCCACACAAGCTTTCAGCTGAGTGTTAGTATGCTGACATTGCTAAGCGGACACGCTATCGGCAGCAAAACCAAACAAACTAAGCTCATCCGTTTAACTGGTGGTTTTTCGCTTGGTGTTGCCGTTATGACCTTGCTGCTTTTGACCTTCACTGCTTTTATATTACAGCATAGCTTCGGTAACGACGTGCCGCTTCTTGTCTGGGCTGTTAGCTGCGGACTTTTACTCGGACTTGGCGTCGCTGTTTGGATTTTTTATTATCGGCGCGAAAGGGGAACAAGTCTTTGGCTTCCTCGTAGTTTGGCCCACTATTTAAGTGATCGCACAAAAGCTACCAAACAGGGTACCGAAGCTTTTAGCCTGGGGCTCACCAGCGTCATCGCCGAGTTGCTGTTTATATTTGCACCTATCGTTATCAGCGCGTTGGTTTTAATCCAGCTAGAGCCTTGGCTACAACTTATAGGCATCGCGCTCTATACCATCATTTCCCTACTTTCTCTGCTGATTGTCGGCGGACTTGTCGGCAGTGGTCATAAACTAAGCCACATTCAAAAATGGCGCGAGGATAACAAACACTTTTTGCAATTCGCTGCCGGTAGCGGGCTGCTTGTCCTTGGGTTTTATGTGTATGTTGAGCAAGTCATTACTGCCACAGCCATGGCCCATGGAGGTTTTTAATGGGAAGGGCAGTTGATATCATCAAACGTGACGGCAAACGACCAACTGAAGCCTTTAAACGCGAAAAGTTATATGCCAGCGTTCAAGCAGCATGCCTGAGCGTTCGTAGCCCGGAGGGCGAGGCTGAAACAACTGCAAATAACGTGTGCGATGCCGTGATTTTATGGCTAAATACCAAGCCTGAGGTCACCAGTAACGACTTGCGACGCAAAGCCGCCGAAACACTATACCAACACCATCCTGAAGCAGCATATTTATACAAACATCACCGATTGGTTATGTAAGGAGACCGTAATGGCAAAAAAACACACATTTGATTATGACCTTATTGTTATCGGTAGCGGCGCAGGCGGTAGCGCGGCCGCCACTATTGCTGCTCGTGCAGGTAAACGCGTAGCAATTATCGAAGCCGGCATTTTTGGCGGCGAGTCGCCTAACTGGGGTGACGTACCTACAAAGGCGCTCCTTCATGCTGCACAGCTGTACGATGAAGCCAAGCACGGCGCACGCTTTGGCATTCGTTCGTCGATGATGGGCTATAACTACCCATCTCTCCACGCCTGGAAAGATCTCACCATCAAACGCACGGGCGCTGGCGGCAATCGAAAGTACTACGAAAACGAAGGTATTAGTGCTTTTAGTGGCATTGCTCATTTCTTAAGCCCAAATGAAATCAGTGTCAATAGGCGTCACCTCTCGGCCGAAAGCTTTCTAGTGGCTACCGGTTCGCACATTGAAGCTCCGAATATCCCTGGCCTTGCCAATGTTAAATACCTCACACCTCGTACGCTTCTTGAACAAACACGTCTTCCAAAGAGTTTATTTATTATTGGCGGAAGCACAGTTGGTGTTGAATTAGGTCAGCTTATGGCAATTTTTGGCACAAAAGTCTATATAGCCGAAATTGCCAGTCGGCTACTTCCACACGAAGACGAAGAGGCTGGTGTACTCATGGAACGGATTCTAAAAGAACGCAAGGGGGTCACTTCTTTGACTCAAACTCGAGTCCTGTCAGTCGCGAAAGACGGCGTTGGTAAGCGCGTCACCTTCAATCGTGGTGGTGTTGAAAAATCGCTTCATATCGACGAGGTTTTGCTTGCTACTGGCCGCGTTCCTACTGTCGATCTTGGCCTTGAAAATGCTAGTGTTAACTACACGCCAAAAGGCATTGAGGTGGACGAATACCTGCAGACCAGCGCCCGTCATATTTACGCCGCTGGTGATGTACTCGGAAAAGGAAGTCCTACCCACACCGCTTTGCTCGAAAGTAGAATTGCCGCTAATAATATCCTAAATCCAAAGTCTCGTATTTCACCAGATTATACCGCTACGCCTCGAGTTACCTTTTCCTATCCAGGTATTGCCTCGGTAGGATTATCCGAAGATGACTGTCTTAAACGCGATCTTCGTATTAACAAAGCGGTCGCACCGCTTAATATCGTCACACGGAGCAACACGTCCGATTTCCGCGACGGCTTTGTAAAGATTATCACCGATAAACGTGGTGTCATCCTCGGTGCAACCGTCGTCGCTCCACATGCAAGCGAGATCATCCACGAGCTTGTTTTAGCCGTCAAACATCAGCTCACTGCCGCTGATGTCGCCAGTACGCCGCATGCCTTCTTAAGCTGGAGTGAGGCGGTACGAGTAGCTGCCGCTAAACTAAGCTAAAGTGCTTTCATCTCATCACTTGTAATCAGTAGTTATATCTGTTATTATTGAGAACGTATCGCGGGGTGGAGCAGTCTGGTCAGCTCGGATGGCTCATAACCATCAGGTCGTAGGTTCGAATCCTACCCCCGCAACCAAGATTATTTATAAAAAGAGCTAGCCCTTATCGCTGGTTCTTTTTATTCGGGTGGTTAAATTAGCAAGTCTATGGTCGTTGGGGTTGGGCTATTCTCGGCGATTACCGCCAAACAAAAAATTCACCCACAATTGAAAATTATCAATCGACTCAACCGCCTGGACGGGCCGTTTCATTAAAAGCACGTCTGCTTTTTTTGCTGCCTCGCTGTTAGGAGGCAGGATGATCGCCTTCTCTCCAGGCTTAGCAAGCCCCAGGCGAGCGCGTACGGCCAGTTCCTGATATTCGCCACTTTTATAGTATCGTTGCTCATAAGTGAGGTTTTGAGTCTTTAGCTCAACCAGCTTAAGCTGTCGTGATTTACCATCAACATCCTTTTGAAGATCAAAGTTACGTTGCATCATTTCGACCGAACCCCACGCCCAACCAGCACCAATCATTAAAGCAATGCCGATCACGACATTATTCATCGTCAGATATCGATACCGAATATGGTAATAGATTTTACGTATGTTTGTTTTTTTCATGGTTGTTCTTTTTATTATAGCCCAGCAGATAAGAATACGCTATAATATGCAAGGACACGGGGGTGTAGCTCATCGGTTAGAGCAGGCGGCTCATAACCACTTGGTAGGTGGTTCGATTCCACCCACCCCCACCAGGATATTATTTTAGTAAATTACTTCATAAATCAGGCGAGCCAATCGATAGTCAATGATGCGATAATTGACATTTTTAAATATAGGTGATATAATAAACTAGCTAAGGCCATCTGGCTGAACGCACACCTGAACAATTCGACCTGGAGGAAAACAATGTATTATCGCCTCACCGCACGTCTGCGCACGACCCGCCCTTCACGTGGCGCCATCCTGATCGTGCTCTTGAGTGCGATTCTGGGCGCCGCGAGCACCTTCACCCTCATGACGTGGGGGTCGGGCTCACCGCTACGCTACATGTCGGCCACGTCCATCCCGGACGGCACGACGCCGGTCACCTTCTGGATCCTCGGTCCGATCGCCAAGCTCGGAGCCGACGTCAGTGCGGCCGGACAGATCATGCAGGCCCTACTCGGCGTCCTCGTCACCGTGGCGAGCTGCTACCTGCTCTTCGGGGTGCGCAACTTCTACATCGCGCATCGGTCCTCGCAGACCAGCTCCAACTGAAAAAGTTCAACCGCCACCAGTCGACTCAGGTGCCCGACGCCTTTCCAGGTGTCGGGTATCCCCCTAGCATTACAATCACCGATTGCCGTTCTAGTAGGATATTTCATTTTAGAATATTGATTTTATTTATAAATTGTATACTATTGATAAGTTGCTCTCTTTACGAAGATCGAGCACATTTTTGATTACTAGGCCAGACAACAAACACCGAGAGGAAGCTATGTCACTAGGTAACTGGCTCACCCCGAAGACACGGGACGGAAAAGCGTTCCTGATCCTACCTAGCGTTGTGGCAAAGCCGGAAAGGTTTCAGGACTTTCTAGACGAGGCGTTTGAACTGCGAAGGCTGACTCGTTTGTATGTCGTCGTCGACGTAGCGGCGATGTGCCGCATTGTCATCAACCCCCTTCCCAATCCTAAGGAAAGGACGCAGATCGTCAACCAGTGGGACATACTCCGCAAGTCCAAGGGGGCAATGGCGACGAAATTCATCGGCATACCGTACGAAACGGCGTACAACTCCAACCACACAACTCGCAGGAGCAGGTTAACCAAGGCGCCCGCCATGGCCATGCGTAACCAAGAGGTACGAAGGGAGACTGTGTCCGCATCTCTCGACAAGCCCCTAATCAAGCTGGCCGAACGTTGGGCACGCTTTATGCAGCCCATGCTCGATGGTCGCATCACCACCCAGGACGCGGTATTCGCCAGCCTGTACCTGGCCGACGAAAACGGCTACCTCAACCCGAACCGGCTTCCTGCCGCTCTTCGCCACCTACAGAAATTCTGGCCGCACTACGAGGCAACAATCGGCAAGGTATTCGGGTGACCTAGCCTGAAACGGCCGCGTGGCTGGCGTGGAAGATGTGTCCCACGCCAGCCACGGTTTCGCGAGCCAGCCCTGAATATTAGTTGATGAAAATCCTCGTATTCAGGGCTGATTTATTATATAATACATATGTTCACGGAGTTGTCATGATAATCAAGTATCAACGAGACCGGGAGTATGACTGTGAAGGTAGCAAGAATCCGTGCAGTATCATACGTTCTTCTCTATGTTCAACCCAAGGCTCATCCGAACGAATTGAAGTTAGCCGAGCTGGACACAGCACTGCGTCCGTTATATGCAGGCGTGCAGCTCGGCCCGACGAAGCTTCGTCGGGCATCCGACAGATGGGTAGTCGTTCGCCTCTTTGAAAAAGCAGATGAAAAAGAAGTGACAACAAAGCTGGCCGAACTTGGCTATAAATTCAAAGCAAGAGAAGTAAAGCCCGGAATTCTTATGCAACCCCCGCGTCGCATCCCCGTAACAAAAAAACGCCCTCGCGACGTGAGCTAGCCGATAATGGCCCTTCTGTGCGAGGGCCTTATCTATTGAGCAATTTTTCTACAGGTATCAAAAAAGCCCCTCAGGACGATTTGCGCATCCATGTGGGGCTCGTTTGGCACCTGTTTGTTTGATACTACTGTATCACTAAACGTGCTTGTGTTTCAAGATTATTTTTTCTTGCTAATTGTAAGGAACCCGTTACGTGGGTTTTCTTTTACTTCACGGTCTTCTGGAAGATCGGTTGGTTCACCTTTAGCGTTCTTTTCAACTTTTGCGAAAAAGTAGATAGTTTGCGGTTTACCGCCGCGCAGTGTAACCTCGGTCTTATGTAAGTAGTAAGTGATACCCTTCGAGTTTGTGTGCTTGTAAGCCATTTGGTCTTATACCCTCCTGTTAGCTATTACTTTGCTAGAGTACCGCCTCTGGCGACCGGTGTCAACATTTAAATACCCCTGTAATGATGTTTTAAAAGCAATCGCAAGATACCAAGACTCACTAAACGAGTAATAATCATCAGCAAAATCACTAGCGACAGAGCAACCGACCAACCGGCAAAATCAGGCGACCACAAAGGGTCGTCAAAGTTATGACGATACAGGGAGGTACTCGGCAAAGTGATGTTTTGTGCCGGATCCGGAGATGGTGGAAACTTTGCAAGTTCATCTGTAAAACACTGGACGTACGCGGGCGACCACACCGTATACCGCGGCTTACATACCGCTTCTGCTTTGGCATTAATGTTACCGTTTGGATTAGTATCATTTTTAGCGGCATCAACTAGTTTTTGAGCATCACGGCGATACTGACCCTCAAGATAGAACGGACCAGTCTCGGTATTCATATGGTCGGCGACATATCGTTGTAAATCATACAACCTACTCTCAATAGCCGTCGCATCACCCGTCTTGTCGGCAGCGAGTACTGCATCGCGTCTTTGCACCATACCTATATTATTTAGCCGCAAAAAAGTTGCCGCAATAAAGCCAGCGAGCAAAAGCAAAATAAGCAATTGCCACGTTTTTACACGCTGCAATTGCCGAATACTCTTTTTAACTTGCCTGTTATCTGTCACTGAAAAACGTCCCACCTCGTGATACTCTTATTATTGTAGCATGAGCGATATAGCTTGAAGAGAAGGAAAACGCTGTCAAATGATATACTAGCGGTATGAATATTTACTTTTCTGGAGTTGGTGGAGTCGGAATAGGGCCGCTCGTTCACATTGCTCTTGATGCTGACTACGAAGTACAAGGGTCTGACATAGTCGAAACCCCACTCACACACGAGCTCCAAGGACGCGGAGTAGCGATCTCCATTGGTCAAGAGGGTATTTTTTTAAAGGCCTGCCACGCCGCCAAACCTATCGACTGGTTTGTTTATACCTCCGCGCTACCAGCAAACCACCCTGAACTTGTCTTAGCGCGTGAACTTGGTATTAAAACCGCCAAACGTGATGAGCTGCTTGCTCGCATTATTAAAGAGAGAAACTTAAAACTTATTGCTGTCGCTGGCACCCACGGTAAAACCACTACTACGGGCATGCTTATTTGGGCATTTAAGCAACTGGGCGTACCAGTGAGCTACTCCGTTGGGACGACACTTAGTTTTGGTCCAAGTGGTAAATTCGACCCAGCGAGTGAATACTTTGTGTATGAATGTGACGAGTTTGATCGTAATTTTCTGCACTTTTCACCCTCTGTTGGCGTTATTACCTCAATCGGCTATGATCACCCTGACACATACCCTAGCAAAGCTGACTACCTTGAGGCGTTTAGGCAATTTGCCTCGCAGTGCCAAAAAACGATTCTTTGGCATATCGACTCAACTGGACTCAACAGAACCGCTGATAATAGTTGGATTCTCGGCAGTGATGAACTACTGGATATTGCCCTGCCTGGCGCGCACAACCGACGTAATGCAACGCTTGTTGTAAAAGCACTCGAATATCTTGAGGTTGCCTCAAACGAGGCCACTATTGCCGTTTTGGATCACTTTCCCGGCACGAACCGCCGTTTTGAGCGCCTCGCTGACAACCTCTATAGCGATTACGGTCATCACCCTATCGAGATCGCCGCCACACTCCAGCTGGCTCGCGAAGTATCCGACCACGTTGTATTGGTATATCAACCGCATCAAAACGTTCGCCAGCATGAAATCCGCAAGCTATACACCAACTGTTTTGCACTAGCCGAAGAGGTCTACTGGCTGCCTACATATTTATCCCGCGAAAACCCCGACTTATCAATTCTGTCCCCTACTGAATTGACTGAGAATATTTCCAATAAAGCAAACCTCCACATTGCAGAACTAGATGCTGACCTTTGGGACAATATCCAACAAGCACGCCATGACGGAAAGCTGGTTCTGGGTATGGGCGCTGGCACAATAGACCGCTGGCTACGCAATCGGCTTACAGCATGAAGGGCCTGATTCTTTTAAAATTTATCTATCTAGCGCTTGACGTTTTATAGTTTATGTTATATACTCTTAGTAGGCTGGGGGTACATGCTCCTTGGCATACACAGATTGGATCATCATGAGCTTTTCGAGCGGAAATGACCCTTTGAACAACGCGATCAACGCAGCCATCCAGGTTGGGTTGGCACGGGTGGTTGAAATCAACACGGGATTCGAATCGAATCAGCCCTACACCACTGGCAAGCTACGCGAGTCTGTGGAGGAGATCTTCGTCGTCGAATCGCCCACAACCAAGACTCAGTACGGTGTCGTCCTGCTCCCGAAGACTTTGACCGAGAATCTCGTTCACGCTATTCAGGTAGCCATGAACGGACAGATGCTCGATGAGAAGAATTACCGCAAGATAACGCTCAGCCGTACCGCCACTGGGAATATTCATCTCCAGGTTGGCTGGCGAGTCTAACGCACTGTACCGTGAGGATGTCACCTGGTTGAAAAACCAGCGCGACATCCCCACGGTACAACCCCTCTAAGGAGGTTTTTTTATTTGTCTTAAAAAATGCCCACACCAATTAAATCCCTAGTGAGCTCGACTCATTTTTGTCACTTCAACATGGTATACTATCACTATGAACGACATACTGAATTGGGTTTCGACCTACGGTGATGATATTGTACTTATTGTACTTATTACTGGTGTTTGTTACTACCTCGGCTCGGTATTTATGGAACGCATTATTAGGCGGGCGCTTCATACCACTAAACACAACTGGCCAGAAAAAGACATTGAAAAACGCCAACGAACACTAGTTGGCTTATTTAAAAATATTTGGCGTGTTTTAGTAATAACGTTTGGGACATTCGCGTTATTTCATCTCTTTTTTGAAGACGTAAGTCTAGCGCCGTTGTTTGCGAGTGCCGGCATTATCGGTGTAGCATTTGGCTTTGGCGCTCAATCGCTAGTGCAGGACTTTCTTTCGGGAATGTTTATTATCTCCGAAAATCAGTACCGTGTAGGTGATATCATCGATATCGAAGGGGCTAGCGGCACCGTAGAGCGGATCGGTGCCCGCTCAACAGTACTACGCGATGCAGATGGCAATGTCCATTATTTTCCCAATGGCATGATCCAACATGTCATTAACAAAACAATGGACTACAGTATGGCACGTTTTTCTATAAGCGTTCACCCATTAAGCGATCTGGAGCCAGTGATTACACTTATTAACGATACGGGCAAAAAGCTAGCGAGTGATGCAAAATGGGAATCAAAAATTATTGAAGCCCCGTCATTCGTTTCGATTGGCGAATTTACTGCCGCAAGTGTCAGTATGCTTATTTCCGGTAAAACACAGCCCGCAGACCAGTGGGGAGTTACAGCCGAAATGCGCCGCCGCTTGTTATTTGAACTCGAAAAAAACAAGATCGAACTAAGCAATGCCCTTCCTGGCGTTCAACAACCTCCTAAAAAATAGCGACTAATTTTCAGCTGGAGGGTCAATCGAAAGCGTTTGTTCGTTCATCGCATTGCCCGAGAAGCTATCGACATTCGTCGCTTTTTCAGCTTGCTTGTCGTATAAGCTGCGAAATTCATCGATTGCTTTTTTATCAAGCACGCCAGTTGCTGGAAAGCCATCGAATGAGGTCGAGTGACCCGCCTGATTGCGCACCGATTGGTAACCTGGACGACTTAGATCAAGTTGAGCTGCCCCACTACTTGCATACAAAGCAAGTGCCACACTTACAAGAAACAATGAAATAAGAATAGTCATACCAACGAGCACCATAAAGCGATGCTTTGACCAACTGTCGAGCGTATGGTCATTATGAAGCTGTTGCTCTTCGTTCATTGATCGCCTCCTGTAAACTGCTTGGCAAACACTTCAAACTCCTTCTTGTAATCACCGATGGTTTCATGAAGCGTAACGGTACTTTCATGTACTTTTTTGCGCTTGGCACGCGTGTCAGCGACGCTATCGTAAAATACCACAGGCTGATTAATGCAATTGAGCTTCAAGGTACGAGACATCGCTTCCTCATATTGCTGATAGCTCTGGCGAAAATACGCTAACTGTCCCTCGTACGAAGCAGCGATTGTCACCAAATTCACGTCATCTAGGTGATTGAGACTAATTCGACTATTCAAGGGCGCCATTAATTTAGTAGAGATAGATTCGTATAATTGACCCCTGTTAACACGAAGTAAAGCATCACTTGCATGAAGCTGGCCAAGTCTCGTCTGCGCTTCGACACAATTAGCCCGAATTCGAGCAATGTGGGCCTCTGTCATGGGCATGTCTTGAGCTTGCACCGACGTGCGCCAAACAACACCAGCGATAATAGCGGTGGTAAAAATAAGTCCAAAAATGATGTAGCGCTTCATGTTCTCCTATTATCTAACGACAGTGCCTATTTGGTCAAATGGAATACGCCGCTTGTTTGGGTAATAAGGCCATCTCGCTCTAGACCAGCTAGGGCTTGAGCGAAGCGTTCATCCTGAATAACGTCATTCTGTAGACTACTCAGTGTCTTATCTCCCAGGGTTAAGCTACGGAGAATGTGGCCGCGAATTTCACGCAAACTGCCCTTTAGTGCTGTTTGTTTGACGTAATGTCGGCTCTGCGTAATACGTCCAACTCCGTTGCGCTTAAGCCATGAACCGTAATCCATCAGTGCCCAGTAAAACTCTCTAGGATGAGCTCTGTCGAGAGTCTGTTCAATAATGGGCTGTAATTGAGCATCACTGATTTTTTCGCCCATTTCAAAAAAATGATAAAAATAAACAGTTCGGATATTAGTTTCAATAAACACCACCGGCTGATTAAATGCATATGCGGCGATAGCTCCAGCCGTGCCTGGCCCAACCCCTGGCAAACTCATAAGATCCGACACAGTATCCGGAAAAACGCCCTTATGTTCACCTACAGTTTTTTTAGCTGCTTCATGTAGAAATTTAGCGCGACGATTATAACCCAGACCGCTCCATAGCCTTAACACCTCAGCTAGCGAAGCCCCAGCTAAGCTTTTTTCGTCTGGAAACTGCTGAATAAACGCCTTGAACTTTGGCACAACACGATCCACCTGGGTTTGTTGAAGCATCAACTCGCTCACTAGCACGTAATAAGGCCTCGTATCCTCACGCCATGGCATTTCGCGGTGTAGTTCGCGCGCCTTTTGCCAAATAAGTTCCCGGAACGATTGTATGTCCATTTGGTTTATTATACGGCGTATAATAAAAATATGACTACATTTGTTTTAGGCGGTGGATGTTTTTGGTGTCTCGATGCTATATATCGCAGGCTGAAAGGAGTTACCGAAGTAGAAAGCGGTTACGCCGGAGGAAGTGGCATACCAGACTATTACCATGTAGCGACCGGAAATACCGGACATGCCGAAGTAGTTCGCGTGACGTTCGACGAGTCGATTATTCCGGTTGATATTATCCTCGACGTATTCTTCCTTATTCATAACCCAACCACGCTGAACCGTCAGGGTGCAGATGTAGGCACGCAGTACCGTTCGATTATGTTTTATAGTGATGAGGCCCAACATCACGCATTTCAAACAGCCGTGATTCGAGCCAGTATACTATGGGACGATCCTATCGTCACCGAGATCACGCCCCTTGAGCAGTTTTTTATAGCTGAGACCGAACATCAAAACTACTTTAATAAAAACCCCGAGGCTGGCTATTGCGCAATTGTGATCGCCCCAAAAATAGTAAAGGCTCGAGCAGCCTACAAACAATGGTTTAAGGAGGATTAAGATGCTACTCACTAAATACGAACACGCCTGTTTTACGGTTGAAAAAGACGGCCAGATACTTATCGTTGATCCGGGCGGTTTCTCCTCGGATTTCATCGCCCCAGACCATGTGGCCGGCGTTATTGTCACTCATGAACATAGCGACCACTTTGATCACGAACAATTAGCGGCTATCCTCGATAAAAACCCCGAGGCTGTTATTATTGGACCCGCCTCGGTAATCTCGCAAGTAGAAGTATTTGAAACTAAACCAGCAACTACTGGCGACATAATCAAGTTAGGACCGTTTACGCTTGAGTTTTTTGGTGGTGAACACGCCACCATTCACTCATCACTTCCGTCCATTGCCAATCTAGGAGTACTCATAAATGATTTGCTGTATTATCCAGGGGATTCATTTGCGACACCAAATAGACCGATCGATACCCTCGCCTTGCCCGTTGCCGCACCGTGGCTCAAAATCAGCGAAGTAATGGATTATCTTACTCGAGTCCATCCTCGCCTGGCGTTTCCAACCCATGATGCTATCCTATCTGATATAGGCAAGGAAATAACCGATGCTCGGCTTTTAGCAACTGCAAATGCGCGCGATATTCTTTATCAGCGTCTCACTACCCAAATAGATATATAGCCAAAGCTCGCTGCAACTGAAAACGAATCGCCCCGTAAAGGGCGATTCGTTTAAAAGTTTTACATCGAACATTATTATTTGATGTGTCGTTCGGCATCCTTTTGAATACGATGCGCCGCATGTTTGGCATCCTCGGCCACACGAGCACTACGAGCTTTCGCTTCATCACTTAACTGAGCAGCCTCGCCGCCGACACGTTCAGCTGAACTACGGACGCTGCGAGCCATACCTTCGGCTTCTTCACTGATATTTGCAGCACTTTTTTTAATGGTACTACCTGCTTCACGAGCTGCCAATTTCGCTTGACGAGCCTTTGTACCTGCGTATTCTTTTGCTTCAAGTGTTTTTTGCTTGATATCTTCACGGGTTTCTTGACCACTCTTTGGTGCA
>Ga0307516_10004602_pt1 | contig 16924 bp, 30 predicted proteins | sample 19_EM_MG_FD_203310 | JGI IMG/M metagenome (GOLD analysis project Ga0307516, IMG submission 203310) | Populus trichocarpa ectomycorrhiza microbial communities from riparian zone in the Pacific Northwest, United States - 19_EM | ecosystem: Host-associated > Plants > Roots > Unclassified | place...
GAGGATGATACTGGCCCAGATCAGTGGTACTTTCTCAACACAAAGAAGTAAGTCATCCTGGATGGTGGAAAATATTATTTTTATACACAGATAAGATGTGGGTAACAATGAGGAGCATCTGGTCCATGACCCTTTTACAATCCATTTGCTGCAGTGTTAATAATCTGTGAGTGCTATCACTCATTGTGCTTATTATTTTGTCAAGAAGAAACTATATTCTTTCTTGTGAAAATATCATTGAATTAATTGAGAACAGGTCTAAAAACCAACAGATAGTATTCAAGAAACTGTAGAAGCAAACTATCTCTGACATCAGTCATGATTTCTCCTGAGGTCCATGTATTTGGTGGTCATATTTGGTCAGGTTCATACCCTCCATACCCTCCATACCCTCCACAAGGGTAGGGGTTTTTGGAGGGTAGAAAATTCCTACCCCTTACCCTTACCCCTACCCCTACCCTCCAAAAACCCTGGGGGTTTGAGCTACTCTTGTCATAAACTACAAACAGCCGCCATGAGCCCCGGAGTGTCTGATTTCCTTCCCTCGCCTCTGCAGGCCGACAAATGCACATTGGACAGGATTTACCGACGAAATGGCGGTGGTCAGAAACGATCACCAAAGACCTGCGGGCGCGTGATCGCCGGGTGATGGCCGATCAACGGTCCTTTAGCCCGATTGGGAGAATCCCCGGCAATTGCTGTGGGGCTCGCAAGGTCGACCGTCGAGACGACGTCGAAAAAAAACTTCGCTACTAGCGCCTGCCTGCCAGAGTCGGTTCGTGTAGTCCGAGAACACGAACACGGCCCCCCACGCCGCTGCCCTGATCAAGAAGCTCGGCGTGGGATGGATCGATAGATGGCCAGGAACGTGCAAGTCAGTGACTGCAGCACCCGACGCGTCCACGACGCGACACGCTGACTCACCCCATCACTGTGTATTTAGCTTGTTAGCCTGAGTAGTTTATGTACCATTGGCACGTTGAAACTTTTTTTAAAAAAGCTGCTTCCCATTAGATCATTATGGAATCCGAGTCCCCTCCTCCAGGTGTATAGCCTCTACCACATCAATAACCACTGATGTGGGACAGGGATTGGATGGAGATGTTAGCTGATCGGCCCCAGAAGCAGCCAGAGTGGCCGAGATCAGACACAAGCGAGAGTGAACGAGAAGAGAATGGGCAAGACACTCGTATTCGGTAGACTCATGGCACAGAAAGTGGTGGTACAGTTGTAGTAGGTCATAACGAAGGAGGAAGGCATTTGTAGATAATCAGAAATCTCCCCACTCCACACTAACATTGATTCGACTAGATGAAGGTTTGATAGATGGAGTCATGGGTGTTGACAACCCACATGTCACCCCAAGTAATGCCAATGTGTGTCCCACTACCGGAGAGCTTGGTCCAGCCTAAGCCATTCCAGCGGAACAAGTCACTTCTAGCATTGGCCCCGGCAACGTTGTGGCCATCAGTGCAGTGAATGGACTTCAAACTACCCAAAACTTGTTGCCACTGGTCTTTGCCAGGCAACATGCGGTAGATTGCCTGACTAGAGTTGACAACCCACTTCTCGCCGTTGGCGCAAATGGTAATATGGGTACCAGCACCAGGAAGCCGGTGCCAGCTACCATTCTTGAACTCGTACAATTCTTGAAACGCGTTAACGCAAACGGCACGATCATGAGTCCAGGCGTCAATCTAGAAAGAGGAAAGTAATGACAGAGAGGGTAGGTGAGCGTGGCTGCGTGCAGACAAAAAAAATCGCATACTTGAACGCAGGCACCAGGCATCCTGTCCCATCCGTTGGTAGTGGCATTCCATCTGAAAATCTGCTGGGCAGCGTTGCAGCACCAGATGGAATAATCAATGCCGGCAGCAGCCCAGACGGCGGTACCAGGGAGTTTTGTCTAGGTATTGTCCTCGTAGTTCCTTTGGTAGATAGACTGGCCTAGTAGGTAAAGAATTGATAAATGACACCGTAAGTTTAATGTTGAAATATCGCACCTGCATTACAACCAACAACCTAACAAGACATAAGTACTATGTCATCCGTGATATCGAAGGAAATGACATACGTTGGCGCCTTTGCAGGTGATTTGACGAAGCTGTGGTAAACATTAGCCTGAGTCACTTGAATGGAGAACTAGAGATGGGCCACGTACAGCGCCGTTTACGAGGTTCCAGCTCATCGTTGTTGGTGTTGCGAGAGAGGCTCAGAGTCGTAGAGGTAACGATAACGAGAGAATTTATATTCAGTTGTTGCGAGTTCAGACAGGATCGGCCGGTGGTCACCTAACTGTGTCCGCTGTAGGCCCCAAAAGAATATGTCGAGACCCTTTTGCTGGAATTGCCAGAAGCCAACCAGAAGCACGAGGACAACGATCCAAAGGAGTAATAAGAAGAGGTACCATGACTGGGGTTTATTGAGTAGGGCTCTGTTATGTGATCTGTGGTGTTGAGGACCCTAAGTATATGCGGTCAAATGTCAGATCCCTATGCGGACGGAAATGGGTCCTAAAACTGGTCCATGTCCGATCCTTATGCGGACAGAAACCGCGAAATTTGGCCTGAGGTCCGATCCATTTTGCGTCCATAGATGGCTGGTCAGTAGCGAGGTCCGATCCAATCTGCGGACGTTTGTCCCGGAGTTTGACTTCAACGAGAAATTTTTTCTTCACCACCAGGCTCCTCATTCCCCTGGTCGGTAGCGAGGTCCGATCCAATTTGCGGACGTTTGTCCCTCTTAATCGAGGGGATGTCTGGTTGTTAATGCAAAAGAGTAGGTCGGATCAGAATGCGGACAAAACAGCCGAAAAATCGTCCGTACATGATAAGGGTCAGAATTTGGCAGTTTTGGATCGGACATTTGACAGCATACTGTACCATTACGACCGTAGGTTCAGTCACAGGTCACAGCCAAAAAAATCGCTCACCGAAAATGTTTTTCTTTTGAATTTTCGGATTTCTTTTTGTATTTTTTTTTGGTCGAAATTTTTCACATGTGTGAACCTACTAGTACGGTCGTAATGATACAGTATAGGAGGGTCCTCTCTAGATCACCCCCTGCTGTTTGCCTGCTGTTCACTTTTTCTTCGTACTGATTCCCCCGTGGCCAAGACGTCGGCTACAGTACAAACTTGGAAGCACTTTGTGGCCAGTTAATCTTTTAGAATGTCAACTGGGTCTTTTATCATCCTAATTACCTGCTGTTCACTTTTGTTTCGTACTGATTATCGAGATCGCCGCCATGGCCAAGATGTAGGCTACAGTACAAACTTCAATGGAAGTATTTTGTGGTCAGTTGATCTTTTAGAATGTCAACTGGGTCTTCTGTCGTCCTAATATTGATCATGGACGTCCGGAATGCTTGCAGTATATGGAGTATGTGGCATGTTCCTCATTTTCCCCTGAACGAGAGCAGATCTCCACGTTGACGTTACTGGAGGGGTGGGCTGCTGCAGATAGGATGGGATAGGATAACTCGTAGCAGTCCCGACTAGGAACAGAGCGGGGGCCGCATTACATACTTGTAGATACAAAACATGCTACGGGACACAAAATACACCAGCGCCGCTGTGATCACACACGCATTATGCATGTCTCACGGATTAGTGCACCTGTGCTTGAAGGAATCATCTTTCAGGATAACACGATAGGACTGGAAACTAGAGTACATCGCCGCTGCGCGTCTGCCGTCGAGGACCTGTAAATGGTTAGTGGCAGGGGATGGATTCCCCTGAACGAGAGTGGATCTCCGACGCGTTGACGTTAAGTGATTTAATGCCCGTTCGGGATGTAAAATGACAATCCAGGGCCTTCAATCCCTTCTGCATACATGATACAGGTTTGATAAGTATTCACACCCTCGGCAGGGTAACTATGCTAAGTTGTGTCAGTATTGAACCGCAACGACCGCCGAAAACACACTGATAGATCCATTCGACATTCAGATAACTTTCACGATAGATTGCGGGTATCATATAGGACGGTCGGTCGTCACTGTCTTTCTGGAAACTATGTGAGTAACTGATGCCAGACTCCGTTGTCATTGCACGTCTTCGCTTTTTACACAGCCCTGGATCGTGTATGATGCAATCTGGTCATTCGTTCTTTTGAAAAGGGCTACATATGTCCATAAAGATCCGTGATGGGCACTTCAGATGCATCACGACCCAATGTAACAAGGTTCTTCATAATTCTGAGATGACGTGTCCGGAATAAGGCTTTCTCGACTGACGCCGCATTACTTGCTTTCTTGCAAAGGATATTCCAGACACCGGTTTGAGTGTTCGGCGAGAAGAAAGGAAATTTCCGGTACATGTAGATATTCCATGTCTTCATCTCAGGCGTGCAACCGGAAACACCATTTCTTTGGTCAGGTTGCACCTGGATTCAACTGGATCGTCAAAGGACTCAGTTGTTCCGATTGCTGTTATGATGTTGATTTAGTCCAAAGGAAAATTTGTGCAAAAAAAGTGAACAGCAATTGTCCGTTACCTTCTTCAACAACCTAGACATTGACGGGGAATGACCATCGCTATGAGGCAAGCCCCGCGTCTTCATCAATATCGCCCTGACCTTCTTATCATAAACCGGCGTCCCGAACGTGACGTCCTTCAAACGGGCAAAGGACTTTCGCGCCAAGATCTCCGATATTTTGTGCCAGTCGAAATGAACAAGGGGAGGGTGCCTGTTCCATTGTATGCTGAACTGGATGATCTCGATGTGCGGTGAGGACACCTGCACGAGCGTCTTCTCTATTCCACGAGGCGTGAACCACTCTTCCACTTGAGAATCACGAGGTTGGAACCATAGATGGCTGAGATGAAGGGACCTTAACTCCATCAGACGAGCCAAGTCAACTGCATCAAAAAAAAAGTGCCCGGTTAAAAATATGTCAAATGACGAAAGATCGGAACGGAGAGAAAGACACACGCACCCTGAGGCAGATGCCACGGAAGACTGAGATGCTTAATCTTCTGCGCAAACCTCCGCAGAAACCACGCGATAGCAAGCGCGTCCACATCCTCCCAAAACACGCTGCACAGCCTGACCGTGTCCAGCTCTCCCAAGTCCGCCGCGTAGGACCCAAGCCAGGTCATGACGTGCCCGATCGGCGCAACGTACAGCTCGACCGTGCGCAGCCCCGGAGGCAGCCTCTGGCGCTTCCACTGCGACGGCGGCTCGTTGTCCCCGGGGAGACGCTGATCGGCCCATGTGACGTCGGATAGCGCGAGGCGGCGGAGGCTCCGCAGCGCGCAGACGGTGTCGGTGAACTGGGCAAAGGAGGGGAAGGTGCATGCCCGGAACTCGATGTCCGTGAGGCCGGGGAACCCACGTGAGATGGTGGCGGTTGCGTGGGGATGCAAGCCGCTTTGGAGCCATGAGAAACGCAGCGACGTGAGGGATCGGAACTTGGTCAAGTGATGCAGGAGGGCTTCGCTGCACGGGTCGACCGTCCCCGGGGAGGGGGAGCGAGCGACTGCGAGCTTGTCTTCGGCGGGCTTGGTCTCTTTGAGATAGCTGGCCATGGATGAGGTGTGGTGGATGGAGACGTGCCGGATTCCCCAGGAGATCGTGGCATAGGGCGAGTCGAGGAGCAGGATGAAGCTCTCTGTGTTCCGTCGGTTCAATGAAATGGCCGAGAATAGGCGCTGTCGGCTGGCCACGAGCCAGGACTTGCAGACCGTGCTGCAGACCGTCAATGTGTGCACGTCGAAGCAGGCGATGCCTCCAATGATGAGATCAATCACTTCCGGAGGTATTCTCTGTGACAGCTCGATTGGCAAGCGTCGAATAGAAACAGGCTGGCGGGCACGCAAGATGGACTTGGGCGACTTTGGAGACATGGGGGTGGAGTATACGTAGCAACAGCGCTCAGAGTCACATATGTATCCATCGGTGGACTCGGTGTTTATTAGAACAGCATCAGCAGATGGTCGGAACACCCAATCTATAAGTAACCTTCTAATACGAGCGCCCAAACATGGTCCACCTCTTGGCATCCTTCCCGCATGCCGGGCATTTCGTCTTGCCAGGTTCGATCGGCGTCCACTGGGACTGGTCAAACGGAATTGCCAAAGATTTGGCACCTGCGGACGGAGCACGCTCATCCTGGGGTTCCGAGCTGATCATCACAGGTCTATCAGCTGTGTAAACAACCAACGATGAATCCACTCACGAACGACCACTGCGTTCCTTAATGTCATCCTCACACGCTTCCACCTCGCACCACGGAATAACGGCAACCCCCTTGTTATCCAGGACGTGGACGACTTCGTCCCAGCGCGTGATCTCCTTGAGACGAGAAAAGTAGCTGTCCCGGGCGCGAACGAACATCTCCTTCTGAATCGTTTCTAGGAGCTGATTTACTCTGCCTCCAATGTTCTCGAGCGAAACCGGGTTTTTCACGCCCGTGTCGCGGCGGACGGTCAGCGTCTGTTGCTTAGCAATGTCATTGGGACCGATCTCAAGGCGAAGCGGAACACCCTATATTTCCTCCTGCTCAGCAAGAAAATGACAAAAACGAAAGAAAATAAACAACCTTTTGTTCCCAGTCGTTAAACTTGTACCCAGGAGTGTATGCATCGCGAAGATCAGCCTTGGCACGGATACCGGCCTTCTTTAGCGTCGTTGCGAGCTCGTCACAAGCTCCATTAATCGTCGCACGCTGTTCATCCGTTGTCTTGGCCGTGATCCCGCACGGGATGACAATCACCTGGATGCTGGCCACGCGCGGCGGAAGGACCAATCCCTGGTTATCGCCATGGACCATGACCATGACACCGATCGCTCTCGTCGACAGACCCCACGAGTTCTGCCAGACATACGTCTTGCCCTTTTCCGGGTCCGTGGGATCCTCAACAAAGATGTTGAACATCTCCGGTCGCGAAAAGTTTTGGCCGAGACAATGAGAGGTAGCGGCTTGGATACCACGGCCCGATGTTGAGATGAAGCCTTCCAGAGTGGTCGTGTATAGACCACCCGCAAACTTTTCCTTCTCGGACTTGATCCCGGGAATGACGGGAACAGCAAGGAGGTCCTCATAGACTTGACGGTAGAGTTCGAGAATTTCGCGCACTTCGGTGTCTGCTTCGGCTTTGGTGAGGTGGGCAGTGTGTCCCTCTTGCCACAGGAACTCGCGGGTGCGAATGAACGGTTCTCAACTGGCGTCAGATACGTTGAGGTGGTGAATAGATATAACTTACGAGGATTTTTGAACTCCCATCGAACGACACTGTTCCACTGGTTCAGCTTCAGCGGGAGATCACGGTGGCTTTTGATCCATTTAGCATAGTCTAAATGGGAATTTGTCAACATTGATGTACCAGAGCTAACATGATCGCTCACATGGATACATGGCCGTTTCAGAGGTCGGACGGATGGCGATGGGTTCTTCCAAGTCAGAATTGCCTGCGCGCGTAACCCAGGCAACTTCCGGGGAGAAGCCCTCGATGTGGTCCTTTTCACGCTCAAGAACTTTTGCAGAGACGAACATGGGGAAATACGAGTTCTGAACGCCCATTTCTTTGATCTTGACATTGAACCAGGCTGAGGAGGAATGAGCTAGAAAACGGTGGATGATGGCGGATAAATAAATACTTTGAATCTCCTCCCATATGCTGTACGACCAGGGCTTCAAGATGTAGCATCCACTGACGCTGTAGTAGTCGAGCATGTCTGCTTTGAGGAGGACCTGATCTAGGATGATGATGTGTCCATCAGTTGGAGGAGCGAATGCTCACGTTGGTGTACCATGCTGAAAAATCGACCTCTTTCTTGACACCGATGGCGATCTGTACGGCACCTTCAATTTTCGCATCCTCCTTTTCTTTCACTGGGGGCTTGGAAGTCTGAGTCGCTGCGGCTGCCGGGGGAGTCAGGGTCTGGAGATCCAGTTCATGGATTTTGACCTCTGCTGTTTCAAGTTTCCGTAGGTGTGTGGCGATGTCAGGCCCGGAGAGGAAGACGGTTGAACTTGAAGAGAGAGCGTGTACGGCAAAAGTGGAACTGGAGGTTGCGATCGATGAGTCGAGGACGGTCTGGACCTTGGGGAATGTCTCGGCGTTCAGTGCGAGGGGGGAGACTGGCTTTGATGTAAGGGTGGAGAGACGAGGAAGTGAGAGAGCGACATACTTGAATCCTTGTCGAGCGCGAAGAATTCAGTCAGGAGATCGGCTGAAGCAAGACGCAGTTCCTTCAGATTCAGCAGCTTGCCGATGGCGGCCGAGTTGGTTTCTGTTTCTTCGCGCGCGATGACGATGACCGGGACAGGAGTGGCTGTTTTCGCGGTTTTGGGCTTGTAGACTAGGGTTTTGATGAGCTCAAAGGTTTTCGGTGCGGTGTCGCTGGCAACGAGTGCGGCTCGCCATTCTGCGGGAGAAGTGGTGGCTGCATGGGAGATGGTCACGGAGGAGTGGGCGGTGCTGTCCAAGGACGGCATGGTGTTCGGGTGAGATGATGTCGACCTGGCTGTATGCGGTATAAAAGCAGTCGCGAGTCTTCGGCGTGACTCGATTCCTGTCCATCTGACTCTTATCAGATGCGAAACTTGACATCGACTCAACTGCCTTGCTGCATGCCAGGCAACCGTCATAAGTTACAGCAGTGAGGAACAGCCGTGCACGTCGGGGACAACAATCAACTCGGCGTGATCTAAGTGAAAATTTAAACCACCCATTTCCATCCCTTTTACTGCAGATCGCGGTGGTGGGGCGTAATCGGAAACGTATCTAGCGAGAGTGGACAGCGTACAACCGACTCGTTGAGGAGAAATTCGAGTCATCTTGGAGTCATCATCAATACATCAAATTTTTTGTTTGTTTAGTCCCTCCCCGCACCAATCTAAATCGTGGCCTCAGACTGGGCAGTATTTGAAGTCAATGTGAATCACTTTGAATATATATCAGATTGGACCGCAAGTCCCGAGCCGCCTGAGCGGCGAGCGCGTCAAAAACGCCCACGTGATGGGGCGCGTCCGCATCATTTATTTGTTTCCGTGCCTGCACGTGATGTTGAGTACATGGTGGGTGTTCTCTGCTCACCACCGTCTCTACCATCCGTTTAGTCCCTTCCCTCATCCGTATCATCACCACGGCGAGCAATAATGTCCTCAGCTCTACCCGTAAGCCTTTCTTTTATCCATGTCCAAAAAAGTGCCGTGTTCATCCAACACCAGGCTCGTCGTATAACGCGGACAACCCGCACCGCGACTGCCAAAGACAATGAAAACGCCAACGCTCGCCCTTCCCGAATCTCCACCCGCGCGAAACCTGCTGCTTCCTCGGATGCCACTACTGCCGCTGGCGGGACCAGCAGGGCAACCGCCGGAACCGCCGCCTCTCGTGCAAAAACCATTGGCTCCAAGGACGCCGACACAACCGCCGGCAAGCGGAAACGAGAGGCGCTCGGTGAGGTCACCGCCTTGGTCACCAATAACAAGCCCTTGCCCAAGGGCAAGGACAAGACGGACGGCAAAAAGGAGAAGTTTGACGGCGTCGTTATCAAGTCCAAACCGCCTGCGGCACGCCAGCCCTTGAGGACCGTCGCAACTACACGCCAAGCAGCCAAGGTTACCACCGCTGCTGTGACCAAGAAGAATGCAGTGGAAGACGTCCCCAAGGTGACAAAGGCGGCTCGACCCAAGGTGATCAGAATCTCAGACGACAATGCAATGGTTGTCGATCCGCCAGCGCAAACCCTTCCCAGCATCACCATAAGGAAGGCTGTTGTCCCTCAGGAAGTCGTCGCCGCAACCCGCCGTTCAGAGGGCCATCGCCGCACATCGACTCGTTCCTACACCGCCACTCGCCAACAAACAGTCGAGGACCCTGAAGCCGGCCGTGTGTTCAAGAAACGACGTACATCTTCAGAGGCGCCGCAGGATGACCCGGCAGTCACCGAGGAGGCTCAGCAGCTCGCTGAAGAAGAGGCTGCTTCTACAAGACTCGCCGCAGAGATCGAGGCCTATGCAGAAGAGCCCGAAGCCCACCCCGATGATTCGAAATGGGAAGATCTTGATGCCGGCGACGCTGACGACCCATTGATGGTTAGCGATTATGTGGTTGAGATATTTGACTATCTGCAGCAGGTCGAGGTGATTATATCCTATTTACCTCTCAAGCGCCAAACTCAACAATCAATTCCAGCTCACTACCATGCCGAATCCAAATTACATGGATTGTCAGAAAGAGCTCGCCTGGAAGATGCGTGGCATCTTGACTGACTGGCTAATCCAAGTCCACGTCCGTTTCCGCCTTCTCCCCGAGACACTCTTCCTCTGTGTCAACATCATCGACCGCTTCCTCTCCGCGCGTGTCGTTTCCCTCGCCAAGCTCCAGCTGGTCGGCATCACCTGCATGTTCATCGCCGCCAAGTTTGAGGAAATCGTGGCGCCGTCGGTGACACATTTCCAGATGTGCGCAGATTCGTCATACACAGAGACGGAAATCCTCCAAGCAGAGAGATATGTCCTTAAGACGCTTGATTGGAATTTGAGCTATCCCAACCCCGTTCATTTCCTCCGCCGGATAAGCAAGGCCGACGAATATAACGTGAAGGTCCGGACGCTTGCCAAGTACCTCCTGGAAATCGGATGTCTGGAATGGAGGCTCCTTGCCGCCCCTCCCTCGCTGATGGCCGCCGCGGCGATGTGGCTCGCTCGGATCGCGTTGGGGATGGAGAATTGGGTACGTTCATCATCAATTCGGCTCTCGCCGAGGCTCAATGTTCTCTTTAGACACCCAACTTGGCCCACTATTCAGCGTACATGGAACGCGCGCTCGTCCCCACTGCCAACCTGATGCTGAACTACATACTGAAGCCCGTCCGTCACGAGTCGTTTCACAAGAAATACGCAGGCAAACGGTATTTCAAGGTCGGTACCGCTTCCTTTGCAACTTGTCCGACAGCTGACCTGAGTATTCGCTTGGGATATACAGTCCAGCACGTTTATGCAACAATGGGCCTTGGACAGATGGAGTGAAGGCACGCAGGTCAACCTCTGGGAGGAATTGCCGAGGATAAAGGCCGAAATCCGCCTCCAACGAGAAGCCGAAGAGCTACATCTCCAGAATGAAGGCTCAGAGATTGAACCGTTAGGAGATTCGTTTGAAGTATGAGCAAAGGACAACGGTCTACCTAGAAGAGGAAGGTACCAAACCTGGTCATTCAAACCCTTTACACATCACACCCCCGATCCGCTGCTGCTGGCTCAGCTTGAGGCTCTTCAAATCAAAACCTTTTTACTTCGTCGCCAAGCATCTTTTCACATTCCTAGGACTCTACGCATGTCTCTGTCCATGGCTATCCCCTCGCATCACCACATGTTCTTTCGATCACGCGATGAGCAAAAGGCTCTTTTTTTTCGACAAGCACCAAAAGAAATATGCAATAACATTATGTTCCAACATTCAGATCGAAATCCAAACCTTTTTTTTTCTTGCATCTCCCCCACTTTTTCTCTCCCAAGAATCTCAAATTCTAATTGTTCCCTCATAATTCCGTGTTCGTAACCTACGACGAAAGCTGTATTCGCCCACCGTTCTGTCGAGTTTTCGAGGAGTTGTCACCGTGCCACAAGCATCGTTTAGAAGTCCATTCGTCTTGGGTTATAGCATTATTGTTTGAATGCTCGATTTGTTGTTTTAGCTTCCTTTGTGTTCTTCGCCTTTCCCTCTTCGTCCTCCCCCCTCCCCTCCTCCGCCACTTCACATGTTCTATATCATTGGTTTTCCCCCAGCCCCCCATCATTTTTCGCAAGTACATATAAGTATACCTTCTATCGAGCTTGTACATTTCCCCCACGAAACAAAATGGAAGCACTGGCCATGTCTATTCAATATTTAATTTTGGTTTCTTGACACACCGTGTCAGTGTGGTGCATGCGCGTGCAAGACGGTTTAGAATCAACAAATGTTTTCCTAGGCATGCGCAGTAGTGAGCACGACTTCGGACTAGCGACCAGTTGGCAGGTATTCATGGCATCCTTAATTCTTACTTGGTCTCGTTGCTCAGCCATTGACATCCCATTAGAAGTTCTAAGTATCTATACATTCAGAAAGAGCTACAGCTCCATTCTATCGTCCTTCTCCCAACCCGGGTTTTTCTGCAAGATCACAAAGCCTTCAAGAACATGGGCGAAAGGAATATACTCCTCCGTCGCCAGTTCTGCTCGTTCGGTGGTGCCCAGCCGGACGGGCGTCGAGTGTGTCTGAAATCCAGAGATGGTTCTGGGCTTCCCGGCTTGACCAACCACATCGACTGCCTGGGGGAAAAAAATCAACAATCAGCATGCTGGCGAGGTAAGAGGGGATGTTGCTGTACCTGGCCAACACGGACGGTGACAGGGAGGGGATTCAGGTCTCCATCAAGAGTGATCAAGAACCGAGGATACATCGCCGTGACCAAGAAGTAAAGCATCCAATGATATTTATCGAGTACGACTGCAGCGTCCGGCCAGTCAGCATCTGACCGCAGACGAAAGGGACAAGAATGTCACGCACATGATTTGGCATCCAGGAAAGCCGTGATCGTCGCCAACAAACCCGCGACAGCGGGTCGACTCATGATGCTCCGGTCCGAGAAGAAAGGGTTCAGACCGATGGTTCCCTTACCCATGTGCACCAGCCCTTGAGCGATGCGCACCATAAAGAGACAGTCAGGCTCTTTGTAGTAATATCCAGCCAGCTGCCGCAACATCTGTGCCAGTCGAGCATTGTTGGTCCCCGCTCCGACGAGGCCCATCGCGAAGATGGCATTGAGGGCCACTTGGAGGTCGTTGTCGTGGCTGTATTTCGAAAGTGTGTCAAGTATGGGGAGTTGGGGATTCGAGGTGCTGACGAGACCGATAGCAAGGGGCACGGATTTCCGGATAATAGGTTCGCCATAGTGCATCTGCCATCAAAGGTGAGTCCACTTGTCCTTTCCATGGACTGGGCCACGTACAAGGTGATTAAATTGTCTCAGTGACATCTCGGCCCCAATATCCTCACCCATGGCGATCAACGCGACGGCAAGGACAGAAAACGCTTGGAAGGTATCATCCTTTTTCGGTTCCTCTTCCTTCTTCTCGTCCTTCTCGTTCTTGGGGTCTTCCTTCTTGTCGACAATATGCTCATCACAATGATGCAGCATGGCTTGAATCTTCAGCACGTTCCCAGTACCAGCAAACGCACAAGCCTCGACGATTATTTGAGCAGTTTTCGAGATGGGATGATCGATGGCTTTGAGTGTCTCAATAGTGGCGTCCGATTTGTCTTGTAAACCTATACGATCCGAAAGGTAGGTTTCATCACGAATGCATCTTATGTAGAACACTGACCAAGGTATAACAATCCCAAGCCGAGCACCATAAATTTCGCCCACTTCTCGTCAAGGGACTTGTCGTCCTCGCGTTCATGTTTCTCCATGACCGTCTGCAGGATTGTTCCGGTCACATCGCCATTCTCACTTCCAACAAAGATAAATCCGAGAGCCAAGGTTGCCAAACTGGCGACTTCCATTGTGACAGACTCGTCTGCAATGTGGGGGAGCAGGAAAGGGAGCAAATCTTCGCGGTGAGAACCAGCATAGGCAAGACCTAGACCCATAATGGCACTGGTTTTTAGAGGTACCGATTTGTTCTCGGTAAACTCTCCCAAAAGTGCGAGAGCTGCATCAGCTTCGGTGCGGATACCTGTATTCAAAATCCCAGTGGCCAAGAGAGCGCCGGCCTATGAATTTAGTCAGTTTTCGAACGCAGCAGAAGATGAGAAGCCCATACCTTGATCTGTTCCTCCGATAGGTAGGTATATTTGTCGACATGGCTCAATCCAACATCGGTATCCCACAATAAACTCAGACCAAGGGATGCCGCCGCACTCATCATACCTATAGCGAATTTAGTCATTTCAAATACCTAGGTAAAAAAAACGTACCGTGGTCTTTGTTTTTATAGATCCAACTATTACCCTCTTCTGCCTCCACCATAAGCTTGTCGTTCCCAAACCCAGCGTTAACGAAAGCATTGACAAATGTACCGGCAAGGTTTGCGCGCGCTGAGTCGACATTTGCTGCACCCGCAGATCCTGCAAGGGGTAGTGGCAAAATGAGAAGGTTAGACATGAAGAGAGGAAGTCCGATGGTTACTTGTATTTTCCAAGTGGGATTTGTAGACGTCCTCTAGACTCTTGGGTTCGGCAACACCAAGTTCCTTTCCAAATTCACGGAAGTGCGTGTAGAGCCGACTATTGCTGAGGCATGCGAGTAAGTCTTCAGGAAGCTCGTCTTGGAAATCGGCATCAGCATCGGCGTCTGCATTATCATCTGCGGGAGGATGGAGCCATTCTAACGGTATTTGTGCGCGTGCAAGAAGGAAAGCTAGTTGGCGTTTCATAAGACTAACAGATATACTTAATGGAGACAAGTTGGCGAAAGTGGATGAAAGGTACGAACGGATTGGCAGGCGCGTTGAAGTCTTCACGGATGAGGTCTGCATCATTGAGCCTGATTGCTATCGCAAGGGCTTCAGGGAATTTGTGGTGGTGGACATATATACTATGTACTGTTCGGAGGAAAGATAGGTCATCTGGGGGTGGAAGGAAGTTCACACATCTGAGAAGTATTCAGGAATACGAGCGGAGCAACGAAGATGGATCGACAGACCGAATCATATATTGACACACGCGGCTGAAGGTATTTTCATCGACGAGCTCAATAATTCCTTGAACTATTTCCATCTCGTCCAAAAGATCAACTGCGTCTGGTTCGGCATTGTGACCAAGCAAAAAGGTAGCACACTGCTTCGCCAGTGCACGCAGGTCGTCCATAGTGCCAGGAAGTTGAACCTGTGAATCATTCGCTTCAGATTCTGTTTCCCGTACGTTGTATTCATCGCCCAGTTCGGCTGCAAGATGTCGGACATATTCGTGCCCCCATGAACCAGGATCTCCAAGTGGTGTATCTGTCTGTCTGAGAGAAGTGGATAGTAGGCGGTACTTCAAGGTGCCACGAGGTTGCGTGTCGGAATACGTCATAGCAAGGACGGAAAGAATATCAGCAAATAGACTCTAGTTGAGATAATACGTCAGATCGCGCGTATGAATGTCGGATGAAAAGTCACCTTGTCTTCCGATGCAGACCATGCCTCATAGAGGGTTTGAAGATCAGGATAGTGCGGACGGAGGAACTTCAAGGGCTTCGGCACGGATGTCATGGATGACGTTGAGGTCCGAATCAGCGATCGTAGGGTCTCAAGAGCTGGTCGGTACAAATCCGTGTTGGATTCCTGAGAAGCATCAGGTTATATGGGTGGTTGCACGAGACCAAGCGCGAGGCGTACCCTCAACCGTTCGACGAGCATCTCTAGCTCATTCTTCAGCTGGAGATCTTCTTCTGACTGGCTTTAAATGTTAACCACACCACGTCCACACTGTATCGAGCGCTACTTACCAGCTCTTCTGCCTCATCCTCCTTTCCGTCCTTCTTAGCGCTTCCCTGGGGCGACTTCGAAGAGCCCTCTGCTCTGTCCTTGTCTTTTTCCGCATCTTCTGCTTTCTGCTTTTTCTTTGGATCTTCTGACTTGACAGAGATTGCAAATTCCGTAGGTTTGGTCATTTAGGTCGACTGTGGTTATCGATGTTGAACGCGACGCGCGTACTTGCTCAAATGTCCCACGCTCAGTGTTTGATGAACTTTGTGATCATTTTCAAATTCAAATTCATCAAAATAGTACAACACCCAGTTCATTCTTTCCCCAAAGTGCTTTTGAAGTCTTCCAAAGTCTCTGGCTGGCCATATTCTCCTGAATCCTAGGTTTCCGATCTAAAAGGGTTCATTTGCGAAATGGGCGAGGGAATCCAGATCACGATTCCAGGTTCGTAAAGACGATTTCTCGAGGGGCAAGGAACCTGACAAGGATGTCCAGACTTTGATGACGACGATTACAGCTCAGCACCCACACCATTCGGGAGGTCAGCTGGGGGTGCTTTTGGATTTGGGTCGGGATTGGGAAGCTCACTGGATTCACCGACCTTGTCAACCCCCGTTGCGGACCGTAGCGAGCGCAGCTACTTCCCATCGCATTCTAGAGTCGACTCCGTTGCCTCTGAAGATTCCACAAATTCTGTCACGACGCGGTATACAACCAAAACCTTTGTACACTCAGCACAGTCATCCATCGGAACCACCAGCACCACGTTCTCAAAGAAGCCTTCATTTGCATCCATTCGTAATGCCTTCAAGAGCGGAAGAAATAATGACACACCGCCTGTACCCTCGTTTGATCATGCATACCCGGTTTTGAAGAACCCTTTCAATCGCTCGACCTCGTCACTAAGTCGGTTGCCACCAGGCAGCACAAATGGGCTCAGCCCTCCTTTTCCGCATCCGTCGACGCCAGGCTCGAGCACACGCCCCGGGAAAGCTAAATTCCATGCTACTGCCAAGTCGTATCATTCCCAGTCCGGCTCCATCTTCTACACCTCTGACACAGGGAGTGACCACGGACATCAATATCCTTCTTCACCACCACCGGTTCCCCGCATGCCTGACGGGTTGGGACACTTCCAGCGAAGCGATACTCCACCCATTTCGGACGACGATGAAAATATAACCATGAACCCGAAGACGCCCTCCGATTACGCCCTTCACGCAGTATTCATAAGGTTTGCTGCCTCTGCGGAAACTGTAATCGACAAATTTTTGCGCCATGGTTTGGTAAGTGATCCAAGTGTCTTTTCATTACAGACTTGTTTTTACATCATACCAGGAGTCAGAGCCACTGCTACCGCTATTCATCGGCGTCGGAGTGGACTCCAAGTTTGACGAAATACTCCAATCGCTCGCAAAAATAGCTCAAAGACATGCGAAACCTGTGATCGACTCCATCATGCGTTGGAGGCGGATTCAATATGAGCCTGTTGCCCCTGATATTATCGACTCTCATG